>Ga0302133_10001085_pt1 | contig 17191 bp, 14 predicted proteins | sample CB9_331_MG_FD_203121 | JGI IMG/M metagenome (GOLD analysis project Ga0302133, IMG submission 203121) | Marine microbial communities from Western Arctic Ocean, Canada - CB9_33.1 | ecosystem: Environmental > Aquatic > Marine > Oceanic | place: Canada: Western Arctic Ocean | collected 2017-09-19 | reverse complement strand
TGCAAATTCGAGATGCCTGCCGTTCCCGTATGCCGTGGAAGATTTTCCGATCGATCATTGTAATTTCGCGTTAGTTGTCCGAAGTCCACTCGAACAAAGGAGGTTGTATCCAATTGCTCCGGCTTGTTCCGCGAGATTCTGCCTGTTGCGGAACGGCCTCCATGAACCGAACATCGAGCATGAAAAATGCCAATAAGCGAGAATCAGGAATTGCTGATCCCGATTGACTTCGATTGCGAGATTCCGGCAGTTCAGACGGGACGAAATTGCCAGAAGGCATCCTGATAATTCGCGCCGGGGCGCTTATTGACGGGAGTTGCGGTACTTATTGACAGGCATAGCCCATCACTCGTAGATTCATTCCCATCACGTAGTTTCAAGGAGGTCTCGGCTACGCTAGGCTTGAACATCGAGATCTCGGTTTCGCCGAGCATAATGAGAGGGAAAGATGAGTGTAAATGGTACGGGATCCGCTGTGCTGCGCCGTGTTTCGGGGTGCGTGGCGCGTTCTCCATTTTTCGCCCGAGGGCGAAAAATCTGGGAGGAAAATTCCAAGGATTATCGTCTACCCATGACCCGGTGGGAAAAACTGATCTGCGGTTTATACATCATTCTTAAGGACTATTCGACCGGAGAGTTTCCTCCAAGACATGAGGATATTGAGGAAACCCATCTAGCAGAGATCGCGTACCATACGACGCGTCCCGGCGTAGACGAAGAAAAGGCGTTCGAAGCGAATATGCGGAAGCCATTTTGGGCCGGGAGGTATGGCGCGCAATTCTTCAGAAAATTTGCAGACGTTGCGGAGTTCATTCAGCGTGCCTGCATCAAGCCTGGCAGTCGACTCCTTGAACTGGGCTGCGGTGCCGGTTGGACGGCGGAATTTCTCGCTCTCATGAAATTTGACGTTACCGCAACTTCGATTTCCCCGTTCGAAATTGAGCAAGCACAACGCCGGATAGCTTCCATCGAAGCGAGGGGGCTGCCTTGCGAGTTGCGATACGTCGTGGCTCCGATGGAGGAAGTTGATCATCACGTTGCCGAGTACGCTCCGTTTGATGGGGTTTACGTCTTCCAAGCCCTGCATCACGCCCACGATTGGGTGCAGACTATTCGAGCCGCACACAATTGCTTGCGTGACGGTGGTTGGATCTTCATCTTGAGCGAGCCCAATGTCGCCCATATATTTGTATCCCACAGAGTTGCGAAGATTACGAATACGCATGAAGTTGGGTTTTCGCGCCATGGACTCGCCCGAGCGCTTCGCGAAACCGGGTTCAAAGAAATCCGGGTGCTGAAGAATCGGTTCCACTGGGGGGTGAAAGAACATTGGATCATGGCGCAGAAAAAACCATAGCGGGAAAGAGGATTTCAATTACCTGATCTATTTCTTTCTTTCTTTTGAACTTTGGTGCGGTCAGTTCATTGACTCGTGTTCGCAGTTCGTCAAGTGATCCCGCTACCGTGATTCAAGCCGCGGCAAGGATGAGTTCTCAGTCAGAGAACAAGGAGGCGGTAATAGACCAACTTCGTGGCCTCCAGTGTGACGTCCTGAATTCCGTGCAGGCTGGTCCACCAATTATCCGGACCTTTCGGTTCTATTGGATGAACGCATTGAACCTCGATGCCGAGTGGATCCAGAACCGACCGGTAGACCAGGTAGGATCGCCGGCTTCGAAACGTAGGAGAAACTATGGTCACGGACTGAGCCTCTTCTTCCTGGAGTTTCAGGGCGATCCGGCGCGCCACGTGCAGGGTGATGGGCTCCCGGTGCTCGACCGGCACCAGGACCGAGTTCTCGAGGCGGGAATTGGAGATCAGCGCGTTTGCGATGTCCCTGGTGATCGGGCTGGGCTCGTCTTCATCGTGAATTTCCGTGGGTATCAAGACGGCTTTGCCGCCGCCGTCTTCCATCAAGATTCGAGCTTTTTCGAATAGCAGGTAATTCGGCGCATAGTACTCGACCACGATAAAATCGGCGGAGGCCGGTTGATCCTGGTGCGTGAGGCTGCGGCCGATCCAACTCAGCCATATGCCGCGGGTCGGGATCAGGACCAAAGCGAGGATGCACAAAATCGCAACCCGGAATTTCCAGGTCGTTTTCCAGACTTCCTTCTTTCTGAAAAGATAGTGCGTCCAGCCCATGGATAACGATGATGCAAAAGTTGTCGAGAGATGTCGATGCAGTCAGAGGATGAGTTCGGTATGAACGCCCCGAACATCCATCTCGAACTCCAGTCCCTCGATGGGAGGGCGGGTGAAGTGCCAGCGAATGCCGTGGATCGATGAGTCACCCATCTGCCTCAGGAGCTTTGTCCGAAGGAGTTCACGCAAAGGATGAACCGTGTACACATCGACGGCGGTCACATCCTTCCATGTCCGGTTCAGGCCCGTTAGTCGGTCCGTCATTACCTTCAGGACCACTGCGGCTTTGTCCTCCATCGCCTCGACCGTCGTTTCACCGCCACGCACGATGGATTGGGGTGTCAGATCCGCCTGGTCCCTGAGGTCTCCAGCACCGGCCACGATGAAGGTGCCGTCCTGGTGATCCTTGTCACATGGCGCCAAGTAGGAAAAAGCATAGATGACTGGTTCAGCCAGGGGAGAGTGTGCAGGCGATACATTGGTCCTTGCAACGGGGTTAAGCGTGCCCGCCGGCAAATCCCAGTCATCAAGGACGCGAAGATAATCTTCATTGAATGAGCGGAATTCGGGAAAAGACAACGGCTGAGGGATGCGTAATTCAAGAGCACACAAATGGTGCCGGGGCAAATCCAGCGCGGCAAGATGCCGCGAGACGTGGTCGAATCCCTCCCGTGTCGGCCGAGGGGTCTTAAAAACGACATGCACGATCTCATACCCGGACATGGCTACAACGCCGGCCGAGTATGGAGCGATTCCTTTCAGAAACCGGTAGCGCCCTCTCTCATTATCGAGCAACTGCATGGCGAAAATCTTGCCGTTGGCATTCCTGACCACGATCGCGGCTCAAAATGCGATCGGTTGGTTCGTTCTACGGGTTTCCGACATCCACACAGACCAGTTTCAACTGATCCCGCACCAACAGCTTCCCGTCGGAGAGCGAGATGTAGCCCCAGATCTGGCCGCCTTCGAGAAAGTGGGCGCGTCCTGCTTCGGCGTAGGCGTCCGGCTTGGGAAGGACCATGCATAGATCCCCCGCATTTCCGTCCACGACGTAGAGCATGTCGTCCGCCAGCAGCGTGCCGCCCCAATCGAAGCCCGGCGATGTCCCGGTGTTCCACTTCACATTGCCGTCCAGGTCCATGCATACGAATCCGATGTTCTTGCCCTTGTCGTTCCCGTTCAAATACAAGTGGTCTTTATAGAGAACCGGCGGTTGAATTTGTCCCTGGCATTTGTCGGTCTTGAATTGAGTTTCAGCGTGGAATGATTTTCCATGCTTGTGGATGCTGATCATCGCCGCTCCCGCGCCGTAGCCACCGGTGATAAAAATGCGCCCGTCGCCGATGGGGAGCGGGCTGGAAATCGGAATCCGGCAGTTCCAGTCCCCATTGTGCCAGAGGAGGGTCCCATTCTTCGCATCCACTCCGGTCAGGCCGGCGGTGGTTGTCACCACCACCTGGTCTACATTCCCGATCGTTGCGAGGATGGGAGAGGAATAGCCTGCTCCGCCTTCCAAGGGGTCGGATTGCCAGGCAATTTCCCCGTCGTCTTGCCGGTATGCCACGACCCCCGCGTCTTTCGCAACCGGCGCCACAATGACCAGATCCTCGTAGAGCAAGGGGCTCTGGCTAAACGCCCAGCCTGGCTGGCCGACCTTGAAATCATCGGTCAATTTCCTCACCCACACCGGATTCTTCGTCGTCTTGCTGATGCAATGTATGTGACCGAAGGTGCCGACGGTAAATACGCGGTCGTCGTTGACCGCCGGTTGGGTCCGTGAACCAGCGTAGTCGATATTTCCGGGGGCGTCGTAGGCGTACCTCCATACTTCTTTGCCGGATTCGAGCCCGACGCAGCGAAGGATGTCCTGCTCCCCGGCTTTCCGGTCGAGAAGGTAGACGTTGCCTTCCTGTACTACCGGCGCGGCGAAGCCGGGGCCGATGGGGAGGGACCAGACCAGCTTCGGGCCGCCCGGCGGCCATGCTTTCATCAGGTCCCGCGCGTCCGCTACACTGTTCCCGGTGGGACCCTGAAAGGAGGGCCAGTCGGCGCGAACAGCGGACGCGGCAAGCACCAGGCCGGCCGCAACAATCTCCAGCGGAATGGGTTTCGAGTACATGGTGTTCATGCTATGGCCAAATCCGCCTGTCATTCAAGTGCAACCTGAATTCTCGGATTCAGGACGTTGCCATCCGTGGCGGGGGTCGCGGAGGTTTCCGTTAGGCAACTCAAATTTGAGGTGAATGCTCTTTCGCGGCATTCCCGCTTTCTCCATGATGGTTGTGTGATGCCGGATTATCCGTTTGAGATTACATCTCCGAGTTTTTCCGAAGAGTTTGAAGCATACTATGATCTACGCTGGCGGATCCTGCGCAGGCCCTGGAAGGAACCTCGAGGTTCTGAAAAGGATGACCACGAAGACCGCGCCATCCATGTGACGGCACTTGACCAGGAGGGGCGACTCATCGGCGTGGGTCGACTCCATCGCAACTGTGCAACGGAGTGTCAGATCCGCTACATGGCCATAGAGCCGGATTGGCGTGGCCGGGGCGTGGGTCGCGCAATCCTGGGACGCCTGGAGGCTCTCGCCCGGAAGGAAGGGGCGACGAGTATGGTTTTGAACGCCCGTGAGGGGGCGACAAAATTCTACGAACGCATGGGGTACAAGATACGCGGGGAGGGTCCGATGCTATTTGGAGAGATCAAGCATTTCCGGATGCAACGGAGCCTGTAACCAGGCCGCACGGCGAGCCCGAAGGCGCACTCAGATTTGCCCGTCGTAGATAGCGTCCACGAGTTCCATGGATTTTACCGCGTCCGCGAGGCTGGAGCTGGGCTGCTTCTTCTTTCGAATGCAATCCATGAAATGCAGGTTCATATCGTATTCGCCGAATGCGCGGTACGACTCTTTGCTCTTTGCCAGGTCGAAGGGGTTGAGTGTGTGTTTGGGATTAACGTCCCCGTCTGCGTACAAAACTCCCTGTTCCTCCGGATCGCCGAAAAAGGATATGCCCGGGGCATGAATTTCGACGCTGAATATCCGGCGGCCCGTCATCCAGTTGGTATGCAGCGTCCCTGTTGCGCCTGATGAAAAACGGATCAGGGCATTGTGGGCGGTGTGAAAATCCGACAGAAGTTTCCGCACATCGGCGGCAACGGAAACAACCTCACCACCACACAGGTATCTAAGCGTATCCACGGCGTGGATTGCGTCGCAGGTCAGAATGTCGATGGCGCCGGCGTAGTAGGGAGCACCCCCGACCGCGTTTTTGTAGAACGTGGCCACGGCAGAGTGAACGGGGCCCTTCTTTTCACACAATTGCTTGCCCTTTTTTATCAGGGGTGAATACCTCCGTTGAAACGTAACGCCCGTGACCACGTTTTTCTTCTTCGCGAGAAGAGCAAGCTGCCGGGCCTGCTCGGTTTTCACGCCGGGAGGTTTCTCAATGATTAGATTTTTTCTCATGTCCAGCACTGTCGCCGCGATGTCGTACAGGTGGTGCGGAGGAAGGATTGCGTACACGGCATCCGGCTTCTCTTTCTCGATCATTTCAACGTAATTGGCATATCTTCCGGGGATACCGAACTGATCCGCTGCCGCGTGCATCCGGGATTCGTCGAGATCGGATACCGCTGTCATTTTCACGCCGGGTGCGTCGCGAAGAGAGGGGTAGTGTACCCCGACCGAGCGGCCTCCGGCGCCGATCATGCAGACACGCAACATTCGTTTTCTCGCCGATTTGGCCGGCCGTTTTTTTGCAAGTTTTTTCTGTTTCATTTCATCCTTAACGGGGTGTGATTTTTACCGGAGCATCCGTCACCGCAGCGTGGGGCAGGGCGCGCAGGAGCTGAAGGGCAGGAGCAACACATTACTTCAATTTTTTCATAGGGGGGGTGGTCCCTCATTTGTATCCTCACGCTACAAAGCTGTTCCAGTATAACCGCGATCTGTTATGGATCGCCGTGTGAAAGGTGTGGATGATGAGAGCAGGTTCGATATTTTGCAAGTACGACAGTAATCGTTGGTTGATGCCTGTTGTCCTGGTGGCCTATTTGAGCTGGGCGGGCGTTTTCTGATCGGCAGGAGTAGTGGCCGTGAATCCCCCGGAAGGGGACACGCCGTCGGAAATCTCGATGGGTCAGTTCTCCTTGACGGCAACTACCGGTGGAGATCTTCCACCCGGTTCCCCGTCGCAGAAAAGGATTTCCGAAATCATGATAGGGAATGCCGCATCTCGTGCAGCCCTCCGCAATGATTGGAGACTTCCAAAAGGAATGTGAGCAGGCCGGTGTCCCAATTGTCGGTGCCTGAACCGTCGATGGCGGTCCGGCGGATGCCGGTTTCCAATTCGAACCCAGGCATGGAAGGGCGGGGCTCACCGAGAATTCAGTCGCCTGCAAGGACAAAAGTGGCACCGGTACCATTCGGCTCCACCCTCAGGGTTGGTTCTGCCTTGGTGGCGGCCACGGACAAAGAGCGGATCAGACGAATTCTGGATGACAAGATCCCCGACCTTAAAATCCAACCGCTCCAACGCCTTTCAATTCGAGCGCTCTTCGCACTTCCGCCGGCGATGCGATTTCCAGGGACAGTCCTTCCAGGATCATCCGAATCCGCTCCACAAGCTCAGCGTTTGATTTCGCGAGACGGCCTTTCGCCAGGTACAGATTATCTTCCAGGCCGACGCGCACATTTCCGCCCATGATCGCCCCCATCGTCGTGAGAGGAAGTTGGTGTCTGCCGGCCGCCAGGATTGACCAATAGTAGTCATCGCCGAAAAGTTTTTCCGCCACGCTCCGCATGTGCACCACGTTTTCAGCGTCCGGGCCGATCCCACCGAGAATTCCGAAAATCGTCTGAACGAAGAGGGGCGGTTTCACCAGGCCACGGTCCAGAAAGTGCGCCAGGTTGTACAGATGCCCAACATCGTAGCACTCAAATTCGAATCGTGTGCCGCACCCCTCGCCCACGTCTTTCAGGATACCCTCCATTTCCTTGAACGTGTTGCGGAAGACGAAATCGCGGGTGAATTCGAGCGCCTCGGGTTCCCAGTCGTACTTCCACTCACTCCGCTTCTCTAAAACTTGAAACAGGCCGAAATTCATGGAACCGACATTGAATGAACACATCTCCGGCCGCATTTTCTTCACGCCCGCCAGTCGCTCGTCGAGCGTCATTCCGTGCCCGCCCCCGGTCGTGATGTTGATCACTGCGTCCGTGCCTGCCTTGATCTGCGGAACAAACTGCAGAAACACCTCCGGATCGGGGGTGGGCCGGCCGTTTTCAGGATTGCGGGCGTGCAGATGAATAATGGAAGCCCCCGCATTCGCGGCATCGATCGCCTGGGTTGCGATTTCCTCCGGCAAAATAGGAAGGTGCGGCGACATGCTGGGCGTGTGGATGGCGCCTGTCACCGCGCACGTAATGATAACTTTGCCTTCGAGCTGTTTCATTTCGTAAAATCCTGTGTGGGTGCGGGACGTCGAAGGTCACCGTATATAGTACCCGGTTTTCTTGCAAGATTCATGATTGCTGTTTAAACCATAGCTTGGCCTTACAGGGAGAGAAGTGAAAGGAGAGACCCAGTACCGGAGCCGACGACGACCACCAGTCCATGGGCTCACGTAGAATCCAGACTCATGAAAGCAGGGACCGCATCAGTTGATATCACGCCGCGCGTGGGGATTATTCCCCAGGGCCACTCGGGCGCCGTACCTGCGCGTGAGGTGCTGGCGCCACTGGAGGTTCGTTGCATTGTTTTTGAGGACGGCGATGACACCGTGGCGATCGTTACGCTGGATTTAATCGGAACCCCACGCGAAATGACCCAGCGAATCCGGGACCGAGTCGCCGAAACATGCGGCATCCCGGCTCAAGGAATTCTGGTGGCAAGCAGTCACACGCATTGTGGCCCCCCTACTATTTTGCTTGGCGGCTTGAGCCCGGACGCAAAGTATCTGCAGTCGGTCGAAGATGCGGTGGTTACCGCGGTACTGTCGGCCTCGCGCGAACTGCAGGGGGTCACACTTGGATGCTCGGGAGGTTCGGTCTGTTTTAATGTGAACCGGCGTCTACCGGGCGAAAATATTGATGGAAGCAGGGGTGTCGAGATGCAGGCCAACTACGGCGGGGTCGTGGACCGGCGGTCGCGGGTCTTGCGTGTGGACACAGAATCCGGCGAGCCCTTCGCCGTCCTTTTTCACTATTCCTGCCATCCCACGACGATGGGAGGAGGGGCAGGCTACATCTCGCCGGACTACCCCGGACTGGCGCGAACCGCCATCGAAGCGGAACTCGGTTGTCCGGCACTCTTTCTTCCCGGTTGTTTCGGCAACGTAAGGCCCCGACTCCTCAATGAAGAAGGAGCCTTTCGGTCGGCGACGGTGCAGGAGTTGCGAAGCGTAGCCAAGCAATTGGCCGATAGCGTCATTCGAACCACTCGCGGGTTGCAGACAGTCTCCAGTGGGGGGCTTGCGTGCAGGACCGGTGAAGTTGCGGTGCCGTTCGGCGAACCTATGCCGCCGCATGTACTGGAAAAATACGCGTCGAGCGATTCCGAAGATGTGGATGCGGTCGCCATGCGCGCCTGGGCCCAGGGTGTGCAGTCGATGATTCGTGAGGACCGTCTTCCCGAATGTGTCACGTCGGAGATGCAGTTCCTGGGAATCGGCCCGCTGGCCATGGTGACGATTCCGGGAGAGCCCGTTCAGGAAATCGGACATGCCATCGAAGCGGATCTTCACGGCCGCCTGGACTTCAGCGAAATCTGGCCCTGTGGATATTCCAACGACATGATCGGCTATCTCTGTACCGCCGGGCACCACGAAGAAGGCGGCTACGAACCCAACGCGTATCCCTACTTCATGAAGCCGCTTCCGTTTGCGAATGAGGAGTCCGTACTCTTGGAAGGAGCGCAGCGTCTGCTTTCTGAATGGTAGCGAAAATTGCGAGGATAAACACTACGTGCGGGCTAGCAGATCATCCCTATCCTGGATTCGGTTCCCGAGTTTCACAACCCAAGGCGTGGTACTCTTTTCCGCGGTAAGAAAGCGGATATCCGAGAGCTCGATATTCGTTCTCATACACATGAGAATACACGCAGCAGCCTTCACTTCGTTTCGGCCGCAACCCAATTCCGGCTTTTTTATTTTAAGGATCGTCGTGCAAAGTTCCGGTTGGAATCCCCGCTCCTTGCGGGCGGGATCGTTAGGCTGCGAAGTCCCTCATGAGCCCAGTTTGATTGAGGATCAGGCGTCGCTGTTCAGGGGCTTCTCAACCTGAAACTCCCAAGCGCAAGGCTTGGGGATCTTCTCCGTGGTTCATGAAATCGTCGCAAACAAGAACGATTGTGGAAAGTAGTAGTACATAGTATATAATGATGCAATGGATTCATCATCCGTGATGATCATGGTATAGTCCCCACATGGGTATTCAATCCATGAAGTCCGTTCGGGCCCATGCCCGGTTGACCGCGTTGGCGATTTCAACGGTGGCGTCTTTCGAAGCATTCGCCGCACCCAGAGCATTCATTGGCGATTCCGGGAGCGGTTGGGACACCACCAGCGCGGTGTCGGCCCGGGCGAGCAATGAGCATACAGGCGGGAGCCGGCTGACTGTGGACGCGATCAACGGGGCGGGCATCGATGCTTCCGGCGATTCGCACAACCACACGCCCGGCGACATGTGGATGAGCCTGGACCCGGCCGGCCCGGACCGCTTCGGCGTATCGCCGGGGGGGCACTGGATTGAGTTCGCGTTCGACCAGTCTTACGAACTATCCGAGATGTGGATCTGGAATTACGCGGAAGGGCAATCGGTCGGCTACATGTGGAGCGCGCAAGGCATCAAAAACGCCCGGATCGAATACACCAACGTAGATGGACCTTGCGAGGGGGGCAGCACGAATCCGACCGACTGGACCGAAATCTTTTCCGGCGATTTCGATGTCTACGACCCGGGCCAGCCGCGCACTCCGAACATCATCGTCGACTTCGGCGGAGCGGTCGCGAAGTACGTGCTGATCACGACGACCACCGACACGATGGACCTGAACTGGGTTTGTGAAAAAGTGCCGTCATCCTGCCCGAACGATGACGCGGGCCTCAGTGAAGTGAGATTCTACGGCGCGGCGCCGCTGGTCAGCCACACCCGGATCGATGCGGCGAATAACGCGATCGTGTTTGAATTCCCCAGCACAGCGGGAAGCATCTACCGGCTCCAGAAAGCGTCGGGCCCGACGTTGCCGTCCTGGACAGGAACCGGAGCCTATGTGGTCGGAAGCGGAAGCACCATGCAGTTCAGCGATCTGCTCGGCGGCGCCACGGCGCAGATCTACCGACTGGCGGTTGAGTAAGCAGGCTACGCGACTTCCGCTGCAGGAATGGAGAAGTCAAAAATCGGAAATCCAAAATTTCGTTTACTCTTTCCTGACCCGGTAGCTGTTTGCCGCCGAGTACCCCGCGGGGTCAAACGCATGCATCAGCGAACCGTCGCCCTCCACCACGCAACCGGTGTCGGCCCAGTTCGGCGGCGACATCGTGGTCGCGCGCTCCAGCCGATACGTCTTTCCCGCCTGGCTTTGAAATTGGAAAAACGTCTCGCCGCGTATCTCCGCGCGGGTGAACTCGAGTGCGCCTACCAGGAACCGCACCTCGCTGAGCGCTGCCTCGGTAGAGGTGCTGCTCACGCCGAAATCGTTCATGAAATTCGCCTTGGGCGCGACGGCGGAGGTGATCACAACATATCGGGCGCTGTCGTTGACGGGAATCGCCTGGGCGGTCAGCTGGTTTGATCCGGAGGCGCGCGCCAGGACCATCGGGCCGCCGCCCAGCGTGGTCCAGTCGCCGGCATCAATGCTGCCCCAGCCGGTTCCATTTCCGAGGGTGGTGTACTGGATTGTCACTTCCTTCATTCCCTGCATCGTCCAGGTCGTCGTGGCATCCGGATTCGGTGCGTTTGCGTTGTCTTCGTTGTAGTTCCAGATCAGCATTTCGGTGACCCGGTAGATATCGTCGAATGCGAACTCCACCCACTGGGAACCGGCCACGGTTCCGCCGCGCGCGGGGGTGACCCCGTTGTCGGCGAACCCCATGGTTGCGGGCATGCCGCCATCGGAGAGCAAATCGGTGTGAAATTGCCCGGTGGGATCGATGCCGTCGCCGTTGATGACGCTGATCCACGGCCGGTCGGGCTTTTCCCGGCCGGCACGGATGCTCACTGCGCTGGTGGTGTCCCACCCGTTGGCCGGGCCCGGATTTCCAATCGGGGCGTTGGGAGGAGGCGGAGGTGGTTCGGGACCCGAGGGGGTGTCCTGCGTGATCAACTGGTCGACGGCCACACGGTAGATGTTCAGCGTGGTGTAGTCCGGCCAGAAGATCTCCACGTCCACCGGCGCGCTCCAGCCGCCCAACCCGAAGTGGAGCGTCATTTCATTTTGGTTGCCCTGGCCGGTGCCCGCTTCCACCTGCCGGCTCCGGATGGTGGAACCGGCGGTCACGCGCACCTGTGCGCCGATGGCCGACCGGTTCACCGTGGTTCCGTTTCCTTCCAACGCCACTTTCAACCAGTGGTTGCCCGTGGCCTGGTTCTGGTAGATTTTCCCGCCGGCGAGAAGGTCGAGATCTCCGTCATTGTCGAAATCCGCCCAGGCGCCCTGGTACGTGTTGGCCACGGAGGACAAACCTTCCCCCGAAGTGACTTCGGTGAACTGCCAACTCCCCAGGTTTCTATACAAAACGGAGGTATCGCCGTAGCCAGACGCATTGCTCAGGAAAAAGTCGAGATTCCCATCGTTGTCATAATCGCCCAACGCAGGAGAAGCAAAGGATTCCTTCCAGGCGAGCCCGGCGCCGGCGCTCATGTCCTCGAAGTAGTAGCAACCGGAGGGCCCCATGTTCCTCAGGAACTGTGACTCGGGCTGCCTTGCACAGCAACCGAAGTGACCGGCCGGATGAGCGAAATTTCCCACGAAGAGATCAAAGTATCCATCGTTGTCCAGGTCGCCCCAGGCGGATCCGATGGTGTGCGCGAAGGACCAGTCGGGGTTATCGAAGTCGTTGCCGCCGACTCCATACGTACCTGCCTGGTCGGTAAACGATCCGGATCCGTTGTTGATCCAGAGGTGATTGTTCTCCAGCCGGTAGGCAGAGGCGAAGATATCCACATCGCCGTCCTGATCGAAGTCGCAGGCGGTGATTCCGCGCGTCGGGTTGATGTCTGGGCCGGGTTCCGTCCAGTTGGCGGTGAAAGAGGCGCCGTTGTTGTTGCGCACCATCATATCCGGCTCGTATCCCGCGCCTTCGTACCCGCCGACGTACAGGTCGATGTATCCGTCGTTGTTGTGGTCGGCCCAGCAACTGCCCTGGCTCAGGACCAGTCCGAGGTCGGGAAACGGCATCAAGGTGCGGGCAAACCCCACCGTGCCGCCGTCGTTCCGGGTCAGGACTCCCGTTCCGGAAAAGACGTCGGGGTGCCCGTCGTTGTTGAAGTCGCCCCATTGGCTGTTTCCGCTGCCTCCGCTGCCCACGCCGATCACGATGGTGAAATTCGATCCGTTGTTGTTCCGCCACAACCTGTCGCTGTCGTGAAGATCGACCCACCCGTCACTGTCGTAATCTACCCAGTTGGACGGCCGGTCGGCGAAACCGGACTGGAAGAGGGTGAACGCGGCCTGCGAGGGCACGGCACAGAGCGGCAGAAGAACGACAAACGTCGCGCAACAAAGAGGTTTTCGAACCGGCGGATAGGCAAGCATAGTGCACGAAATATACCACCGTCATCCGAAATTCTCACTACTTTTCGAGCCTCTCGTGCCCTCCGTGGTTCGAAATCCACATCTTAATTCCAAGCGTAGCCATAAAGCCTGGCGCGTCGGAGGAAAAATCGTGCAGCGGCGTGTTCCCGGGGACACGTATCGCCGCCGGACCATCGTGCGATACGTTTCTTGCTGTCGCCGCTCCACGGCTGATAGTCGGCCCGAGTGAACCCGGTGATCGGTGTGCCCTCGGGATCGGTAAGCTCCACCGTGAGTTCGCCCTCGGTCACCGTAGAGGTGGCTGCATTGAGGAGAAGTCGCTTCCCGCCCGCGGGCACGGCATGAGTGCGGAAGCTGGCCTCGTGGGCGCCGCCCACTCCGCTGACCACCGCCCAGTAGCGATCGACCTCCCAGCTCGCGCGGCAGATGGCGCCGTAGAAGTTATAAAGATTCGGGCCGCAACCGAACGAGGTATCCCCGTGCAGCCCCTCCGTACCTGCGAAATAAATGTAGAGGCGACCTTCGGACTCGATTAACTCGTGGGCCGGCCACAGCATTCCGCCGCCATAGTCGCCCAGCGGCGACACCGGCAGCGTGGGTTGGCGTGAAGGACGCGACCAGAGACGTCCGTCGGCGCTGCCTGCCAGTTGAAAATCGATGGTGTGTTCGCGCACGTTATAGCAACACAACAAACCAAGGATTCCTCCCTGGACCTTGTGGGGCGCCAGTTCCATGAACTGTTGATCGTGCGGGTCGCGCCAGTCAGGCTGGATGATGACCTCAGGTTGCGACCAATTCGTTCCGTCGGGGCTGGTGCGCATGGCGATGACTCGCCGGCCCCAGGGAAAACAATCGTGAGCCACAAGACCTCCCGGATGCATCGGCTCCCCGACTTTCTGGTAGAGCGTGTATCCGCCATCGTCCTTCCCCAGGGTGCGATTTGAGTAGTAGGAGGCCTGGTCCGCTCCGCCCTTGGGCGTGGTATAGGGCATGGTCATTTTCATGCCGACCGTTTGCGGGACCAGGAGCGGCCCTTCGTGCGCCTCCCAGTGAATGCCGTCGGAGGCATAGTAGCGATAGGTGGCAAACGGGTGGTGGGTTTCCCCCGGCTTGGGCTCGATCCCGCGCACGAAGGCCGACCCCGGTTCGCCGGAGCGTTCCTCCGGTGCGCGCATGCAGAACATTTCGTACCGGCGCTCGGGCTCCGCTTCCGGATGCACGATGACCGAGGCGTACATGGAACTGCCGCCGGAGTCGAAATCGAACAGGATGTTGGTCTTCGGGTAGTCCGGCCGCGGACAAAGGTCCAGTTCCGGACGCGTCCAGTTTACGCCGTCTTCGGAGACGGCGTAGGTGAGGCGACGGAAGTTCTCCTCGTAAGCGTTGTCTGCTTTACCAGCCGGGGTTGAGATATACCACGCCTTCCAGAACTTGTCGATGGGATCGATCATGAAAGTCCCGTGCGCGAAACCACTGCCGCCGTCCCAAGGGTACTTGGGTTCGATCAGCGGGTTCGCCGGGTCCAGTACCGCCTTCTCCAACCGCCAGCCGATGGCGTCGCGCTCCGCGATGTCCTCGTCGAGGACAAAGGAGAGGCAGTTGACGCTTTGAATTCCGTGAATAGTTTTGAAGATCGACATGCGTGCTCTCCTGTTTGTCTAGTACCCGTTAGCATCACGAGAAAGAAATCGCTTTTCGGCCGGCATGGGCACGGTCCCGCACACACCGGGTTGAAGGAGCGTTTCTCTCCAGGGGAGCATGCCGGAACGAAGCCGGAACCTCAACCACGGCGTCGTGACATCGGCCCGCAATGAGGTTCCCGCCAAGTCGAGGACCCCGGGATGGTGCACGGCGCCGCCGGGGTCCATGCCATGAACTTCGGCATGCCAGAGGAGTTGATGGACTTGTTCCTGCTGGAGATCCGCGCCCGTTCCGCCCATGACTGGTCGACGGCCTGAGGCGGAACGACCGGGTCCCTCCTCAGATCAAGGCAACCAGATCGTCGGTCCGAACCATTGCCAGGTCCACGCGCCCCCGGACGGTGGCGGTGAATACCACGAACCGGTCGCCGCAGCAGAAGCGCGGATGCGGATCAATGTGGTAGCTGGACCCGACGTAGCCGTCCATCGCGGGGTTGTCGATGATCTTGAGCGTTTTTCCCGTCTGCCCGTCCTGGAAGTGTACGGTGGTGGCGGTCCCCCGGTACCAGTTGTCGCACGCATCGCAGACCAGGTAGCGCCCGTCCGCGCTGCTGTGCGAATGCAGGCATGTCGTCACGGGCCACTGGAACCGGTCGAACTCGCCGGTGTGGACATTGACACGGCACGTCTCCCCTGTTGTGTGCCACACCGACCACGCGTGGATGCCGTCGGGATCCCACCATTCGTGGGTGCAGACCGTTGGTTCCTTGTACACGGAGCGCGGGGCCTCGCCGCGGCGGATCGTCCACATGCGGTTGGTAACGACAAACCGCAAGCCGGTGATCGGTTCGGCGTGGAAATCCTCTGCGAACAACACCAGGTCCGGGTCCGTGGGGCAGAACAAGGCATGATTGTGCATGCGGTCGAACTGGTGCCAGGGCTCGAAATCTCCGCCGTCCACCGGGAGCGTGCCGAACAGGTAGCGTGGCCACATGGCTACGTCCACGAAGAATGCCCGGCCGTCGGCAGAGAGGCTCAGGTGGGTCGCCAGGCGCGTCACGCTGCGGTTTCGGGTGACGTCCGGGGGGAGAGAGTTCACGTACTCGGCCGTGGCGTCCGGCTGCGGTCCCCGCTTCCAAATGGTTGACCCGCTCGTCCAGTACACGTCGCCGGTGTCGGGATCCACGTAGGGCGAGGCGTGCTGAAACTGTGTATCCGGATAGTGCCGGACCGTCTGCTCTTCCGCGTCCACGACGCCCAGCATCCGACCGTACGAGCCTGATCCGGAAGGCGGGTGCGCGTAGTAGAACCAGAAATACCGCCCGTCCCCGCTCAGTCCGTCGTTCGTGAAGTAAAAGGACTGCTGCATAGGTGCCGCGTCGGCAGTGAGCAGCCAGATATCCAGACCCGTGTCCGGTTGGGTGTAGGCTTCAAAAAGGGGGGATGTGCGAGGGTCTAGCATGGGGGGCGGAGGGAGTGTTTAGTGTTTTTGATTTTGAATCGAGTTTTGTATCTACGAAAGAACAATCCAATTTTCAGAACCGGGTTATATTATGACAACTCTGAACACCAAACACTGAACACACCTGCTCACCAGTCTTCGGTCGTCACTTCCTCCTCCAACACCCGCTGCTGCCCCTCCGGGCCCGCTACAACAATAGTGAATTCAGATCGCTGACCGGGAACGAGACCGCGGATCTCAAGGCTGTGAGACGACTTCGCCTCTAGATCAGAGGCCACCAACCTGCTGTTTTTCTGCTCCAAGGTTGGTTTCACGCCATCGCCCCGGTGCCATACCCAGGCGCGGACCGGCTTCGATGCGGCCAGTTTCAGCGTGACGCTGTGCCGTGTCGTCCTGGTTTTCACAATTTTCACCTCCAGCGGCGCAGCGGCATAGAGCCGGCCGGCGTCCTCCAGCAACGTGTGCCGCCAGCGCTGAACTTTCTCACCCGTGCGCGGCCCGGCGAGGACTTCTTCCACGGCCGCGTCGATGTGCGCGCGCGCTTCGCGGGCCAGGGCGGGGTTCTGTCCGTCGGCTCCCGCGGCCCGATCGACGATCCACAGCAGCTTGTAATCCTCCAGGCCCTCCCTCCAGGCCTCCAGCCGGCGGGTCGTAACAGGACCGTCATGTCCCAGGTAAACCATCGCGGGGTCGGCCCCCCATTTGTAATCGGGCATTCCGCTGTACCGGCCGCCCCACTTGCCGACATAGATCCAGTACGAAACGCCCTGTCGACCGTGTTTCCAGGCCAGCCATCCGTCCATGCGGACTTTCCGGTGGGCAGCGTGCGGATCGTTTCGCGGGACGGCGGTCTTGTTGGGCGGTTGCCATCCCGCGTTGGTGTACATCCACTGCTCCTTGCCTTTCTCGCGCATCAGATTCTCAGCCTCGGGGTACCGGCCGATGCCCCAGCTCGGCGGGACGAAAATATCGATGTACGGCTCGGCCGCTTGCGCCGCTTCCAGGTCCCCCACGGCCTGGGGATTCGCCCAGATCCGAATCTTCGGATCGGCCTCCCGGGTAAGTTTTCCCAGGGTAATGAAGTGGTCGCTGGGCCCTTCGTCTTCCAGGTAGATCGCCCAGTCATCGTAAGGAAGGTCGAGGTTGTCGCGGACATGCGCCGCCAGCATTCGGACGTAGTCGATGTAATT
>Ga0302133_10001082_pt1 | contig 17240 bp, 5 predicted proteins | sample CB9_331_MG_FD_203121 | JGI IMG/M metagenome (GOLD analysis project Ga0302133, IMG submission 203121) | Marine microbial communities from Western Arctic Ocean, Canada - CB9_33.1 | ecosystem: Environmental > Aquatic > Marine > Oceanic | place: Canada: Western Arctic Ocean | collected 2017-09-19 | reverse complement strand
TGAAATGGATTGTGAAGCAGATGAATACGAACCAGGCCTGCCAGTACGCTTAAACAAATGCCCCTACTGCACAATAACATTTACAGACAACGACAAACTCATAATGCATGCACACATACAACACCACTTCGATTCCCTGCGCATTTCACCAACACAATGTCGTCTCTCTCGCCGATGTCATGATTTCCGCGCCGAAACTTCAGACCACCTTGCCACCCATGTCATGCAAAATCACATAAAAACTCGACAAAGCAATTCAGCCTCACACAGAGTACAATTCGCCGCCAGAAGAGCCACCCTCATCCGGGATAATCTCATCCAGCGCCTGGCCCACAATGATCATCAAGTCCAACGTCAGGATCGACCATTCGCTAGACCCGATGCCCCAGCCAGAAATCAGATTGATAATCAACAATATCTTCGATTCCAACCAGTCGACAATCTCCCCAGGAATCACCAACGACCCCAAGTGTTCGCAAATCACAGAAGATAAAAAACCGCACCTGCCTCCATCTAGGTACCACATGATGACCACGACGACACATGATGACCAAAATGATGAACAAGATACAAACACTCAATCCTTACCCCCCCCTAATCTCAATTCTTACCCAGACCTAACAATGTATGTCTATTTAGCAGGCGCCATCCTTATAGTAATCTCAGCAATTTTATTATGTATTTATGAGCTCTGGCTTAAATACCGCCCTAATAGAGATCACGACTACATATACAGAGACCTCAATGTCGAACTAGATGAGATGAATGACCATCCTTATACAGGACACGCCCACCCAGAAGACAATGACAGTCTCCCACCCGCCCATGCTTCTACTAGCCCTAGCAATAGCTCTGACCACGAATCCAACAGAAGCACAGACCAACACGACTATATCAAGCCCCTCACGACATGAAATCGGGCTAACCAACATTGAACTATTCAAATCATTACAACTTCAACTTGGCAAACTCATCAACAAACTCCAGGACGTTTCTCCATGGACGCCCGCCCCCCCATGGCAACTAACCAAAAAAGCAATCTATAAACGCGTGTCAAACCCAATCACATACAAAGAAGTCATTGAATACTGCGGCCGTATAACCGCTCGCCTCATAAACCCAACTGACATTTCCAAAATCAACTTTACAGCCGACCCAACCCACACCACAACCAAACGATACATAATCGAAATGAACAAAACACCGTTTTTGAACACAATACAAGCCCGAGAACAGTGGGTTAGCAAAGTCAAACAATGCACAACAGTAATCATTCCCCAGCGAGGACAGCCCAGATATCGACCAATTGAATGCACCACTGCAGCCACAGCAATATGTATCCAAGACACGACCCAGGTTCAACAAGACATAGGCTACAAAACACAGATCCAGACTATCAAACAGATGGCGCTGCATTTGACAAATACAGCAGATCCCAGAATAACTCAAGTCCAAAAGCTCATGTCACTCAACACACAAATCCCAATACACCCGATCACATTCACCATCTGGACAAATACACTACAAGCCACAATTGAAGAAACAAAAGCCGCCGAGACAGCACTTCCCGAATACCCAGACGCCTTAGAAGCATTAATAGCCACAATTGCCATGCAAACCCAAATCGACGAAATCACCATCTTAGCCATCACCCAGCATATGACATACTATTCAGACATAATGGTCATACTAAAAACCACAATGGAAAAACTAAACGTCCAAGCTCGTAAAAAAGCGACAAATAGCACAGACCAAGACTCCCACGCACAAGAAATGTCCACCCTGACACTCACACAGCAACGATTAGGAAGCCGTATTGGAGCCATAGAAGCATACCAAACCCTTAGTCCCAACGTAACGCTTCTCCAAGCCAAACTGGAAAATATACAATCTACCATCCAAAGCATAAGTAACGACGCAAAAACACTAGAACCCAGTTTAATAAATTTAACAAGCAAAGTCACCCACCTTCAGATAGATATCCGCCAACTCCAACTAAAAGTCCAGGAAATCCAAAGAATACAGCACCAGTTCCCAAGAGTACGTCCACCACTACAAACAAACAACAAAAGTCAGAAAGTATACAACAGTCTGCAGACCCAACTCACAAAAGCAATAGAAGACATCCACAAAATAGGACAGTGCGCCTCATGCACAATATTTCTAGTAACCCACCTAACAGCCGCAGGCCTCATCTTAACATTATTCCTTATTCCAGCTATCTGTCTATACCGAAAGCTATCCCGCAAACTATCTAACACCCGTGCCCACCTAGAACTGTCCCCGTTAGACCCGACCAAAGCCTTAATTCCAAATATCATCTCCCGCCTCTCAGACGTAGAAAGGCACCACCGGCGCCACCTCATCAACTATGATCAGTTAGTTGACAAATATAATGACCTCTACATCAACCCCAACCGCTACCACTATAGACCGCAACAGACCAAGACAGCCCCACCAAGCGACACCATAGCCACCCCCAGTCACCACACAATAACCCAGTCAGACAATCACCCACCCTCCCCTTCCAGGCACCTAATGAAATAAGTCCACCCCAAACAAAACAACAAAGCAAAAATGAGACGCCCCCAGCTGCCCAAACGCCTTCTCGAAAACACCAAGAAATTATTGAAAGTCAGAACACGGTCAAGATCGCAGTCCCCAGCCACAAGAGAGCCATTCAGACTACCCGATGCCTTCCAGATTCCACACCCCCACGCCATCCACATAGCTTCCGCCGATCACCCACCCCCAAGTCATATACTCCTTCGAGGAGCCGCAGAAGGAGGTCTGAGACAGATCTTGCGCCCAGAGAGTCATATAACCACCAAAACAGACCCCGTGGGTATAATAATCTGTTCATGTGAGCGCCCAACCGACCCAGACCTTACAAAGCTCCAAACAGCACAACTCTACACATGGAACGAACTAGACGGGAAAATCCCTACATTGCACAGTCACCAGCACTTTGTCGCCAGTAACACAATATTCCTTGATGAGTTCGAGACCCAAACACCACAGACCGGAGCCCCGTACCTAGTGGCACTCCCAGACGACATCTCACAAGCCAGATCATTGGAAAATACAGATCAAGAGACCTTAACAAACAAGCTAAACAACATCATTAAAGAAATTCCGACTAACACAAGTGACACAACCCAAGAGGACCACATATACATGAAACTATTGAACCTGCCCGAGAACCCCACCTATGAGGAAATCACCCCCACAGCTCCATCATTCCCATCCCAGTCATTACAAGTTGAACCCCAAGCAGTAATCATCTGGGCCCAAGTAGGCCATGAGTCCCTCACAAAAAATCTCAATGTCATGCTTTCTGAACTAAACGACCCAACCCACGAATTTATTCACGAATACGTCGAGGATGAGGATCAAGAAGACGATGCATTCGCCACAGGAGTCTACATCTTCACGAGATTCGGAAGAGAAACAAAAGTCACCTACACTAAAGACAAAGTAACCCTTCTAGACCAACGAGACAGTCACCCCACACTCACACGAAATAACCTCCGAATTGGAATAATCACCAACTACAGACGAGCAGCCAGCACAAATTACGTCACCGAACTTGAAGCCGGCATAGCAGACAGGCTCTACAACGAATTAGAAAACACAATTCACACAGAAACAGGCCCCCCCAACCAGACCCCTTCATTCCACGAGGACCTAACCCAGTCAGCCTCACAAGAGATAAAATGCCCACAGTGCGGCAGTGTGTTCACCTCAATGACCAACTTCATGCCCCACATACAACAACACATGGAAAATCAAGCCCACAACGCACGTGGACGCTCCAACAGCCGACAAACACGCCGACGGAACAAACCTTTCAAGAACCACTACTCTTCATCATCATCAGACAACAGCCACTCACCACACAGAAGAAAGACCAATCCCCGTAGTGAGCTGGAAAACACTGAGACGATAACCCCAGCCTTTCTAAATCTACCAGAAACCCCCGAAACCTACAAAACATTCTTTGCAATGACAGGACGCACGATGTCAGGATATCACCGCTACGCAGCCCCTCACTTCCCTCCAAAAATACGAACTATCGAGATGGCCATCGATTTCAAAGATATCCCAGAACGCGAGCTGAAAGCCTGGGCGAAAGCATATCACAACTTTGCCGACAGATCGGCCCTAGACTACCAAACAAACAGACGCCTAAAAATAAAAGTACACAATTCCCTGACAGATCTGCAGTCCTACGGCAAGAAGGACATCATTACTGCACTGAAGACCAACGCACCTGTCTTATCCACCCACCAGATCTCAGACCTGACTCAGCAGGCCGTAGCTGAATTCTTTGAAGCAGCCCGAGCATACTGTCTAGTTTCAGGCATAGAATGGACAGACCTCTACCATTTTGTCATTTCACCACGCACAATCGGAGACGACATCTATAGAAAACTACAGACCCGCCTACAGGCAACCCCACACTTGAAGCAGTCCACAATTACAATATCAACATTTCTGGAAAAGATCATAACAGACCTATTACCGACCCAAATGACCTACTCTGAAAAATTTGACATCATAGTAGCCAAACACCGAAACCACCTAACCGCTGCAGTCCCATCAACAGACTATCTACGGCAGAACCTTGACGTCCACGCATCAGAACTACAGTACCTCCACCCAACATACCGCCAGGCCCAAGGCACGGACAAAGGATGGTCAACCGAAGACTCCGCCGCCCTCTGTAACATGATCATAGACACTCTTCAGGAAAGAATAATTACAGATACCAAATGGAAGACAAAGCTCACGGAAATATATATCACCTCTCCATACAAAAACTACTATAAAGTACCCCGGACAGAAGTCTTGAACGACTTAACCAAAGTCATTGAGGCAGCCACCACAAACGTCCACACAGCCAGTGTAAAAGGCCCACAGACCCGCACACCCGCCAGACCCACAGATCCACAGACCCGCCAAGACAAATGTGACATATGCACCAAAGCAGGTCTCCCGTGCAATGACAGACCAGCCCACTGCAAAAAGCCAGGACACCAATCCAAGTTCATTCCGAAAGAAGGCCAAAAGGCACCCCCAAGCAACTACAACATCCGTCAAGCAAAAAAGGGAGAAAAAATACAGATACTCTATAAAGAGTGTACCAAATGCCACCCACAACGCGCTGTAGCCAACGTTTACCAATACGAGACCCAAACACCCCAGACAACCCAGAAAACATACACACCCAGACAACAAAATCAACAGCCGCCACCCCCTAACGTCACAATACAACAAAATCCAGACCGCAGAAGGCCCCCACCCCCCAGCCCACCTTATTCAAGTCCACCTAACCAAAACCAAAACCAAAACCGCAACTATCGCCCTAACCAACGGCCCAACCAACACCAGACAGACAGAAACCAAGACTACGGTCGCAACAGGAACCAGAATCAGAATCAGAATCACATCGGCCACATTCAGTACGGACCACAGGACCCAGGAAAGTACCAAGGACCGAGTTTTGACAGGAGTCAACAACAACAACCGCAACGCCCACAACAGAATTACCAACAAAAACCAAACCAAACCCAACCCCAACAGTGGAACCAAAGACAAAACCAGACCCAGAATCCACAGCGACCCAACCGTCAATGACAATTAGTCGAGCATGGCGACGCTTACACCCAGTCACTAGTCATACAATCCTGCCAGAAGTCAGTTAAACCAGCCAGATTAGGAGATGCTAACCCATTCCGACACGAACATAAAGTTAAACTTCAAGAAGCAGCGTTCGGTCAACAAGTTTGTACCAACACATCGTGTGATATATGCACAATCCTCAACAAATACCGTGACGAATGCATACAACTAAGCTGCCATCACAGCACGTATCAGGCTAATTGTAAAAACTGCCACGCTCGCATTCCATTGACAATATTTTGCGACCTCCAACAACTAATTCGCCTCCACGCAAATCCAAACCCAAATTGTTGGTTACCAGCCCCCCCACTCCTAGTTCAATCCGCATCACCTAGACGACATAACGGCCTACCCAAAATCCGTTACAGTACCCCATATGCGGAATACCAGCGATTCCAACAAGTAATACACCAACCTCGAAACCCAGACGCAGAGGAAGCCATTAAAGCAGTAACAGAGTTTATGGGAACAAACCCAACCAAAGCCAACCCACCAACCGAAGTCGAAAACAAAAGTGAAAACAAGAAAGACTACTGCCCTACCCGCCACCAGAACCAGCTCGGACAAGACAGGAGGTACCTGGCCCCTGAAGCCCAGAATCCAATCCACAATCAACCCCGACCACCACCACATTTGCAGCACTACGCCCACCACCACCAGAACCAACCTCAAGAGACCAAACCCATACCAACCCCCTTAGAGGACCCAGATGCAATTACTACCATTGCCGACATAAATCCAGACCCTCACCCAATCCAACAGTCCCTTCATCGGAACATTACGACAAGCAAACCTGCCCAAAGTCAACCACACACGTCACCAGACCATGAACCAGACTCAGACTCAGATTCATACATACCTTTTCCAGAGAATCCGATACCACAACACTGGTACCCAGACAAAAAAGACATTTACCCCACACCCAAAACGCCAAAACATCCACAATCCAACCCGAAAGTCGCAGCAATTACTATATGTATACACCCAGGAGTATGCCCAGAACAGACACAACACTGTGCACAACCTACCGCACTCACAACACAACCAACAGAGGACGACGAAAATAGCAACTCCGAACCCGACACACCCAAGCAAACTAAGTCCCAAGTTACTAATATTAACTTAACCAACCCAGAAGGGGCACCATGCCTGAGTAAAATTACATGGCACTACCAACTGCCTTATATCAATTTCCAAACCCACGGAATTAAAGGCCCTTGTCTACTTGATTTAGGAGCCGCAATCTCCATATCATCCATTGAAACAGCCCAGAAAATCAGTCAACATCCCGACTGGTCCGGAACATGGAACCAAACACTTAACATCGAAGCTTATTCCTGCAATCAAACGCAACTCGCCTTTAACGGCTTAATCACAATCCCCAACATAAAGTTTGGACGACAACACACCCCAATGACCATCAGCTTTTGGGTTTTACAAGCCAGTTTCAGCCCCCTGATCATCTCAGCACACGCCCTCCGAAAACTCCATGGAAGAATTTGCCTCACTACCAGTACCCTACAATATACCCCCCCGCCCGTTCATCAAATACTACAAGCCGGAGGAGAAAAAACCATCAAAAGTAATCAGACTCACCCCCCTCTAGACAACCAGTCCTTAGACCTCCCCACCCTCCTAGACGAAGACGATAATTGTTCATCAACAGAGGACTCACAGACCGACGAAGAACCCGAAAACACAGGAAAACCACCTCACCGTGTCCTGTCAATACCCCCATACACCACAGCCACAGTCACAGTACCAAAAACAAAATATCCCAACCTAACAAACCCCCGTCCGATACAAACAGCTTGCCTGGATCACCAACTCCCTCTAGGCATCAGAGATAAAGGAAAGGTGCTCTTATTGACGATACACAACATCACTCCCTTGCCCTATCACATGGCATCCACCACACTACACCACAACCGAATCAGTACAATGCCCAACGAAATTACCCAGCGAATTCAAGACAGACGCGACGTTCGAGAATCAACTCACCTCCAGGGCTTGATCGGCCTTACACAAACCAATGACGAAATTATATTCCCAGAAATAAAGCAACTAGGAGATCCACCGTTTGACCAAACCACATCCAAATTCACTGTCTTTCTAGCCTACATACTTATAGTTGTTGGAACATCAGCACGAATCACAGACAAAACGGCGCCACAAATTAAACAATTAATACAGGATGAACCAACCCCCATGGCACAAAAGTTACTTGACATAATAGACCATGCCCAGGAACAACAGAATATGAACCAACTGTATACATATATTCCCCGCATATTATGCGCTCACCTCCACCTACAAATGTATACATGTTTTTCACATTTAAAGAAATCCGCTGAGACACAAAAATCTACGATGAAAAGACAACAAAACAAGTTAATCCTACTTAACAAACTAATGACCGAAACACAAAAACTCTCCCTCCTCTACTATTACAGCCAAACAATCCTTCAAGACCTATGTCAAGCATGGGGACGACACCCATTCTTCATAGTAACATCCCAGCAACTCCCAGTACACCAGTTTTACGAGAAGGACACCACCCCACGCTCAGTCAATCACATCAGATCAGAAGCACAATTAAAGGAACTCTTATACCCCGTCGAAAGCCAGGTTTACATCCCCACAAAGAGTAACCAAGAGTTTAAAAACAAAACTCTAAGCAATTACGAAAAATTACAAGACCAAGCCGACGCCCAGCTACTCGCCGACAGAATTTTAACAAGCAAACGAGCACATCAAATAACTGACATCAAGAATGAAAGAGAACTTAACCAACTCCTTGATTATAGCTGCACTCCCACCGCCTTACATGACTTCATCGCCGATCAGACCGGACAAAACCCGACACCCAGAATCATCCCACTGAGTGAATTCCACCAACATCTAAAACCAGCAAAGTTTATCTGCTATAAAAATATTCAAGAAATTTTAGATGACTTTATCCCAGAGGCCATGCGCACAGAATTCACAGCCTTCACCAAAATGATGGCAGACCGAAAGTTTTTGGAAATCTCCTCACACTACCGCCTTCCAGACGTACCCCCACAAGCAATATTCGACGACACGGAAAACAACCTTTCACCACTGTATTACACAGACGGCTTCTTTGCAGGACTAGTAGATACCAAGTACCTAGCCTTTGTCTGTTCCCAAATGATACCCCATCACCATATTATCCTAAACTCGGAATTTAACCTTGAACACACACACTTATGTGCCCTTCTATTTGTGTTTGGACAACACATAGCCGCCCTCCATCAAAGCCATGTCGGCCTACTCGATCCCAGAATCTTTCTATTAAGAACACTCCTAGACCCCTCTGCCCCAACATCCCTAAACAACACCAAACCACTCCCAACAGAGAAGAATGCTGACCTCGATGACAAACTGGCCTGGGCGCTACGTACCAACAGAGTAAAAATCATCACAGGAGCCCCATACTTAGCCCGATGGACAGTAATAGAAAAAAGACGAAAAGATCCCAAACTGATCTCATTTCCGCCAAATGACCCCCTATTAGACCACCTCTTATCATTATCAGCTGAATGCCAACAGGACATAGCCGATGCATCAGTCCACATAGACAACGCCCGTCAGCAAGCAGTCACCTATCTACAAGACACCTCTAGACCCACAGTAAATAGCATCAACCATGCATTAGCAAAACTGTCCCTAGCCCACCTTCACACACTCCCACCCAGAAAACAAAAGCAAACTAACAAATGCACTACTACACCCCTAAATCAATGGATTCAATGGTCTACAATTACCTCAATAATAATCAAAAAGATTGACGAAAAAACCAAAACACCATGGAAACAACATGCCCCCATCTCAGAACGAGACAGATGTCATATTGCGGACAAATTCATAAACATCCGCCATAAGCGAACGACCAAAATACTAAAAGTCAGATGGAACTTTGAGTGCACCATCGCCTACACCGAAACAAAAGACCACGACACACAACCCGTCAGCCCATACTTCAACCAATACTTTAGGACACAAGAAGATTACAAAAACCACAACCTAATGGACACAGTCCAACAGATAGCCACAAATTCAAGACAATTATTGAAAGAACCATATACCACATGGCACAGAAAACACCTCAAGACACCAAAACCTCAAGTCCGATATATATTCCCAGCCATGGCGAACATGCCCTCAATAACAAAGAATAACATTAGCCCAACTGTCGCCAATAAACAAACAAAACTGACAAATTTTCACGCTTTCCACAGGCTCATACAGGACTGCAGTACACTCACCATAGAGAACAAAATCAGCGAAGATGATCCAAATTATGATGACATCTCCCAACTAGCATCGCAGACAATAGTCAATTCAACATTAACCCTAGACAGTAAAACACTACTAAAAAACCTAGAAGAAAGCCCAGCTCTACAGAGTCTACTAGTGATGACATGGAATAACTTGCCTCCCCCCACAACAAAACCAAGAATAGTAATTACAGCTGCCCCCACCTGCCACCTGCCACCTCCACCTGCCCCCACCTCGACCACAACGGATGATCTACACTGCTTCAACCAATACGGAGCCATTCACTTAATATCAGACAACACAACCTTGTTCAAAAAAATCCCCGAACTAATCAGCAATTATACAAGAGGTCTTAAGCATAAAATGCCACTCCAGCAACAAGCCACGACCCGAGCTATTAGCACCGCTCTACTGTCCGACCTATGGCCGCAACAAATACCAAACATAGAGTCCCTGACAATAAAGACTATTCACAAACACCTAAAGACATGGGAAAATCTATACAAACAAGTCAGCGACCACTTCCGACACCCAATTCTAACACTAGCAGGCAACATTCACTGTCTCAACGGATACAACACCTTCAAACCCACCAACTTACAACTATATGGCGCAGAATATTACCAAGACCCACCGGGAATATTTAGTATAATAGCCATCTGTCCCGACACATACGAAGCCTTCCCCTTCCGCACCAAATCGCCCGAGATAACCAAACTATTCCAGAACCTAGTGGCATACGCTACAAAGCACGGACCAACCAACTGGACATTACAAAGTCTCATCATAGCCCTACAATACACAGCCGAGAAGCAAGACCAAACAAATAATGCCCGCTACTCCTACACCAAGATTGAACATTTACAGAAAACAGTAGCCATGAAACATACCGCCAATCGCTTTATAATTAATGCCAAATTCTCAAACAAACTAGCCCGGTCAGCCACAACACAGTTTCAACCATTATCATCCATCCGAGAAACCCTAGCAAATAGCCAACACTTTACGTCCATAGACTTCGCGTCCATGTATGACTCCATACCAACCGACCCAATCTCTTCTCTCCTTAGTTGTGTCTCATACCAAGGCCTAGAAATAGCCCCATTAGTTGCCTCAATGGGCGGAACCAATAGCTGCCTACACGCCACAGCCGTCGTACTATCAATCTTCCGACACGTCCAAGACACACTACCCTTAGCCCCTTGCTACAAGCCAAAACCATTGCCGCCAGAACTCATGAAAGCACGACTACATAAACCAGACATCCCATTGACCATACAAGAAACCTACGACGTCACCCCACCTCTCCACCTCCAAGCCTGTGCCCTCCTCAGAAAAATAGCCGACCGTGAATGCTACTTACAAAGAGCCGAAGACAGTCACCACTATTTACCCCTCACAGCCCAGGAACGACAACAAATCAACCGCCAGCCAGGTCCACACTTGCTAGACTTTACTGCCCTTATTGACGACGCATGCGTGGCAACTAGAGATATTCCACAAATAAAAAATTTGGACACAACAGAACAAATTCGAGTCCATCTGAACATCCATATACACGCCCTCAAAACAGTCTTTATCGCATTATTCCAAGCCTCCCCACCAGTCGGAAACAAAAGTCAGCCCCCATCGCCCATGAAAATTAAATTTGAAAAAAGTAGTTTTTTCTCAAGTAGCGCCAGATTCCTGAACTACATCTACCTTCGAAACCACGTGGTGATAAACCTAGACTCTTACAAAAAACATTACAGTTCACTAGACAATCCACCACAAACTGGAGAAGAACTAAAATCTTTCTTATCTTGGATCACATACTTTTCAAACTACATCCCCTGCCTTCGCTTCCTTGCATCAGCCCTGAACAAATTTGCCACCACTCACCCGGGATCCAAAGCCCTACCTTGGAAAAAAAATCAAGACTTAATCCGCAAATACAAAGCCTTAACACTAGCCACTAGACAAATATCAGGCCTTCACGTCCTCCCAGACGACCTATCCCAAATCAAATATTTAGTTATTAGCTCCGATGCATCTAAAGAAACACATGCACACAACCTAGGAGTTGCCCTCAAACCCGTCCAAGACCCGTCCAAGACACCCACCCAAGACACACCAACCACAACGCTCCACCTAGTAACAAACTATTCTGCACAATTGCCTACCCACATCAGAAACTGCCCAATAGTAACCAAGGAATGTGCAGCAGCCTTAAGCGCAGTCGAGCATCTCGAGGAAATATTGAAACTTACAGCAACTATCCCAAAATATCTACTACTGGACAACGCCAACCTCTTCCAATACCTAACTAGTCTCCATCAAACCAATCAGTTAGGACCCCACTTTCTAGCCCATCCTAACCTTAAGAAATGGATTATCAGACTGTACGAAGTCACTCAGATATACAACATGGAAATACGTCTCATCACCTCCAAACTCTGTATGGCCGACTACTTATCAAGACTTAACCCTGACAAACAAAATGAGCCAAAAAAGAAAACTGAATGTCCCCAACCCCCAAACAAAAAAGCCACATGTGACCTATGCCCTGGATGCAACCAAATGTGTCAGAAGGCCCATGCACACAAAGATTGTCAATTCAGTATAGAAGGTTTACCAGAAGACAGCCCCCCCAATCTCCTAAAGTATAGCGACTTAGAGGAGCATACAGTCCCAAATGAAGATATAAAATATACAACAGCCAGCATCCAATTCAACCCGGACAAGTATATACAAATAGACCTATACCCGCTAGTGGCCGAAATAATAGACAGCCCACCCGACACAGAATATTTGTCAGCCCCGGACGATACAGACCTACCCGACTGGACGACAGTGTCCCCCAAGTACTTTGAACAACAAGAAACTAAAGATATCCAAGACCTTAAGGACCACATCGCAAACCTTACTATAACCGCCAGTACACAGCACACACCACCCAATGTAATACATCAATGGGCCCCCCGGAACCTTCCCCATCAACACCAAGTAACAACCCACAGGAACAAGTACTGGACAGTACCTCCAAATCATTTTATGATAGGCAACACCGGTCGCCAATACCCACATGGCCCCCACCATTGCATAATACTGTTCACCACCGAGCATAAAGGACTCCGCACTGGCCAATCCCGATACATCCAGGCCCTACAAGATACAGCAGCAATTCGACTGAATCAAAGAACTAATGCCATCAGCGTGATCACACATAATAACACAGTGTACTTACTTCTCTGTGCCCACAAACAATTACCTACAGTCCCTCATGACACTAGCCAACTCTTCACCCAACTCCAGAAGGTACTTCACAAAGCAACCTCGGAATTCCCGGAATACACCATTGTAGTTGATTACAATTCATGCAGCCGATTCTACAACCTTTCTCCAAGCAGCCTGCTACTCCTCACAGCAATGAACACATCAATAAGCCCAACCGGCCAGTCCATAATAATCGTCACCAATATGCCACACACAAGAAAACCCAAACTAGACATCCAACAGCAAACACAAGGCCTCAGCAGACACTTACCAGTTATAGTCAACAACCAGAGAAAAGCGATTATTCAAATAACCCTCAACCATCTCGGAGAATGCCCTCAAGCTGCAACCATCGCCCTTCAAGCACTAGAACAAACAGATCACAATACACCCAACTACACCAAAGACCATGCCTTCCTCAATTACATTAGAGGACAGTTCAAACTCACCGAGGCACCCAACTTTGCGACCGCCATATCCCTCGAATTCAAAAAAGCACATGTAATGGCCATCCAAATCAATAACAAGGAAAACACCCCTGTTTATGATAACCTACTTACAGCATACAAAGTCAAAATCATGCAAGCCGACGACCCCACCCTATTACAAATGACACAACAAGCCCGTAAACACCAAGGAATACTAGTGGACAAAAACAATAAAATTGAAATTCAACTACGCCATGGAGTCCTGTTAGCCCGAGATATAGGCCAATCAGATACAGCCTGCTGGAAACCAGTGCTACCTGAAGCCCTAATTTTACCAGAGATCGCCTCCACACACTTCAAACTTAAGTGTGCCAACACAAAAGACACCATTAAAGATATAAAAAACAGATACTACCATCAAACCGGCCTAACTAGTCCACACAGCTTGACCCAGATAGCACAAAATACAATGATCCCATGCCCAAGATGTGTAATCCGTAAACCAGCCCATCTCTCCCACGCGCAAGTCTACGGCCAAACAAAGAACATTCTAATAAGCTTAGCCTTGAACAAAAGATGTGTCCTAGTCGCCCACGACATACTTTATCTAGCCAAAAACCCAACGGACCTCCTCCCAAATCCATACGTCAGTCTTTTTGTATGTTACGGATGTGGTTTTGTCCACACCAAAGCCCTATCTATAATCAACGGAGAAAATATAGCCGAACATTTCCTAGATTACTGTCAAACTTCAGGAGGACCCCCACATGTGTTGATCACAGATACCCACACTGCAGAAATCAAAGGAGCCCTTCGCCACACCATAACTGACCTAAATATCATCAGCAATTCCGCCAACCAGGAAATAAAAAAACAAGTAGCACAAGAAAACTACAACGGTCCCAGAGGAGAAGCAGATGAAAACCAGAATGCCGAAGACGACCCACCTAATTTCCCAACTCAAACCCTACAGCACCTGACCCCCAGCCAGCGTGCTATGTTATTACAAGACTTCTCAAACACCAACCCCCCACTGTACACCCACATTACATCCCACACCCCACCTCCAAACCTGACCTATCAAGCGTTCCGCAACACATCCCTAGGCCGCCTTGACAAGAAATGCATGGGTGCCGCCACATTCATCAGACGATACATCACTAGAGACCAAGCATCGCCCAACCAAGTGAAATATCTACTGCAAGCATACACCTACTACAACAATTTCTTATCTACAGACATACAAACAAAATTTGTCCCAGCAGCCCTTCACCTGGGAACACTCAAATTTACCAATCTATCCACCTTTTATGACAATATGGCCCGAACAGAGTCAAACCAAAAACAAGTCAAGCTTCTCCAACAACTGATAGCCCTCGCTCATACAGCCAACACAGCAGACAACAATCACGCCAAACACCAACAGAAAGAAGAAGCCACACACAACAGGACCCACGGCACTATCTTAACAGACGAAGCCTTCAAACGAGACTATGCCCCATTTACACTGGTTTTCCTAAAATCCGAACATCCCGCCAAGAAGATTGATCACAACCCACCATTTCACGGGCCCTACCTGATAGTCGCCCAACTCACCACTTCACGAATCTTATACCTTTTTGAATTATTAACAGGCAAAGTCTACAAAAGGTCATACCGATCCATAATCAAATATCTGCCCAGCCCACAGACCTTCACAATGCCTATTGACATCCTCGGCACCTGGCTAGACGATCACCCCCTCCACCTAATCCGAATGGCATGCCAGTCAGAGTCAGCAACACCTGAAGATCAACTAAATAACTGTCAAACCATACTAAACAACCTGGAACAACTATACGAATTTCTATCTCCTGTCTTACCTGACGCAGCCGCCACCAGAAACTACATAAATTCATTCCAAGACATCTTTCCCGCTGACCCACCCACAGTACCAACCACAGAGCCCCAACCAGATACGAACTCCCCACCCAGATTGACAGTCAGTTTCCAAGATACAGAAGACACCATCCAAGACCTCCCAGCCCGAACTAACCCAGAAGTCTCTCCACCAGTACCAGAAGCAGAACACCCACAATTAGGACCAACTCTACATCAACCCCAACCGCCTGCACCACGCCAACAGTCATCGGACGCACCGCGGCGTTCCCCTCGTACACCACAGCCCAACAAATATTATCAGTAAACGAGACCATGCATTAACTAGTACATACAGCACTCAATTGACTTAATTGACGTACCTTACAGCCCACCTCCCAATAATTTCAGATGGCCCGACGTAAGGACCGCACTACAACCACAGTGCCTCACACCAGCCCCGGATTACAACCATCTACACAAGTATGTGCCCACATACACCCAATCACAACTTATGACATAATGACCATCGACCGGAAACTTAGCCTGGACGGCCATATTTACCAAGACTGTGACGACCATTGGTTCTACAAAATTGACAGTCAAACTCGCCGCCACCATACGGATCTCCCACAAATACCTACACATACAACCACAGATAGGTGTACCTTATGTAACACCCTACAGAGAATAACCCATCCCGACTACCACATTAAAGCTAAAATCCTGTGCATCGGCGAACATGATTACATGAACATTGAAGCAGTTAGTAAAGAAACCGGTTCTAAACTAGATTACCCAGACCATGCAACGACCCTGGCAACCAAAGCCCAACACACAGTCGCCTGCTGGCCGAATGCCACATACCCACTACAAAACCAACGTGACCAGACACGCCATAGACTCCAAAAAGGAAATCCCACACACCTATTACTAGCTAGTTCCAATACAGATATCCAAACTCTAGTCACACTCTACAGCACACACCAAATGACATACGCACAAGTCCTGACAGGAGTGGAAGCCTCCGCAAGAAATACACTAGCAATAGCTGAACAAAGCCTTCAACAAAACCCTGCCATTCAACAAGTCATCATAATTACCTACCTACCAAACCGCCACCCACCAATCACCAGAGATCTTCCCAACATAACACAGCCGTCTGCTGGGAACAGTCTTTCTGATTTGAATCCGAACGTGAAGGATGTGAATTCGAAAGATGATACCAAGGAGATATATCAAAGAGCCCGGACAACGCTGACCAAGGCCCAAGATACCTCACCCTACAAAAAACAGATTATATTAGACCCCCTCTCCCTTCTGTACCAAACCGCCACTGACGACCCAGAGACAATCTTCGGCGACTCAAACACCGAACTTATGGGAGACACAGGACCACAATACTACACCTTAAACATTATAACAGCAATCAACAAAGCACTCAACCAACCAACCAACCACCACCAACTCCATCACAAACCGACACATAGACCTAAATTTTACTATTGGCAAGAAACCCCATCCAAACGCCAAGTTAATGAATAATGCCGTACCGCCAGCCGCCTGACCCAAAAAACAAAACCTACATTTCAGAGACTAACCGCCGCACAGAGTGGGCGATCCAACAAGCCAACCCAACCAACCCGCTATCTTTTAACCACCCAAAACCCAAGCATTTCCGGTGAGTCTGTTTTCCGCAATAAGTGTCCGCGA
>Ga0302133_10001081_pt1 | contig 17247 bp, 13 predicted proteins | sample CB9_331_MG_FD_203121 | JGI IMG/M metagenome (GOLD analysis project Ga0302133, IMG submission 203121) | Marine microbial communities from Western Arctic Ocean, Canada - CB9_33.1 | ecosystem: Environmental > Aquatic > Marine > Oceanic | place: Canada: Western Arctic Ocean | collected 2017-09-19 | reverse complement strand
GAATACATTGAAGTGTTCTACAACCGAGAACGCCTGCACTCAACATTGGACTACCAGAGCCCGGAACAGTTTGAGCAGGCGGTATAATACTAACGGAGTGTCCACAAAGTTTGGGGAAGTTCAAACCGCATGAATGCGGTCACTACGAACTCTCACTGAAGGCACGCCGGTGGCACACTTTGCTCGAGAACTCACTCACGGGAGACACATCGATGAAGCTTGGCATGGTGACCTACTTGTGGGGCGCGAAGTGGGACCTGCCCACGCTGATTAAGAACTGTGCAGATACCGGATTCGCAGGAGTGGAACTTCGCAGCACCCACGCGCATGGTGTTGAAGTTACGCTGACCGAAGCCGAGCGCAAAGAAGTCCGTCTGCGGTTTGCCGACTCGCCGGTGGAACTGGTCGGCCTGGGGTCCGCCTGCGAATATCAGAGTCCCGATGCAAAAGTCCTGCGGCAGAACATCGAATTGACCAAGAAATTCATCGTACTCTCACACGATGTCGGTGCCAGCGGAGTCAAAGTGCGGCCGAACCGATTCAACCAGGGCGAAGACCGCGAGACAACCATTGCCCGCATCGGCATGGCGTTGCGTGAATGCGGCGAGTTCGCCGCCGATTACAAGCAGGAGCTTCGAGTCGAGGTGCATGGTCGCGGAACCTCCGACCCAATGGTCATGCACGAGATTATGCAGGTGGCCGACCATCCCCAGGTCCGTGTTTGCTGGAATTCCAATCCGGGCGAAACAATCGACGGATCGATCCAGCACAATTTCGATCTGCTCAAAGACAATCTGAGCGGCGTCATTCACATTCACGATTTGTACGACGAGAAGTATCCGTACCGTGAATTGTTCACGTTGCTGAAGCAGGCGAAGTTCGGCGGATACTGTCTCTCAGAAAGCCCAGCCACAACGGACCCTCTGCGCGTCATGCGGTACTACAAAGCGATGTGGAACGAATTGACGCGTTAATAGCCCACAGGCTGCGCCGCGTGGGATTGCCCGTGCGTCACAACGGTTTCAACTCGCGGAATCCGGCTGTTCATCCGATTGTTCCGCTGGCGGGCGCTCGATGACCGGTTGGTCCGAATCGGCAACCCCCACGAGTGGCAGCAGTTCATCGTCTTCGACTTGATCCGGCAGATAGACCTCGTCGAGATCGGTCCCGTCGTCGCTCTTGCGCAGCAGGAAGTAGATGATCGTCGTCGCCGTCCAGAAGTAGCTGTACGCGAAACCGGCCTGCAGCAAGGCGGCAAGATTCAACCACGCGCCGGCCAGTATCCCACCCATCTCCGGCTCGTATCCGGAACGGGGTTTCCAGGCAGCTGTCCCACCAAGATGTTCCGGCGAGGCCGAATAAAGGTCTCTCATTCCTGCGGGGCCGAGTCCGCTCGCAACCGACCAGCCGGCCAGGTAAATTGTCAGCGAGAACAGCAGCGTCACAATGACGATGAGAATCGTCCCATAAATCACCGCGACGAAAGCGTACCACAGATAATGCCACGGGCGGTCGAAAACGTAGCTGTACGTCCGGCTCAAACCGTCGAAAGCGTCGCTGCCCTCGGCACTAATGGTGGCGTACATCAACGGCCAACCCGCGGCAACGCCAATCAGAATTAACGCCATCAACAGGCTGCAAATCAGCGGCAGAATCCACAACGCACCGAGAATCGATTCGCCGACGACGGGAATGCGGCCAACCAATCCGCCGAGCATGCACAACAACCAAAAGAAACCAATGCCGGCCAACGGCAGCAGTGGGGCGGTGAAATATGACAGCAGCCGCGCAGCGGAAAATTTCAGCGACGCCAACATGCCAATTCGTTCGGCTCGCGAAAACTGCAGGGCCGCCATCCGAGTGATCGCTCCGCCGAACACCGACCAGACCAACAGCGTCCATAGCAATTTCGTCCAAGCATACGCAGCCAGCGTCCAACTCAGTCGCGGATGAAACAGCAAACGAGTCGGCTCGACAAACCCATCGATCGGTCGCAAGACATTTCGCCAGTTGGTGCTGAGAGCCGTCGGTATCTGCGCCAACGCCGAATCGGGCTGACTGCCGACTCCAGCAAAATCACTCCACCCCGCTGACTGTTCCCAGGGCCACTGCATTGCGGAGGGGTTATCCTGCGGCGGCGCAAAGGGAAGCTGGTCGATACCCCATTCGCCAGCCGAAAGAAACAGCATCGCCAGTCCCGCCAACAACAATTTGCGGGGATCGACGGCGATGCGAAACGCGCGAAAAATATGCAGCCAAGGAAGTTGCCGTCGCCAGAGGATCGGCATGTTCGCATTTCGCGCATCGTCCATGGGGGCCGGCTCCCGGGGTATCGTGTTCAGAGGGGAAACTCACGCAACTACGGTGTATCATAACCACACCACCCGTGCAGCGCAAGCAAGACGGTCAATAGAAGAACGGCCACCGATCGACTCGGCGCTCATGGAAGCGCGTCGATAAACTCATCGAACGCGCGGCGATACTCTTCGCTTTGCGGTGAGTTGTGTCTTCCACCCGTAATCGCGACAAAGCGCTTCGGCCCGGGCGCTTGCTCGAATAGCCGACGGCCCAATTTGTAGGGAATGACTTCGTCCGAGTCACCGTGCGATTGCAGAAGCGGTCCGTCGTAGCGCGCGATCTTTTTCACGGAGTCGAAGCGATTCTTCATGACGACGCCCGCTGGGATCCCGCCTGCATGATGAGAGGCAACATCGGGCAGCGTCGTGAATGTGCTTGCCAACACCAGTCCGCGGGCTCCATCGTTTGCTGCCAAATCGACGGCAACGCCCCCTCCCAGCGATCGGCCCATCACCACGACATCTCGTTCCTCGATGCCCGTTCGCTCCGCCAACCACTTCCGTGCTGTACGGGCATCTTGCAACAAACCTGCCTCGCTGGGGATTCCGTCGCTTCGGCCATATCCACGGTAGTCGAATGCCAACACGGCCAGCCCATGGCGTTCATTGAGAATCCGCAATGACTCTTCGCGGTGCGTGATGTTTCCGGCATTTCCGTGGGCGAACAACACGACTGCCCTTGGATTCTCGTGCGGAACAAACCACCCGTGCAGTTTTGTGCCATCCTCGGCGGTGAACCAGGCATCCTCAAACTGCAAGTTTTCGGGGTGCCAATTTCCGTCGGGAAACTTCGACGGATAGTAGACGTGCGAATGCTCGTAGGTCGCCATCGGTGATTTCAACAGCGGCGAGGCGCATCCTGCGATCAAGAATCCAATCGACACAGCGCAGAACAGCAGTACAAGACGCGCGGAACGGCGCATGATTCGGCCCAAGATTGGAAAGGTCAAAAGAGACAGCGAGAAAGATTTGAGGGGAAAGAGTCTGTTGAGAGGGCGGGAGATTATCAGTCCAGCAGAAACTGGTCAATCCCCACTGCAAAGCCCCAAGAAAAGTGTGCCGATTCTACCGGTTGCAGCGGTCACAACTGCCGACAGCAAGCGACTGCCACGCGACAGGTCATTTTTTTCATTTGACAGCAACCGGCCATTTGGGCCGTGGGCGAGAGGGGTTCTTCCGGTTATGAGGATCATTGGGATTCAAGACGGCTTCCGCGAAACCGGGAACGGCAATTCCGGGCGTCGAATCGGCCGGCTATCGGGCAACCTCTAAAGCTGAAAACTCCTCAATTCCGGCGGTCTGGCGGACCTGTTCTTGCCCTGTCGCTACAGCCGTCAGGACCGAATCTCAGTTCCAGCTAGGTAACTTGCGCATGGCGTGGCTGCACTCTTCAAGAGACGACTTCAGAGAGGACGATGTTCGCATCTGCGGAGACATAATGGATTGCGCTCCGATTCAGTCGATGGATCTTTGACCCAGCCGGTGTGTTGCACACGCGGATTTTGAAGCCTTCGACGACGAGGAATGATGTCAGACAGAGATGCCCCCGTCCTTTCGAATCCGACAATGACAACCACCTGCCACGATTGACTCTCGGACGAATTGAAGACCAACGATGATGAATCGTTCAATCCGAACATCCCTCTCTGCCGCCCTGTTTTCTGCGATGCTGTTGGCGTCGCTCTCGTCGCACTGCGCTGCGTCTGAGGCACGCGAAACGCCGATGGTGCGTGCAGTCAAACGCGCCAAACCCGGCGTCGCCAACATTCACAGCAAGAAGACAGCCTTTGCCGGCGACTTGCTGTTCTCGACCCGCAAAGGTCGCGAAGTCAATGGGATGGGGACGGGAATCGTCATCGATCCCCGCGGATACATTCTCACCAATCATCACGTCGTCAATGGAGTCGACTCGCTACGGGTCACGCTCGAAGATGGGGCGAGCTTCGATGCCAAGGTGATTTCGTTTGATCGGAAACACGATCTCGCCATCATCAAAATCAAGGCGAGTCGGGCACTCACCACCGTTCCCATGGGCACATCGTCCGACCTCATGCTGGGTGAGACCGTAATCGCCATTGGCAATGCCTTCGGATACGAACACACGGTAACGGCCGGTATTATCAGTTCGCTATCGCGCGACGTGGAGGTGAACGAGAAGCAGTCGTATGAAGGACTCCTTCAAACCGATGCCAGCATCAATCCCGGTAATAGTGGCGGGCCGCTGATCAATCTCGACGGCGAAGTTGTCGGCGTTAACGTTGCGATTCGTGCCGGCGCCCAGCGGATTGGATTTGCGATTCCCATCGATAAAGCCCGTCGGATTGCGGCTGAGTTACTCAGTGTCGAGCAGCTCAATCATCACTATCATGGTCTGCAGGCAAAGGACCACAAGTCGGCCGAACTGCGAGAGATGATCGTTTCCGCAGCACAGCCTGGAAGCCCCGCAGAGAAGGCGGGCTTCAAGAAAGGCGATGTCGTCATTAAGGCGGCCGACGTGGACGTGGCCGATCGCGCCGACTTTGAACGTGCCCTGTTGGGACGGTCCATCAGCGATGCCATCGAAGTTGTCGTTCGCCGCGACGACGAAACGAGCACACTTTCACTGACGCTTTCGGAACTGGGATCGAAACGAATTTCAACGAAGAAGACGACCGCGACGGTGGTCTCGTCGAAGCGATCTGTCGGGGCGATTGGCGAATCCTGGAAGACGTTCGGGTTCCGCCTCACGCAACTCCCCAAGAGTGAACGCCAGCTTGTCGGCGACCAGTATCGCGGTGGTCTTCGCATCACTGCAGTGAGACCCAACAGCCCGGCCGCACGAAACGGCATCCGATCTGGCGACATTCTTGTCGGGCTGCATATCTGGGAGACAGTCAATCACGAGAATATCTCATACGTGATCGATCACCCACAATTGACGACCTTCGATCCGCTGAAGTTCTACATCATCCGCGGCAGCGAAACTCTCTTCGGCTACCTGCATCTCTCAAAATAGTGGCAGGTTCAGGCGACGGCAGAGGATTCCCTTCAATTCGCACCGCCTGGCCGAACGCGCCGGGAGCCGAGACCTGCGCGTCTCACGCTTGCGCTAACCGCATTCCTGCGGTTTGAGTGCTTCGGCGAGCGCGAAATCTCCCTGTTTCGCGTCACTCCGCTCAACGCTCTCCCCCACCACAGGGATACGTAGCTGACGTCGATCTCTCCGGTTAGGTGGGATGGGCAGCTACTTCTCTGTGCAGAAACTCAGTGGAGTTCACACGACTTCGACGGTTCTGGGGCTGAAACTTCTTGCATCAGCCCGGATTCCACCTAGAATAAATGGTAGGTCGTGTGTGGTGCCTTCAGCAATGCACGATCGACTTCCTTCTCGAATTCAGAAAATTACACTGGATGGGCTTGGTCTACGGGGTGGGTGCCGTCAGCCTTAACTGGCTTGCGGGATCGTCTCATGGAAGGTCCATCCACGGTCGCCGTCCCGCATTGCGGGCGGCTTTTCGCGACCGCCGAGCCGGTAGCGGCGCAGACGATGCACTTGGGAGCGTGAAACACGATGGCAAAGAAGTACATTGGACTGGAAGATGCATCTGAATTCCTTGGAGTTCAGCCGGACGAGTTGGTGCGTCTTCGCGAAACCGGCAAGGTTCGCGGTTTCGCCGACCGTGGAACCTGGAAGTTCAAGATGGACGACCTGGAAGAATTGAGCCGCCGCTTGCAGGTGGATTCCAACCCGGACGTGACGATCATGCCCGTGGCCGGTTCCGGTGAACCGGCTGGATCCGCTTCGGTGCTGGGTGGAGAAGAAGACGCCGTCGGCGAGCAATCGACGACAATAAGAGGAAGCGCCGATAGCGATGCCGCCCTCGTTGAGGGAACCTCAGACAGCGACGTCCGTTTGATTCTCGATGACGGCCTCGATGCGGCAGGCAGCGAACCGGATATGCCGTTGCCGTCCGATTTCGACTCGGACAGCGACGTGCAACTCTTCGACGATTCGTCAACGGCGTTGGATGCGGGCAGCGACAGCGATGTCGCGCTCGTTGGGGCCGACTCGGACAGTGACGTCCGGCTCGCACCAGTTGGCGACACCGACCCCGGTAGCGACAGCGATGTCCGATTGGTCGATGAAGATGATACTGCGACAGCCGAACTCTCCAGCGACAGCGATGTCGCCCTCATTCCATCAGAAGGGGACGGCTCCAGCGTTGTCCTCGGGGGCGACGATGACGACGAATCGATCCTTTCTGAAGAAAGTGGAATTGAGTTGTCCGCCGAAAGTGGAATTTCTCTGGAGAATCTCGACGACAGCGGAATCTCGCTGGAAGCCGACAGTGGACTCACACTGGCTGAAGACGACAGCGGTCTTTCCATTCTCGATGCCGACAGCGGACTGACGCTGGAAGCGGACGACAGTGGAATCTCTTTGGAAGCCGACAGTGGAATTGCATTGGCGTCCGATCCGGGTCTCGACGACACGGACAAGACGGCTGCAATGCTCAGCATGCCGTCGCTCGACAGCGACGGCGCTGAAAAAGACACGGAATTGGAAATCCCGTCGCTCGATTCCGACGGCGACAGTGAATTTGAATTGCAGTTGGACGACTCGGAGATGGACAGCGCGGGCGATTCGAGTGTGCTGCTGTTCGACGACGAGGACGAAGACCCCGACGAACATTCGCAGACCGTCGTCAAGAAGAGCACCGACTTTGAGGATGCCGAAGGCGAAACCTTCGATATCACCGAGGGCGACGACGATGGATTCGACCTGGAAGAGGACGAATTCGACGACGATGACGATCTGGATATTTCGGATGATGTCATCGGCGAGGACGATGAGTTGGACGACCTCGACGTCTTCGATGCGGACGACGACGTGTTCGACGACGCGATGGAAAGCGGTGAGAGTCACGCGGAATTTGCCGCACCTGGCAGAGGACGCGTGGAAGTTGCCGCTCAGGAAGCCGATTGGGGTGGTGGAACCTTCGCGGGACTTCTGGTTTCTACCGGGTTGATGGCCCTCTGCGCCATGCTGATGTTCGATCTGGTTCGCGGTATGTGGGCCTGGAACGAGCCGAGCGCTTTCAACAGCGTGCTTCTCGATACGCTCTCTGGTTTGTTCGGCTAACGCTGGAAACCAGACATCACAGTTTCAGATGAATGATCCCGGGGGTTCTCGACTCCCCGGGATCTTTTTTTGGTGCTTGGGATTATCGCCTCGCCGCACAATCGAAACGACCCAAATCGTCCAGATTATCGATCTACCCCTGTTCTTCGCGTCAAGTCGCGCGTTCCCTACGGCCGATACGATTGGATAGCGCCCGGATATCCTCCGCGGAGGGCGGACGTGCGCCGTCAGTTTTCGACTAACAACACTGTTTGGTGATGCCTGGGGGGGCGTCTGGGGGGCCACCATTCCGTCGCCGATCCGACTTGCTGTTGGCACGGTTGGATGGACCTCGCAGCGGGAGCCACGCACCCGCACACATCCGCCCACTCAAAACCGCCGCTGTTGCGCGCCGCGAATGCAGCGAATCGTCGGATGAGGAAGACGAAACAACACCTGGACGAAGTAGATATCATTCGTTGGGCCACCAACCAGTAAACAAGGCACGCATCGACTAGTCACCCAGAGGGAATTCGATGAGACCGATTGTCACAGTCATTGCCCAACTGGCGATGATTCTTGCGGCAGCCCAAACGCAGGCTGCGCCGGAGTCGCCCGCGCCGATCCATACCAGCAAAACGCAGTTCCGTATTCCGTATCGGTACGATGCCGAGGAGATGCGAAAACTCGATGCGCAGGAAATCCGACTGTTCGTTTCGATGGATGGGGGAATCAACTGGCAGCACGTCCAAACGGTTGCCCCAGCGACAGGCCGATTCGATTTCATCGCGAAGGGCGACGGCGAATATTGGTTTTCTGTGCGAACCGTCGATGGCGGGGGCCGTCTCTTTCCCCGTGGGGATTTGAATCGTGCCGGTCTGAAAGTCATTGTCGATGCCACGCCTCCCAAATTCGAAGTCACCGTGCGGCAGCAAAAACCGGGACGCGTGCAACTCTCCTGGCGGGCTAACGACCGGAACATCGATACGCGCACGCTCAGACTCGAATATTTGCAAGAGGGCAGCCAGCGCTGGCAACCGGTCAGTGTGATACCGCAAGCAAACGGCCAAACCTCGTGGTCGATTCCGCAGGGCGGCCGAGTGTCTGTCCGCGGCAGTATCACCGATATGGCTGATAACATCGCTCGGGCCGAACAGCAGACACAAGTCGCCCCCACTGCTCCTGTCCGTCGCCCGCCTCGCGAACCCAGTTACGATGAACCAATCGCCGAGCGGCCGGGTACAGATCTCATGGCCGAAAACAACGGTCAACCCGACAGCCGTCTGCCGCTGATCACCAACGGACGTCCGATTGCAGATGTTCCCAGCCGATCGGCCGCGGAGATCAACAGCCAGTTCGCTTCCAACCGCGGCGAAGTGCCACTGCCGCCCCTGCCGCCACTACCTCCGGTCGATGAGCAAACTCCGCCGACCGAAATTGCGAAACAGACTCCAGTTGAGAAGCAAACTCCGGCTGCCGAAGCGGAATCAGAAATCTTCCTCGACGCGGCCGGAAACCGCATCGTTCGCGACGGCAGTTTCGACATCAGTTATGAAATCGGCGAGGTCGGGCCGTCGGGTGTTGGAGCGGTCGAGTTTTATATCACCCGCGATGCCGGCAGGAAGTGGTTCAAATTGGGCGACGATCTCGATCATCGCAGTCCGTTTCGCGTGAAGGTTCCCGGCGACGGAATCTATGGCTTCGAGATCCGCGTCCGCAGCGGTGCCGGTCTTGCCACCGATCCGCCTCAACCGGGAGATGCTCCCTCAATTATCGTCGTCGTCGATCAGACGCCGCCGGTGGTGCAACTCTATCCGGCACAGCAGGGGCAGGGAGCATCGCTCAACAAAATTATGATCCGCTGGAAGGCCGAAGACGAAAACCCGGCTTCCCGGTCGGTCTCGCTGGCCTATTCAACAACGCCAAACGGACCTTGGACCACCATCCGCGATTGGGATAAAGACACAGGCAGTTACCTGTGGGTCGTTGCCGACGACGTGGGGCCGCAACTGTTCGTCGCCGTTTCCGCACGGGACGCGGCGGGCAATGTACGCCGCATGGTGACGAACAAGCCGATTGTCGTCGATCTGAAAAAGCCGTCGGCGAAAATCGTCGGTGTCAAATCTTCCACCAAGGGTTCGCGGCGGTAACGCGATCGCGCTTGCGATTCAACGCCGATAAATAGTTCCGGCGCTGCGAAACCGCAAGCGGACGTTTCGTGAGTCAGGAAGTCACTATTCCGAAGCCGTTGGCGCGGTTTCCGGCGGCTCGAATTTTGGAGTGGTGACTTCGTCCTGCTCTTCTTCGGGAACCGGTCGCGACGTAGACGATGTCGCCGAGTAGCTCGAGTTGTAAGTCGACGAATCGACTTCGTCCTCGATGCCCTTCACGCCCTTCTTGAATTCCACGATTCCTTTGCCCAAGCTGCGGGCAACCTCCGGCAACCGCTTGCCAAACAACAACAAGGCAATGCCGCCGATGATCATCAACTCGAACGGTCCGGGAGCAAATCCGAATGCCAATACGTGTGTGGACATAATTCTGTTTCCTTTCGCCAGTTGGTGACCCCGGTACTGCGGGAGCGGGATCTTTCTGACACAGCTTTCACGAACGGGTCGTTTGGTTCCGTATTCAATCGCTTCTATCTGCGGCTAACTTTCCGATTTCCCAGCATCCTCAGCATCGGATTTCTCCGCGTCGTCACTCACTCCGCTAATCCCTTTTTTGAACTCGACGACACTGCTTCCCAGCGACCGCATGACGCCCGGTATACGCTTGCCGAACAACAACAGGAAAATGCCGGCAATAATGGCAATTTCAAACGGCCCGGGGATGCCGGGGATAAAGCCGAAGATCGTTGAATTTCCCATCGTATCATCCCATGTGGTCGGCACATTGAAAATTCGCGCAAACGGGACAACCCATTTGCCATCATACCGTCCAACAAATACGGAACAACGTCGGTCAAGCCGAGGTAAAAAGCGAGGGGGATGAAAGCGCCTGTGAGCAACCTGCCCGAGAACATCCGCACTCGCGCCCAGCCGGCACGAAAATTCCCCAGTTGGATGTCCACTCGAGGTGCCCGCTTAAGGCAAGCAGGTGGGATGAGCGGTGGTGCATTTATTGTATCCCGCCGCCGATGATTGTCAACGCAATTCCGCGCGACTCGCCTCGCGGCATGGCAACACGCTGCCGCTTTCGCACAGGAATCTTGCGCAGGCGTTCATTCCCGACGCCCACTGGACACGTTATAACAATTGTAACATATAGGTGACCGCGAGGCTGCAGGACGCCAGCAGCCCGCCGATCGCGCCGTCCGCCAGAAACTCGGGAACAACCGTCATGCGTTACTATTCACTCATCGCCGCACTTGGCCTGTTCGGATTGGTCTCCTGCAACGGCGACTCCGCCCCCAACGATCCGGAAATTCCCACAAAGGGTGATTCGGCGACGGCTGACGATGCCGAACCGCAGGCCGATTCCCAAACCCAAACGACCGATGACTCCAAGCCGTCTGGCGTGGCGGCCGTTGCTGCACCTCCAAAACTTCTCGACGCCAAAGACGTGACTGCCGGCTGGATCAGCCTGTTCGACGGTCATTCGCTGTTCGGCTGGAAAGCGAATGATGATCCAGAAGCCGGTGGTGTGAACTGGCGCGTCGAAGACGGTGTGATCGTCGCCGACAAAAGTGAAAAGCCGGGACTCCTGCTGACATCGGTCCGCTTTTCCGATTTTGAGTTGCAAGTGGACTATCGCCTTGAAAGCGGCGGCAACAGCGGCGTCTTTCTGCGAAGCGTCCCCACGCCGGAGAACCCCGCCGTCGATTGCTACGAACTCAACATGTGCAACACGCACCCGGAATTTCCCACCGGCAGCATCGTCGGCCGCAAGAAAGTTGTCCTCGATGATGCGGGTGGCGACGAAACTGCGCCGGAAGGGAAATGGCACAGATTCCACGTCCGTGTCGAAGGCAACCAGATTGTCGTCACGCTCGACGGCCGCATCATTCTCGATTTCGTTGACGACTCCGAGAACCAACGCAGCATTGGGTTCATCGGTCTGCAGCAGAATCAGGGCAAGATCGAGTTCAGTAATGTCGCGCTGCGGCCGCTTGGGACGATGCCGCTGACCGATGGAAAGACACTAGCTGGTTGGCGCGAAGTTCCCGAATCGAAATCGGAATTCCAACCGGTTGAAGACACGATCCAACTCACTGGCGGTCCCGGTTTTCTCGAAACCGAAAAGACATGGGCCGACTTCGTTCTGCAATTTGAAGTTCACCCGAACGCGAAGAGCATTAACAGTGGCGTTTTCTTTCGCGCCGCCAGGGGAACGGCCGAAAATCCGTCGAACGGTTACGAACTGCAAATCTGCAACAGTTTCGCCAACGGAAACCGCGCCCAGCCGAACGACTTCAGAGGTGGCTTCGGAACCGGCGCAATCATGCATCAGGTGCCGGCACGGTACATTGTGGCCGACGACATGCAGTGGGCCACCATGACACTCGTCGCCGACGGCCCACGGTTTTCAACCTGGGTGAACGGTTATCCGACAGCTCATTGGGTCGACGACCGTGAGCCGAACGACAACCCACGCAAAGGGCAGCGGCTCAAGGCGGGCCATCTCAGCCTGCAGGGACACGACGACGAGAGCGACATCGACTTTCGATCGTTGCGGATACTTCCGGTCAATATCGACGGCGATTTCGACGACTCGCCCGGAGATGAATGAGTTTCGTGGGACTGCGCTGCTGGCGCCCTATATTTGGAAGCGTCTACGCGGCTCCTCTACTCATCGCCCCTGTATCGACAATGCAACGCGGAAACAGGTCGAACGCATCGTGAAAGCATTCGACCGGCTCGGAAGTCAATTTGGCGAGCCATTCGATGACCTCGATTCAATCTTTGGACTGACTGCTGACAGTTGAATTGATCTCCGTTGCAACCGTCAAAATTGACATCACCGTCCGAAAGACAACGTCGGTCGGCATGGTTGGTCTCTTTTTTACCAACGGACAGGGTCGGTTTCACACCGTATCGGCCACATGCTAGAATCGGTATCTCGTGCTGTAAGCGGTCGTGTTGGAGTTGTCTATCGATGTCTTCTTGACACGATGACGTTATCGAATTGAAACACAGGTGAGCGAAGATGGCAAAGTGTCTGGTGACGGGCGGAGCGGGATTTATTGGCAGCCACGTGACCGAGTATCTACTCGAAGCGGGGCATGAGGTCGTCGTACTCGATAACCTTTCGACGGGGCGCGAAGGAAATCTGAAAGCCGTCGCCGATCATCCCAAGCTCACATATCGCAGCGGATCGATCACCGATCCCGTGTTGCTGGCGGAATTGGTGCCGGGTGTCGATGTCATCTACCACCTTGCCGCAGCGGTCGGAGTGAAACTCGTCGCCGACGATCCGGTGCGAACGATCGAAACAAACATCTACCCCACCGAGTTGCTGTTGCGGTTAGCCGTGCAGGGAGGACAGCAGTTTTTCCTTGCATCGACCAGCGAAGTGTTTGGCAAGAACGCCAAAGACCGCTGGAACGAAGAAGACGACCTGGTGCTGGGTCCGACATCGCGACCACGGTGGGCCTATGGCTGTTCGAAAGCCATCGATGAATTCCTGGCGCTGGCATATCACCGCAAGTACGGCTTGAAGGTTGTCGTTGGGCGATTCTTCAATGTTGTCGGACCGCGACAAGTGGGACATTACGGCATGGTGATCCCGCGATTCGTCGATCGCGCCTTGGATGGGAAACCGGTCACGGTCTATGACGACGGCGGGCAGGTCCGCTGCTTTGCTCACGTGAAGGAAGTTGTCGATTCCGTTGTCGGCCTGATGCATACCCCCGAAGCCGAAGGCCGAGTTTTCAACATTGGCGGCGATCAACCCGTATCGGTCAAAGAACTGGCCGAACAAGTCATCGAACGCGCCAATCCAGGTGTACCGATCGAGTACATTCCCTACAGCGAAGCGTACGGCGATGATTTTGAAGACGTCCGCCGCCGCGTACCCGATTTAACGCGTTTGCAGGAAACGCTCGGCCGGCGGCCGACCATGTCACTCGGCGGAATTCTCGATGACATCATTCGCTGGAAACGGGAACAACGGGCCGCCGAGTGAACGGCTCTATCCGCCGGGGCGCAGCCCGGCGGCTTTGAGACTTGCCCTACAGTATGCCGTATTTATTGTATGCGTCGGTGGCTTGCATTCCTGCGCGAATCGCATCGCGGGTCACGTTCTCGTCGTGAACTTTCTGCCACGCGCGGCGAACCGCTTCGCCTTCAACTTCCTGCGGCACAACAACAACGCCATCGACATCGGCGACGACCAGATCGCCGGGCGAAAATATCACGCCGTCAATTTCGACGGGTACATCAAACTCCACCACTCGCTGACGATTCTGGCTGTCATAGATGCAGGTGCTGCGAGCAAACACCGGAAAGTCCATCTCCGTCATCTGTCGGATATCGCGAACCGCTCCGTCAACAATCACTCCCACGCAGCCAGCGTTGCGGGCAGCCGTCGAAAGCAGTTCACCCCACACGCCCGATCGGACGGAGCCTGACGCGGCAGCAATCAGCACGTCATCCGGCCGGCAACTATCGACCGCCTGCAATTCCAACTCGTACGGCTTCGGATCCTCGTGGGCCATATCAACCCATTGAGTTGTCTTACAACGGCCGATGAGTACGCCGTTGCCGGTTCGCGGCGGCAATGGCACGCGCGGCGATTGTCGTTTGAACCCCAACCCATCCAACGCATCGCAAACGACGGCGCTGGAAAACGCGTCGCGCATCATCGCCAGCGTAATCTCGCCGTCTGCTGAATCTGTCATATCGTCTCGCTCCGCTGCGCGGGTATCGTTGGCAAGAAGTGAATCCAGTTCATCGCGGGAAACAATCGAGGTGAGACCGGACAAAACGACTGCGGTGAATCAATTCTCCAGTCGCACAAAAACATCCGAAAATCAAAAACAAGTTGTGTCGGCAATGGTCTGGATGGTGTAGCATACGCTGAAGGTGTCGGCAAGCGGCTGCCTCGCTGGAAGATGTCAACCTGAGGAAGGCAATCATCAAGGCCGCCTTGACGTTCTTGTTTCTTGTCTGGTTCGGCCATCGTTCGACGGCCTTTACGTTTCTGTTTTGCGCGGGTCTGTCAACGGCCCCCAGAGGAATGTTATGAGCAAGAATCTGTACATTGGGAATCTTCCCTTCTCGGCCACTGATGAATCCCTGCGTGTCGTGTTTGAGCAGTTCGGAACCGTCTCCAGCGTGAAAGTCATTTCCGATCGCATGACAGGCCGGTCGCGTGGATTTGGTTTCATCGAAATGGACGAGGGCGGCGATGCAGCCATCGAGGCAATGAACGGCAAAGAACTTGAAGGCCGCGTTCTAACCGTCAACGAAGCACGCCCACGAACCGATCGTCCCTGCGGTGGCGGTGGTGGCGGCGGTGGCGGCGGACGCTACTAACTCATTGGCGTTCATTCGGATCAACGAACCGACTTTGGCTGTGCCGACCGGCCCAAGTCGGTTTTGTTTTGTACTCTTCATTCGAGAACTTTAAGCCAATGACCGACAAGAAGCGCCGGCAGTTTGGATTGTGGGATAGCCCCATCACAGCCAGCAGTTTGGCAGCGGGGCGACGGCTCGATGGCGTTGCCTGGGATGCGGACGGCGAAACGGTTGTCTGGCTCGAAGGACGATCGGGGCACGGGGTGCTGGTTTCACAATCAACTTTGGGAGACGCCCCGTGTGATTTGACGAGTGATCTCAGCGTGCGGGCAACTGTTGGATACGGCGGTGGCGACTTTACCGTTGCCGACGGCCATGTGTACTTCGCCGTGCATCTGAACGGTCAATTGTATCGACAACAATTGAACGAAGGCGCTGCTCAACCGGTAACATCTTCGTTCGGTTCGGCTTGTTCTCCCGTCGTTTCGCCCGACGGTGGATCGATCGCCTATGTTCACAACGACGGCGGGGGCAATGATCGGATTGCCGTCGTCGATAGCGCTGGCAAACATTGGCCACAGGTTCTTGTTTCCGGTCACGATTTCTTTATGCAGCCGCGCTGGAGTCCGGATGGTCGGCGGTTGTGTTGGATTGCATGGGACCATCCCAATATGCCCTGGGATGGAACGACGTTGTATGTGGCCGACCTCTTGGAAGGGAATGCCCCTCTGCCGCGGTTGGGCGAGGCGCGGGCGATTGCCGGTGGATCGGACATCGCCATTTTTCAGCCCGAATTCATCGACGATCGACACATCGCTTTCATATCCGATGAAAGCGGCTGGGGCCGCATTGCAGAGTTCGATTTGGAAACTTCAGAACGTCGCTGGCTGACTCCGGATGGAATTGAACACGGTTTGCCGGCGTGGCGATTCGGCATGCGGACGTATGCGGTGATTGGCGATGGTCGCACACTGGTGGCGGCGCGAAACGTCCAGGGGTTTCAAAGCCTGCGGCAAATCGATCTCGATTCACTGGACGCCGAACCGATTCCAGCGACGGAAGACTACACGGAAATTACCGACATCGTCGCGGCTCCAACCGGTCGTCGGTTTGCGTTCATCGGCAGCCGGACCGACTGTCCGCCACGCGTTGTGCAACACGATCTCGACACGGGAGCGACGCGAGTTCTGGCCCGCGCGGCGGCAGAGACGACCCCTGCGGTCGCCTTGTCAAAATGCGAACCGATTTCCTGGAAAACCAAGAACGCCGAAACAGTGCACGGGTTGTTCTTTCCACCCGCCGGTCAAAATGTTGAAGGCATCGGCAAGCCACCGCTGATTGCCATGATTCACGGCGGGCCGACATCGCAGACGCGGGCGGGATGGAAGCCCGACGCACAATTCTTCGCTACGCGCGGCTATGCCGTGTTGTACGTCAACTATCGCGGCAGCACGGGATACGGTCGCGATTACATGCTCAAGTTGCGCAGCAACTGGGGGATCTGCGATGTGGAAGATGCCATTAGCGGCAAAGAGGCATTGGCGGCCGACGGCCGAATCGATCCCAATCGCACGGTGATTATGGGAGGCAGCGCCGGCGGTTTCACTGTCCTGCATACGCTTTCGCAACAACCGCAGTCGTTCACGGCCGGCGTCAGCCTGTACGGAGTTGCCGACCAATTCCATTTGGCCGCGCAAACGCACAAATTTGAAAGCCGGTATCTCGATACAATGCTCGGCCCGCTTCCGGAAGCGGCCTCGGTTTATCGCGAGCGGTCGCCCGTTTTTCATGCCGACCGCATCACACGCCCACTGGCGATTTTTCAGGGGGAGATTGACCGAGTAGTCCCGCAGGCACAGTCGGACGCGATTGTCGAAGCATTGAAACGGACCGGCAGCCCGCATATCTATCATGTCTATCAAGACGAGGGCCACGGCTGGCGGAAGCGCGAAACGATCGAGCACTTCTATCACACCGTCGAAGAATTTCTGAAGACACACGTCTTGTACACGTGACGTCTTGTCAATTCTCAGTCGATGTGTGCCACTGGCGACGCGCCAGTGGCACACGATTTGTGAAACGCAGTCAATCGATTCTGGTACTGACGATTGAAACGATTCTGCGGCCGGCGCAATTGCGTTGAGGCAGGCCGTACATTCCCCCTCGCGCATTTCCGCTGGTCGGGTTCCCGCTGACAATCGTTGGTTCTTCACCGATTTTAATGGGTGTTTTCAGCACGGTTTGAGTTTCAGTTTTCCACAGAAGAACAGGATGCGGGTGCGGTAGTTCGCAAAGTTGCGGAAGCCGCGGGCGTTCGACTTGATGGATT
>Ga0302133_10001078_pt1 | contig 17274 bp, 28 predicted proteins | sample CB9_331_MG_FD_203121 | JGI IMG/M metagenome (GOLD analysis project Ga0302133, IMG submission 203121) | Marine microbial communities from Western Arctic Ocean, Canada - CB9_33.1 | ecosystem: Environmental > Aquatic > Marine > Oceanic | place: Canada: Western Arctic Ocean | collected 2017-09-19 | reverse complement strand
GATTGTCGATCTGGTGATTGCCGGTTCGAGTCCGGTCGAGGTCGCTATGGTCAGATAGGCGAAATGGCATAGCCGCTTGATTTAGGATCATGTGTTTGTGGGTTCGAGTCCCACTCTGACTACTAACAAACGTGGAACTTTTGAGGATTAACAATGGACATCACTAGGGTTTTGGCACAGAACAACGACCTTGCCGACTTTGTTCGTTGGCTGGATAATTCTGGGATCGGGGACATAGATTACGACATAGAAGATTGGGACACTATATGTAATGTCAATGTTCACGCCCTAAATTCTGTCGGTTTCCAATTTTATGAAGACGGATGTTTTCGGTGCATTGGTAGTGAATCCGACATCTCTCAGTGGGCGAGAGAACAGAAGTCTGTAAAAGAAACCATCTCACGTATGTCTTGGTGGGAACTCTTGACAAATAGATCATTGTCTTCATCGTAGATGAGCAATATGCCGCATTGGACTAGAGGCTTAGGTCGCCTGCTTCTCATGCAGGAGAACGGGGGTTCAAATCCCCCATGCGGTACTAACGAGGGAAGGTGACGGGAATTGGCATACCTACGGGACTTAAAATTCCGTGTCTGTGGGTTCGAGACCCACCCTTCCTACTCCGGTCAGATGACGGGAATTGGCATACCTGTTTGACTCAAAATCAAGCGTTTGTGGGTTCGAGGCCCACTCTGACCACTTACAAAGGACAAAATGAAACGATTCCTAATAGTTTTGCTGTTGTTGTGTAGCTTATTTTTCGTGACTACAGAGTCGCGTGGTGGCGGGGGCGGCGGATATAGCATGACCAGTAGGGGATACCTCTGGTATGGCAAAGAATACGTCAGAGGGAGAGACCTACCGGATAATCCAAACTGTAGATGCCCTATGTGTCAAGACTTGAGGGCGTCATACTACACTGCTCAAGCACAGAGGGCGAAGGCTAAGAAGCGAAAGGTTGCCTACGAGGCAGAGATAGAGAACGCCGTTACCAAACTGATCGGCACTCCACACAAAGACATACCAGCGTTAGTCAAGGTATTCCAAATCAAGAAGGGTAGCAATTTTGTCCTGCTTGACCCCGGCTGCGGCGATGCGAGAATTTTGATTCACGCAGTCAAGGAGTACGGGTGTCGAGCAATAGGCATTGAGATCAACGAAGACACATACAAGATCGCCCTCGCAAAAGTCAAACAGGCAGGACTAGGACACAGGATTAAGATTTACCACGGGGATTCTCGTAAGTTCTCTTGGGAGAAAGCTGACGGAGTTGTCATGTTTTTGTTCCCAGAACTGATTTCGGACTTGACATCCAGCTTTCGTGTGTTACAATCGGGTACAAAGGTTGTGTCGTACAGTCACGACATACCACTCAAGGGCACTGTGAAGTGCGACAACATTTACGTGTGGAGGAAAAAGTAGGATGGCTATCAACCCTCAGATTACACTTGGGCGGAAACCAGAAGAAGTGGGTGTCAAGGACGCTATCCATATCGCTATTGTGTCATGCCGTGCTGGTGAGTATTTGACTAGCAGCGAAAAGGTGACGTTGAATGAACATCGAGAAGCCGTCGCTCCACAAGACGGGGCAAAGCACATTGGCATCGTTGATCCATTCCTAAAGGGTTCCTTAGCTAAGGGTGACATCTTCTGGATGGTGATGATCCCGAAGCAAGATCAGGTTGTTCGACACGTTTGGGAACACAAGCTGGACTTTTCAGCACCAGAGCGTGCAGTACAAGAGTGCGAGTATCTGGCACCATACGCAAAAGAGCTTGGTGTTACGTATTCCGAACTGATGCACGCGGCAGACATGTTGGTGAACGGGGGAGAGACTCCCAAGTACACAGGCTCCTTGACAGATGAGAAGCTAGAAAGTGTACTGGACGACATGTACAACTTCTGGTCAGAATGGGCTGACGAAACGGGTAATGAATTTGAGAACATTGGTTCAATGTGTTGCCCAGAGCATGACTACCCAAGTTCGTTTGAACTGTTTGACTACTCACACCTAAGCTGATGGCAGCTACAAGAAAATGTGTGGTCTGTGCGGCTTGTGATGCACGGAATGTGTACTATTACAAGCCGTACAGATCATGTCTGAAATGTAAGGAACCGTTGACGGCTGAAAAGCCGAAAGGAAGACGCTGTGGCAACTGCGGGAGAACAGGACACAACAGGGCAACCTGCACTGATTAAGGTCGGAGACATCGTGGGGCGAGTTAACAGTGACTACAAGTTTGTTGGCACCGTTCGCTCAGTGTTTGTTAAGAACAGCGGGGTCACTCGCTACGTTGTTGAAGATGACAGGGGCATCTTGTTCATCTGGAGTAGAAAGAATTTTGAGGCAGTAGGGCAGCCTACTGCGTAAAGAGATGGGGATAGGTTCACTGTTGGGAGTGTTGGCTGCCTTGCAAGCAGTTTTTTTCGCAGGTTCGATTCCTGTTATCTCCACTTCGCCTTTTTTCCGTGGCGAAGCCTCATCAAAGGTGGGGAGACTAAATAGCGGAGGCGTGCTTTGGATATCTAAGACCACACCGGTTACGGTTAATGATATTGCGAAGCGTTTCGGAAGGTAGGCCAATGGTGGCAAACGGTCTTGAAAACCGTCGCGGGTAATTCCGTAGAGAGTTCGATTCCCTCACTTTCCGCTTTAATAGCGTGGAACCGGTCTCACCACGCCCTCTTTAAGGAAAACAAAATGAACATAGCAGCTACCAAAAACGCAGACCTTCAAGAGTTTTGTTCTGAACACGGCTTACGAATGAGGACGTACACTGAGAGGAACATCAAATTCCTCGCGATCACAACGCAGTACAGACCTAAAAAGAAACATCTCTGGAGCAAGAAGCGTAGCGAACAAGAAGTTGTCATTGGAACTATTCAGGGTCTTGGGTTTCTCAACATTGTGTCACGAGAAGTAATTACCCGTTACAAATACGTTCCTTTTGAGGTGGCTAACTTGTACATCTACGGGGTACCAATGTGGCCCAACGGTCTCTGTCGGTACGGAAACCCTTACAGCGAACTTTTTGACGAATTCTGCGAGAGATTCACAAAAACTGGCTTGACAAACAGTGATTTGTAGACTATAATAGAGAGATGGGCGATTAACTCAGTTGGCTAGAGTGTCTGTTTTACACGCAGAACGTCGGGGGTTCGAGTCCCTCATCGCCCACTTAACCTACTTTTTACTTTGACGAGGAATACGAAGATGAACAAAGATTTGACGGAACTGGTTATTGTATCGGATCGCTCTGGCTCGATGGGTTCCTCACGCGAAGAATCAGAAGGGGCTATCAATCACTTTATCAAGGACCAGCAAGGGGAAGAAGGCGAGTGCAATGTCACGCTCGTTGAATTTGACAACGAGTACGATGTCTTGTATGACGGAGTGTCCGTTGAAGACGTTGGAGAGTACCAGTTGGTGCCGCGAGGTATGACGGCTCTCTACGACGCGGTCGGGACGGCGATTACTACAGTTGGTGAGAGGCTGGCAAAGACGCCAGAAGCGGATCGACCCTCATTGGTAACTGTTGTGATCTCCACAGACGGTCTGAACAATGCGAGCAAAGAGTATTCGCACAGTCAAATTGTGAAGATGATCAAGACGCAGAGAGAAGAATTCTCTTGGCAGTTCATCTTCCTTGGGGTGGAACTGAATGAACAGATTGGCATTGGTCTGGGCCTGAATGCTGTCAATGTTGTTAACTTGCAGCGAAGCAATAGTAGCTTCGCCTATGGTATGACGAGCGACAAAATCAAAGGGTCACGCAACATGATGGCAAGTGGCATGTCGTGTCAGGAAGCCGGTGCAAACATGGCATATACTAACGACGAGAAAACATCGTTGGGTTCGGTTGCAGACGGGGCGGTTGCAGTTGACGTAAAATAACAAACAATTTGATGGCTGTAAAAGCCTACGGGTCGAGAATCGTCACCTTCGGGTGCTTGGAGAGAACGATTTCCCGCCATCAAATGAATCAGGACGTAGCTCAGTCTGGTAGAGCGGGGCGTTTGGGACGCTCAGGCCGCAGGTTCGACTCCTGTCGTCTTGACTTTAGGAACTTAGGAAAGGGAAAACATGAAGCTCGGATGTATCGTAGTAGCACGTCAGAACGGGAAGTTCATTGGACTCAGATGTGCAAAGGGTCGAGGGATTATCTTTCCGGGTGGGAAAGTAGAGCCGGGTGAAAACTTTCGGCAAGCCGCCCGTAGAGAATTCTTTGAAGAAACAGGTCTGATTGCAAACGACAAACTAAAGTACATTCATGCGGGACCAAGCTGTACGGACAATTTCTTCGTTACGGCGTTCTATGGTGGTACTGTCACAGGTCCATTGAACCCACAACTTGAGGGTGAACCTTGCCTTGCTACGTTCGCAGATTTTATGAGTAGTGAGTTCTCAGATTACTACGAAACCCTGTTCGAGAAAATGCAAGAAATGCACAGTCTGGACGCACTATGCAAATCGTACCAGTAGACGAAATACCAGATGTCGTCATGGATACGCCCACCAATGACCTCGTTAAGCTCCATAGAGTTTGTGAGGAAATGAAGGACGTTTGTATCGCTGGTGATGGGATTGGATTGGCAGCGGTTCAGGTGGGAATACCTTGGAAGCTGTTCATCGTTAATCACGGAGTTGAAGGTTGGGAGTGCCTGATAAATTGCAAGTACTACCCTCTGAACCCCAGACTGAAAGGCAATACCGGAGAGGGAGGAGTGGAGTACGACATGCTCGACTCTATTGAGGGTTGCCTGTCGCTGAAAGACGAACAGGGCGAACCTGCTATCTACACGGTAGATCGCTTCCACAGAGTTTTAGTTGAAGGGTTTGAGCTAACTGAGTGGCCCGATCTACAACTTCAAAAGGTTCACTTCGGAACGAAAGAGGGAGACATCTACAACATAGTCTACCAGCACGAGATTGACCACCACAATGGGATTTTAATTTCCGACAAGGGAAAGGCACTATGTCAGTAAAAATCAAGGTTCTGGAAAAAGAAGCGGGGGAAAGTGGCGATTTTATTGACCCAGTTGAGGTATTGGGCTATTTATACGGCACGGTTTTCCAACAGTACTTCGACGACGAGGCTCAAAGCACCTTTTGGGTAAGCTGTGGTCACGGTGAGAAGTCCGTGATAACCGTGTGGTTTGAAGACGAGTCCAACGAGTGGAGACTCAGTACCGACAACAAGAAATCCCTGAAAGAGTTCGTGCCGCAGGTCAAAGCGTTACTTGTTGACAGGGCCGACATCAAATTGAAACTGAAATTCATAAAATGAACAAAATAGTCTTGACAAACGAGGGTCAGTAGACTATAATAAGACAGAGGCATACGGGGTTCCTAAACTTCATCATTAACGAAAATTACCCCTCGCCTTTTTCCAAGTGTAGTGTAACGGCAGCACGCCAGTATTAAAAAATACCGGTCGCCTAACAGCAAAGCAGGTTCCTCTAACAAATGGAACTGGAAGTGTGGGTTCGACTCCCACCGCTTGGACTTTGTGGACACAAGAAGTTCCTATAACCCCGCAAGGGGTTTCACTGTAAATGAAAATTACTTCTCGTCCACTTCGGCACATGACGGTAACAATGGTTCCTATAAAATACTTGAAATTTACCATTCACCGTTTGACACATAGGTAAAGAGAGTTCCTATTAACCCTTGGCTCCGGGGTTGCTTCGGCAACATGGAGCCGCCAATAACCATACTCTCCACTTATTTTTTCTGAGGACAGGACACTATGAAGACTCTGGAATTGTTCAACGCAGTAATCGCAAAGCCAAACAAGAACTCGACTCCGGTTGTTTCGGAGGAAGGGTACATCATCGACTCAGGGGCGACGTGGGCTAAGGATCGCATCCTCAAGTTCTATCGCGACCAGAAGTTGAGCGGCAACGATCTCAACAAGACCTTCTACAAGAGTTTTGAGAAGGTTCGCAGTAGCTCTCGTTTTGAGCTATTCATGGATCAACTCCGTCACTATGCGTCAACTTACGGCTCAGACTTCAAGGATGAAATGTTCATCCCAGATGACGTTCTGGAACTGCCAGACGTTAAGCTGACTTTCAAGGTCGTGAAGGGCCTCGACAAGGAAGCTATGTCTGAGAAGTGCCTAGACATGCTTCGTTCAGGGATCGCCCTGAAAGAGGAAACCATCAACGACCTGTTGTCGATCTTGGTGGATGAGCTAGGGTACACGTTCACAGGCAAGGAAGGTGTTCGCAACAAGGAAGCTATCGTAAAGATCGCTGACTTGTATGGTGTCCTTCCAGATGACACAATGGCATTTTTCCGTTACGTCATCTACCGTGCAACCGGGGAAACCCTGTTGATTAAGAATCACGCTGCGATTGCTTCAATCAAGGCGTCGAATTTTAACCCAACGGCACAGTTTCGTCAGCACGGTTTGGAGCGGCTCGCTGAAATCTTCAATCGTTTCAAGCCACTGTTCTTGGCGTTCAAGAAGCGGTGTCCAGCGACGATCAACAAGATCAGCAAGTTGTCTAAGAAGAATCACGTTCCAGTGTCGTCAAACGCATTGAACGAGGTGACTCAGCGTCGTCTGACGAAGGATGACGTTCACTGGTTGGACAACGCGACTCCGTTCGCTCTGTTCAAGGCGATGACCGCTGTGTACAATCGTATGCAGGGGCAAACTACCTTCTGTTACCGCGTTCGTAACGGCAAGAGTTGGATCAAGGAAGGTTCAAAGTCGTTACCTTTGGATATGATGGAGAACTTCCAGTTCCTCTTGAACTATCTCAAGACTCGCATTGATTTGTGCGACCATAAGATTTTCTTGCCAAAGGATGTTGAGTACGCTCTACCTACTTCTGAGAAGATGTTCGTAGGGAATATTCCAACAGGAACTAAGTTCCAAGGCGAGAAGTTGGCGGTCGGAATTTACTGGGAGAACGCTTGGGGTGCTAACGATCTTGACCTTTCTGCCGTATCGGTAGCAGGAGTTAAGGTTGGTTGGAATGGTGGTTACTCAACTCCTAGCCTGACCTACAGTGGAGACATTGTTCATGCAGCAAAGGGTGCTGTGGAATACCTACACTGTAAGAAGGGAACCAAGGAGGCGTGGTTGATCCAGAACAACGTCTACTCCGGTGACGACGAGTCTGGGTACAAGATCATCATCGGTCGTGGAAGCGACGTTACGAAGAAGTACATGATGGACCCCAACAACCTGTTGGCCGAAGTCAAGACCGAGTCTGTTCAGAAGCAAATGATCCTCGGATTGTTTCTCCCTGAGCAAGGTGACACTCAGTCGTTTGTTCTGCTGAACTTTGGAGCGGGACAAGCAAGAGTCAGTGCTGCTGGCGGTTTGGGATCGGTTGCCCTACACGAGGAATACCGTAATCCCCTGACCTTCCAGACGATTGTGGAGGCTCTCGGAGCAGAAATTGTGTATAATGTAGAGGACTCCACGTTGGATTTGTCTCTAGAAAGCCTAGAGAAGGACAGCTTCACCAAGCTGTTCAAGTAAGACGGTGGCGACTGTGGCTATAATGAGATAATTGGCTGTCTCACCCTGACATTTCCTCCATAGAGTGTTAGGTCTGTTCATGCGGGTTCGAGTCCCGTCAGTCGCCCTAGACCATTCCGGCAAACGCTTGAGAAATAATCGAAGAAGTGACAGGGATAAACATTGAGGAAATCAATGCCCATCAGCTAGGCTATCCGTCTAGTACACTTAGGCCAAACTAGGACCGTGTAAATTCTTTAGCCGCAAAATGAATGGTTTTTGTTACGGGGAAATGGTGAAAATACCGGGGTGAAAGCCCCTGTTGGAAAACACGGCGTCCAAAAGACGCTGCCGGTGATTGGCCCGGAAGGGTTGAATGACGGCGTTGTGGGTTCAAGTCCCACTTTCTCCACTGTCCGCTTGCGGACTAAGCATGTAGACGTTGTTGTTGAAGCAGTCCAAGACGGCGGTTCGATTCCGCCATAGTCCACTTGAGTTTGAAATACGGGCTATAAGGGTTTCGATTGGTTGTGTAGATAATAACTGCATGTCGTAGTTGATAGAAGGGCTACGTTATAAAATCTATCAAACTAGAACTGGCGTAAATAACGCACTGTTGGCTGCGTAAGTGGCACTGGGAGTCGCCTCGTCCTTGTCATCCAAACGGGGTCTTTTATATCTCTGGTGTAAAGGCTGCACGACGGACTCCAAATCCGTAAGACAGGGTCCGATTCCTTGGGGATATGCTTTTAGTGAAGCCGTGCCGTTCAACTGACGGCTAGCCTAGTTCCTATGCTAGGTGATGAAGGGGCTGTAGTTACCCCAGTCTTGTGTGATAACATAAGATAATGAGGTCGGTTCGGCGGTTCCGGGGGTGACATGGCACCCTAGTAAGCAGCCCACTAACAGGGGCAAATCTTGGCTAGTACTAATTATCACTAGACAGGTACTCGATGAGCGAAAGCGGTGATATCGGGGCTTATCCATTTCGTAGTGGTGTTTAGGATGTTGGTTAATCCTTGCTGGTCTCATAAGCCAGTTGAGACGAAAGTCTCTCGCGGGTTCGATTCCCGCCTCCACCACTTTTTTTCGGAATTCCCCTTGGACTTTAGGGGTGTTCGGACTATAATACAGTGACCAAGTACCTCTAAGACAAGGAGAACAAAACATCGTGTCATCTATTGTTGAAATGGCGGAAGCTCATCTGCTCAATGTAGAGCGTGAGATTCATGCCCTAAACGAGAGAAAGGCGGTGATCGAATCTGAGATCGGTAAGCTCCAACAGTATCTACAAGAGGGGCGAGGCACGCTGTTAGAAGCATCAGCTACCCAAAAAGCAATTGAGGACAACCCTCACAATCAGGGCGGTAGCACAGTAGAATTGAGGAAAGCATTATTCAATCCAAGTCCGTAAGCAAGAGAATTGAGGAAAGCATTATGAATCAAAATTGTTGGAATGGAGCGGGTCGGTTAACGAAGGACGCGGAGTTCTCTACGACAAAAAAGGGAACGTCAATGTCTAAGTTTCGCCTTGCGGTAAATGATCGTCGGGGCGATGACACGCTGTTCATCAATGTGCTTTGTTTTGGAAAGATGGCGGAAAATCTCAACTCCATGCTTGTGAAGGGTCGCTGTGTTGCGATCACCGGCAAGTTGAAGATTGACGACTACGAAGATGAGAAGCAAGTCAAGAGAATCTCTGCCTGCATCATGGCAGACGACATCTCTCTTGGGCCTGACCCCTCTACCGTGATGCCAAGGTTACAACCTGCGGAAACTGCCACAGTCTGAACATGGGTAATGAGAGTTCCTATAAACGCGGGTTAACTCCCGCTCGAAAAACATACTCTCCACCCTTCTTACAGCCTCGACGGGAAGTCCTCGTCGGGGCTTTTTTTGGAAAAACCCTAAAGAAACCCTTGACATTCAGCCGATAGGCGTTATAATGGATCGTAGACGCTACTGGACAAGCAGGAAAGTATTACTAGGGGAATTCTAATGGGCGTTGACAATCCAGAAACCACAGAAACCCTCGTTACCATTTTCTCAATGGGAATCGGCATCTTCTTCTTCGTATGTTTCGTCGGGGGGATTCTTGGAAACGCTGAACCGTTGGATTTCTCAGGCGACATCGGAGAGGTGGACGATCAAGACATGTTCGCGATGGCTTCTGGTGATGAGGGTTATCTGGCCGCTCACTCCACGTTCACTCCGATCAAGACCAAGAAGAAGAAGAAGGTCAAGAAGGCTAAGGCCCCTAAGAAGCCCATGAGGGCCAAGAGGAAGCGTCCCAAGGTCAAGGTAGGACCAGACAAGGAACTGCTCACAGACTGCATTGACGCCCTTGCGGGGCTTGGGGTCAAGAGGGGTCAGGCACGCATCACTGCGACCAAGATTCTAACAGCAGACCCTAGCTTAACAACTGTCGAACTCTTTTTAAGGAAAGCCTTCAAACATGCAAGTCCCTAAGCTGGAAGAAAACCCTAACTGGAATGAGTTCTTCATTGGGATGTGCCTTTACGCATCTCAGAAGTCTAAGGACAGAAGCACAAAGCTCGGTGCCGTTGTGGTAACTGATGATCACGACATTCTTTCTGTTGGTTGGAATGGGTTCCCAAGAGGCGTTGACGACGAGAACGAGGCATTTCACAAACGTCCCACAAAGTACGCTATTACACAACATGCGGAGCGTAATGCCATCACTAATGCTGGCCGTCAAGGAGTATCCCTCAAGGGTAGCACGTTATACCTACCATTCTATCCCACTCCATGTACCGACTGTACAACCGCTATTTTACAAGCTGGAATCAGACGTATCGTAGGTACGCCATTTAAGTTCACCGGCAAGGGTAAGCAGTGGGATGAAGACCTAGAGTTCGCACAGATGTTGATTGACACGACTTTTGTGAACCATGTGCAAGCGGTCAGTCAGACGATTGTTGACGTGCCGCCAGAACTGGACATCAGAAACTTCTACAAGGAAGACTAGGAGAACCCATATGCAGCTAAACGTACTAGCACCGATCAATCAGCTAGGATATGGGGTCGCTGGCCTCAACATTGTCAAGGCACTATGGGCTGAGGGAGTGGAGGTGTCTCTGTTCCCCATTGGGCAGCCACAGGTGACGAACAAAGAGGATGAGACGATTGTGAAGAAGTCTATCAGCGTGGCAGAATACTACAACCCAAACGCTTCATCGTTACGTATTTGGCACCAAAACGGCCTCGCAGAACACGTAGGAAGAGGGAAACATGTTGGATTTCCCATCTTTGAGCTAGATAAGTTCAGCCCTATCGAAAAACACCACATTGCGTCTTGTGATAAGATTTTCGTATGTTCTGAGTGGGCCAAGGATATCGTCCATAGCGAAGTTAAGTATTATGACGACCGAGACGAACCTCCTCGTCAACCCTGCGTCCCAGACGTAGATGTAGTACCGCTAGGGGTCGATGCAACCCTCTTTCCCCCTACAGCCCCCACGAAAAAGGATAAAGTTGTCTTCTTTAACTGTGGAAAGTGGGAAGTTCGTAAGGGTCACGACTTCCTAATGAGGGCATTCCAAATCGCCCACGCCCATAACCCCAATATGGAGCTATGGATGATGTGTACAAACCCTTTCAACAACGAAAGGGAGGAAGCGACGTGGCGTCAGGCGTACAATCATCCTGCGATTAAGATAATTCCAAGGGCTGATACACAGCAAGAAGTGTATAATATAATGGCACAAACTGACTGTGGAGTGTTTCCTTCTCGCGGAGAAGGATGGAATCTTGAACTTCTGGAAATGATGTCCGTTGGCAGACATGTGATCGCCACCGACTATTCCGCCCACACAGAGTTTTGTACCAAAGCGAACTGTCGCCTCGTAGACGTATACGAGACAGAAGCAGCCTACGACAATAAATGGTTTTTTGGACAAGGGAATTGGGCTAAAATTGATGAAACTACTATCTTCGATCTATCTGTGGCTATGCAGCGTTTTGCTGAGGATTATAGGTACGAACTCAACGAACCCGGAGTCAGAACCGCACAGCAGTTTAGTTGGGAAAACACCGCCCGAAAAATCATACAAGGTCTTGGTTAGTGGCGATGAGGTGCTTGCAAGCATATCCTACAGCGTTGACGCTGCGGGACACATTGCTATTGACGTTGGGATGGAAGACTATTCGGAAGAAACCGTTGATGGGTTTGCACTGCTATTTGCTTCAATCCCTACCGACGACTTCCAAGTTCAAGCAATGAGCATTCTACACGCGGCCTTTTTAAGAGACAGCAAGGGTGAAGAATTTGAGCGTTTTGCGAGAGGCGTCATAATCAAGTCTTCACAATTGAAAGAAGGGGAAGAAGGACAGGTGAGAGCGGAAGGTGATCCACTAATCAAACCTACAGACCTTACTTAGGAGGCTAACTATGAAAGTCAACAATAAAATAGGGTGGCAAAAATATGAAGATTTGCTACAAAGCCAAATGGACAATCCCTTTCTCGACGAACTTTACAGCCAAATGACAGGGGATTACGGAGACGAAGAAGCGGGCCTCGAAGATGCGGAGCAAGATCAGGGAGATCAGGGGCACTTCGTCATGCCCATGAATGACCGCCTCATGGAAAACATCTCGATGGCATCAAACTTTGATTGCTGGATGGGACATACCAATTTCAACATAACGGAGGAAGTACTAGAGAGACTGAACAAAACGGCGGGAGTCGAAGTCTTGAAAATCTGTAGCAGATACAGGTTTTTTGTTGGTATCGGGAAAATGTTTGACTTCTCAGAAGTCAGGACAGACATAGAAAAGTCCCTTGGGGACGCAAAAGGAGGGTCGAAGAATGAGCAAGAAGATAGCGAAGTACCTGAATGACTCTGATGTTATGAGTGTCGCCTACAGTGCGGCATCTTCTTTTTCACCATGCCTTTCTAGAGATGAGATCAAAAGCTGCATTCTGAACGCCCTGTGGAGAGCCGCAGACAGGTACAACAAGCGGAATAACACGAAATTCACATCCTACCTTCATAGGGGAGTGATTTTCGAGTGCTTGAGCCAGCGGAAGTTCAATATGTCCAAAAAGGCCGCTAATCTGCACGAAAATGTCGAGGATGACTACGATCACATGGCTGATATCGACATGATTGACACGATTAATGCCAAGTGCGAAGACCCAAAGCTCGTAATCGACCGATTTTACAACAATATGACGGTTGCGGAACTTGCGGAGGACAGGGGCGTATGCGGGGAGACTATTCGCATCCGTCTCAAGAAAAATCTGGAAAAACTTCGGTATTCTTTGGAAAAAAGTGTATAATAGGGTACGGACTTGGAACTACAATTTTAGGACATGGACAATCTCACATTCGTTTACTTTTCTTTTCTTACAGGGAGATTGAATTATGGGTACTGTAGCTCCAAGTGGAGGCGGCGTTCATGCTGCCGTTGCGAATAACAACGCTGGAACTATCATCAAAGGGGGTACGCCTGCGAGCGATTCCCCCATTCAGAACAGCTTCACCGAAGCAGACTGGGCTGACAATCAGGGTCAGGCATTCGGCTCTAAGGTGATCGCCAAAGAGGGTTCCGCGATTAGCGGAGATGAATTCACCGATAGGGTGGGTATCTCTGGTGTTGTTGCGGGTACTGCTATTGGTGGAGTAACCGAACTTGGTTACAAGGCTGACGGAACAGAGTGGGTAGTTCAGGGTGGCAATGTCACCCGAACACTTGCTGGCAATGCGTATACCGGTCTTATCGGTGGTGCCGCTGGTCCTGATAATCGTCGAGGCTCTACTGCTGCCGTTTCGGGTACAGTGCTGTTGGGTACGGTAGGTGTCGATGTGCTGGCTCCACCCGCGTCTGGTTACAACTCGTTCGTAACTAAGAGCGGAAACACAGGCGTTTCGACAGTATTCGTTCGCCCAAGTGGTGCTGGTGACGAAGCCGCACTAGACTCTGCCGCGAACACAACCCGTGCGATTCCCGGTGAACTTACCTACATGTTTGGTGGTAAGCTGGCTCAGTCCGACGACTACAAAGCACAGGACACGTTTGAATCCTAAGTCGAAACCATCCTTTGGGATGAGTCTCTAGAAAAGGAGTCAAATTATGTTCAGCTTTGATCTAGAACAGATACTCGCAGCCACCTCGCTAGCCGGGGTGGTTGTTTCTGTTCACGTTTATTTGTGGAAGAAGATTGTCAGACCAGTTCTGAATGCAGTAAATACTATAGCCGATATCAAGAGTGAAGTCACCTACAATGGTGGCGGCTCTATCAAGGACATGGTTCTCAAACTCAGTAGAACCTGCGATAGAATGGAAGTCCGTCAAGAGATCGTTGATCAACGCTCTAAAGCGGCGTTGTACTATCAAGACCGTTCGTTGTTTGAGATAGACAAGTACGGACACATGGTCTGGGCCAATGAATGTTTCTATCGAAATACCGTTGAAAATGGAGATATTAGCGGGGAGTTAGACTGGGTTACGGTTGTTGACGAAGATGAGAGGAACGACTTCTTGCTCGAACTCAACTCCTGCCTTGAAATGGGTAGGCTACTGGACATTGAAACCGCATCAACACACGGACAAAAACTTCATTTTATAGGACATCCTTATCGTGTGGGCAAGGGCAAACACGAAGGATTCCTAATTCAAATTCAAATACTGGAGAATTAATCATGGGATCAGAAAAGTTCAAACTTGATCTTAGCGACGTTAAGGGTCTGGGGTGGAACGCACTATTGGTTGGAGGTGCGGCTGCCGTGACCTACATACTGCAAAACTTTGGAACAATTGACCTTGGTGCTATGGGTACCCTGTTGGTGCCGATTATTGCGGTCGCTCTTGATTCTGTTGTGAAATGGCTCAAGAACAACACCAAAAAAGACGAAGAATAAGGAGTGGCACTATGACGGAGTTCAAGACGCCTAGAGAGACTCTGAACGCCTACAAGGCGGGTTTCATGGGTAGCGTATGCGACCCAGAAGAAACAGCACAATTGCTCTCTGAGTTGAAAACTCCTTTATTTGGTGCTACCGCCTATCGACTATACGGCTCAGGGGAAGGGAAATTGTCCCTTCCCTTTAAGTCGTTGTTGAAGTTCGATTCGGGTTTCGGTCCATCCGAAAGCCAAACGACGGGTGACTGTGTCTCTCACGCTACTAGAAACGCTGTAGACGTAACCCGTGCGGCTGAGATTGACATCAAAGGGGAAGCTGAATCGTTTAGGGTAAGAAGTGCCACAGAGGGCATCTATCAATCACGAAGAGGCGGTGGGCAAGGAATGTCTTGTTCCCAAGCTGCACGGTATGTGAATGAGCAGGGCGGAATTTTGCTCCGAAAAGATTATGGCAAGATTGACCTATCGACCTACGATTCTAACATAGGTGCCAACAAGCGTATTCCTCGTGAAATTTGGAGTACGGAAGCACAAAAACATCAAGTCAAAACAATTAGCATGGTCACGACGGTTGAGGAAGCACGAGACGCCCTCGCTAATGGCTATGCTATCTCTGTCTGTTCTGGGTATGGCTTTTCTTCTCGGAGAGACGCTAAGGGTATCGCTAAACAATCAGGTGGATGGAATCACGGCATGGCATGGATCGCTTGCGATGACACTCGCAAGAGACACAATGAGACACTGTTTCTAATTCAGAACAGTTGGGGACTATGGAATTCTGGTCCCAAGGCTCACGGACAACCAGACGGCAGCTTTTGGATTCGTGAAAAATCCGCCAGAGGTATGTTGGCGGGTCAAGGCTCTTGGGTCTTTAGCGATGTAGACGGCTTCCCTGCGAGGGACTTGCCAGATTACGGTACAAGCTCTTATCTGTAAGGTGAAAATCATGTTTCGATATGTCCTATTGGCAGCGTTGACAGTAACCGCCATTGCGGGGGTAACTAATTATCGCCCATACGTCGCAACTCAGTTGGCTAAAGCTATTATGTTGAGTGACGACGTTCCAGACGACGATGACAACAAAAAGATTTGCGACGGTTCTGGCTACATCACTCACGGTGACGGCCATAAGACGCCCTGCCCCGGCTGTAGTGCCTGCACGGGTTCTAAGCCAGTTGCAGAGCCGACGAGCAAGGTATGCAAGTGCGGTTGTAACAAAGCTGAATGCTCTTGCGTAGACGGCTCTTGTAAGAAGAAGGGGGCCGTTGCGTCTCACCTCGTAGTGTATCATTTTGGTGCAATTTGGTGCGACCCATGCGTTCAGATGAAAAGCCGAACGTGGGGTAATCTTCCTCTTAGAAAGTTCATGGAAGACAAGGGCGTAAAGCTATATTTCTTTGATAGCGACAACCCAGCACATGCTAAGTTCTTCAACTATTACAACGTTTCAAGTCTTCCAACCATCCTCGTTCTGAGACGTGACGATCTCAATCACCCTAAGAAATCAGAAGTGGGGTTTTTAGATCATAAATCATTCAAAGCAATTTTGAGGTCGGAACTAAATGACTAAATCTAGTAAAAACAGAATCGGCACTCCAATTGAGTCTAATAAGACTATAATGGATATAGCAAGGCGAGTAAACGTACAAGCCAACGCTGAGAACGACAGGTTCAACATCGACCCGCTAACGATCCTAATGATTGCTGGATTAATCATCAATCTCGTCAGATTGGTGATGCAGTGCCGGGGGCGAAGAAGCGTTAGAAGTTCGGTCACGAGACCCGGATTTATTACGAAGTACTTCATTAAGAGGGCCATTCGTAAGGAATTCCCTAAACATGAATGTAAGGCCATCTATAGCGGCATGATAGAGGTGGCAAAAGACATGTCTGACGCAGAGTGGGACGAAGTAATTGATTTCTATGAACAAACGGAGGAAAGATGAACACATTTCAAATGGTTGTAGTGGGCCTTGGAGGGCTATTGGGAGTCAGCGTATTTTGGGGCAAGATCAAAGACGCTAGCATGAAACTCTTTACCAAAAAGAAAAAGGGTGACGATGTTGCTCCTGACGGTGACGGACCACACCCGCACGAACCGGCAGGCAACTCTCTAGCGGGAGTTGTTCTTTGTTGGGAGGAATTGCAGAGAGAATTGAAGAAAAGAGGGCTTAACAAAGCAGCGGAGGAGTTGATAAACATTTTCCCATTGTTCATTGAGCGTGTAGAGGAAGACCGTAAAAAGGAACGTGAACCACAGGAGAGTACACATGAGTAAGACAACTAGACTAGTAGCCGCTGCCGCTCTTGTCGTCGCCGGGCTTTTCGGAGAGCCGATTTTCAACGTTGTTAAGAACAACGTGAATTTCGGACCTGACAAGCCAGTTGTTGTGGTTGACGAACCGTCACTAAAGCATCAAGATATGGTTAAGAGCATCGTAGATATTGAGATCAAGGAAGAACACGCAAGTCTCATCTCTCCATTCTTTGCTGAGGTGGCGTCTGTGATTGAAACTGATCCCGGCTTCTTGAAGTCTACTGGTCAGTTCCGAGATTTCAATAAAATGTCCGGTCAGCTACACTTTGCTGGAATGGATATGAAAGGCGAATACCCTAAGCTCGGTGAGTCTATAGATTCTGCGATTGCATCAGCGATAGGCAAGAAGAACGAGCCTCTTGACGGAGACAAGCGTAAGACTCTGGTGTCAATTTTAAGGGCCATTTCTTGGGGAGTAAACAAGTGATCATAGAACGGATAATCAAAGCCGCGATGGAGCATTTTGGCATCACAGAAGAACAGGTTGAGACCGCCAAAGAAATCATTGACATGATTGAGTTCAAAGAAGTCAATGGCAAAAGAGTAGCATACATTACGGTTGGAGAGGGTCTTGATGTCAAAATCGTCC
>Ga0302133_10001076_pt1 | contig 17290 bp, 13 predicted proteins | sample CB9_331_MG_FD_203121 | JGI IMG/M metagenome (GOLD analysis project Ga0302133, IMG submission 203121) | Marine microbial communities from Western Arctic Ocean, Canada - CB9_33.1 | ecosystem: Environmental > Aquatic > Marine > Oceanic | place: Canada: Western Arctic Ocean | collected 2017-09-19 | reverse complement strand
GCAGCAAGCCTTTATGGATGAGGGAGCGGCGCAGTGTGGCTATTGCACACCCGGTATCATTATCGCAGTGACAGGTCTTATTTCCAAAACGTCCAAACCGAGTGACGGTGAAATCAACGAAGCACTCAAAAAACATCTATGCCGATGTGGATCGCACGCAAACGTTATTAAGGCGGTTAAACGTCTGACTGCAGGAGGGCCCAATATTGACTAGTGCATCTCTGGAAAAGAGCCCCAATGTCGACGACTGGCTTACCGTCTCATCGGATAATTTGATCACCATTCGCACTGGAAAGGTCGACATTGGACAGCGTATTTCAACCTCCTTGGCCATCATCGCAGCCGAAGAATTGGATATCGACTATGACCGCATCCATGTCGAACGAACGCAGACTGGGGTAGCGCCGGATGAAGGTGTGACGGCGGGTAGCAATTCTATGGAGCAGTCAGCCACCGCCATTCGTGCAGCCAGTGCTACCGCACGCCATCACATGCTACTGCTTGCAGCAAAGGCGTTGGAAGTAGACGTGAATACTCTAGAAGTCTCTGATGGGCTCATAACATCCCGCGACATTAACCGCTCGATTACCTATAGCGACTTAATGGAAGGGAAAAAATTTGGCATCGCTGTGGACACTAATGCCAAAATCAAGGTTCCCAGCGAACAGAGCGTAGTGGGTACCAAAGTGGTGCCGAAAGGCCTAAACGAAATTGTAACCGGGAATTTTCAATACGTTCACGATATGACGATGGATGGCATGATACACGCACGCGTGGTTCGTCCTCCGCACTATCATGCCCGCTTAAAGAGCCTGGATGAAAACCAAATCGAAAAATTGCAATTGGAAGGTATAAAAATTATCATCAATGGTAGTTTTATTGCCGTTGCTCATGAAGATGAATATCGAGCAATTAAGGCTCGTGATCGGATGGCAGCTGCTGTCACTTGGGACCTAGCTGACGGCCTTCTGGTTAATGATCTTTATGAAGCCTTATTATCAAACCCGCGTGTTAGCCACCAGCTCGTCGATGGCGTACCAGGCAATGAACCCATACCTAAACTGGGAAATCCGCCTGATGAAGCCACCAAAACAATAAATGCACGCTATGAAAAACCCTATATCATGCATGCTTCAGTGGCACCTTCAGCGGCATTCGCGCTTGCAGAAGCCTCAAAAATCAAAATCTGGTGTCATAGCCAAGGGGTTTATATCTTAAGGAATAGTGCTGCCGAAGCGCTTGGAATGAAACCAGAAGATATTGTCATTACACACGTACCGGGTCCAGGTTGTTACGGACATAACGGCGCGGATGACGTCGCCTTTGATGCCGCCCTGGTAGCACGTGCATTACCAGAAATTCCCGTACTTCTGAAATGGACACGCGAAGACGAACACGCCTGGGAGCCTTATGGCTCAGCCATGGTTATGGAACTTCGGGGCAGTTTGAACAGACAAGGTAACGTCATCGAGTGGTCGCATGATACTTACAGTGACACCCATAGCATGCGACCCTTTCCCGGACCAAACGGCCTTGGGCCTGGTCGACTTATTGGTAGCCGCTATATGGATCCATCAATTCCTCCGACGCCTCCGCAACCGACGGGCGGCTCACACAATGGTAAGTTTCGTAATCAAGATCCACTCTACACTTTTCCAAACCGAAGGATTGTTAAGCACCTCGTAAAAGACTTACCACTCCGTTGTTCATCACTACGTGCGCTCGGAGGCTACGCAAATATCTTCGCTCTCGAGTCTTTTATGGATGAACTTTCGTTAGAAGCGAACATGGATGCGGTTGATTTTCGCCTAATGCACCTCTCAGATGTACGGGCTAAAAATGTAATTGAGGCTGCAGCAGAAGCTTTTGGATGGCCTGGAAATAGTTCCAAGGGTGTCGGATGCGGCCTCGCATTTGGGCAATACAAGAACATCAAGACTTATGCTGCCGTCGCCATCGAGGTAGAGGTTACCGATAATGCCGAAATTAAACTCCGGCGTGCCGTCATCGCCGCAGATGCGGGCCACGTCATTGATCCTTCAGGCCTCATTGTACAACTCGAAGGTGGCGTCATTCAGGCCGCAAGCTGGACACTCTACGAGCAGGTGTTGTACGACAGAGGAGGCATAACCAGTCGCGATTGGGATAGCTACCCAATTCTACGTTTTGGGAATGTACCGTCGATTAAGACAATCCTTATGGAACGCCCCGGCGAACCATTTTTGGGAGCCGGAGAAGCAACCACAGGACCAACAGCTGCAGCAATTGCCAACGCCGTTTACCGTGCTACTGGGCTCAGACTTAGGCGACTTCCATTGACGCCAGAAGCCGTGAAGTTAGCGGCATTGAGCTAAACCAACATGACAATTAGCATTAAACTTGCTGGATATCAGCCGCACGGTTCACTCCTTAGCCAGACTTTGAAACTATTCTCTGACTTTCTCAAAAAACATTTTTCTCACACCGTCAGCATCAAATTTAGTAATAACATTATGGACCTTGGGTATGCCCCTGGAGCCATGCCCGATGCCATCGAATCTGGCAAATTTGATATAGGATATATAGCTACAAGCTATTTTTCCAAATCTATTCCCGAGCTTTATATTTTTGACCTGCCGTTTACTCTTAGAAATAAAGCCCAAGCTTATCGATTGGTAGATGGTCCATTTACCAGTATGGTCGCCTCGCAGTTCGAAAAGAAAACCCAACTGAAACTTTTGAACATTTGGGAATACGGCTATCGCCACTTTACGAACGACAGTCATCCCATCCGTAGGCCGATAGATTGCCAAAACTTACCTATCAGGACCCTCTTGAATGAGCTTCATCCGATAATGTTTAAAACTCTGGGTTTTGAACCTGTGACACTACAGGTAGATGAGTTTTTAAAACAACTTAAAGCCGGCAAAAAGATTGCCCAAGAGAATGCCCTAACTAATTATTACAACTTTGGTATTCATGAATTCCATCATCATATTACTTTATCCAGCCACCTCCTCGGTATGGCAATATTGATATGTAAAAGGGAGTTATTTGAAAATTGGCCCATGGAGATCCAGGAGATAGTAACTGCAGCCGCGCTCCACGCAACACTTGAACAGCGGAAGATAGCCACCATTGAAGAAGAGGTTGTTCTTCAGAACCTTTCGCCAGATGTTTATAAAATACACAAATTGACAGATGAGGAGAAATCTCTATTCGAGGACGCCTTAATTACTCCAACAAGACCCTATCGCGAAAAAATTGGCAAAGCCACATTGGCAATGTTGGAGGAATAAAAGATCAAATCTGCCATCTCCGAACATCCCATCCTTTCCATGGCTCTGGCGGACGCTTTGTATATTGAGACAGGGTAAGAAATATCGACCTCAGCTCGAGTTTAACTTTGTTAAAACAAGATCCATTCGAATTTCTTCGCGCCAACATTTTCAACATCTGCGATCACCCGGCAGGCTTGCCGCGGGTATCCCCACATAAGTTCGGAGACTAACTTTCAAACCCCAAACAGTCGCCCAGAGGCTATGCGGGCACCCTCCGAGAGTGCCCGCAGCTTGGCCCACGCAACATCCGGGGCAATACGACTGTTGCCGGCCGAAGTATCAAACCCGCAATCGGTACCCGCAAGCACTTGGCGAGGATTACCGATCAGAGTCGCGACCCTCTCGATCCGATCAGCGATGACCTCGGGATGTTCAACTACATTGCTCAAGGTGTCGATGATCCCAGCAACCAGAACCTGGTCATCTTCCAGTGGTGCATTTTGAAAGACACGGTACTCGTGAGCATGGCGTCCATTGGCAAAAGGCAGGACAAACCCACCCACATGGGCCCGACGAACAATCGCCGCTACGTCGGCGAGCGGTACATCGTGGTCGTGCGGCCCCTCGTAATTTCCCCAGCACACATGCATCCGCACGCGTTCACTGGGTACATTTTTCAACGCCCGGTTGATTGCCTCGACGACCATCTCGACAAACTCCAAAAACTCTGATTGGGATCGATCCCGAAACGCTATGTGCCGTTCCATCGCCAAGTCCGGGCAATCGAGTTGCAACACAAAACCATAACCGACGATCGCCTCATATTCGATCCTGAGCGCTTTGCTTAACGCGGCAAGATAGGATTCCATTCCGTCGTAATGTGCGTTTTCGACGATCGTGGCTACAATACCGGGCGAGGGAGCAGTGAAAAACGCTTCCGCGTAGCGACCCTGGTTAACCCCCAAGACAGATGCAAAATCATTACATTCGTGGTCGATCAGGGTAGGGTCGAGATACTTGATTTCTCCAATCGCTTTTGGTGTATGCAAGAGGTTGCTGACCGAGAACCTGGCCGCAGCCTCTTCCTGCTGAGCACGTTTGAAACTTGGATAGCTATCCAAGTCAGCTGGAACTTGGCGCTGGGACTGGCCACCGATGCCGCTGAGACGATGGCGCAGGTAAAGAACGAAGGATTCCCGCTGTTGTTCCCCGTTGTTGATGATGTCAAGGCCAGCGTTAATCTGCTGGGGAACAATTTGGTGCAAGGCCTCTTTGCCTGCGGCAACAATCTCAGCCTCGTCGACCGGTTCTCCACGCACCCTTTGGGCATAGAGCCGAGTGAGTTTGGGAGGCCGAGGCAGACTGCCGGTGTGAGTTGTAAGGATACGCGTTTCGCTATGTTTCATGAATTAACCTGCGGGTTGGTAATTTTAAGGCCAAGATGGATCAATAGCCGGCTAAATGGGGTAACCACTGAGAGATCGTCGGCACAAAGATAACCATTAGGGTTATCAGAAGGATACAACCTGCAAACGGCAGCATCTCCCGGATCGCCTCTGAAACGGTACAACCGGCGATCGGGCAGACCAGAAACAGGCCGAGTGCCACCGGCGGCGTCAGCAGAGCAAACTGCGTCGACATAAGTATGACCAGCGCCAGGTGATGAGGTTCGACGTTAAACATGGGCGCCATTGGAGCGATTACCGGAATAATCATAATCATGCTGGCGATGCCTTCGATGACGAAGCCAAGCACCACGAACACAACCAGCACCATTACTAGGAACATCTGCGGCGAACTCACCAAGGTCTTGAGCACATCACCCAAGGTCTGTGGAATTAGATTGATGACTAATAGCCAGGCGAAAAGCTTTGCGGTCGCCAGCATTATGAACACGACACCGCTTAACTTGGCGCTGGTCAGCAGGGAGTCAGAGATGTCCCGCCAACTTAGATGCAACCCACCAATCGAGCCGACCAACAACGTATAGGCAACAGCCGTCCCGCCCGCCTCCGTCGGTGTGAAAAACCCAGTGATGATACCTCCGATAATAATAATGGGCATGCCCAGGGCAAGGATGGAGCGCCGGAATTGATAGAGAATCTCCTTCGCAGACCAAGTTTCGGTGCTCCTCGGCAGGCTCCGCCGCCTGGCGATCAGAGCTACCACTATCATCTGGGTAACCCCGATTAAGAGTCCGGGAACAGCACCCGATAAAAACAGCTTACCGATCGACAGGGAACCGCCATAGATATAGGCGATAATAAGCATGCCAACGCTGGGCGGAATGATAGCACCCATCACGCAGGAAGAGGTAGTGATCGCGGCGGCTAATCCACGCGGGTACCCCTCTTTTATCATGCTCGGAATCAAGGTTTTTCCAAGCGCCGCCGCGTCGGCCAAGGAAACTCCGGAGATTCCCCCGAACACCATGCTCGCGCCAATATTCACATGGGCTAAACCACCTAACATAGGTCCCATTACGGCCTTTGCAAAATCGACGATCCGGTCCATCATACCGCAGCGCAGCATCAGATCGCCCGCAAGGATGAATAACGGAATAGCTAGCAGGGCGAAGGAATCCATCGCTCCGAACAGGATTGTAGGCACAACGTTGAGACTGGCTTCTCCGGTTACGGCGAGAAAAAGCGTCCCAGCAAAACCAAGAGCGAAAGCCACCGGGACACCAATGGCGACTGCGGCGAAGAAAATCAGAAGTGTGATTGTCATATTCGAGGCTAACGGCTACCACTGGATGGTTTGATCACAAGGAATATGTTGCGCAGAGTGAGCCCGAACATGAGGACCCCTGAGATCGGCAGCGCGGCATAAAACCATACCACGGAAATACCCAGGGTGACAGTGTACTGTGTACTCAGGGAAGGCATCAATATCAGCGAAGAGTATATCAGTACCCCCAGAAAGAATAGAACGATCAACCCAGCGAGGACGCTGAGGAGCTTGGCAACAGGCGGGGAAACCATGTCCTCCAATAGGTTGATGCGGACGTGACCGTCCTCGTGCACTACCAGGGTAGCAGCCAGCATCGCTGTCCAAATCATCACGTTTCGACTGAACTCATCAGTAATGATCAGGGACATACCAGCAAAGTTCCGCAACGCCACTTCGGCAATCACGACAGCAGTTATCGAGCCCATCAGGGCAACCACGATAATCTCGATGGCCCGTATCAGCACCCGCATATCTTCCCACTAACACTGGACTTCAGAACCCGCTCCCCGTTGGCACGACTAACCGTGCCAACGGAGGTCCGAAAGATCGCAAATACCCCTCTGGTGTCCGGGTCTCGTTTATTTGTTTGCGGCAATGATGGCGTCGACGATACCCTGCCCGTCCTTGCTGAGCTTGTTATACGATTCCGGGTAGATGGATTGTGCCACCGACTGGAAGTGCAACCGGGTCTTTAGGGGAACATCGTTCACCTTCATAACCCCACGGAGCTTACTCAACATATCCTCATTAAAGTCGTCGGCGATCCCACGCTCGTAACTCGTTGCCCCGTTCGCCGCCTTACGGATCGCACCACGTACGTCGCCTGGCAGGCCGTCTAGGATCATCTTACTCATCACGAACATGGTAGGTTCGATGACGTGGGCGGTCAACGAATAGTACTTTTGGAATTCGTAAACCTTGTAGGGATAGACCACCGCGGGCGGGTTTTCCTGGCCGTCGATCACTCCTTGCTGCAGGGCCGGCATGACGCCTTTCCAGCCCATGGGCGTCGGGATCACGCCAAGTTTTTTGAAGAATGTGACGTGCACCGGCGAAGGTAACGTTCGAAGTTTCAGGCCCTTGATATCCTCAGGCTTCAAGATCGGCTGCCGATTGTTGGTCACATGGCGCTCGCCGGATGCCCACCAGCCTAATACTTCCAAGCCCTTACCATTTGCCAAAACGCCGAGCTTCTTGCCAACAGAGCCGTCCAGAACCTTGAACATCGTCTTCTGGTCTTTAAACATGTAAGGGAAAGTAAGGGCAATTAGGTCAGGTACGAAGCGGCTCACATGGGTTGCGCCAGCCATAAGGAAGTCGACGCTGCCGACCTTCGCCATCTCGATCACTTCACGGTTCGATCCTAGCGTGCTATTGCGGAATACGTTCACTTTAGCCCGACCCTTGGTCAAATCCGCTAGGCGTTTGCTAAAATCCTGTGCCGCCAGGTCCATAACGTCGCCCTCAGGCGCGTAACTGGCAAATTTCATGTTAAAGTCCGCCGCTGACGCCGTCCCCAAGCCGAGAAGCATCATGGCGGCAACCGAAATTATACTTGTTCTTCTATGCATTATTTTCTCTCCAAATATGTACTTTTTCCCCCAAACACGCGGAGCTTTTCATCTGAGCTTGTCTGTAGAATCTACACGATGATTAAAATACAAATAAATCAGTGTATATTTTCTTATAGAAACATAACTCTAATCATGTAAAATAACATTGGCTAGGGAAAATTATTGCGATAGTTGCAGAATGCTCCCCTATCGGTTTTAGTATTGGAAAAATGCTTTTAACTTTCCGAGCTAAGTCGCAAATATTAAGGACGGAAGACATGCACGCGAGCGCGATGCCAGTGGATATCAACTAGATCACCGTCCCGAACGCTTTTAGTTATCCGTACCGGGACGGCAGGCAATCATGTTTACGGTTCTTATGCTCATCACAACCACTTCGTCCTGGTTAATAATTTCACAAAATGTTTTAACCACCCCCCGGTCCGGTTTTGATATAGAGCGCTTCACTTCATTGATTGTCACTTGACCTTTGAGGATATCGCCGGGTCGCACTGGCGCATTCCATTTTAGGTCATCGAACCCTGGCGAAGCCATACTAGATGCGTTGGATAGATAGTGAGTGGCAAAAAGCCGCATAAAAGCACTGCCGGTGAACCAACCGCTTGCAATAAGTCCCTTAAATGGTCCCGCCAGCGCCTTCGCCTCATCTACGTGCATGTCCTGAGGATCAAACCTTTTTGCAAATTCAACCATCTCCTTGCCATCCACTTCAATTTCACCCAGCACGTAAACTGCACCCTCAGTGTAATCTTCCAAGTAACGTTCCCGGTCGAGTGATGTGAATGGCAAGTCTTTGTTTTCAAGCGTCATTAATATGTTTCCCGATTGCAATTAAAATATGAAGCTGGCCCTGAAAATCACTCAAGTGGCTTGAGTGTAAGTCCGAGTGGTCTGCCAACACGTATGGCTTGATCCTCAGGAGGCAGGCTTTCATCCCAATCTGACGCATCATAGCGCATACCCGTTGTGTTCCCGGCATCGTCCGACATAAGCCAGCAAATGGGGGCAACCATTTTATACGGCTCAACCATGCCGCCAACGGCTTCAGAGGCTATGGCACGGTCTTCGGAAATTTCGAAACCCTCTGTATTAGCTGCGCCTCCTGGGTTTAGTATATTTACTGTAATCCCCGTATCTTCCAAATCCTTGACCCAAATCTCTGAAGCGTTTTCAAGGGCGGCTTTTGATGGACCGTAAGGGGAGGCACCAGGCTTAGTCATTGTTTCGATCCTAGTAGTTACATTCACAAGGCGTCCATCCCCTTGCTTAATTAAGTGCGATGTTACCAGTCTAGCCATACGGTCGGCCGCAACAAAGTTAGTATCCATAACATTTTGGACAACATCATCTGACAACTCAAAAAACTTTTCTGAATACCCGCGACGATAACGATGGGGCGCAATATAGGTGAAAGTTAAACCGGCGTTGTTTACCAATCCAAAGAGACTACTGAATGTTGAAATTGTCTTGTCTACAATTTCACGGCACGCTTGAGGGGAACGTATGTCCGCTAGCAGCGCTATCAACCTTCCCCCATAGTTCAACTGCTTTACTTCTTCTTCTACAGATAGGATATCATCCTGAATATGGGCGGCTATGCATACGTTTGCACCTTCACGAGCCAAGCCAAAAGCCATTGCACGACCAAGTCCACGGCCGCCCCCTGTCACAATAACGGTTTTACCTGTTAGACTTCCATTTACCATAGCCACTTAATCCAAAAACTCTTTAGAAGCACTGCTTCTGAACTGTCAAAATCGACACCTCAACAACACGCTACAATATCAATTCAAACATTTATATTGCTGGAACTATTCGCCTTCAACGTTAACGTAAAAATTAATTGGATCAAATGTAAAAAACATTTGAGATTACACCGTAAAAATAGGTCGCATTGGAATACATTTCACCTTTCTTCGTTCCACATACACCCGAAAGAAATGCAAATTGCACTAATTGTATTTTTCGCGCATATCGCTACGATATCAACGGTTCTGAAATTCGTGGGCGGATTAATCAATTGTAATCGTTAAAGTATCTTTTTTAATACGTACCGTAGATATAATCTTTGTGTACCGGAGATAAAGTATGAACAACCCCATATCTGCGGTCGATCCTGACGGGCTTCTGGAGTATTCCGTAGTCTTCACCGACCGATCGCTTAATCATATGTCTCAACCCTTCCAAGAAGTGATGAGGGAAATTTCGGCGACGCTGAAAAAAGTCTATAACTCTAGTGCCGTCGTTATTATCCCGGGGGGCGGTACCTACGCAATGGAAGCAGTAAGCCGTCAGTTCGCAACCGGAAAAAAATGTTTTGTCATTCGAAATGGATGGTTCAGCTATCGCTGGTCACAAATATTTGAGGTTGGAAATATTCCCTCTGAGGAAGTCGTCTTCAAAGCGCAACTTATAGAAAAAGGTAATCAGGCAGCCTTTGCGCCAGCCCCGATCGAGGAGGTCGTATCAAAAATTAAGTCGGAAAAATGTGATGTTGTTTTCGCGCCGCATGTGGAGACATCATCCGGGATAATCCTGCCGGATGATTACATGAAGAATATTGCAGAAGCCGTGCATTCTGTTGGTGGACTATTTGTTCTGGATTGTATCGCTTCAGGAACAATTTGGGTTGATATGGAAGCTATAGGCGTGGATGTACTGATCAGCGCTCCCCAAAAAGGCTGGAGTGCATCACCCTGTAGTGGATTAGTGACATTGAGTCCCCTGGCCCGCAGCAGAATAGATGAAATAGTCAGTTCCAGTTATTCCTGCGATTTACGGAAATGGCTACAAATCATGGAAGCCTATGAGAATGGCGGCCATGCCTATCATGCGACGATGCCGACCGATGCCTTGGTCAAATTTCGGGATGCAATGAAGGAAACCGAGGAATATGGGTTTGAGAAAGTTCGATCTGAACAGTGGGCATTAGGTAAAAAAGTCCGTGAACTTTTAGTCAGCAAAGGATTTAGAAGCGTTGCTGCAGAAGGTTTCCAAGCTCCTGGCGTGGTGGTCAGCTATACCGATAATGCTGACATTCAAAACGGGAAACTATTTGCTGAATTGGGCATGCAGATTGCAGCTGGCGTTCCCTTAAAATGCGACGAACCGGAAGACTTCCAGACCTTTCGGCTTGGATTGTTCGGTTTAGATAAACTCCACAATATTGATCGAACAGTGAATAATTTGGAAAAAGTCCTAAACCAAATCCAATAAAAAATTAGAGTACGGTATGATACACCTTAGGCTATGTTTTGAAGAGAATTTTGCTATGCAAAAGGAAGTAACGATCATCCGGTGAGGATGACCTTTCATATTTAGGCCTCTCATTGACAAGACCAGGTTCAGAGTTGGCAAGCATTAGCGAAATTTATTTTTCTTATAGACAGAGAGCGGTATCAAATCACACCACGTCAGTCACCCCATCAAACCGGTGGTTTCCAGTCTTTCAAGCCAATACTATCTGCTACTCTTTGACGCCATTGGTTAATGGGCTCTGCTGTCGGATATTGATGAACTATCTCCCTCGTCCGCTCAATGATTTCTTCATCTGTAAGATTGAAATCAAGCTCATCACGGAACGGCTGACCAACATACCAATCAGTATCAACATATAGCTCGACACGGTTGCCTTCTGGATCGTTAAAATAAACACTCCATGCATTGCCATGGGTTAGCGAATACATGTCACTAATATCGGGCTCATTTTTGAGAACACCCCAAAAAGTGCGAAGGTCATCCAATGATTCTACGAGGAACGAGATCTGGTTAATCACGTTGAATGGAATACCATCGGGTTTTCCACCAATCAGGACCAATTGATGATGGACCATCGGATCACGGGTTAGAAAAACCAGTTCGGCCTTCAGATCGTGTCCATCAATTCGTCCTTCATCTGAGCGATGCATTTTAAAAAGTCGCTGGTAAAAATTCCCCATTCTTTCCAAATCTTTGACCCAAAATCCAAAGTGGGTAAAGTGAACAGTGGGAATAGTATCTAAATTGTCTGTCAAAAGTACACTCCTGTCGTTTGTGAAATGCTAATTCTATCACTTGGAGGATCACAATATAATTTTAGATTAAATATGCTTGTCTTCACAAATTGAAAAGGTAGGGTCCACTTGCAGAATTTTTTTTAATAAAACTAATGCCGATACGGAACCTATCCCCCCTCCCCGCAAAAACCGACCACCAGGAAATGACAGACCCATTGTTCAAGCTGAGATAATCTATTGAACCCTGAACAAATCTACGAGACCCATACGCTGATAGCCAGAACGGCCAGACATTTCAGCTGATAGCACCAATATATAAAATGTTTGGATCTTTGGAAAAATTCACCCAAGGAATTGCTGCACGCGTCGGTGTGGAACCCGGTAATTTTGTCGGGGTGTGCTTAGCACTAATATCGGGTCTAGCCATCATGGCGAATGGTGCTATTGGCAAACTTTTAGCCGCCGATTTGCATCCATTCCTCATCATCTTTTTTCGATCAGCAGTAATTACTTTAATATTGTTTCCTTGGTTTGCTCGGAATGGCTATGATCGCATTCGTCCAACCCGACACCGGGAACAGTTCTTAAATGGTTTGATATTTACATTAGCCATTGTTGGCTGGTTTTGGGCCTTACCTCGTACACCACTCGATATGGTTGCTGCTATCGGTTTTACCAGCCAGCTTTATGCTATCATTGGTGCCATGCTTTTCCTTGGGGAAAAGCCTAGGCTTTGGAGATGGATTGCGCTCTTTGTGGGCTTTATCGGTGCCATGATTATTGTAAGGCCAGGGTTCATTGAGCTCACACCTGGTATCCTCGTGCTTTTAGCAACTGCCATTTTGTTCTCGACAAATAGACTGCTCATTAAGGTAATAGCTACAAAAGATAACCCCGAAACATCAGTCGTGTGGATGGCATTTTGGGCAACGGTTCTTACCACCCCTATCGCGGTTCTCTATTGGAAAATACCTAACCTTATGCAGTTTCTTCTCATCGTCTCCATCTCTTTATTGACAATAATTAGTCATTACAGTTTGGCGTGGGCCCTTAAACTAGGTGACATCGGAGCCATTGAACCTACTACCTTTATGCGATTAGTTTGGGGCGTTATTTTAGGATATTTCATATTTCACGATATTCCTGATTTTTTCACTCTCTTTGGCGGATTGATCGTATTCAGCTCAATCGTCTATATTGCCCGACGGGAACGTCAAGAAGGTAAATAGAGGACAGGTATGGAGGAAGTTCCAGAGTGAGACAATCGAGACTTCCAACCGGCGGATTGAACGTCCTACAAGCAATTAGGCAAAAGCGGGCGGCAATAGAATTAACCGGGCGTAAGCTGCTTGATCTCTCCATCGGGGAACCAAAGGGCCCTGCTCTTTTTAGTGCCAGACATGCTGCCAGTAGTGCGGTGATGAGCGGTGACGAAGTCATGCACGCCTATCAATATAATGGAAGTCCTGCCGTACCTAAATTTTCAGAGCAGTTTATCGCCGCCCATGTAAAACGACCTCTTTCGGAGAAAGATGTGGATTACCTTCCAATTTCCGGGATCAAACCAATCCTCGGCCTTCTTCCACTATCATGTGGTTGTGCCACCGAAAAGTTGACAGTCGCAACGACCACAAATCCTGGTTATCCAATTCCCGCAGATTGGTGTGCAATGCATCCCCTAGTTAACCACTATGCACTTCCATTAACGATTCAAAATAAATTCCGTTTTGCAAAAGAAAATATAGAACCGTCTACCGATCTCATTCTATTGAATTATCCCCACAATCCCTCCGGACAAGTTGCAACAGAGCCATGGCTGAGAGAGCTTTGTGAGTATAGTGGAGCACATGATATTCGCCTCTTTAACGACGCAGCATATTTTGCTCTTAGCCACACCAAAGAAAGCACTACGTTAGCAGACGTGGCAAATGACTACCCCTCTCTCTCCTGGTCAGAAGCCTTCACCGCGGCTAAATTAATTGGTAATGGGACCGGTTGGCATGTAGGCGCTATGGTAGGCTCACCCGATTTTATCGCAGATATCAAAGAAATTAAGGGCAAAACCGATACGGGTTTCGTCCCCCCTATGGCAGTGGGAGCTCTCGAAGCTTTACAAAGAGATGCCCTAGGTATCTCTCAAGTTAAGGAAATATACCATGAACGCCTCAACCTCTTGGTCAATTTACTAAGTCGTTGCGGAATGCGATCCGCATTGAAGCCAGCTGCTGGTTTTTTCTCTCTTTGGGAAGCGCCCACGGAAGCCTTTGGTGAAAGAATAGAGAGCGCTGAAGATTTCAATTTCAAAATGATTGATGAAGTTGGTGTTGTCGGGGTTCACTTCCCCGGCTTTCTTCGTTATGCAGTTTGTGCCGACATTACTGCTATGATGTCAGATCTGGAAACGGCCTTCCTCCGAGCAGACGTAAAATACAGATAAAAGTTGTTACAGATAGCACCAGTCACCTTCCTCAAGTATTTTAGGATACAGCCACAGGAAGAAGAGCTAATCCCCTAAACCTGGCTCTTCCATGAAAACGTTTTTCACCGTTTTGGCGCAAATTTGGAAACCGTTCAACAAATTTTCCTATTGCGGTATAGCCTTCTATTCGGCCAAGCGTATTCCCCATACAAATATGCCTACCCATACCAAAAGCTATTTGAGGATTTGGCTTACGACCGATATTCACGGTTTCAGGATCTTCAAAAATCTCCGGATCGCGATTTGCTGCTCCGACACACGTGTGAACAAATGAACCGGCAGGAATTGATTTCTGATTATCTTCTGGCCCAAATACTACGTCCTCTGTTGCCTTTCTGTTTCCAATCTGAAGAGGGCTCTGAAAACGGAGAAATTCCTCAACTGCCGTCTTGATAAGGTCAGGGTTCTCCCGCAAGCGTTGAAGTTGATCCGGGAATTCAAGCAAAGTACCAATACCGTTACTAACGAGGCTTGCGGTCGTTTCATGTCCGGCGTTTAATAGGAATATACAATTTTGCACCAACTCAACCGGGCTAAGTTTGCGACCATCTGCTTCCCCAAAAATTAGAGAGACTAAAACCTCACCCATTTCTGCGCCATGGGGAGTTTTTCGACGTTTAGCTATCAATTCTTCCAACAACTCCCCAAATTCATTCACAGCCTCATGTCCAGCTTTGAGCTTTTCGGGAGAAACAATTGGATCAAGAGCACCAAGAATTAAAGTCGAATAGTGATGCATCTTGCTCCGATACTGCTCCGGGACGCCAAGCATGTCTGCAATGATTTCGGTGGGTAGAGCCAAACCAAAGTCGTGAACCACATCAAATTCCTTTAACTCTTTAAGACGATCAAGTAATCGTTCAACAATACCCTCGATCACCGGGTCGAGCTCATCCATTTTTCTTGGTGTAAATGCTTCCGACATAAGCTTGCGAACGCGAGCGTGGTATGGGTCGTCATTAAACACCAAGCTAGTCGTGTGATGCAGGTATAAGGGCCCATCGCCGAATTTTGGCTTGAAGTCTACACGCTTGTCCGAGCTCATTGCCGGATCTCGAAATGCCTTAACGACATCCTCATACCGTGTCAAAAAATAGGTGCCGTCAGGATTTAGATGAACGGGATCGTGTTCCCTCAATAATTTATACGTTGGGAACGGATCGTCGAGAAAATCCTGGTCAATACTCTGAATATCAAACGCCAGGGCTCGTTCGTGGTCCGACGGAGGTACACTCATTTGCATAACCCATAATGGATATTGGAATACTTACCTTAAAACCTTAACCAAACGATATCTTTAATTACTCAGTGGGTTCTAATTCTCTCGTTTTCCCCCCTTTATTTTCCGTTGCATTTTCTGCACTCTCTACCAATTCAGCTTCACCAGTCCACAATTCCACCTGAACAAGTGCAGCACTACTACCCATGGAGTGAGCTTTTTTAATCTGGCTGCGCTTCGGCGTTAGCTGGTTGAGACAGCCCCCCCGGTCAACTGAATTTCCAGGCTCACCGATAGGCTCATAGGTTGCACATGATTCATAGCCATGCACCAAGCCGCGACGCAATCTTTCGGTTGGAAATGCCGCACAAATAACGGCACCACGGCCATTATATACTTTAACCAAATCTCTCATTTTGATATTACGCTCAAACGCATCTTCGGCATTTATTCTAAGTGTCCAATAATAGTAACCATCTACCATCATTCGATGATCAACGATGTCATTAATAAATGCGTCTTTACCGTCACCCTGACTATGGTAGCTAAACCGCGCATGTGGCGTAATCATTTGGAGTGGGTATTTCTTTATAAGCTCAGTCGCCCCGGGACCCTCCCAAGAGGGATTATATTTAACTATAGGGGGACGTTCCGGGTCATTGGCGTCAAATCGTTTTAGGCTATTACATTCGAATTCAATCTTTCCAGACTGCGTCTGCAGACCTTTAAGAAATTCTTCGGTATAATCTGCAGGTAAGGGGTGAGGTTCCGGCACATCTTTTTTCCGGCCTTCGGCAAACCACCTAAAAGAAACAGGCGGCCTAAGCTCCTCTCTTAAAGGAGGGACAACAAAGTAGCCTTTACGGATAAACTTTTTCCAAGAAATAACTTTTGGCAAATCAGAAGCATTAAATTGTCGTTTTACCCAATCCAACTCGCTCATTCCTTCAGAAAACAATAGACCCAAACCTAACCTTTGAGCTAATGCTAAAAATATCTGATAGTCCGATTTTGACTCCCCTAAGGGTTCAATGCATTTGTGCTGAAAAACGATAACCCGGTGATTTAGCTGGTTTTGACCGTGATGAGTATACCCCCCTATGCCGGCCCACTCACTTATGTCCGGACGTTCCAGATTAGTACACGCTGGCAATATTATATCCGCAAATTTTGCATCACCTTCGAACCAGATTGATTGATTGACGACAAATTCTAATTTGTCCGTTCTATACATTTTTACGTAACGATTTGTGTCACTCATAGTACCAAACATCGAACCACCGTATTTATAGAGCATCTTTACTGGTGCATGGCCCTGTTTTGGATATACAATTTTGTTAAACTGCCCTTCGATAGTTTTCCCGTCCCAGGCGTATCCTTCAGCCTTACCCTCAAGAATTGCCTCAGGGAGCTGAAGACGCGGAATTTTCTGCGAACTGGTGTTCACGGTAAGTAATTGTGGCATGCGTTGATAAAGAGCCACCGACAATGCCGTCCCTTGAAGATCCCCAGACATCCCGCCGTCCGCATATCCCGGAAAATAGAAGTTGAGATCTACCGGTGTGGCCCGCTGTAGATTACCGAGGTTTATTCCCGGCTTACCAATACCTTGCATAGCCATCAAACAGATCATCGTGCGAGCCCATTGGATGCCAGTAGAATTACGACACGCACCCCCATACCCATTTCCAGCTCCACCAGCCGATAAATATACTTTTTTTCTTCCCCATTCACGTGCCAATGCTCTAACATCTTTAGCTGGCACACCCGTCTCTACTTCTTGCCAATCAGGAGTTTTAGGGATCCCATCCTCTACTCCCAGAATATAGTCTTTCCAGACCTCAAAGCCGACCGTTCGATCAGAGACATAATCCTTGTCATAGAGGTTCTCAGTGATCCAAATATAAGCGATAGACAGTGCCAAAGCCGGGTCAGTTGTGGGTTTCGGAGCCAACCACTTTCCACCCAGCATTTGCGCAGTATCGTTATAATGTGGATCAATATGGACAAACTTAATATCAAGTTGTTTA
>Ga0302133_10001066_pt1 | contig 17326 bp, 13 predicted proteins | sample CB9_331_MG_FD_203121 | JGI IMG/M metagenome (GOLD analysis project Ga0302133, IMG submission 203121) | Marine microbial communities from Western Arctic Ocean, Canada - CB9_33.1 | ecosystem: Environmental > Aquatic > Marine > Oceanic | place: Canada: Western Arctic Ocean | collected 2017-09-19 | reverse complement strand
TCATCCGATTGTCGAACAACCCGAACTCCTCATCCACGACCACCCCGTTGATCCGACGCACGGACCGGTCCTCGTCGGGGCGGGGCGCATTCACCTTGGCGATGAGCTCCCGCTGTCGGGACCGCGCGGCGCGCCGCACGACCGCCATGCCTCGCACCCCGGCATACAACAGCCCCTGACGCGGGTGACGCCCCAGATAGCTCCAGCCGCCCCCCGGCACTCCGAGCGACCCGGCCCAGTCGGCAAACACCCTCGCGTAGGCCTCGCAGCGCCGGCCGTCAAAGGCATGGAAACAGGTGCGCACGTAGTCGTGTAGCTTCGCCACGTTCGCGGCGCTCTGGTGCAGCCGGGCCGGCTCGCCCGCCACCTCCGCCTCGAGCACGGCGGCCAGCGTGTCGACATTGCGTATCTGGTAGGTCGGCAGCGCCAGATGCCGTTCGCCGTAGAGCGACGCGCTCCGCTCGGTGTGCAGCTCCACCACCGGAACTCCAGCCAGCAGCGCCTCGACCGTCGTGGTGCAGACGTTGTAGGCCAGGTGCAGGTCGGAGACCCGCAGGAGATGGTTGATCGGCTCCCCGACGATGAGCGTGACGTTCGGACGGTCGAGCTCCTGGATGAAATCGGCCCAGAACACCGTGTTCTCGTGGGGGTGCGGCTTGAGGGCCACGTTGAGGTCAGGATACCGGTTCACCACGCCCCGGACGAGCTCGACGGTGGTGTCTCGCAACTGACGCATGTTGGCGACGATGTCCAGATACTCGGCCGTCCGGGCAAAGCTGCGGGAGCGTCGTCGGCGCTTGTCCCGCACCCGCTCCTGGGAGAAGTGCGCGTCCTGGCTGCTGGTGGCGACGGTGAGGGTACGCCGCGAGGGGTCGAGACCGTATCCGGACAGCAGCGCCTCGCGGGACGGAAACACCGCATCCAGCCGCGGATGCAGGAAATCAGACCGGCCGAAACCGACGACCGCAGTGGTCGTACCGGCCGATTCCAGCTGAGGCCGATACAGGTCGGCCATCGCATCATTCCAGAACAGATAGAGATCCGGCGGTACGCGAATCCGCAGCTCGTAGGCGAGATCCTGCGGATTGCCCTCGGTCTCGATGATGACCAGCCGTCGCCGCTCCATCTTCCACCGGAGCAGACGCTCGTAGTTGTAGATCGGCTTGGGCAGCACGATGAACGTGGGGTCGAACTCCGCCACGACCTCCGCTTCGGTCCCGACGGCGACCCACCGAGGCTCAAAGCCGATCCGCTCGAGGTGGCAGCCGATCAGGGTCAGGCTCGGCAGATCACGATGCTTGTGGTCGACCAGGAACAGGATACGGCGGTTCATGAGCGTCGGTCAGCCACGCGGCAGGTTCAGGGTCACCACCCCAGCATAGGTCGCCTTGGCGACCGCGGTCGCCCCGGTCAGGAGTCTGAGTGACCCGGCGCCGACGACCCACCAGTCGACGCGCCCGACACCGGCCGCGAGAACGAAGCCGGGCAGGGCCAGCTCGTGGTCCAGCCGTTCGAGCACCACCACGACCCCGCGCGCCAGCCGCGCCGCGCGGGACACGGTCGCCGCCTCACCCTCCATCGGCGCCGCTTCCGCGGGCTCGGCGGGGCGCACCTTCCCGAGCAGGTAGAGATGCCGCACCTTCGCGTAGAGGCCGAGGGTGCTGACCCACGCGGCACCGACCGCGAACAGGGCGACGGCGCCGCCGACCCCCAGCCCGACCCCCGCCAGGAAGGCGCTGTCGACCAGCGCGTCGCTCAGCCCGTCGAGAAACTTCCCCAGCCAGGTCTTTCGGCCGTAGGCGCGGGCCAGATTGCCGTCGACGTAGTCCATCACCTTGGCGACGTGCAAGACCCCTCCCGCCGCCAGGAGAGCGCCACGCCCCCCGAGGACCGCCAGGCCCGCGGCCAGCAACCCGAGCGCCGTGCCGACAACCGTGATCTGGTTCGGGGTGCTCCGGATCGCGAGACACAGCCGGCTCACCGGGAACGAGGCGGACCGCAGCACCCACCTCGCGTAGAACCCGGTGCTCCGATCGGTGGCGGCCGCGGCCGGGTCGTAGAACCGCCCGCTGGAGGCCGTCATCCCTCTTCCGCGTCGCGGCCGGCGGTCGGCCTCGCCGGCGCCGGGTCCGCGACACCGGGCGGCGGGTCTGGCAGCCAGGGCAGACGGAGCAGTCCCTGCTGAAGCAACGCCTCGGCCCGCGCGAACTCGTCGGCGTCATCGATGTGGATCGCGTTCCGTTCCGGAATCTCGTATAGCCGGTGTCGGCCGTGCGGCCGCCAGTTCCTGGTCTCGGCCCGCACGAAGGCGGTACGCCAGATATACAGCGACGCATTGATGCGGTAGACCGTCGGTACGTCCTGCCGCCGCACATAATCAGAGCCTTGGGGGACCAGGTCCGCCATCCAGCCGTCCCGCTCGACGACGCAGACCCAAATCGGATTGAAGTCCGGCCGGGACACGCCGACGACCCCGTCCGCCTCCGGCGCGCCCTGGAGGGCCGCCAGGGCGCCGGCGACGTGCTCCGGAAGCCGCCCGGGCGAGGTCGGATCGAGCAGCAGCAGGTAGTCGTAGCGAGGCCCCTCCTCCCGCTCGACCACTTCCAGCGCGTGGCGTAGCACCGGCCACATCGCCACCTCGTCGCCCGCCAGCGCGGCGGGCCGGAGAAACGGGATGTCGGCGCCAAACCGACGCGCGACGTCGGCGATCTCCGGCGAGTCCGTGGAGACGATGGTCCGCGAGACGCACGGACAGGCTCGCGCCAGCTCCAGCGAGTGCGCGATCAAGGGCAGACCGGCGAGGGAGCGGATGTTCTTGCCGGGGAGGCCCTTGGACCCTCCACGCGCCGGAATGACTGCCAGGACCGACATCGCTCGCGCTACCGCCCTCGACTCCCGGTCCCGACCGCGGCGGGACCGCCTCCGCGGCGTCCCGGCACGAGACGCCTGTCCCTTCCAGCCCGACGCTGAGCCCCGTCTCGCGGGTGTGAGGTTCGGTTCACGGGGAAGCGGGAAGGATGGGATTCTCCCCCGCGCGATCCGAGCCTGTCAAACCTCGCCGCCGTCGGACGTCGTGTCGTCCCGGCTCCGGTCATCCTGGCGCGCCGGCCCCGGACCCCGGTCGAGCGCTCCGATCAGCGCCATCAGCCCGAACCCCGGGGCGACCGACACGGCGACGAGTACGGCCACGAGCGGCGGGGAGGTCCGGGGCACGACCCAGGCCAGGCCGGTCACCAGCAGCGTCCACCCGTAGTAGATCCAGGCGACGCGCAGGTGGCTGTAACCATGACCGATGAGCCGCTGGTAGAGGTGCGTCCGATGGGCCCGCCACACCCGCTCGCCGGCGAGCGCCCGTCGGCCCAGGGTGACGGTGGCGTCGAAGATGAACGGCCCGAGCACCATGAGCGGCGGCAGGAGGCCGAGTTCACTCAGGGTCAGGTGCAGGGCGATGAACCCGAGGGCGAAGCCGAGGAACTGGCTCCCGGTGTCCCCCATGAAGATCGACGCCGGGGGGTGGTTGAGCGTGAGGAATCCCCCCGCGGCGGCGGTCAGCACGAGCGCGATCGACGCCGGCGCGGTCGCGCCGATGTCCCAGGCCAGCAGCGCCAGCCCCCCGGACGCGAGGACCGCCAGGCCGCCGGCGAGACCGTCGGAGCCATCCATGAAGTTGAAGAAGTTCATGTGGGTCAACAGGACCAGGGCCCACACCGACAGGACGACCCACGGCGTCCCGTTCGCCAGCCAGAGGCAGGCGACGCCGACGGCCACGCTCTGCCCCGACAGCTTGAGCCACGGGGACAGCTCCGACGCGTCGTCCACCAGCCCGACCACGGCGGCCACCGCCCCCCCGGCGAGCAATGGCAGGAGTACGGCGCCCGTCGCCTGCCCGGTCAGGAGCAGCCACCCCCAGCCCAGGCAGGTCGTCACGGCGATGGCGGTACCGCCCAGCCGCGGTGTGGGCTCGGTGTGCAGGCTCCGGTCCACCGGCCGGTCGTACACCGCCCAGCGCCGGGCCAGCCCACGCACGGTCCAGGTGAGCCCGGCGCTCCCCACGAACAGACCGCCTAGCACCGCCAGCAGCACGTCAGCGCTCCCGCCACAACCGGACCGCCGAGCGGATGCCGTCCTGGAACGACCGCGGAGCGAACCCGAAGTCGCGCGTCGCCTCGGCGCGGTCGAAGTCCTTGTGCTCCGCCGCCCGCCTGATCTGTTCCACCGTGACCGGCGCCCCGCCCAGACGGTTCCAGACTCCCACGACCTGGACGACCAGCGCGAGCGGCACCGGAAAGACCAGCCGTCGTCGTCCCAGCGCCGCCGCCACATCCCGCACCAGGGCGACGAGGCGGATGGGATCGCGCCCGCTCAGGTTGTAGGCCCGCCCGACGGTGACCGGGGCGGCGAGCGCGGCGGCCACGGCCTCGGCGACGTCCTCCACGTGCACGGGCTGTTGCCGCGCCTGCGGCGCGACCACCGGCACCACCGGCGACCGATCGACGAACCGGATGAGCCGGACGAGGTTCCGGTCGCCCGGGGTCCCGTAGATCATCGTGGGTCTGAGGATCGTCCACGCCAGGCCGCTCTCCATGACCAGTCGCTCCCCGCGCTCCCGAACGGTCTTGCTGGCGACCGGCAGGGTGGTCAGCATCGCCGTGGTGCCGATGAACACCGCCCGCCGCACCCCCGCCTTCCGGGCCGCCAGGACGATCGGCTCGACCCAGTCGAAGCCGAGCGAGGCGAGGTTCACCAGGGTGTCGGCGCCGGCGAAGGCACCCTCGAGTGCCGGCGGGTCCCGGAGATCCGCGACCGCCGTGGTCACGCCCGGCGTGGTGATCCGGCTCAGATCGCTGGTGGGTCGGACGACCGCCCGCAGACGGGCGTGGGGGAACCGGGCGCTCAAGGCCCGGGCGACGAACGGTCCGAGAAACCCGGTCGCGCCGGTGATCGCAATGACGTCGGGTCTGGTCATCAGGCGTGGCGACCGGCCGACGCCAGCAGTTCGAGATAGCGGCCGGCCAGCGCCCGGCGGTCATACTCTCGCCGGACGAACGCACTGCCCCGCGCGCCCAGCCGCGCGCGTAGGTCCGGATCCGCCCGCAGGGCCAGGATGGCGTCGGTGATGGCGCCGACATCCTCCGGCGCGACGACCACGGCGCCGCCCGACCGATCGAGAATCCGGCGGGCCTCGCCCCGGACCGCGCCCACGATCGGCCGCGCGCACGAGAGGATCTCGAACATCTTCGAGGGGATGAAGGTCTCGAACAGCGGGATGTCCCGCAGCGGCACCAGCACCACGTCCGCGGCGGAGTACCAGGCGGGGACGGTCTCACGTGGCTGGCTCGGCAGGAAGCGGACGTTGGCGAGCCCCATCTCCTCCGCCCGCCGCACGAGCGCCGCCTTCTCGGCGCCGTCGCCGACGAAGACGACGGTGACCTCCGTGGCATCGCGCAGCCGCGCGGCCACGTCGAGGATCTTCGACAGGCCATGCGAGATCCCGTGCGCGCCGATGTAGAGCACGACGAACTTGGACTCCAGGTCGTGCCGGACGCGCATCGCCCGCCCGCCGTCCGGGTCCGGCCTGAACCGGCCGACGTCGACCCCGTTGGTCACCACCGCCACGTGCTCGGGTGGCAACCCCCGGTCGAGCAGATGCGCCCGGAACGACTCGGTCACCACCACGACCAGCGCCGCCCGGCGATACAGGAACATCTCGACGGTCTCGAGCGCCTTGATCAGCACCCGGCTCTTCAGCACCCCGAGCTCGACGAAGACGCCCGGCCACAGATCGCGGACCTCGAACACATACGGCACCCGCCACAGCCAGTGCCCCAGACAGACGGTGATCACGACGAAGAACGTTGGCGAGGACACGATCAGCCGGTCCACGCCACGCAGACGGGGAACGCTCAGCACCAGGGTGGACAGCATGAAGGACAGATGGCTGAGGGTCTTCCGGACGAACCCCTCATTGGGGGTCGCATACAGCCAGTTCCGCCAGACGTCCAGCCTCCCCAGGCGCTCCCGCGCAAACCACATCCCCTTGTATCTGTCCGGCACCTGTCCGGTCGGATGATTCGGAAACCCGGTCACGACCGTGACCCGATGACCCGCCTCCGCCCAGACCTGGGCCAGCTCGCTGACCCGGGCGGCCGGCGCGGCGGTCTCCGGTACGAAGTACTGACAGAAGTAGGCGATGTGCATCATGCCTGGATCGCGCCTGGATCGCGGTCGGCTAGCAGCCCGTGGCGAAAGCGCCGGTCTCATAGAGATGGGCGTTGGGGCGTTCCAGCCGCTCCCCGCGCTGTCGCAACAGGCGTCGCCCGCGGCCCCCCCGAATCCGACGGCGGTTGGCACAGACGGCGGCTTTGGCGTCGGCCCTGCCCTGCCAGTTGCGCCGTCCGCGGTCCGGTTCCGCAATGTAGCTGCGCAGCCCGATGTCGACGAACCACTGGGCTTCGACGAAGGCGTCAAAGCCGGCGTCGTCCAGTACGCGATTCAGTCGCTCGTCAAACGGGTGCCCCGCACTCTGCGGCAGATCCGTGCTCGCCACCCACAACGTCTTCTGTCGCGCACGACGCCAGCGTTTGCCCATGGCCATGTGCGTCAGTGTAGTACGCGGGATCGATCCTGTCGATCCCTAACAGGGACTTTCACCACGGGCGGCTAGACCAGACGGACCGCGAGGCTCGCGGCGGTACCCGTCACTTCATAGCGGGTTCCGCCGAGCCGGATTCGCACGACGTCTCCTGCGTCACTGAGGTCAATCTCCCCGGGGTCGAGATCGGGCGCCAGCAGGTAGCCGAGCCGCGCCGGCAGCGGTCCCGCGCCGCCGAGCGCCAGCGTCCAGACCGGCAGGTGCCGACCGAACTCTGGCGCGTGCCATCCCTGACGCGGCGCGGTCTCGCCCCGCGCGAGGTCGACCTCGTCGGCCGCGAACCAGGCCACGGCCAGACGCCGGTCATCCACGGACAGGGACGCCCGGCCCGTCGGGCCGAGCGTGAGCTCGACCCCCGGACCGGCATGCAGATAGCTCCGCCAGGTGTGCTCACCGGTTCCCCGGATGTCGTCGAGCACGAGCCACGCCCGGTCGTCGACCGCGACGAGCGTCCGACCAACGTCGACCGGCCGGGACAGACGCGCGTAGCCGTCGTGCGTCGCATGGACGCCGCGCACCAGCGGTCCCCGAATGCGACGACGGTCGCGCACGTTGGCGCGTCTCGCGACCCGAAAGCTGCCCCAGCACTCGATCTGGTCGGTGTCGTCCACCGCCACGGTGTTGTGGGCCCGCGTGGAGCGGTAGTACTCGCGCCACCCCCCCTCCGCGTATTCGCCGACCCCGGCATCCACGATCATCCGGCGCTGGTCGAGGCTCAGCTCGAAGCTGAAGAAGTCGGCGTGCGCGTGCGCCGGCAGCGCGTCGGGACACGCGCGCCCGACATCCACCAGCAGCACGCCCCGGCCGTCGAGCACCCCCACCCGCTCGATACCACCGTCCTCCCCCGTCGAACGGGTGGCCGCCCCCCGGCTCCGCCGGAACGGCGCGACCGGGGCGGCCGCCAGCAGGGCGTGGCGCAGCGGCACCCCGGGCGAGGCGTCGCCGACCGCGGAACGCGCGGCGGCGAGCAGCTCGGCCGGGGGAGGCGCCTCGCCATGCACGCTGTCGTTGAACAACGCGATCTCCCCGTCGGGATGGGTCACATGGGGCAGATACGCGGCCATCGCCTCGACGCTGGCCGCGAGCGACTCCGGCACGGGATGACCGGCGAGACGGAGCACATACACCACCTCGAGGGCGTCCGACAGCACGAGCGCGTGATACATCGGGCTGCGCTCGTAGTGCGCGCCATCGGCGAGCAGCTGGCGCGCCAGCTCCCGGGTGAACCAGCTCACGAACCGCGCGCGCCAGGCCTCGGCGGTCCGACCGCCCCAGACACAGCCGGCGATGGAGATCGCCTTGAGGTTCTTGAGGAGGTGGTTCCCGCCGACGTCGGTCTCCAGGTTGCGCGTCACGAACCAGATCTGGAGCGCCAGCGAACGCCAGAGGCGATCGGGAACGGCGTCCGCCGAGGGGGCGCCAAACTCGATGGCGTAGATCCAGTTGACGAGTCGCTCCGACACGACAAAGGGATGCCAGGCGTCCCCCGCCTCGCCGAGCGGGCAGGCGGACACCCACTCGCTCATCAGCGACTCCGCCTCGGACCAGCCCTCGGGGCGAGTCGCCACGAGATCGACGACAAAGCCGGAGTACTGCAGCTGATACCCCCAGAGCCGCGAGGGGGGACGGGCGTTCCAGGCCACCGGACGCCCCAGGGTCACGCCCTGATCGAGGAACGTGAAGCGACCGCCCCGGGCGGCCGCGGCCACCTCCACCGACCGGCGCCAGGCTCTCGAAGACGCGAGGGTCCTGGCGGCGGACGAGGATGGCCCGCGCCAGAGCCGGGACGGAGGACGCAACCCGGCTCGGCGGACGGCGCGGACACCCCACCACCGGGCCAGACCCGGCGCCAGACGACGGCCCCGGTCCAGACCCCGCAAGCGGACACGCGCCAGAAGCTGCGACGCCGCCAGATACCGGGCGGTGTGCCAGTAGAGGTGGGCGCGACGGAAGAGGGACACCGTTCGTCACCGGGCGGGGAGCGGAGGGGTCAGGACCCGCGGGCCTGCAGATCGTCCGCGATCCGTTCGCTCGCCCGTCCATCCCAGAGCGGCGGCACCTGACCGGCCCTGGTGTGGCCGGCCAGCACGGCGCGGGCCGCCTCGACCAGTCGGTCCGGGTCCCGCCCGACCAGCACGTTGGTGCCGAGGGAGATGGTCACGGGACGCTCGGTGTTCTCACGCACCGTCAAACAGGGCACCCCGAGGAACGTCGACTCCTCCTGCACCCCCCCCGAATCGGTGATCAGCAGCGTCGCGTGCCGCTGCAGCGCCAGGAACGGCAGATAGCCGAGCGGCTCCATCGCCGTCACGCCATCGGTCTCACCGCTCCAGCCGGCCGCCGCCAGCCGCTGACGCGTCCGGGGGTGCATCGGGAACAAGAGCGGCACGTCGCGGGCAATGGAGGACAACGCCGTCATGAGACGTCGGAGCCGGTCCACGTCATCCACGTTGGACGGCCGATGGAGCGTGACCAGCCCGAACCGGTCCGGGGTGTGCGCCGCCAGGTCCGACGTCCAGCGGGCCTCGGCCGCCGGCAGCAGCCGCACCAGGGTGTCGATCATGACGTTGCCAACGCGTCGAATCCGCTCGCGCGACACCCCTTCATTCAGCAGGTTGTCGTCCCCGTCGCTCGACGGCGTGTACAGCCGGTCGGCCAGGCGGTCGGTCACCAGCCGATTGATCTCCTCCGGCATGGACCGATCGAAGGACCGCAGCCCGGCCTCGACGTGGCCGGTCTCGACACCCGCCTTGGCGCACACCAGCGCGGCGGCGACCGTGGAGTTGACGTCGCCGTAGACCAGCACCCGCTCGGGCCGCCGGTCCGACAGACACCGCTCGAACCCGACCATGATCCGGGCGGTCTGCTCCGCGTGCGACCCGGACTGCACACCCAGGTTGACATCGGGGGGGACCAGCCCGAGCTCTCCGAAGAAGACATCCGACATGTTCGCGTCGTAGTGCTGCCCGGTGTGCACGACGGCCTGGGTGGCGCCCCGGGCGGCCAGCGCCGCGTGGACCGGCGCCATCTTCATGAAGTTGGGGCGCGCGCCGACGACGTGCAGCAGGTCGACGCTCATTCGGGCAGAGCCACCGGCGCCCCGGTGTCGAGGCTGCGGGCCGCGGCGAGAGTCGCCAGCGTCGAGCGTCGAATCGTCTCGAACGGCATCGGGTCGTCCCGGCGACCCGCGAGAAAGCCGACGAACGCCTCCCACGCCGCGCGATGCCCTTTGTCCTGACGCAGCAGCGCGCGACGCCTCCGGGTCCCCGTGGGCCCATGAATCGTCAGCCGGCGGTAGTCGTCGAGCCGTACGGCCATCCCCCCGCCGTAGGCCTCGAACAGCTCCTTCCCCGCGGTCTTCGCGCCGTTGGCGACATAGGTCAGGGTGCCGATCGCGCCGTTGGCGAACTCCAGGGTCACGACGAAGTTGTCGCGCGCGTAGCGGCCGCCGTCGGGGAGCGCCCGCGCGGTGACCCGGACCGGTCGCTGCCCGGCAAGGTGCAGCAGCAGGTCGATGAAATGACAGCCCTCGCCCACGAGCCGGCCGCCCTCTTCCGGCTGCTGGGTCCAGTGCGTGGCCGGAATGAACCCGGCGTTGACGCGGTAGTGGAGCATGAGCGGCTCGCGGACCTCGGACAGCGCCCGGGCCGTCTCGACCACGAACGGCGCGAAGCGCCGGTTGAACCCCACCATCACCGCGCCGCCCCGTCCCGCCTGTATCGCCTCGGAGCGGGCCGCCTCGATCGCCTCCAGCTCGGTCTCGGCCAGGCACAACGGTTTCTCGACGAACACGTTCTTGCCCGCCTCGAGCGCCCGGGTGACCAGCCCGGCGTGCGCGCTGTGCCGCGTGAGGATGGCCACGGTCGAGGTCCCCTGGTCCTCCAGCACGTCGTCGACGCGCGTGCACCCGTAGGCGAACCGGTGCCGCCTGGCGGCCGCCGCGGCGGCGAGGCCGGAATTCGCGCAGACACCCCGGAGCTCCAGACCGGCCAGCCGTCCGAGGATCGGGAAGACGATCGCGTTGGCGAACAGACCGGCGCCGACCACACCGACGCCGCCCACGGCGGTGTCGGTCGGCCGCTCGCGGGCGGTCACCTCGACCCGCGTGCGCTGGTCCGGCTCCGGTGGATACTGGAGCACGACGGCCATGAACGGCTCGCCGGACCGACCCGCCACGAGGTCGAACGCCCGCTCCGCGTCGCCGATATCGAACCGATGGGTCACCAACGGGTCGAGGCGCAGCTGCCCGTCGGCCACCAGTCGGACGACCGCGTCCATGTTGCGCTGCTCGGTCCAGCGGACGAACCCGAACGGATAGTCGTGCCCCGCGTCCTCATACGCGGGGTCGTAGCGACCCGGGCCATAGGACCGCGACACGCGGAATTCCAGCTCCTTGGCGAAGAACGCCTTGCGGGGCAACCCGAGCCCGACCGCGCCGACCGCCACCACTACCCCGCGGTCCCGGGCGACTGCCGCCGCCAGCGCCACCGGCGCGTCACTCGGCGTATCGGCGCACACGAGCACCGCATCGGCGCCGCGCCCCAGGGTGCGCGACTCGACCAGCGCCTCGAGCGCGCCGTCGGTCGTGGCCGTGTCGAACGCGCCGAGCCGACGCGCCAGGTCGGCGCGGTCGTCCCGTAGATCCATGCCGATGGTCGTCACGCCCGCGGCCCGCAGCAGCTGTACCGTGAGCTGGCCGACCAGCCCCAGCCCGATGACCACCGCGACGCCCCCCAGTTCGAGGTGGGCCAGACGCACGCCATGGAGCGCCACGGCGCCCAGGGTGGCGAAGCAGGCCTCGTCGAAGCTGACCGCGTCGGGCAGGGCGACCACCAGATTCCTGGGCACCGAGACGATCTCGGCGTGCACGGCATGACCCGCGCCGGCGCACGCCACCCGGTCGCCGGGCTGGAACGGTGTCTCCAGACCGGCGTCGAGCACGGTCCCGGCTACCGAGTAGCCGAGCGGCATCGGCTGATCCAACCGGCGGCGGACGCCGTCGAGGGCCGTCAGCACCCCCTCGCGGCGGGCCTTGTCCAGCACCTGCCGGGCCAGATCGGGTCGCGCGCGAATCTTCTGCAGCAGGCTCTTGCGTGCGAACTGGACGACCATCCGCTCGGTGCCCGCCGAGACCAGCGACGCCCCCACGTGGACCAGCACCGTGCCGGACCGCGCCCGGGGCGCGGCCACGTCGGCGACGCAGGTGTCACCGGTCCGCACGTCCTGATAGACCTGTTTCACTGTTTCTGGCGAGGAAGCAGCGCGCGCGCCGCCGGGGTCGCGCCGGGCGCCCGATCCGCGACGCGCCCGAGGAGGCGGGTCGCCTGTTGATACTCGTCCCACTGGCCGACGTCCACCCAGGCTTCAGCCGACACCGGAAACACCGCCACGCGTCGGCCACTCGCCTTCAGGTCGTCGATGAAGGTGTTCATGTCGTAGTGACGGTCCGCCGGAATGCCGGGAAACAGGCCGGGGTCGATCACATAGAGTCCGGTGTTGACGAGGCGGGTGAGTTCCTGCTTCTCCTCGATGCCCTGCAACGTCCCGTCGGCCGCGATGTCACAGGTCCCGTAGGGCAGACGGAAGCTGCGTACCGACGCGACCAGCGTGAGGTCGCAGCGGCTCTTGGCGTGGAAGTCGAGCAGTGCCCGGTAGTCGATTGACACCAGCACGTCGCAGTTGGTCACCACGACCGGCGCGGTGAACCGCCCGGCGAGCAGCCGCAATGGCCCCGCCGTCCCGAGCGGCGACGCCTCCTGCACGAACGTCACCCCCTCCGGGTCGGGCGCGTCCTCGAGATAGGCGCGAAGGATCCGCGCCTTGTGGTTGAGTGTCAGACAGAACTCGGTGGCGCCCGCGGCGCGGAAGCGGTCCATGATGTGGTCGATCACCGGTTTCCCGTCGATCGGCAGCAACGGCTTGGGCAGCACGTGGGTGAACGGCTGCAACCGGGTGCCCATCCCTCCGGCCATGATCACGACCGGCACTCCGGCGATATCGCCGGCGTCCGGTGGCTCTTCGAACGCCTCGTGCCAGGTCACGTGGTCGACCACCCGGTGCGCGGCATCGACGATCGGCACGACGTCGACATACCGCTCCTGAAACAGCTGCCGCAGTTCACGAGGGGTATACCCGCCCTGCCGGACGCACGCCGGGTCCGGATTGTAGGCGCCGCGGATCGATCCGGACAGCTCGTGACCGGCGAGGATGGCCCGACGGATGTCCCCGTCGGTCAGCGTCCCAACGAGCACGTCGTCGGTATCGACGACGAAGACAATCTTCGCGCTCCCGCGGGTCAGACGGTCCATCGCCTCGAGCAGCGCCACATCGGGCGACACCAGCAGCTCCCGATTCACCGTGATCGCTCCCCCTGGACGACGGTCATTTTCCTCTCATCCCCCGTGGCGACACCGGCCGACCTTCTTCAGGCACCGGCCCGGCGTCCTCGGTCGGCGGTGGGAACGGCGAGACGCGACAGCCAGTCCAGCACCATCCGGTGTCGCGCCTCCGGCGCGGGAAACCGGGCGAGCCGTTGCCGGCCGGATTCCACCAGGTCGTTCCGCACCGTCGGGTCGGTGACCACCTCGGCCAGCGCCGCGGCCGCCTCGGACGCGGAAAGCGGCGCGTGATACCGCGCCGCGTCGGCACAGACTTCCCGCGCGAACGGGAGGTCCGAGGTGACGATCGGCCGGGCCATCGCCATCGCCTCGAGGTAGGTCGCGGAGAAGACCTCCAGCAGGGTCGGCTGGAAGACGACCGCGGCCCGAGCATACTCGGTCACGCACTCGTCGAGCCCGAGCGGACCCACGTTCTCGATCATGGAGGTCACACCGAGCGAGCGCGCCACCTGTTCGACCTCCGCCAGGATGTGACTCTGACGCGGCAGAGTCAAGACGAACAGGCAGTCGGCCGCCGCGTGACGGTCCCGCAGCGCCCGGGCCACCCGGGGCACGAACGCCAGATGCTTGTGCCGATACGGCGCGGCGAGACAGAGCACGCGATGGGGTCCCGTCCCGGACGGCGGTACCGCCGGCGCGGTCCGCAGAAAGCGGGGATTGGGCGCGTTGGGCACCACGAGCGTTCGCGCCCTGGGGACCCCCAGTCGTTCGACGATCCCCGTCCGGGCCGCCTCGGTCTGGGTCTCGACGTAGGCGGCCCGGCGCGCCCACCGCATTCGATACCAGGTCTTGAGCCACCGCGGACCACGTTCGCGGCACGGGATGAGGGACCAGGCCAGCGGATTCGGGGTCAGCGCCCACGGGTTGGTATAGCGGCCGACCTCCGGCGTCGAGAACCGCACATACGACGGAAACCCGATCGAATAGACGAGGTCGGGACGCCAAGCGGCTTCCAGACTGGTCAGCAGGGCCCGGGTCCGGCGCCCGCCGACGACCCGGGCGGGCGACACCTCGGTCGCCCGAACGCGTGCATCCGTGCGCGCCGCCGGGGCCAGGGCCGCGGCGAGGGGGCGGGAGACCACGCACAGGAACTCCAGACCAGGATGCCCGTGGACGACCAGATGCTCGATGAAGGAGGCCCCGACCTGGATGCCCCCCCCGACGACGAGCGTGGTCGCGTTGACGAGGACCCGTGCGCTCATCGGCCGGCGGCCTGACCCCGTCAGGGAGCACCGTGGGGGGTGGATGGCGTGGGCCGGCGGAAGCTGTACAGATACGAGGACGGCCCCACTTTCTTGTACCAGGCGTCCCGCCAGTACTGGTCGTTCAGCGCCACGGCGCTGGACAGGGCCCGGTCGACCAGATACAGCACCGGCATCGGCACGAACCGGAACCCGATGGTCCTCTTGAGCACCTTGTTGAGCGGCCCGAACACGACCGGTCGCGGTGGAGCGGCGGTCACGAACCCGGCCTCGGCCGCCATCCGGGTCAGCAGGTGCCGGCTGATGCCCCGTTCGTTCGGCGTCGCGCTCCGGCTCCCGCGCCAGTCCCCCATCGAGGAACACGGCTCGCGGATGAACAACCAGCCGCCCGGCGTCGTGAGCCGATACAGCTCACCGAGGACGTGGCTCACGTTGGCGATGTGATGCAACACCGAGAAGGCGCAGATGACGTCCTGTGACTCGCTCTCCACCGCGAGATCGCCGGACGGGTGGGGCTCGACGACGCGGGCGCGCGGGAACCGCAGGGCCAGCTCGGTCTTGAAGCTGTCCGACGCCTCGACGAACAGCAGGTTCCAGTCGGGGTGGGCCTGGTGAAAGGTCTCCGCCTCGACGCCATCCCCGGTTCCCAGGAACAGGATCGACCCGGACCGGGCCGCCACCCGCGGGAACACCAACCTGTCGTTGACGTAGCGCATGTAGGCATACCAGGGGTCCTGTCGGCCGGACGTCGCGTCATCGAGGAAGTAGGCCTCCTTTTCCTGTTCGTACCACCGCCGGAGCTGCGTCTCGTCGAAATCGTCCCCGGCCAAGACGTTCCCGGCCTTGATCTCCGCCGACACCTCCTGGGGCAGACTGGTTCTGGGCATGACGTCAGGCGGGGGGCGCCGGCAACGGTTCGGACCCGCCGTTCATGGCGGTCGCGATGACCCGCACGACGCGGGCGGGCATAGCGGCCGTCGGCAGCGGCCCGGCCACCGACCGGATCCAGTCCTCGGTGCCGGCGGGGCTCTCGACCGGGGCCGCCACCCAGCGCAGGTCGTCGAGCGACACGATCGATCGGGCGCGTGGATACGCCTGGAGAGCGGGCCCGAAGGTCAGACCCGACAGCTTCCCGTACTGGGCCAGGAACACCGGCTTGCCCATGACCAGGGGGACCAGCGCGGCGGTGCTGGGCTCGATGATCGCCCCGCAGCTGGCCTCGAGGGTCGCGACGAAGTCATCGTCGTGGCAGACCGAGATGCCCGGATGCGCGCCTCGCTCGAGCTCCGCGATGACGTCGGCCCGCGAGTAGTGCAGCTTGCAGACGAGACGCTTGTCGTGTCGGGCGAGCGTGGCGCCGGTCTCGACCAGGTGCCGCAGATACTGATCCGAGTCGGCCATGCGCAACCGGGTCCCCCGCTTGCCGGTGCCGATGTAGACGACCTGCGGATACATCTCGCTCGCCTCGTCGCAATACCGCCCGAGGGCGCCCTCGAGCCCCCCGAACTTGATCAGGTCGGGCACGCCGACCTGGACGACCCGGTCGGCCGCCGCCCCGTACTTGCCCACGGCGTGTCGGGCATCATGCTCGTTGTAGACACAGATGTAGTCCGCGGCGGCATCGGCGGGAGCCCCGAGCATCGCGACGCCGGCGAGCTTGCGGTAGACCTCGACCACGAAGCTCCACCACTCCCGCGGGGCGGCCCCGGTACGCAGCATCGACCAGATGTAGACAGGGAAGACATACCGGGTGAACCGCGTCAGACGCGAGGCCACCCAGCGCCAGTAGAGGTGGATGTCCCGACGGTCCATGCTCAGCTCGTCGTAGTTCTGCGCGCTCCACAACCCCGGGTAGAGGTTGACCGTCGGGATACGGCGCTGCCGGCAATACCGGTTGAAGGCGCGGTGCACCATCGGATCGAGCGAGAGAAACAGGACCGCGTCCGGCGTCTCGGCGTCAAGAACCGAACGGATGCCGGGATACCCGCGAATGTCGCGCACCGCGAGACCGGACAGCGTCTCGCTCGCCGGCCGTCCCGAGTCGTCACCCCACGAGCCGACGTGCACGAACACCGGGTCGATCCGCTGTGCCTCCAGAGACTCCAGGAGGCGAATGATGTGGACCGACCCCTTGGTCCAGCAGTCGAAGACCACCAGCTTCCGGCGGCTCACCGACGGCCTCACCGCCGGGCGGACGTCGGTCTCACCCACGGCGAGCCACCAGGGCGAGCCCTGGTGTCGGGCGACGTTCGAGCACTTCGAGCCCCGCCGCGCCCAACCACCGGCTCAACTCGGATTCCGTCATCGGGTGGTCGTAGGCCAGCGGCAGCAGACGCACCGCGAGCCGACCCACCCGGGGCACCCGTGAGAGCGACCACGCCAGCGGGAAGCAGAGCCGGACGAGCCAGGTACTGAGCGCCCAGGTGGCGGAACGGGACAAACGGGTCGTGGCCAGTCGAAACCAATACTTGTATCCGATCAGGCTGCGCCAGGACCGCTCGTAGACCCAGAGCGCGAGCTGACCGGCGCCCAGCTGGGTCGCCAGCGACGCGACGGTCCTCGGGCGGTCGGGTGTGTGCTGCACGACCCCGATCGAATAGACGTGGTCGAACCGACGGGGTCGGAACGGCAGCGCGTAGACGGACGCCTGGATCACGGCATAGCGGTCGGCGTCGTGGCCGAGTTCCCGCAGATTACTCCGGCACGCGTCGACGGCGCTGCTCGCGTCGACCGCCACCACCCGCGCGCCGAGCCGGAGCGCGACATCGGCGAACCGACCGGCCCCACACCCGGCATCGAGCACCACCGTATCGGCCAGCGACGCGCGGTCCCAGCCGGTCTCCCGGGCGAACCGGTCCCACGACTCGGTCGAGCCGCTGAAGGCATCGATCTGTGTCCGACTGAACGCGTTCCACTGCCGGCCAAAGCTGTCGTAGTAGTCGTCATCGGGCACAAAGCGGGGAATCCCGCCCCGCACGGGATAGGCGACGGCGCACGCGCCGCACTTCAACGCCTCGGTCTCGGGTCCGCCGCCCGGCGCGACGCCGTCGACCGGTCCCCCGCACTCGGGACAA
>Ga0302133_10001056_pt1 | contig 17435 bp, 13 predicted proteins | sample CB9_331_MG_FD_203121 | JGI IMG/M metagenome (GOLD analysis project Ga0302133, IMG submission 203121) | Marine microbial communities from Western Arctic Ocean, Canada - CB9_33.1 | ecosystem: Environmental > Aquatic > Marine > Oceanic | place: Canada: Western Arctic Ocean | collected 2017-09-19 | reverse complement strand
TATTGCGCGGCAAATCGACCTGGGTTGTATCGCCCGAGGCCACAATCCGCGACTTGGTCCCCATCCGGGTGAGGAACATTTTCATCTGGGCAATCGTGGTGTTCTGTGCTTCGTCGAGGATGATAAAGGCGTTTTCCAGTGTGCGACCGCGCATGTATGCCAGCGGGATCACCTCGATCACATCTCGATCCATCAACTGCTTGATCTGCTCATAGTCGATCATCGAGTGAAGTGCGTCGAGCAATGGCCGCAGGTAAGGGTTGATTTTTGCGTTCAGGTCGCCGGGCAAGTAACCGAGGCTCTCCCCCGCTTCCACCGCCGGCCTGACCAGCACGATCTTCTCGACCGCTTGGTGCTTGAGCGCCTGGACAGCCATGGCGACCGCCAGGAAGGTCTTGCCGGTGCCGGCTGGACCAAGTGCAAATGTCACATCGTTGTCGGCGATGGCTCGAACATAGCGAGCCTGGCCATTGGTGCGAGGACGAATCTGGCAGGTGGGATTGAGTACCTCGATCGAATCATGCAGCTTCAGCTTGTCGTCGCCGGTGACCAGCGCCAGTACCTGCTGGACATCGACCGATGTCACGGTCCCCTCCCGCTGCACCAGCTGTTTGAGCTGCTCGAGGACATCCGCCGCCTGAATCACCCGCGGCTCATCCCCGCTGACACGGATACAGCCGTCGCGGTGAGTTATTGCTACGGAGAGCGCGTCGCGGACAAGGCGAAGGTTCTGATCGCGACTCCCAAACAGCGCCAGGAGCTGATCCGGTTGTGCAAGGTTCAGCGTCGCTTCATACATGCCAGTGTCCGGGCGGACAGAAAAACTCAGCACCCTCTGCAGGGCCTGGTCCAGCTACCAACTATATGCCATCGGGAGCGGCTTGAACACGGATTGCCTGCCCTGCTGATCAACCGCTCATCAGGCGAGCAGCCCAGAACAGGTAAGCGATAATGCCCGCAAACAGCAGAGAATCGAGCATGTCCAGCAGACCACCCAGGCCAGGCAACCAGCTGCTGGAATCTTTCACTTTCGCTTCCCGCTTGAGGAGCGATACGGACAGGTCCCCCGCCACTCCGACCAGTGTCAGCACGATTCCGTAGGCAAGGCAGATCACGATGCCGGGCCGGAAGGGATCGTCCACGATCCAGTCGATGATGACGTCAAAGAACAGCACCGCCGCCAGGCCGCCAGTCAGCAGGCCGCCGATGAGCCCCTCGATCGTCTTGCCGGGACTGAGTTGAGGAGCCAGCTTGTGCTTGCCCAGGGATCGCCCCACAAAATAGGCTCCGCTGTCGGAGACCTTGGTCACGATGATCATCGATAACAGCGCCGCCATGCCCTCGTCCGGCGGTCCCAGGTCCCGTAACAGGATCAGGAAGCTACCCAGCAGGCCAACGTGCGCCACGGAGAAAATGCCACTGGAGATGCTGCCCAGTACCGATCGAGTAGCGTCATAACGAAATAACTCGACCAGGCATATCCAGAGCAGGGCCAGTCCCATTCCGACAGCGGCCAGTCCGCCGCGACCAATCAGGCAGTTGTCCGGATAGCCTGAGCCGAAGGCGTCCATCAACATCGGCATGGCCACCGCCACGTTCAGACCTACCACGCCGACGGCAACCGCCCAGCGTGAGGGGGCCTGGCCAGCCTGCTGCAGCATCCTGGTCGATTCCAATGAAGCCAGCAACAAGATCAGCAGCAGCAGCGGCACTAACCACAGCCCTGGCACGCCCGCCAGTGGGACGTTGAGATCGAGCCAGATGATTCCCAGCAGAAGGCTGATCACCACGCTGGCTGAAGCAAGTCGGCTAGCCATCCGAGTCCTCCTTAAGCGCCTCGTCGGCCAGCCCGCCAAAACGACGTACCCGGCTTCCGTACTCGCGAATCGCCAGCTGCAAGTCGTGCTCGTTGAACTCGGGCCAGCATTTCTCGGTCACCCAAATCTCCGCATAACTGACTTGCCAGAGCAGGAAATTACTCAGCCGTTGCTCGCCGCCGGTACGAATCAGCAGATCAGGATCGGGCATGCCGGCTGTATTGAGGCAGTCGGACACCAGTTGTTCATCGATCGTGTCAGGTGGCAGCTGCTGCTCGAGCACCTGCTTGGCAATCGCCTGGATGGCATCGACTATCTCGGCCCGCCCACCGTAGTTGATTGCCAGGCAGAGCCGTGTGCCATGGTTGCCGGCACTCATCTCGATCGTCTTGTCGATCTCATCCAGCACGCGAGCTGGGATACTGTCACGCCGTCCAATCGTCGAAACACGAATGTCCTGCTGCATCAGCGTGGCACGTTCTTCAATCATGTACTGCTCGAGCAGGTGCATGAGGAAATCCACTTCCTCCTGAGGCCGCTTCCAGTTTTCGCTGGAGAGACAATACAGCGTGATCTGTTCCAGTTTCAGACGTACCGCTTCCTCGACAACTCGTCGCACGCTGGCGACTCCGCCGCGATGTCCCTCGATGCGTGGTAATTGACGCTGCTGGGCCCAGCGGCCGTTGCCATCCATGATGATTGCCACATGCCGCGGCCGTTGCGAACGGGGTAGGTCCGGCAAAGGGTCGTCGTCGGTTATAGGGCTGGATGATGTGGCCACGAGAATACTAGGCGCCGGAGTTGTAGACAGTTCGAACCGGACTGGAATTATAAAGTACCGTGGCGGTTAGAGGTTAGTGGTTCGTGACCAGCGGTGATACACAAACCTGTCTGCCTGTGGTGCCTGTGTGATAGACCAGCAAGTCCCGCCAGGGCCGAGATGCGAGTCAGGGCGGGAGCATGGACTAGGTGGCCAGTGGATTGCCGTCTGTGAAGATCGTCTGGGCACGATCCGGTCCGACCGAAACAACTTCTACTGGTCGGCCAGTCAGTTCCGTCAAGCGGGCCAGGTAGCGATGCGCTGCCTCTGGCAGTTCGTCCATCGAGCGTGCCTCGCGGACGTCGATCTGCCAGCCCTCGATCGTCTCGTAGACCGGCTTCACCCTGCGCAGGTCTTCTGCATGGCTGGGTAGATAGTCAATCTGCTCGCCATCCAGCTCGTAGGCGATGCAGATCTTGATTTCAGGCAGCTGGCTGAGGACATCCAGCATCATTACCGAGAGTCCGTCAACGCCACTCAGCCGAGCTGCATAACGAACCGCCACGGCATCGAACCAGCCACAACGGCGCGGACGCCCGGTCGTGGTGCCATATTCATTACCGAGATCCCGAATCAACTGGCCCATCTCGTTATCCAACTCGGTCGGGAAGGGGCCGCCGCCGACGCGAGTCGAGTACGACTTGATGACCCCCAGCACCTTGGTAATCCAGCGAGCGGGGATGCCGGAACCGGCGGAGACACCAACGCCGGAACTGTTGCTGCTGGTAACAAAGGGGAATGTGCCATGGTCGATATCCAGCATCGATCCCTGCGCACCCTCATAGAGAATGCGTTGCTCCGCCTCCACGGCGTCCAGCAGGTAGCGGGTCGTATCGGCCAGGTAGGGCCGCAGCCGCTCGGCGTACCGGGTAAAATTCTCCACGATCAGATCGGCATCCAGTTCGCCCTCTTCGACCTGATCGTCGTTGGCTGCCAGCAACTGTCGCTTGGCCTCCACCACCTGGTGGACACGGGCCGGGAAGTCGTCGCGGAACATGTCGCCCAGCCGAATAGCCAGTGAACGTCCGACCTTGTCGCGATAGCAGGGGCCAATCCCTCGTAAGGTTGTGCCGATCGACTCGCCATTCAATTGTCGAGCGTTGAGGACCCGGTCTTCGGCTATGTGCCAGGGGAAAACGACATGCGCCCGGTCGCTGATCATTAAACGATCTTGCAGCGGTACGCCGCGCTCGAGCAGGCCATCGATTTCCTGCAGAATGGTCTCGGGATTCAGCACCACGCCGGTGGAAACGATGTTCATCACACCGTCCGAGAGAATTCCGCTGGGAATGTGGTGCAGCTTGTAGGTCTCATCGCCAGTGACGACCGTGTGGCCGGCATTAGCGCCGCCCTGGTATCGGACCACGATATCCACGCCTGGGGTCAACAGGTCGACGAGCTTGCCCTTGGCCTCGTCGCCCCACTGTAATCCGATCACGCAGGTTCCCGGCACCGCTCCACTCCTCGCTTAAAACCACCTGGCTCATTCGGGCAAACACGATAACTTAGGCTGGCGACCAACGACTGGTCAAGCAAGGGGATTTCGGTTTTCGCCCGTTGGGCAGCCGCAGCCGCTGTCCCAATTGACCGACTTTGCAGCGAGTGATAGAGTGATCGGTTCGCAAAGCTGCGAAAACAACCAGTAAACCGGCCGTCTTTGATTGCAGGTCTGTTACCCGCCGATCGACGACGTCCTACTTTTGACCAGGGTGAAGGATCCTTCCTGTGATGCGGCCCGGGAGCAGACGCTCCTGCTCGATCGACTAGCTCGACCGACGCCCATCATCGCCCGCAACCGATCCGCTGTTTGGATCGGAGGAGTTGAAGTATTGTGGCGGACACTATCGTCAAAGACCTCATCGAGGCAGGAGTTCATTTCGGTCACCGCGCTAGTCGCTGGAACCCGAAGATGGCTCCTTATATCTACGCTCGCAAGAATGATATTCACATCATCGACATCCGCGAGACCATTCGCGGCTTGTTGCGAGCCCGCAAATACATTTCTCAGGTGGCCGACGGCGGTAGCTTGATCCTGTTTGTCGGTACCAAACGACAGGCCAGTGGGATCGTCCAGCGAATGGCGCTGTCGTGTGGCATGCCCTTTGTCAGCGAACGCTGGCTTGGTGGCACACTTACGAACTTCCGCACAATTCGCAGCCGCCTGGGCCGCCTGGAAGAACTCGAATCCCTCCGTGGGACCGATGAGTTGAAGGGCTATTCCAAGAAAATGCAGTCCTCGCTGAATCGCGAGTATCGCAAGATGTATCGCAACCTTAATGGCCTGCGAACAATGAACCGCCTGCCGGAATGCGTGGTCGTGATCGATCCCAACAAGGAACGCAATGCCGTCCGCGAAGCACGCAAGATGGGTATTGCGTCGATCGCCCTGATCGACACCGATTGCGATCCAGATCACGTCGATCTGCCCGTGCCAGGTAACGATGACGGTATCCGCTCAATCGAACTTGTCGTTGGCCAGATGCACGATGCCATCATGAAGTCCCGTGGGCTGAGTGAACCGGTGGCAGAAGTGGCTCCCTTCAAGCTCCTGACGCCACCGATCGTCCAGCCACCACGACCCGACGTTGATGCTGATGACGACGCAGCAGAAGCGGGTGAAGAAGCGACCGCAGAAGCGGTAACAGACGACGCTGCCGCAGAAGCGGTAACAGACGACGCTGCCGCAGAAGCGGTAACAGACGACGCTGCCGCAGAAGCGGTAACAGACGACGCTGCCGCCACAGAAGAACCGGCTGCCGAAGAAGCTGCTGCAGACGATGCTGCCGCCACAGAAGAACCGGCTGCCGAAGAAGCTGCTGCAGACGACGCTGCCGCCACAGAAGAACCGGCTGCCGAAGAAGCTGCTGCAGACGACGCTGCCGCCACAGAAGAACCGGCTGCCGAAGAAGCTGCTGCAGACGATGCTGCCGCCACAGAAGAACCGGCTGCGGAAGAAGCTGCTGCAGACGGAGATGCTGAGGAAAAGGACAAGAGCTGAGCAAGCATTACTGCCAGCAACCTTGCCGACCCTTTCCCCACCCGCTGTATAAAACAGGCTGGTTTCGACCTGCTTGTGCAGATGTCGAGGGGTTAGATAAGAGCGAGTTTATTCTGCTGGCGAGAGGCGATAAGGAGAAGCAAAGATGGCAGATATTACCGCAGCAGCAGTCAAGGAATTGAGAGAAAAAACCGGCTTGCCGTTAATGGACTGCAAGAAGGCATTGAGCGAATGTGACGGCGACCAGGATGGAGCGATCCAGTGGTTGCGGGAACGTGGCGCCCAGGTATTTGCCAAGCGTTCCGGCCGCGATACCGCTTTTGGCCGCTTTGGCCTGCATACCAACATCGACGAGGGCATCGGTGCGATGGTCGAGTTGAAGTGCGAGAGTGCTCCGGTCACACAGAACGAGGAGTTCATTGCTCTTGCCAACGGCCTGGCCAAGCAACTCGCTACTGGCCCGGGTGCCAGTTCGGCCGAAGAACTGCTGGCCCAGCCCAGTCCGGATGATCCCAGTAAAACTCTGGCTGAACTCAAGGACGATCTGTTCAATCGAGTTCGCGAAGTTTTCAACGTCGGTCGGATGATCCGTGTTGAGGGCAGCTGTGCAGGCTATAGCCATAACGCCGGAACCGTGGCTGGCGTTCTGCTACGGGTCGAGGGTGGCAACCAGGAGGCGGCCCGCGACGTTTGTATGCATGTGGCTGCGATGCGACCGAGTGGTCTGACAACGGACGATATCGATCCGGCCGAAGTGAAAAGAGAGCGGGAAATCCTGCGTGGTGCTGCTTTGCAAGAAGGCAAGCCGGAGGAGATCGTCGACAAGATGGTCGAGGGTCGGATGCGGAACTATTTTGCCGAACATGTATTGCTCGAACAGCTGTTTGTCAAAGGGGACAAGCAGACCGTTGGTCAGTTTGCCGAGGAACACGGTATGACCGTCAAACAATTCGTCCACTGGGTACTTGGCGAAGAGTAAGATGTTGTCGTGCCCGAAGGGGCAGCCGCGTCATCGATCGAGAGGAGTGGTCTGGTGGGAGAATCGTCAGCCGAGACAGGCACGCCGGTTTACCGGCGGATCGTACTAAAACTTTCTGGAGAGAGTTTCGCCCATGCTGGTGAACGGGGTGTCAGCATGGACGAGGTGCTCGATATCGCCGCCCAGATTTACCAGGCCCAGCAGCTGGGTTGTGAAATTGCCGTTGTGATTGGCGGCGGAAATATCCTCCGGGGTTCCCAGTTCACCAGCCGAAATACAGGCATCCAGGAAGCCACCGCGCATTACATGGGTATGCTGGCGACCGTCATCAATGGGCTGGCACTGCAGGATGCACTCGAATCTCTCGGTTGCCAGACACGCTTGATGTCTGCCATTCGAATGGATGGAGTAGCGGAACCCTACCTGCGTCGCCGTGCCCTGCGGCACCTGGAAAAGGGCCGCTTAATCATCCTCGCCGCTGGTACAGGAAGTCCCTTTGTGACGACCGACACGGCCGCTGCCCAGCGAGCACTGGAACTGGAAGCGGATATCCTCGCCAAGGCGACACGCGTTGATGGCGTTTACAGTGAGGACCCGGAAAAGAACCCGCATGCCGTCTTTTATTCTGAGCTGGACTATGAGACGGTGCGCGCCCAGGGACTTGCTTTCATGGACAGCACCGCCATCACTCAATGCATGGAACACCAGATGCCGATCCTGGTGTTCAACTTCAAGGTGGATGGTAATATCCAGCGAGCCGTACGGGGCGAAAATATCGGTACCCGGATTGGACCCGCGGTCCCCACGAAATAAGCGGATCACTGGCACAGCTGAGGAGATGAACTATGTCGGCTGAAGAGATCACCTTTGACATGGACGAGCGGATGCTGAAGGCCGTCACTATCCTGAAAGGGAACCTCTCCGGAATTCGTACCGGGCGGGCGAACCCAGGGCTGGTCGACTCGCTCAAGGTCGAACTTTACGGCTCACCCACACCGATCAAGCAGGTCGCGTCGATCGGTGTACCCGAACCGAACCAGATCGTGGTCCGCCCTTACGACCCCAGTACGCTGGCTGACATCGAACGAGCCCTGGTTGCCAGTGACCTCGGTTTCAATCCGCAAAACGATGGCCGTTTGATCCGCATCATTATCCCCCCCCTCTCCACCGATGTGCGACGCAAAATGGTCACCCGCATCAAGGAGCTGGCTGAAGAAGCCAGGGTTGCCATCCGTAACGTGCGTCGCGATGGCAACAAGGCCGCAGACCTGCAGCAGAAGGACAAGCAGCTAAGTGAAGATGAGCGGGATACCGTCAAGGACGACATCCAGGAGATGACAAAGAAATACGAACAGCAGGTCAACGATGCGGCCAAGTCCCGTGAACAGGAAGTCATGGAAGATTGATCCCTCGGCCTGGCCAGTTTGATGTCCTATGACAGATTCCGACCGAGCACCAGATCCCGCTGACCAGACGGTATTCCATTACGCCTGTCCTTCCTGCGATGCCAAGCTCAAGGCGCCAGCGGCGCTGGCCGGTACCAGCCAGGCCTGCCCCCACTGCGAGCAGACGATTCGCTTGCCCGGCGTTGCCCTGCCCAGCGGTACGGCGCCCGCCGTCTCCTCCTCGCTCGCCTCGGGCCAGCAGATTCCTGATTCAGCTCGCATCCGCCTCAACTGTCCGCAGTGTGGCCAGCTGATCTTCGCCCGCGGTCACCAGCTGGGCAGCAGCGTGATGTGTGATAACTGCCTGGAGGATGTACCAGTCACCGCTGCATCCCCACAGCAGCCGGTTGATCAGGTGGAGGATGTTAGCGATTCCGTTCCCACTGCCGGGCTTGTCGATCGATCCCACGAGTCCGACGCCGAGATTTCACTGGAACCAGAAATCTCGCTGCAAACGGATTCCCAGCCGCCCTCCGTCGCGCCGACCGACGTGGCCGATCGAGCATCGGGTGGTGGCCAGGCGATCCGCCTGACAGCGGACGATGTGGCCACGCCGCCGCCAGAGCAAACAGATCAACCGGCTGCTGCTGCTGCTGCTGTGGCACCCAGCGAACAGAACTATGACCTCGACAACGTCGATCTTGAGAATCTTGGCCCGACCGATCCTCCGCTCCCCAGTCAGTTCTCACTCGAAGGACTCGAACAGCAGCCCGCCGGCCAGTCGACCGAGCAGATCATGGCGGGCTTCCAGCCGGCCGATGGAGAAACGAGTGACACGAAACAGGGTCGGCCGGCAAGCGTCGTGAAAGCGGATGCCTACCAGTTTGGAATCAACTGTGGCCTCTGTGGCACGCGTATGATTGTTGGTAGCCAGCAGGTGGGGACCGAGGTGAAGTGTCCCGATTGTCATAGTCAGACCACCGTGCGCGAATCGGCAGAGCACAAACGTGCACGCCAAGCATCGCCGCCCGAGAGCGAAGGTGCTCTGCCAGCGATCGCTCCGGCGATTTCCCGTAGCGAGCCGGAAAAAATCGATGCATCCCGCCGTGAGCAGGCGAACAAAGTGCTGGAAAAGGCAAACCTGGTCCTGGATGCCGAGGACCAGGAACACCGCAAGCTGGAGGATCGTGACTGGTGGCGAGCGATCCTGGCGATACTTGGCCAGTTCGACGTCGTTCTTCGGATTGTGATGCTCTCGGTTCTGCTCGGCCTGGCGGCAACTTCCATCCACTGGGCCAACAATATGCCGACTGCGGCGCAGACCCTGACAATGGGATTCTTGCTCTATATCGCCGCCGCCGTCTTTGCCGCACCTTTCCTGGCACTCGTCTCGACAACAGTTGTCACCATCGTCGAGCAGACAGCCGATGGGCGAGATGATATTGGCGACTGGCCAGGCATCGTCTCGACCGAGTGGCTGGGGACGGCTCCCTACTTTCTGGTCGCCGGGCTGAGCGGGGCCGTGCCGCTGATCGCCTGGTTACCTCTCACGTCAGGTACGTTGCCAGAGCCGCTGGTCTGGTCCGTCGCCGCGCTGCTGGCCGGCACCGCAGCTGCCGTTGTCCTGCTCTCCACGCTCTCCTCCGGAACAGCCCTGCTGATCATCTCTGTGCCGGTTGTCAGCAGCATTCCCCTGCGATCAAGCAGCTGGATGAAGTTCGTGGGCTTCGTCGCACTCTGGGGCTCGGGCGCGGCAGGTGGCCTGGCGCTGCTGCAATCCGAGCAGCTGTCGCTGATCCTGCTGGGCGGTCTGCTGCTGGTCCTGTTCAGCTTTCTCTATGCCCGCACCGTCGGTGTGCTGGGCTACCAGGTCGCCCGCTATCGTGATGGTGACCTGCTCGACTCGCTACAGGATTCGATCGACGAGGATACTATCGAGTGACTTGTATTGGACAGGCAGCCATCCGGTTATCTGTCCCAGCCAGGCAACTCGTGCTGCTCCATCAGCTGATGATAGCTGAGCATGGCAGCCAGTGCGTGCTGGACATAATCGATGCGGATCTCCTCGATCTGTTGGCCCGGGATGTTCGCCAGCCGCGGATCATCCGGTGACAGCGAGGCTGTCACACGGGGGAAACCGCCGGCCAGCTCACCCCGCCGAACCTGGCTACGGACCAGGAAGGACATTCCCAGCTGGACCGAGATCACGATCTGTTGCCGCAACACGCGATGCTTTTCCGGAAGGTAAGTCAGTGTTGCCAGAAGTCCTTCCAGCCGCGTCGCGGTAGGACAAGTTTGGCCATCGGCCGTGTAGCAGCCGGTCGTACGGAGATCTGCCAGGCCAGCCAGTTGGTCATTGAGCATGTCGTCAGCCGTGCGGGCAAGGTGCTCGACGATGGCACCGCGAGTCGCGGATGGTTCGAGTTTTTTCAACAGCGGGCCACCTGCCAGCAAGGCCCATTGATCGGGCGTGCTGATCAAGCGGTCCGATTGGGAACGGGCCAGCTGGGTCATGGCGCCAGTTGCAGCTGTCCGCCAGGGACCAGCCGGATCGTGGCGGGCAAGCAGAAGTAGCGCCAGGGTTGCTTCGCCAGGATAAAACTGGGATTGGAAAGAATCGTCACGGCCGCCCCTGGCTGGAGTGTAGAGCGAGTAAAAGCTACCATCCGACTTCTGCATCCAGGTCAGAAAGCGGCCCAGTTGCTGTAGTTCAGCAACTGGGACTGTCCCTGCTTCGATCTCATTGATGGCATCCATGGCGATGATCGCCAAGGCTGCTCCACCCAGCTTGGCGACAGCTGTCGGCTGGCCAGTCAACTGGGGATCGGACCAGACAGCCAGCATATCGTCCGTCTCCTCGAGTGGCCGCAGGCAGTGATCACGGAGGAACATGAGCGAACGGTCGATTGCTGCTCGCACACTGGCAGAGGGAGCGTAGTGCTGGTATCGAGCCAGCCCATGAATTGCACCGATGTGGCGCAACACGTTGTACTGCAGCGGCAGCTCGATGAACGAATCAGGATGTGCCACGTAGCGAAAACGCCCCTGCTCGTCACAACTTGCCACCAGGTAATCCCCCGATCGCGTGATGGCAGCTTCCAGCCCCTTGCGATCGACCCGTCGGCGCGGCAGCGGAAGCGAGGCAACGCGGCCAGCAGCCTGCGGCTGCTGAACTGCCGACTTCGTCGGACTGTCAACTTGGGCATCCGGGCTGCCATTCGTTTCGGCTGCGGGCGTCCCGGCCGAAGGAGCTACGGGCTTACCACAGCCAGCCGTCATGATCAGCCAGCTGGTCAGCAGGATCCAGGTCGTGGCCGCTAGAGACTTCATGCCAACACGCGCCTCGCGTTACTGGTCGCACTGGTTTCGCAGCGACTCCCAATCGAGCTGGACACCCAGCCCCGGGGTCTGATTAAGAGTTGTCAGTGGCCCCTCGATGGCAATCGGGTTGATCGCCACACTCTGCTGATGATAGTCCGGACCAAGCAGGTCGCCCGGAATCTCCTCGACTTTCATGTTGGGATGCGACACCACCAAATGGCCCATCGCCGCGGTCGCCACATCGTACTCGAGATTTGAGCCGATGGAGCAGGGAATTCCGTGCTCGGCAGCCAGGTCGACAATCTGCCGAGAACGGATAATGCCACCGTTTTTCCCCGGGTAGACACTGATTGCATCGCAGCACTGGTTGTGGATCAACTCCTGGGCGTCCGTCAGGTTAAAGCAGATATCGTCGGCCAGAATTCGCACACCCGCTTCCCTCCGCACACGCGCCAGTGCCTGGAAGTCCCCCTTGGGGGTCGGCTGCTCGACCAGTCCCACGTTGCAGTCGCTTAATTGTGCCAGGCACTCGATGGCGGTATCGGCACTCCAGCCACAATTGGCGTCGATCACGATCGCCAGCTCAGGGCCGATAACCTCGCGCACGGCGCGTACGCGGGCCACATCTTCGACCGGGTCGGTGCCAACTTTGACCTTGATGGTAGTAAAACCAAGTTCCACCAGTTGCTCTGCTCGCTGCCTGGCCCGCGGTATGTCGTAGGCCCCCATCGAGAATCGCGAGCGAATTGTGAGTGGCCTGACAGCTCCTCCCAGTAGCTCGTAGACTGGCTTCTGCTGCTGCTTGCCAAGCAGGTCCCAGCAGGCCATTTCGATGGCGGACTTGGCGAACCAGTTGCCGATACAGACGCGATCCAGCTGGTCGGCAATTCCCTCCAGGTCCTCAACTTCACGATCGATGATGGCTGGCATCAGTACATGCTGGATCACGTCCACCGCCCCGGCGGGCGTTTCACCACTCCAGCGTACCGCGACCGTGGCCTCGCCGAAGCCCTCCAGTCCGTTGTCGGTGGTCAGGCGCAGCAGCACGTAGGTGGAATCGATGTGCTGGCCCAGCGCCGTGATCATGTGATAGGCGGGCTTCAGCGGAATGGTTGGACAGACGGTTTCAAACGAATTGATCTTCATTGCACAAGCGTCAACTCCATAAGGTACTGCCGGGCTAGGAACCACCAGCGGGGATCGGCAACCCCATCGCTTTCAGCAATATCTGCATATCAAGCCAGACGTCCTTCTTGGCAGCCGGGTTTCGCAGCAGGTAGGCGGGGTGATAGGTGCACAGCACCTGGCGGCCGTTGAGGTCATGAAACGTGCCACGCAAGCGACCGATAGACTCGGTCGTTTCAAGCAGGTTTTGAGCTGCCACGGTCCCCAGGCAACAGATGAACTCGGGATTGATTATCTCGAGTTGTTGTTCGAAAAAGCTGGCACAGTTCTGCGCCTCCTCGGTCGTCGGATTGCGATTGCCGGGCGGTCGACACTTGAGCGTGTTGAGGATGTAAACATCGTCGCGCTGTATACCGCAGGCCTCGATGATCTTTGTCAGCAGCTGGCCCGCTCGGCCGACAAAGGGAATCCCCTGGCGATCCTCGTCGGCCCCGGGGGCTTCCCCCATGAAACAGAGTCGTGCATTGGGATTGCCAACGCCGAACACCGTCTGCGTCCGCTGCTCGGCCAACTCCTGGCAGAGCTGGCAGGCGGCCACCTGCTGCTGGAGCACGTCAAGCTGCGGTCCCTGGTCCATCGTTCCTGTTTCCGAGTCTGGTAGTACAGCCGTTGGGGCCTGGTGAAGTTGCGCCGGCTGGCGTTTTGGCAGGCTACGAACCCCCGCTCGCTGCAAGCTGCGCAGCTGCTGCCGAAAGGCACGCGTGACGCGATCCGTCGTTGCAGCCTTGCTGAGCTTGTCCTGCTGGCTCACGGGCTTGCCATCCATTCTTTCCGCACTGTCCGCGTGAGGCACTCAAGCCCCGTTGGTCTGCAAGTATACGGACCGACTGGAATGTTTGCGAACCCCCTCGAGCTGAGCTCTGCCCCGCTTTCTCAGATCCACAGGATGGGTGTATGATGAACGTGTTATGTCCATTCCTCAAGTTGCTATCGTTGGTCGGCCCAATGTCGGTAAATCCAGTATTTTCAACTGGATTGCCGGGCATCGGATTGCCATTGTCGATCCCACCGCCGGTGTCACTCGTGACCGCATGACGCATCTGGTCCAGCACCAGCAGCGGCACTTTGAGGTGGTCGATACCGGCGGTATCGGGATCAATGATGTCGATGACCTGTCCGAGGAAATCGAGGACCAGATTCAGCGGGGGATCGAATCTGCCAGCGTGATTCTGTTTGTGGTGGACGCCCAGACCGGCGTCACCCTGCTGGATGAAAAGGTGGCCCGCCGCTTGCGAGATTTGAAACAACCGATCCTTTGCGTTGCAAACAAGGTCGATCGGGAAGACTGGGATCCTGAGGCGGACCAGTTTTACAAGCTGAGTCGCGGTTCCCTGGTGCGGGTCAGTGCCAAGCAGGATCGTAACCGTGACGTCCTACTTGATGAGATCGTCGACTTGATGCCGCCACAGGCAGACGATCAACAGCTGCCGGACGTAGCTGAAATGAAAGTCGCCATTGTCGGTCGGCGAAATGTCGGCAAGAGCACCTTCATTAACTCGCTGACGAAAACAGAACGACTGATTGTCAGTGAAGTGGCGGGGACTACGCGAGACAGTGTGGATGTCAGCTTCGAGATGGATGGCAAGTCGTTCCTGGCCATCGATACGCCGGGCCTGCGGAAGAGCAAAAGCCTCAAGACGGATGTGGATTTCTATGGCTCGCGACGGGCCGAACGCAGTATCCGCAGGGCCGACGTTGTGCTGATGTTCTTTGATGCCAGCCAGCGGATCAGCCAGGTCGACAAGCAACTCTGTAGCTTTATCCACGACAACTACAAGCCAGCCCTGTTTGTTGTCAACAAGTGGGATCTGATGGCAGAACATATGCTGACCCAACGCTGGGCCGACTATCTGCACGAGACCTTTGCGACCATGGCTTATGCGCCGATTGCCTTCATCACCGGCCAGTCCGGTCGCAATATCAAGACCATGCTGAACCATTCGCAAATGTTGTTCAAGCAATCGCGTCTGCGAATCACGACCGGCGAATTGAATCGGGTTGTGCAACGCGCCCTGGAACTTCACCCGCCACCGCTGACCCCGCGCCACAAGCGACCAAAGATCTACTACTGTGCGCAGATCTCAGTTCAGCCGCCGACGATTGTGATGAAGTGTAATAACGCCAAAGCCTTTCCCAACGACTATCGTCGCTACCTGCTGGGGGTCTTGCGGGACCAGCTGGACTTTGCCGAAGTCCCCATCAAGCTCTACCTGCAGAACAAGAACGACGATTAACTCACCTGCCGTGAGTCAGTGGTCAGTCGTCCTGGACAACGCCGCAGGCGGGTCGTGTGGTGGACATAAACCACAGCTACACCACGGCGTGTCTAGCCGGTAACCCGCAACCCTTAACAGCTCACGCCAAAACCGACTTGATCACCTGACCATGTACATCGGTCAAGCGACGGTCGATGCCATTGTGCCGCACCGTTAGCCGCTGGTGGTCGATTCCCAGCAGGTGCAGTAACGTGGCGTGAATGTCGTATACCTGGGTCGGATTCTCACGGTCCAGTGGCTTGTAGCCCCACTGGTCCGATTCACCATGCGTGATACCGGCGCGAATGCCACCGCCGGCAAGCCAATTGGTAAACACGAAGGGATTGTGATCGCGGCCCGTGCTGCCCTGTGTCGACGGCATGCGGCCAAATTCCGTCGTCCACAAGATGACCGTGTCCTCCAGCATGCCGCGCTGCTTGAGATCCTTGATCAGTGCGGCTGTCCCGACTGCCATCCCGCGGGCCAGCGGGCCATGATCCCGCTCGATATTCTCGTGGCTGTCCCAGTTACGGCGAGGAAAGGAATTGTCATTGCCCGACCAGATCTGGATGAAGCGGACCCCCCGCTCCAATAGCCGCCTGGCAATCAGGCACTTGCGACCAAAGTACTCAACTTCCTCGGCCGCGTTGATCTCGGCGGGATACTGCTGGCCAACTCGGTCCAGTCCATACATCTTCAGGATGTGCGCCGGTTCGTTGGCAAGATTGAGTGCCTCAGGGGCACTCAACTGCAACCTCGCCGCCAGCTCGTACGATCGCACACGGGCCGCCAGACGCGAGTCCCCGGGTCGCTGCTGCTCGTAGGAACGATTCAGCTTGCCCAGCAGTGCCTGGCCATCGCGTTCCCCCGCAGCCGTGACAAAGTCGGCTCGCGGCTTGAGATCGGCGATCGGGTTCTCCCGCTGGGGAAAAATTGTCGTCCCCTGGCTGTCCGCTGGCAGAAAGGCGGAGCCCCAGTTCTTGGGGCCATTGCTTGCATAACCGCGGTGATCCGGCAGGACCACGAAAGTCGGCAACTCGTCGCTGATGCTGCCCAGTGCGTAACTGACCCAGGCGCCCGCGCCAGGAAAGCCAGGTCGCTGAAAACCAGTTGCCTGCAGGTAAGTTGCCTGGCTGTGAACGCCGGTCTTGCCAATCACGTTGTGGATAAAGGCGATCTCATCCACCACTTCACCCAGCGGGGCGACAGGATCGCTGATCCATTTACCCGACTCACCGTAAGGTCGAAAGGCAAACGGCGACTTCATCCAGGGTCCCAGGCCATTCTGAAAGGCCTCGACCTTTTCACCAAAGTCTGACTTCTCGCCATGATGTTTCTCCAGCGCCGGCTTGTGGTCCCACATGTCGAGGTGACTTGCGGCGCCACCCATGAAGAGCTGGACGACGCGGCGAGCACGAGGCGGATGGTGAAGTACGCCTCCCAGCACCCCCGGCGTACCTGGCTGCGTGTCCGCCGCCAGCGGCTCGCTGTTGAGCATGGCGGCCAGGGCGATCGCTCCCAGTCCCTGCGAACCGTGCTGGAGAAAGTCCCGACGGGTCTCAGGTGGTGATTCAAAATCATGGCCGGCAGCGTGCATCCAGCTCTCTCCTAGTCCAGGAAAACAAACTCGCTCAGGTTCAACAGCAACCGGCAGGTGTTCGCCATACCGTGCTGACGGGCATACTCAAGCAGCGCTGCATATTCGTCCGGCCCTGCTGCCCGGCCGGTGACCCGCTCGAATCCAGTCCGGACTTGATCGTCCAGAGTGGCATCGTTCTCGGCCAGCCCGAGTGCAAAGTTCTCCGCCATCACCAGGTTGAATCGGTTGTTCAGCAGCGACAGAGCCTGCAGCGAGGTGAGCGTCTCATTGCGTCGCGGTGTGCTTTGCGACGAGTCGGCACAGTCCAGCGTGGTCATGAAAGGGTCGGGTTGTGATCGCACGATAAAACGGTAGATCGATCGTCGCTGGCTGGCTGGATCGGACGGATCGAACTTGTAGTACTCGTAGTGCGGTGAATGGTCGGTCTTTTCCAGCACGAACAGGTAATAACCGGGACCATACATCTTCTGCTGCAGTCGACCGCTGACGGCCAGCACCGAGTCGCGGATTTCTTCCGCTTCCAGCCGTCGCCGGTTCATTCGCCAGAGCAGCTGGTTGCCGCCATCCAGCTTGGCCGCTGCGGGCCGGTGAGCTGAACTCTGGCGGTAGACCGCACTGGTCACAATCAGCCGGTGCAGCTGTTTGATCGACTGCCCGCCATCGCGAAATTCGCTGGCTAACCAATCCAGCAGCTGAGGGTGCGAGGGTAACTGTCCCATCCGGCCGAGATCGTTGGGTGACGCTGCGATTCCCTGGCCGAAGTGATAGTGCCAGACGCGGTTGACGATCGACCGCCAGGTCAGGGGATGGTCCGGGCGCGTGATCCAGCGGGCCAGGATTGCCCGCCGGTCACCCTCGCTGTGATCCTCGGGCAACTGGAATTCAATCGGGAAATCGCTGCCCAGCGGGATCGTGCCCGGTACCGACGGCTCGCGAGGAGCCAGGATGTTGCCGCGATGGAGCAGGTGGATGGAACGTGGCGTACCGTTGGTTGGTTGAAAACCGCCCTGCACCTTGAAACTGGTGGCCGCCGCGTAAACCATCCTGCCCGCCGGTAACGCTGCGATCTGTGTGC
>Ga0302133_10001054_pt1 | contig 17446 bp, 18 predicted proteins | sample CB9_331_MG_FD_203121 | JGI IMG/M metagenome (GOLD analysis project Ga0302133, IMG submission 203121) | Marine microbial communities from Western Arctic Ocean, Canada - CB9_33.1 | ecosystem: Environmental > Aquatic > Marine > Oceanic | place: Canada: Western Arctic Ocean | collected 2017-09-19 | reverse complement strand
GTGCCAACCGCTCGTCGAGAGCTACACGCTGGGCGACCCACTCGATGCGGCCACCACGCAAGGCCCGCTGGCGGTGGCGTCGTCGGCTAAATTGATGGAGACACAAATCGCCGAAGCCGTAGCGGCGGACGGGCAAGTGCTCGCCGGCGGTCAAGCGCGCCAAATCGGGCAGGGCACATTTTTTGAGCCCACGCTGTTGACCGTGAACCGCAACGACCTCGCCATCATGCAGGTGGAAAATTTCGGGCCACTGCTGCCGGTGATGAAAGTGGCCGATGACGCCGAAGCCATCGGGCACATCAACGATTCAGCCTTCGGCCTCACCGCCGTCATCTGCACCGCCGACCGCGCGCGCGCCGAGGCCTTCGCCACCGCAGCAGAGGCGGGCACGATTTTCATGAACCGCTGCGACTACCTCGACCCCGCGCTGCCATGGACCGGCGTGAAAGCCAGCGGCAAAGGCTCGTCGCTTTCGCGCTACGGATTGCTCGCCATGACCCGCCCCAAAGCGATACATTTCCGAACCCGATTTTAATATGAACACTCCCGACATCTCCGCCGACGCACTCATCGCAAAGTATCGCGAGGAAAACATTCCGCGCGTGAAGCTGGCCTTTGCCGATCTCGATGGCGTGCATCGCGGCAAGTAAGTTTCGCTCGATAAATTTGCGAGCATCGCCGTCGGCACGGCGGGCTTTTGCGATTGCGTGCTGGGCTGGGACGTGAACGACCAGCTTTACGACAACGCAAAATTTACCGGCTGGCACACGGCGTTTTCCGACGCAAAGTACCGCATCGACCTCGCCACCGAACGCCGCCTGCCCGATGAGGATAACACGCCGCTCTTCATCATAGATTTTGAAGGCGACGATGGCGGCCTCCATCCCGTTTGCCCGCGCAATCAGCTGCGACGCATTTTGCAAAAGTCTGATGGAATGGGCCACGGAGCGCGGATGGCGTTCGAGTACGAGTTTTTTATCTTCGATGAAACGCCGCACACCTTGCCCGAGAAAAATTATCGCGACCTCACGCCGCTCAGCCCCGGCAACTTCGGCTACTCGGTCATTCGCAACTCGGCGCTCTCGGATTTGTTTCACGAGTTTATGGATTTCTGCGACGCGATGGATTTCCTCATCGAAGGGCTCCACTGCGAAACCGGCCCCGGCGTTTGGGAAGCGGCCATCACAGTGGACGACGCCCTGCGCGCGGCGGACAAGGCGGCGTTGTTCAAAACATTTTCGAAAGCCTTTTTTCAAAAGCGCGGATTGACCGCCACCTTTATGGCCAAATGGTCGATGGATTACCCCGGCCAAAGCGGGCACGTGCACCAATCGTTGGTGGACGCCAGCGGCGCGGGGCAGTTCCACGACGCGGCCGCAGAGCACGGCATGAGCGCGTTGATGCAGCATTACGTGGCGGGCCAACAGAAATTTTTGAAACCCTTCCTCAGCCTGTGCGCGCCGACGATTAACAGCTACACGCGGCTCGTGAAAGGCGCGTGGGCGCCGACCGCCGCAGCGTGGGGCGTGGACAATCGCACCACCGCGCTGCGCGTCATCACCGGCTCGGAGCATTCGCAGCGCGTGGAGTTCCGCATCGGCCCGGCGGATGCCAACCCGTATCTCATCGCCGCCGCCAGCCTCGGCGCGGGCTTGCTCGGTATCGAACAACAGCTCGACCCCAGCGAGCCACTCACCGGCAACGCCTACGAACAGGAGGCCAATCTCCCGCCCGAACGCCAGCTCGCCACCAACCTCCGCGATGCCACCCGCGACCTTGCTGCATCCGCCGAGGCCCGCGAATTATTTGGCGACGAATTCATCGACCATTTCGTCGCGTCCCGCGACTGGGAAGTCCGCGAGCATGAACGCCACGTCACCGACTGGCAACTGCAGCGTTACTTCGAAATTATTTAACGCGCGATGAACCAGTTCAGTTTTCCCACCACCATCCTCCACGGCGAAGGCGCTTTGGCGGAATTGTCCAATCGCATCGCGGAGAAAAAACTGATGCTCGTCACCGACCCCGGTTTGGTGAAGGCGGGCGTGGTGGAGCAAGCGCTGGCGGCGCTGGCGGATTGCGGCGCGGCGTTTGAGGTTTTCGATGGCGTGCACCCGAACCCCATCGAATCCGACGTAGAAGCAGGCGCGGCATTCTACAATGAGCACGCGTGCGATGGCTTGCTTGCGCTTGGTGGTGGCAGCGCGATGGATGTGGCGAAGGTCATTCGGTTTTTTGCAAACCACCCCGCACCGCTCGCGCAGTATTCCATTCTCGATAATGGCGGCGCGAAAATCACTAACGCGCTCCCGCCGTTTTACGCCGTGCCCACCACCGCCGGAACTGGCAGCGAAGTGGGGCGGGGCGCGGTCATTACAATGCGCGATACCGGCCGCAAAACACTTTTCGTCGCGCCGCCGCTGATGCCCACCATCGCCGTGCTCGAGCCCGCGCTCACCGCCGGACTGCCGCCGCACCTCACCGCCGCCACCGGCATCGACGCTTTCACACATTGCCTCGAAGCTTATTTCGCGCCCGTCTATCATCCAATGGCCGATGCCGTCGCGCTCGAGGGCATCCGCCTTTGCCTCACCCATCTCAATGCCGCCGTCGCCGATGGCCTAAATCTTGACGCACGCGCCCAAATGCAAATGGCCGCCAGTATGGGCGCCGTCGCTTTCCAAAAAGACCTCGGCATGGTGCACTCACTCGCCCATCCACTTTCCGCCCGCCACGGCCTCGCCAACGCCCTCATGCTGCCCGACTCCATGGCCTTCATCGAAGCCGCCAATTTAACCCCCGCCCAACGCCAACGGATTCAAACAGTCCGCACCCTCTTCGCCGAGGCCGGCCGCACGGGCGATTCGCTCGCCAGCGAAACGCGCGGGTGGTTTGAAGAACTCGGAATACAGTTTGGTTTAAAAAACCACGGCATCACGTCGGACGACCTTGCGCCGTTGGCGGGTGAAGCCTTTGCCGATCCTTGCCACGCGACCAATCTCATTCCCGTCACTCGCGATGACCTCGCGGCGGTGTACCAAAGCGCGATATGAAAATTGGGTTGCTCAAGTGCGATTTTGTGACGCCTGAGTTTCGCGGCATTGATGGCGGCATTCCGGATATGTTTACGCATTTGCTCGGGCAAACCGACCTTGATGCTGAGCTTCGAATTTACCGCGTGTGGGAAGGCGAACTACCAAAAGCCACCGACGAATGCGATGCGTGGCTCACCAGCGGCGCGCGGGCTTCGGTGTTTGAGGAGGAGGAGTGGATCCAAAATTTCCAGCAATTCATCACAGCCCTGCACGCAGACAAACGCAAAACCGTTGGCATTTGTTTCGGGCACCAAATGATCGCCCAAGCCTTGGGCGGTGAAGTGCGCCGCAGCGAACGCGGCTGGGGCATCGGCGTGCAGGAAATCGCCATCACTGCAGAGGAGCCGTGGATGAAACCGCCGCTTTCCGGTGTGCGGATGCTTTTCACGCACCAAGACCAAGTCGAGCAACTGCCCCCCGGCGCGCGCTTGCTTGGCAGCACCGGCCATTGCCCGCACGCGATGTTTGCCCTCGGCGATCACATCCTCGCGATGCAGCCGCACCCCGAATACTCGCGCCGCTACCTGCGCGCCCTCATCGAGTCACGCGAGGCCATCATCGAACCGCTCACTTTCCAATCCGGCCTCACCAGCCTCGAGCAGCCACCCCACCGCGAGGAACCCGCCGCGTGGCTCCGCCATTTTCTGTTGGCTTAATCGCGCCGTGCCAATAAACTCCGCGGATGATTCGAATGTTTGTATTCCTGATGGCCACCGCCGTGTCCACGTTGGCGGCAGAAAAAGAAACCGAATGGACCTCGCTTTTCGATGGCAAAACCACGAACGGCTGGACGCCCCGCGCCAAGGTGGAATCCTTCAAAGCCGTCGAGGGCGAACTGCATTTATCTTCCAAAGTAAATGTCTGGGTAGTCAGCGATTTGCAGATGGGCGATTTTGTGGCGGAACTGGAAGTGAAAATCCCCACTGACAACAAAGGCTTTAACTCCGGTCTCGGCTTCCGGCTCATCGGCGACACCGGCAAGCCCAAAGGCTACCAATGCGAAATCGACCGCGCCAAACCCGCCGGCATCTACGGCATGGGCGGTTGGCTGTATCCAAAAGACAAAGATCAAACCGCCATTTATCAAAAAGCCACGAAGGGCCTCTTCAAACCCACCGAGTGGAATCACTTCCGCGTGGAAGCCAAAGGCCCGCACCTCCGCACGTGGCTCAACGGCAAACTCATCGCCGAGGTCATGCACAAACAATCCCTCAAAGGCCGCTTCGGCATCCAACACCACGGCAAAGGCGGCACGGTAAAGTTCCGGAACCTCCGCGCGAGGCTAATTCAGTAAGGCAGTTTTTCCTGAGGGTTCTGCTTGCGAGGGGCGTCCATTTTGCCTAGAATTGAGAGATGAATTTTGCGCGCACCATTTTTATTTCGCTGATGATTTTGGGCGGAGCTGTGGGCGCGGCGGATTCAGCTAATTTGGCCGGGACTGAATTTTTTGAAAAAAAAATCCGGCCCGTGCTCGTGAGCGAATGTTACAAATGCCATAGCGCTGAGGAAAAAATTAAGGGCGAGCTGCGGTTGGATTGGCGCGGCGGCTGGCAAAAAGGCGGCGAAAGCGGCGCGGCGATTATTCCCGGGCGGGTGGGGAAGAGCCTCCTTATCCAAGCAATCCGGCACGCCGATGCGGATTTGAAAATGCCGCCAAAGAAAAAACTGACCGCTGAGCAGATTGCGGATTTTGAAAAGTGGGTGGCCATGGGTGCGCCGGATCCGCGCACCACCAGCGATGCCTCGGCGGAGGAAAAGGAATTGGACCTCGCGGCAGCGCGGAAGTTTTGGGCTTTTCAGCCGGTGCGCAAACTTCCCGCACCGAAGGTGAAACGTGCGGACTGGCCGCGTACGGACGCCGACCGTTTCGTGCTCGCCGCACTGGAGGCGAAGGGCATCGGGCCGGTGGGCGATGCGGATGACCTCACTTTGTTGCGCCGAATTTATTTTGACCTCATCGGCCTGCCGCCTACGCCCGCACAAATGGCGGCGTTCGAAAAATCGGCAACTGTCAATCGGCAATCAGCAATCGAAAATACAATCGACGCTCTGTTGGCCAGCCCGCATTTCGGCGAGCGTTGGGGGCGGCATTGGCTCGACGTGGTGCGGTTTTCCGAGTCCACCGGCGGCGGCCGCACATTGCTGATGAAGGACGCGTGGCGCTATCGGGATTATGTGGTGGATGCGTTTAACGCGGACAAGCCGTTCACAGATTTTATTCGTGAACAAATCGCGGGCGACCTCATCGGCGGCGGCACGCTGGCGCAGCGACGCGAGCGGCTCACGGCCACGGCGTTTCTGTTGCTGGGCCCGACGAATTACGAGCTACAGGACAAAACGGTTTTGGAAATGGACATCGTGGACGAGCAACTCGACACGATGGGCAAAGCGTTCATGGGGCTCACCATCGGCTGCGCGCGATGTCACGACCACAAGTTCGATCCCATCCGTACGGAGGATTACTACGGAATGGCCGGCATTTTAAAAAGCACGAAGGTGGTGATTCACAGTAATGTATCCGCGTGGAACAAGCGCCCGCTGCCGATGTCAACGGAGCAGGCGGCGTTGGCCACGAAACATGCGGCGGCGATTGGCGCGAAGCAAAAGGAAATTGCCGCGCTCAAGAAAACGCTCGGCGGGAATGCCGGGCCGGTGCCGGTGGCGAGTTTGCCGGGCATTGTGGTGGACGATTTGCAGGCGAAACTGATGGGCGATTGGACGCGGTCGATTTCCAATCAAGGATACGTGGGCGCGAATTACATTCATGACGGCGCAGTGGGCAAAGGCAACAAGTCGGTAGCGTATCGGGTGAAGATTCCCGGCGACGGAAAATTCGAGGTGCGGGTGGCGTACACGCACGGCACCAATCGTGATGCCAAAGTGCCGGTGCTCATTCGGCACGCGGACGGCGAGGTGACGAAGTTTATCGACCAAACGAAGCGGCCACCGATTGACGGCCATTTCATTTCGCTGGGCACGTTTGATTTTCTCGTGGGCGAATGGGAGGCGGTGGTGATTTCTACGGAAGGAACCACCGCGCACGTGATTGCCGATGCAGTGCAAATTTTATCAAAGAACGCGCCGGCGACGGTGAAGCCCGCGCCCAAGCCGGAAGGCAAGGCCGCGCAGGCGATCTTGAAAAAAAAGGAGGCGGAGTTGAAGGCGCTGCAAAAAACGGCCGTGAAGCAACCGCAAATCATCGCCGCTGATGAGGGCGAAAATCCTGGTGACATCCAAATTGCCATTCGCGGCAACGCGCACAACGCCGGACCCAAAACCCCGCGCAGTTTTATCCGCGTGCTGAACAGCGGCCCCGAGCCAAAGATTGCCGTCAAAGCCAGCGGCCGCACCGAACTCGCCAACTGGCTCGCCAGCGCGGAGCATCCGCTTACCGCGCGCGTGTTCGTGAACCGCGTGTGGCATCATCTTTTCGGCAAAGGCATTGTCCCCAGCATGGACAACTTTGGGCACAGTGGCCGGTTGCCAACGAATCAAGCCTTGCTCGATCACCTCGCCACGCGCTTCGTCGATGAAGGTTGGTCCGTGAAAAAACTCATCCGCGAAATCATGCTCTCGCGTGTGTATCAGTTGTCGAGCCACTCATCCTCTACCCTCAACTCTCAACTCACAACCGATTTAGAAAACAAACTGCACTGGCGACAAAACCGCCGCCGCCTGCAGGCCGAAGCCATCCGCGACGCGGTGCTATCCGTCAGCGGTAAGCTTGATATTCAATCGGGCGGGAACACCATCAAACCCGGCACCACCACCGAATACGGCTACCAATTTGAGGACACCCGCCGCAGCCTTTACGCACCCGTGTTTCGGAACACACCGTTGGAGATTCTCGCCGTGTTTGACTTTGCCGACCCCAACCTCGTCGTCGGCAGCCGCACCACCAGCAGCGTCCCGACGCAAGCGCTCTTCCTGATGAACAGCCCCTTCGTCCGCACCCAAGCCACCGCCGCTGCGCAGCACTTGCTTTTAGAAAAATTGCCCGACAACTCCACCCGCATCCGCCAAGCCTACCGACAAACCCTCGGCCGCAACCCCACTGCGCGCGAACGCGAAATTGTGTTGAAATTTCTAGCCACCAAAAAAGATCCCACCCAAGCCTGGCCCCAAATCTTCCACGGCCTTTACGCCAGTTTGGACTTTCGGTTTTTGAATTAAGCCGGCAATTCCATCACGTACACGGGCGAGTAGTTGCCAATGTATTTGCCTTCTTTATCGAGGCGTCGGCCGTTTCCGTTACTGCCCCGATTGGTGCTGGTGAGGAGGAATCGTTTTTTGTCCGGATGCAGGGCGAGGGCGTGGATGTTGGCGATTTTGGTGTTGGAATAAAACGACTCCTTTTCGCCGGGCCGAATGAAAAATGTGGTGCCGCGACCAGTCACGCCGCTGGTGCCGCAGAGGAGATAGCCGTCGGGATGCTCGGCGACATCGGTGATGAAGGCATCGTTCTCAACGCCAAATTGATAGCGGTGTTTTGAGTTACCGGTGGCGTAGTCGAGCCAGTCGAGCGTAGGGATGCCTTGCATCGTGCCTCCATCAGTGGGCGCGCAGCCGACGGCAAGAAGGGTTTTGCCGCCGTCAAGAAACACTAACCGCGTCAAACCGCACACGTCCTGAATACGCGCAAGTTTGTAAAATCCTTCGAGCGTGAATTCGCGTTCGATTTTTTTCGCGGCAAAATCCCATACACGCACCACGCCTTTTGCATCGCCGAAAACCACCCGCTTGCCATCGGGCTGGATGGCCACGGCAAAAATTTCCTCCGCGCCTTTCCATTCTGCAATGCGTTTGCCAGTGTGGTTCCATACCCGCACCGCACCATCGCGGCCAACGGTGGCGAGGTGCTTTTCGTCCACGGCGAGCTGCCGCAGCCAGCCGTCGTGAGCGTCTGTGTTGCTCCAGTGCTCTTTCGGTTTTTCGCCTTCGTAATCGGTGCAGCGCAGTTGGCCCCAGCTGTCGCCGGTAAAAATCCGATTGGCTTTCGGATGAAATTCCAGAGTGCCAACCCACGCGTGGTGGCCGTTCATCACGGGCAATGCCTGCCATTCGGTTTTCTTTTCGGTGACCGTTTTTTCGCCGTCCTTGGATTTTTCTTTTTTCTCCACCATCACCTCGCCCTCGCGCCAGCGATGCACGTTGGCATCCATGCCGCCGGCGAGCAGGTGCGTGCCGTCGGGACTAAAGCGCGTGCACAGGAGTTGACGCTCGGCCTTCAGTTCCTGCATCTGCTTCGGCTCGGGTTGTTTTTTTGAATCAGCCATTAGGCGAGCGCTCCGGGGATGACGCCCAAATCGTCGTGGGCGATGGGCAGGGGTTGACCGCCGTTGTCAAATTCGATGTCGTGCGAGTTGATGCCGAGCGCGTGGAACCACGTGTGAAATAAATGACCGATGTCCCACGCATCGCCTTTGACAAACGTGCCGTTGGCGTTGGTTTCTCCGAGCACCACACCACGGTTGAGGCCGCAGCCGGTCATGGCGATGGACCATGCTTCGGGCCAATGATCGCGCCCGGCATGGCCGTTAATGCGCGGGGTACGGCCAAATTCGCTCATCGCAATCACCAGCGTGTGATCAAGCCGTCCGGTCGCCTCGAGGTCTTCCAGCACGGCGGCGAAAGCTTGATCAAAACTACCGACGAGCGAGGTGCTGCCGTTAAAATTATCGCCGTGCGTGTCCCAGCCGTAGCTGTTTACCTTTACGAACCGGCAGCCGGCCTCGAGCAGTTTGCGGCCGATGAGCATATGCTCACCGAGCAAGTGTTGGCCATAGCGCTCCTTTTCCTTGCGCGGATATTGGGTGGCATCAAAAATATCGCTGCGCGCAAGCAGCGCATCGGCGGAGTCGAATACAAACGAGTTGGCCTCGGTGTTCGCCTTGCGGCGCGGTTGGGCGTAGTTGAGATTTAATGCGCGGCGCAGTTCATTGCGGGCGGCATCCTGCTCGGCCGAGAGTGATTCGGGCCGGACAAAATTTGGTGGCGGCTGTCCGTCGCCAAACGCCAGCGCGCCAAATTTCGGACCAAGGAAACCAGCGTCCGTAGGCTTGAACCCGCCGCTGCCGGGCTTCACCCAAACGTAGGGCGGCAAGCCGCTGGCGGTCGGCCCCATCAGCTTGGCAATAGCCGAACCGATGTACGGATAAATCACGCCGCGGTCTTTTGGGTCCCCACGTTGGATGCGACCGACGCCGCGCGAGTGCGAATTGTCCTTCGTGCAAATGCCGCGCACGAGACAAATCTTGTCCATTTTCTTCGCCATCCGCGGCATCAGCTCGCTCACATGCACGCCCGGCAAATTGGTGGGGATACTGCGGAACGGCCCGCCAAACTGCGTGTTCGGCTTGGGGTCCCAACTCTCAAGCTGGCTCATGCCGCCATCGAGCCAAATGAAGAGCACCTGTTTTTCTTTTTTCTTGAGCACCTCGCCCGAGGCCGGAGAAATCAAACCGCCCAACGCCCCCGCTGCGGCCGCACCCCCCACGCCGCCGAGCCACTGTCGGCGGGACAGCGCGTGTTCGGTGGCGTTGCAAAGCGGGTGATTCATTTTAATGGTTCACAAAAAACTCTGTCGATGACAACAGTGCCCACACAAGGTCGCCCAGCGCGCGATCAGGGTCGGATTGTTTTTCTAAAAATGATTTAACCATCGCCCGCTCTTCATCCGATGGCGGGCGGGACAGAACGCTCAAAAAAACTTCGCCCGCAATTTTTTCCGGTGTCTTTAATTTAGCCAAGCGATCAACCAGATTGTTCTCGCGCCGCTTCACCAGCCACAGCAATGTTTCGTTATTGCGGAGAAATAGCGCCGCCTTGAGTGTGGCGTTGACAGCCAGTTCCGGCTCGCGCGGGGCATTGGCAAAAGTGGTTTGGAAAAGCCCCTTGAAAATTTTTAGCGAATGCTCATTTTCTTCATCCAGCTTGGTCACGCGTTCGCGCTCACCGGTGGCGAGCAGCACATTGCGCAGCAAGACCTCGGCGGGGATTGGGCGCTCTTTTGCCGCGGTAAACAAATTTTCTGACGCCCCACCCTTCGGCAGAACGCTGCTGCGCTGATAAGTTTGCGTGAGTGCCAGTTCGCGGAAAAGCCACTTGAGATCGAACTTGTGCGCCACCAGTTCCTTGGCCAACAGATCGAGCAGTTCCGGGTGCGAGGGTGGATTTTTTGAGTGCACGAGATCAAGCGGCTCAATGAGGCCGCGGCCCATCATCAGGAACCACGCGCGGTTGGCGATGTTGCGTGCGAAAAATGGATTGTCTGGCGTGGCCATCCGAGAAGCGATTTCGCGGAGCGGGCTGAACGCCGGCACGCCGGTGATTTTCTTTTGACGATCTGCTTTCACCGTCCATTCCTTGCCTTTTTCAAAAACTGGGATTGTAATTTCCTTACCGAAAGGCACTCGTGGACCGGTCGTTTTTTTTGTTTCACTAAACACCGAGCTGTATTCCAGTTTCTTATTCAGCAACCCTTCCGACGCCCAGGCCACCTGGATGGTTTCGTTGGTTCGCTGCAGACGAATGTTTGAAAAAGCAGAGTACAGCCCCTGGAAATCCACCTGCTTGTAATCCTTCACCGTGAGGTGATGGTGACACTGCGCGCATTGGAGATCCACCCCCATAAACATCCGCCCCACATCGCGCGTGAGTCCCGGGTAGTCGGTGGGATTTTGCCCGTATTTCTCCAGCCGTTTGGTGAGGAAAAAGCCGGCCCCGCGCTTCGCCGCTTTCAAATATTCCGGTGCGACCATTTCGCGCACCATCGCATCCCACGGTTTATTTTTGGCAAACGATTTGGCAAGCCACTCGCGCCACTCTTCGTCCTCGCCGCGCCGCTCCATCAGCATCACGTGAAACCGTTCCGCCATCGTCTCCGCCCAAAGCGGTCCGGCGAAAATTTGATCAATCAACTTGGCACGTTTGGCCTTCGATTTATCCGCAAAAAATCTTCGCGCAACTTCTGCAGAGGGAATACGGCCCGTGAAATCTAAATGAACCCGCCGCAAAAACTCCGCGTCACTCGCCATCCCGCCCAGCGGCTGTCGGCCCGCCTTGGTGGTGATGAGTGTATCGATTCGCTGATGCAATGGCTCCGCTGCCCATCCGGAATGGGCGGACAGCAAAGCGCATATGAAAATGAAGGGCCGCATTCGTCTTTCGACGTTTAAGCATTCGTCCGGCTTCACCGGATATCTGAGTGGCTATTCATCCTCGCCTTCTTTTTTATCTCCCTCAGTCTTGGTGGGTTTTTTGCCCTCTTCAGGTTTTTTGCCCTCTTCAGGATTTTCTTCAGTCGGCTTGGGTTTCTCTCCCTTTTTTACCGCCTCGAGTTTGGCAAGGTATTTTTCCGGATTGTCGTTGAATTCGTCGAGACAGCCTTCACAGCAAAATTTTACAGTCACGCCTTTGTGTACATGCACAAATGGTTTGCCCATGCTGCCAAGTTTTGAATCTTCAACTAAACAAGTGGTCAACGGATAATCATCTTTTGAAACGTTTGTTGCTGAACCGCCGTCGCCATGATCGTGGCCATCACCATGGTCGTGGCCGTCACCATCGTCGTGGCCGTCACCATCGTCGTGGCCGTCGCCGGCTTCGTGATCGTGAGCTTCTCCGCAGCCGAGGAATAATCCGGCAGCTACAAAGGTGATTGGAATGAGTTTCAATATAAGGGATATCTTCATCGGGAAAATTTGACCGATTCAGGCACTTAAAGCCAGCCTTTTATCAGGCCAATCCGATTGCATTTTCACGCCATCTGTGGATGATGGCCGCCATGAAACGCATACTTTTGGCTCTGGTGGTCTTGTTGAATTGGAATACCTCCGCACGGGAAGCGAGGGGCTTGGATGTTTATTGGGTGGATGTCGAGGGCGGCGCGGCGACGCTTATTGTCACGCCCGCCGGCCAGTCAATCCTCATCGACAGTGGCAACCCCGGCACGCGCGATGCCGGCCGCATCCACGAGGTCGCGACCAAGATCGCCGGCCTGAAGAAAATTGATTTTCTCATCACTACGCATTTTCACGGCGACCACTACGGCGGCGCCGCCACACTCGCCCAACTCATGCCCATCGGCGTGGTAAACGACAATGGCATCCCCAAGCGAAATCCTGACCGCAACCGACAAGACCCCGCCTTCGTGCTCAAGGTGAAACCGTACCGGAACATGGAGGTCGATGGCCGCGTGGTCGTGAAGCCCGGTTATCGGTTGCCGTTGAAACAAGTCACTGGCGCGGTGCCGGTGAGCCTCACCATCGTCGCCGCCAATCGTAAGTTTATTGTCCCGCCCAAGGACGCGAAGAAAAACCCGCTGCCCGCCTCCAAGCCAATCGCGGAGGATTTGTCCGACAACGCCAACAGCGTCAGCTCGCTCGTTCAACTCGGTGGCTTCCGATTCCTTGACTGCGGCGACCTCACGTGGAACATGGAAGCCAAGCTCGTCCATCCCGTGAACCGCATCGGCACGATTGATGTTTACCAAGTAAACCACCACGGCCTCGCCACCAGCAACAACCCGCTGCTCGTCCAGAGCGTGGCTCCCACCGTGAGCGTGATGAATAACGGCCACACTAAAGGCTGCTCGCCCGGAACCTTTGCTGCGCTCACCGGCACCAAGTCCATCCAAGCCATGTACCAAGTGCACCGTAACCTTCGCAAGGACGGCGACAAAAACAACACCGGCGAAAAATACATTGCCAACCTCACCCCGCGTGATGGCTGCAAGGCGTTAACGCTGAAAATGTCCGTCGCCGCCGACGGCAAAAGTTACACGCTTGAAAATCCGCGCAACGGACACAAGCGGACATTCAAAACGCGCCGCCACTAAAATGCCGGACCTCTCACTCGACAACTACGAGCGCCCGAAGCTCAACGCCCCCAACGGCGAGCGCCGCATTCTCATGCACTCGTGTTGCGCGCCGTGTTCGGGCGAGGTGATGGATGCGATGGCTGCCTCCGGCATCAAGACTACGATTTTCTTTTATAACCCAAACATCCATCCACGCAGCGAATACGAGCTGCGCAAGGAGGAAAACATCCGCTACGCCGAGAAGCTCGGCATGGAGTTTGTGGATGCCGATTACGATTCAGACAACTGGTTTGAGCGCGTGCGCGGGCTGGAGCAGGAACCCGAACGCGGCGCGCGCTGCACGGTGTGTTTTGATATGCGCTTCGAACGCACCGCCTTGTACGCCGCCGAGCACGGCTTCGATTTAATCAGCAGCACCCTCGGCATTTCCCGCTGGAAAAATATGGATCAAATCAACGCCAGCGGCAACCGCGCCGCCGCGCGCTGGGATGGCATGAATTACTGGACCTTCAACTGGCGCAAACAAGGCGGCGCCGCCCGAATGATCGAGCTCTCCAAGCGCGAGGAATTTTACCAGCAGGAATACTGCGGCTGCGTCTACAGTCTCCGCGACACCAACGACTGGCGCCAAGAAAACCACCGCGAAAAAATCGAACGCGGCGTGAAGTTTTACGGCAAGGACGAGGTGGGTTAATTCAACAACCGATTCTTCCAATATCCCGGCTCACGAGCGCAGTGAGTGATGGCGATGATGTGGATAAAATCCGGCTCGATGGTGTACAACAACGCATAAGGGAAAACGCGCGTTAAACATCGGCGAACATCTTCTTCAAAAAATGGATGGCGTTCGGGATCCCTTTCGATGACTTGCAGCGCTGCCTCAACACACTCCACAAATCGGATGCCCAACCCTTCTCGTTGTTCCGATTGATAAATGGCGGCGGCCTCGAACTCTGACTGCGCTTCGGAGTGAAGTTCCAACCTCACTACGAAATTGCCCGCCGAACTCGGGCTATGGCTTCATCTTTGGGGATGGTTTGAACGTCGCCGTTGCGTACTTCATCGCGCCGGCGAATGACCTCGGTAGCCCAGTTTTTATGGAGCACTTCATCTGCTGAATTCCCGATGCTCTCAATCAGTCGATCGGCCAGAATCACCTTGTCTGCCGTTGTCAACGTCGAGGCTTCGATAGCAATTTGTTCCACTGTCTTTTCCATAATTCAATGTCTTCCCCGAATGTTTCAGTCCCCGTCCATTTTTGGCTTATTTCGCGGAAACCAAAAGGAAGGGGCCGATGCCGAGCCGCTGAATAGGCCGATGGAAATAATCATATAATCGGCGCGCGTCATTCGATTGAAGCGAAAGGTCATAATTAAAATTGATAGGGCGCAGTGAAGCCCAACCAAAGTCAGAACACCTTGGAACATCAGCCCGCCATCCAGTATCATCGAGGACATCAACAGCACAACGAAGTAGATGCCAGCCGCGTTTTTAATCGCCTCGAAGGCCATTTTGATGCGCTGTTTGCGTAACTGCATAGACATAATCTAGCATATTTTGGCCGACTTGCAAGTCAGAGCATCAACGCCCCGATGGGCACCGCATCTTCGCCGAGCTCGGACAGTTTGATTTTCGGGCCGTTGCCGTAAATCTCCATCAGAAATTCCGGCAACGTGTCGGCGATGCTTTGGCGGAGGGGTTCACCAATGAGCGCGAGGCCGCCGCCGAGAGTGATGACTTGGGGATGGAAAAGATGCGTGACGTGCGAGAGGGCAAAGGCGAGGTCGCGGGTGGCGTTCTCAAGAATGGTTTCGGCAATAGAATCATTTTGCGCGAGGGCAGCAGTGAGGTGTTTGGCTTCGCCACTGGTTTCGTTGCCGACGAGTTGGGCGAGTGGACAATCGGGATTGGCTCGGATGGCTTCGCGGATGGCGCGATCCACCGCCCAGCCGGAGCAACGATCTTCCACGGTGGTGCCATCCGCATCCAATCGCAAATGCCCCACCTCCACTTCGCCCGGCGCATCACCGTGATAAATTTTCCCATCGATCACCAATCCGCCACCCACGCCGCTGCCCATATTGATATAAAAGGCTGGATCGAATCCACGCCCCGCGCCGCGCAATGCCTCGGCCAACGCAGCGGTATTGGCGTCGTTTTCAATGACGACCGGCAAGTCAGTAATTTCGTGCAACCATTTCCGCAACGGAAACCCACTCCAACCTTCGACCTGATGCGAAACCGCCACGGTGCCCGTCACAACATCCACCGGCCCGCCAAAGCCCACGCCAATGCATCCGGGTTTGTGGGCGGCGATGAGCTTGGGCAGTTCCTCCGCAATACGTTCGCGAATAACGGGGCCGCCGCCTTCGGTATCCACGCTGAAACGGCAGCGATCGATGATGTTACCCTCCGCATCACCGGCCACGAGCTGCTGCTTCGTGCCGCCAATCTCAATGCCGATGCGGAGTGGGGTGGACATGCGGTTAAATCAACTGCAGCGATTTTTCAGCTTCTTCACTGAGGCTGGCTTGGCGGTCGGCCATCAAAGCATCGGTGAGGTTTTCGTCGTAGGAGGGGATCATCAACTTCATTCGTTGGTGGCCGGCTTCGGTTTTTAGTAAATGGCTGAAGCAATCCTGCACGATTTCGAGGATGATGTTTACGGAAACGGATGCGCCGGGGGAGGCGCCGAGTAGGGCGGAGAGGGTTTTGTCTTGGTCGGAAATTACCTCGGTGCCGAAGTGGACGATGCCGGCGTCGCCGTCTTCTTTTTTGATGGCTTGCACGCGGATGCCGGCGTCGATGAGTTCCCAGTCTTCGGCCTTGGCGTCGGGGAAAAAATTCTGCAGTTCCCGCATTCTCGTGGTCATGCTTTGGGTGCCTTGCTGCATCAGATAAGTTACGAGTGGGATGTTGTGCAGACCGACCTTGATGAGCGAGGCGAGGTTGTCCGCCCGAATGGAGCCGGGCAAATCCCAGAAGCTGCCGCCCTCGTGCAAAAACTTCGTGGTCCACGCAGCGTACGGGCCGAAGAGGAGGGATTTTTTGCCGTCAATAATCCGCGTGTCAATGTGCGGCACGGCCATCGTGGGCGCGGCGCCCGGCGACATCCCGTACACTTTGGCTTCGTGTTGTTTCACGAGTTCCGGTTTGTGGCACACGAGCCATTGGCCGCCGATGGGGAATCCGCCGAAGCCTTTGCTTTCGGCGATGCCGGATTTTTGCAGCAACGGCAAACTGCCGCCACCCGCGCCGATGAACACAAACTTCGTTTGATTGGTAAACTTACGGCCGGTTTCTAAATCCTTCACCTCCACGGCCCAACCTTCCCGCGTGCGGGTGAGATCGGTGACGCGATGGCGCAGAGCGTAGCCGCAGTCGTCTTGTTGGCCGAGCCATTCCACGAGCATCTCGGACAACGTGCCGAAATTCACATCCGTGCCGCGTTCCATTTTGGTGGCGGCAATCGGCGTGTCATCGCGGCCGGCGAGCAGCAGCGGCGCCCAGTCACGGAGGGTTTCACGGTCGTCGGTATATTCCATATCGCGGAAAAAATGATGAGCGCTCATCCCCGCGTGGCGTGATTTGAGAAAATTCACCTGCTCCTGCCCGTACACAAACGCGATGTGCGGCAGGGGGTTCACGAATTTTTTGGGGTCATCAATCATCCCGTTGCGCACGGCGTAGCCCCAGAAATATTTCGACTGCTCGAACTGCTCGAAAATCTCGATGGCCTTGGTCACATCCACCTCGCCATCCGCGCCACGATTAGGCGTGTAGCTCAGCTCACACATCCCCGCGTGGCCGGTGCCGGCATTGTGCCAGCCGTTGGAGCTTTCCTGCGCGAGTTCCTCGGTCACCTCATAAAGCTGAATTTTCAAATCCGGCTGCAGGTTTTTCAGCAACGCCCCCAGCGTGGCACTCATCACGCCACTGCCGATTAACACGACATCCGGTTCATCGATATGGTTGGAATTGCTCATCAAAGGCCCGCGACGATGCGCAAAATCGCCCGCCAAGCCAAGCAAAGCGTGAATTGATTTTTACGCGCCACGTCGTACACTCGGTGCAGATGCTCGCGCGAATTTCATTACTCGTTTTGGCCACTGTGCTGATTGCCGGTTGCACCGCCATTTCCACGGGCGTTCAGCACCTCATCATTCGTCCATTCATCAGCGATCCCAAACCTCTCCATCAAGCCGCCCAATCCGGCGACGCCGAGGCCGCCCAAAAACTCATCGCCGATGGCGCGAAGGTGAACACGAAAGATCGCGCCGGTGATCGGCCGCTCGATCTTGCAACGGACCATCGCGACGTTTCCAATTTTCTGCGCCAACACGGCGGCATCACAAAAACTGAATCTAACAATCTAAAATGAGACACTTGTTCACTTTGATTTTACTGACGGCACTGCCAGCCGCCGCTGCTGAATTTGCGGCGGCGGATTTGGAATTTTTTGAAAAGAAAATCCGGCCGTTGCTCGCGGAGCATTGTTACAAATGCCACAGCGCGAAATCCAAAAAGCTCA
>Ga0302133_10001050_pt1 | contig 17464 bp, 16 predicted proteins | sample CB9_331_MG_FD_203121 | JGI IMG/M metagenome (GOLD analysis project Ga0302133, IMG submission 203121) | Marine microbial communities from Western Arctic Ocean, Canada - CB9_33.1 | ecosystem: Environmental > Aquatic > Marine > Oceanic | place: Canada: Western Arctic Ocean | collected 2017-09-19 | reverse complement strand
GTCCACACTGAAGGTAGGCATCAAGAACAAACGACTCACCGCCGGATGGGACGAGACTTATCTCAATAAAGTCCTATGCGCACCATGACTTTTGGTGCAATCGCCCTGCTCCTCAGCAACCGGGCTGTTTTGCTGCGCGATTGGTGATTTGAGCTTTGATCGTTCAATCATGCCGCTGGAAATCGAAGTGATTTGTGCGACAATGTTTAAGAGCCTTATCGCTTTACAGCACTGTGTTGTCTAAATCTCGGTCGGATGCTCTCATACAAGTCTGGTGTTACGATGAAATGCGAGATTTGCGGCGAAGACGCGACTGTTCACGTCACTGAGGTTCATGATGATCGCGACCCTGTGCAGCGTCGCCTTTGTGATCGACACGCACTCGAAGCCGGGTTGCCTATGCCGACGGCAGAGCAGTCAGCAACTGAGATGGTTGCCAAACTGCGTTCGCTTGCCACGTTCATTCGCACGAACAATCGTATGTCACGTCCGGATGAAATGGCCCAACAGGGGGCAGCCGGTGATCTGACAGAGACGTTGCCAGGCACAGCAGACTTTGATCGCCAGGTAACGTACCTCGAAGATTTCGCAACATTCATCGAGCAGAACGGTCGGCCTCCTACCGATCAGGAAATGCCTGATCCGTTTTGACTCGGTGACTGAGTGAACGTCGAGGAAACGTGGAGAAGTGCATCCACTCCGACGTTTCTACGTCCCAACGTCTCACCATTGAGACCGCCATAATGTGACGGTTATACTCGAAAAAGGTAAACTCGTCACTAATCCCAACATTGATACACAACGAGGCACCACATGAATTCCGCTCATCGCATCGCGGCAATTGCCTTCACTCTGCTAACCGTGTTCGCTCTCCAAGTCGGCGTCGCCGGCGCGGCCGATGATCGGCCGAACTTTGTTGTCGTGTTCACCGACGATCAGGGCTATCAGGATGTCGGTGTGTTTGGGTCGCCCGATATTGAGACGCCGAATCTTGATCGGATGGCGGCCGAGGGAGTGCGGTTGACCGACTTTTATGTGTCGCAGGCGGTTTGTTCGGCATCGCGGGTGGCGTTGATGACCGGCTGTTATTCCAACCGCGTTGGCATTCTCGGCGCATTGGGGCCGGGGTCGAAAATTGGGATCAGCGACGATGAGATGATCATCCCGCAGGTGCTGAAGACGCGCGGTTATGCGACGGCCATTTATGGCAAATGGCATCTCGGTCATCATCCGCAGTTCCTGCCGACACGGCACGGGTTTGATGATTACTTCGGTCTGCCCTACTCCAACGACATGTGGCCGTTTCACCCGACGGCCGGCGATCGGTTCCCCGATTTGCCGTTGTTCGATAAGGAGAAGATCGTCAATCCCGCCGTCACCGGCAAAGACCAGACGCAATTAACCACCTGGTACACAGAACGGGCCGTCGGCTTCATCAAAGAGAACAAGGACCGCCCGTTCTTCCTGTACGTGCCGCACTCCATGCCGCACGTGCCGTTGTATGTCAGCGGAAAATTCAAAGGCAAATCGAAACGCGGTTTGTACGGCGACGTCATCATGGAGATCGACTGGTCGGTCGGGCAGATTTTGAAGACGCTGAAGGAGCAGGGGCTGGATGAAAAGACGCTGGTGATTTTTACCTGCGACAACGGACCGTGGCTGTCGTATGGCGATCACGGCGGTTCGGCGTTGCCGTTGCGTGAAGGCAAGGGAACCATGTGGGACGGCGGTTGCCGTGAGCCGTTCATTGCCCGTTGGCCCGGCAAGATCCCGCCGGGAACCGTTTGTAGTGAGTTGGCCGCCACGATTGATATTCTGCCAACGCTCGCTTCACTCGCCGGTGCCGATCTGCCGAAGAACCGCATCGACGGCAAGAACATCTGGCCGTTGTTGTCCGGCAAAAAGGAAGCGAAGACGCCGCACGATTCCTATCTCTATTACTACAGTCGTCAATTGCAGGCGGTTCGCAGCGGACAGTGGAAACTGCATTTGCCACACCGTTATCGTAGCCTGAAAGGCAAACCGGGAAACGGCGGCACGCCGGGGCCTTACATTCAGAGGAAGACGGGCCTTGCGTTATTCGACTTGAAGAACGACATCGGCGAGACGACTGACGTGGCGGCGAAGCACCCGAAGATTGTTGCCCGTCTCAAAGGAATCGCTGCAGAGGCCCGCAAAGATCTCGGCGACAACGGCCGCAGAGGCAAAGGGCAACGCGAACCAGGGAAACTCCGAGAGTGAGTCGGACTTGCGATGTTGGTACGCCGTTGGATGTCGCGCGGTCCACGGCGACGCGGAGCGTCGAAGACTTGCTTTCCCACGCAGAGCGTGGGGACGAGGTGGGACGTTGTTTGCTGAATTGGGTGCCACTGGCGTGTCGCCAGTGCGAACCGTGATGCACTGGCGACACGCCAGTGGCATCCGCTAGCAGAAAGACGGCAAGACTTTATGCGGCGAGTTCATCGACGCCCGTCGATGGGCCGAACGGGCCGACTGCACCGGATGCGTGTCCGTCCCATTGATGATCGGCGACCGAATTCAGAATCTGGTCGGCGACGTCCATTGCTGCCAGCGCTGCGTGACCGTCAACCAAAGGTGTCTGCCCGGTCTGAATGCAATCGACGAAGCTTCGTAATTCGCCCGTCAATGCGTCGGCATCGGAAATCGTCGGCTCGTTGACCTCGATGAAGGTGCCGAACAGATCGCGTTTGAGTTGATCGATGTCGGCCCCGGGTTGGCGTGCGCGTTCGGGTAATGGTTTGCCGAATCGCAGCGCATTGGACGGGCTGTAGGAAACAACGTGACGCGAGTTGAAATCGACGTTCATGCATCCGGCGGTTGACCAGACCTGCATCGCTCGGCTGGCAGTGGGATTAACGCGGTTGGCCGTCAGGTCGGCAACGCAACCATTCTCGAACGTCAGTCGCGCCTGCACGACGTCTTCCTGCTCGCCGAGAATTGAGAAACCCAATCCACTGGCGTGTTTCAAGGGCGACTTGACCAAACTGAGTACGAGGTCGATGTCGTGAATCATCAAATCGTGGACGACGCCAATGTCCATCGAACGGAAAGCGTACGGGCTGAGCCGTTCGCTACGAATGTATTTTGGCGCGCCACATTCGGCCCATGCAGCCTGCGTGGCCGGGTTGAATCGCTCGACGTGTCCGACTTGCAGTAATGTCTGCTGCGAGTCGGCCAGATCGACCAGTTCCTGAGCGTCACCGAGATTACCTGCCAGCGGCTTTTCGACGAGGACAGGAACTCCGCGTTCCAGAAACTCGCCGGCAACCCGCCGATGCAAGAACGTGGGAACGGCAATCGAAACGGCATCAATACTGTCGATGACTTCGCTGTAGCGCTCGACCCAACGGGTGTCGTGCAGTTCGGCGACCTCTCGTCCGTTTTCGGCGCTCGTGTCGGCCACTGCCACCAGGTCCACGTCATCGAACCCGGCCAGAATGCGGGCGTGATGTCGTCCCAATGCACCCACGCCGACGACTGCAACTTTCAGCTGACTCATGCGGCTCTCCGCTGGTTCAAATCCTGTTGTTCACTCTGCGGTGGTTGATCGCGGACGGCTTCGCGGGCGCGGCCCATTTTGCCGCGCCGTTGTTGCTCGACGAAGTTCAGCAGCATCGACAACTCAAACGGAAACACGCCGTTCAGCTGCGCGTCGAATTCCGTTCGGATGTCTTCGAGGTTTTTGTTTTTTCGGAAGAGCAATCGGTAGGCCTGCTTGATGATGGCGACCGTATCGCTGCTGATTCCGTGACGTCGCATGCCGACGTGGTTGATGTTCAGAATTCTCGGATCATCGCTACCGACGGCCAACATATAGGGGGGAACGTCGTGCGGAACTCGGCAACCGCCGCTGATGAACGCCAACGTCCCCAATGTCGAGAAGTGATGCACGACCGAATTACCCGAAACGATGGCTCCATCGTGCACATGCACGTGACCGCCTAAGAGTACACCGTTGACAAGAATGACGTCGTTGAAAATGTGGCAATTGTGGGCGACGTGACTATTGGCCATCAGCATGTTGTTGTTGCCGATGCGGGTGACGCTGTCCTCTTTCTCCGCGCCGCGATTGACGGTCACCCCTTCACGGAAGATGTTGCCATCGCCGATTTCCAGCATGGTTTCGTCGGAGCAGTAACTGACATCTTGCGGGCCGGCGCCGACGACGCTGTTCGGGTAGAAAATGTTGTCGCAGCCGATGGTCGTTCGCCCCGTGATACTGACGTGACTTTGCAGGCACGTTCCGTCACCAATTTTGACATCGGGGCCAACGACACAGAACGGCCCGATTTCCAGATCGACGCCCAGTTCGGCCCGAGGATCGATTTGCGACAGCTGCGAAATCTTGGTTGGCATGGAGTAATTCCTTATTGCCCGCCGGGGAACAGCGGTCTACTGACAATTCCTTGCTGTTCAGCGCGACTCCAGAATGATTCAAGCGGCGTCAGCCGGTGGCTCGGATAAAAACGATGTGAGTGATTTGGTATCAACCATGTGCTGCACGACGTCGCGATTCAGTCGATGTCCTGAACGCGATGCAGAAAAATGGCCATGCAGATCACAGCCCAATAATGCAAAGTCACCGATGCAGTCGAGTATTTTGTGTCGTACGCATTCGTCTTCAAACCGCAGTTCGTTGTCGATGATGCTGCCATTGTCGGCAAAAACCAACAGATCGCGGGCCGTGGTGCGGCTGCCATAGCCGGCGGCACGCAGGGCGGCGACTTCGGATTCCGCGATAAAAGTTCTGGCCAATGCGAGTTCTCTGACGAACGAATCGGGCGTGATTTCCAAGCTGAGTTGTTCACTTGGAATGGGAGAATCGGCACCGTAATCGAGCCGATATTCGATCACCATTGCGTTCTGACTGCCGGGGCGGACGCGAACTTCCGAACGACCGTCGTCGGCCGTGACCTGAAATGGGGCCGCAACCGAGGCCATTGGCCGCGTTTGGTCCTGTTCTTCGGTTCCCGCGTCGAGCAACACATCGACAAAGTCGCGGGCCGAACCGTCGCAGCCGGGAACTTCCGGGCCGTCGATTTCGATCAGACAATTGTCGATTTGCAACCCGGCCAATGCGGCCATCACATGTTCGATGGTTTCCACCGACACGTCGTCACGGCCAATCGCCGTACGTCGTTCGCGGGGCAGCGCGAATTCGATGGTTGCGGGAATCGGGCGACTGCCGGGGCAGTCGGTTCGCTGAAAGGCGATTCCATGTCCCGCGGGAGCCGGAAGCAGACGCAACGTGAGATCGGCTCCGGTGAAGAAGCCGATGGATGTGACCACCGCTGGTCTGCGAATGGTTCGCTGCCGTCTTACGTCCATGTTGTTTGTTCCGGTCGAGAATTCAGTGACTTTCCTGTCGCTGACATTCCGTCTGCTTGCTTCTCTTGTGTGCCACTGGCGTGTCGCCAGTGCAACACGTAACGCACTGGCGATACGCCAGTGGCACCCCTTAACGCTGTTAGAAGTCTCTGCTCGAATTCTCAGTGTTATCGCAAATTCGGCGGCGCTCCGATCTTCGTGTCGGAAACGCCGCCGAATCGTTGATCACTTTTTACCTGCGGGCAATTCCCGTCATGGTAATACCTTCAGACTAGTTGTTTCGCCGGGGAGGAGTGTCATCGGCCGAACGGGTATTCTTGATGTAAAGGCGATTCAGGTAATCGACGATCGAGTCGGTGATGTCGTCTTCCGGCATCATGTAGATGATCTGCTTGTTCATGCTCTGCAGCACGCCCTGGGGGTTTTCGGCTTCTTCCAGGCTCTTGCGGTTGAATCGCAGCACCAGCGTGTACTTGTAGTAGCCGGCGTACTTCGCAACGGCGTCGGAGACTTCCAGGTAAACCGTCTTGTAAATCTGCGATTCCTTCTTCATGAACTCGCGCTGCGACTGATTCTTGAAGCTCGTGAACTCGGCCTGCAATTGAATGAGTTGTGTTTCAATCTGCTTGTACTCGGGCGAGTCCTGCTTGAAGTTTCCACTCTTCAATTTGGCCTGAAGCGACTGTGCCTGGGCTGCCATTCGCTTGGCTTTGGCGTCTGTCGCCTGAATGTCGGTTTTCAAACCTTCGCGGAGGGCTTCAAACTTCTTGTACTTCTTGAAGACTTCGGCCATGTCGATCAGGCCGATTTTGGGGGTCGATGACGCGCCTGCGCCGCCTTGAGCACGAGCACTCGTGGCAAAGCACGAGAGACCGGCAAAAGTCATAACAACCGCTGCTGAGAGAAGAAACTTTTTCACGACGAATTCACTCCTTTGTTCGGCCGGATGTCCCGTCCGTGGGACCCGCTTGGGGGGAGGTGGGGAAATGCAATTGTGAAGGGAAAGTGTGAGTACGGGCAGCGTATTTTGCACACGCCGTGATTCTCGTCAATACGAGAGTCGGCGAGTTTCAGAACTGAAACAATGCCGACTGCCGTCCTCTCTGTGCGGCGCAAGATGCACCTGCCCTACTCCCATCGGCGACCCCACAGTCGCCACTTAAACCAATTCGGTTCAATATATACCGATTAGGCAAACTTTTCCGCCTCGTCAAGACCCACGGGCCGCATCCCGTGGGATCAGATTACGGCGTCCAAATCCCTGCGGACACGTCACTTACGTCACTACGCCCCAACCGGCGGGCCTTCAGACGAACATACGGTGCTGTAAATCGCCCGCGATGACGAAAATGTCCCGGCGCGGCCTGTGGATCGGCCCGAAACGGCTCCCGCAGGTCTTCCAGCACAAATCCCGCGCGGCATAACTCCCCCACCAGTTCATCCCAGCGATGCAGAAATTCTGCCGCCCCCGTCTCACGATAAGAGGTGTCGGCAACGCGCGGCAGTGGCCCCTCCCGATAGTATTCGGTCCCAATCACATAGCGATCTTCGGGATCACGGTGGGTGATTTGCAGGCTGGTCGGCTGTTTGTGTTGGCTGATGTACAGGCCACCGTCGCGTGAGACACGGGCAATTTCTCCATATACGGCAGCGATGTCGGGGACATAGCAGGTGCTGACCGGTTGGTGAACGATGTGAAACGACTCGTCGCGCAGCATCGACAGATCGTCCATCGATCCTTCAATCGTGCGAATCTGCAGGTTGCGGCGACTCGCTTCTCGCTCGTCCAGCCGCAACATCGAAGGACTGATGTCCACAACCGTCACCTTGGCACCGGCCGAGGCATACAGAATCGACTGCCAGCCACCCCCCGCCGCCAGACATAGCACATCCATTCCGTGCACACTTTTTGGTAACCAGCCACGGGCATCGAGTGTCCGCAGCGGATCGTGACACTCTTCATCGGTCGCCACGTGCGTAAACTGGCTTTGCTGTTCCGCCAGCCGGTTCCAAGCCGCACGGTTCTGTCGCCGGTACGACATCGGTCAATCGTCCTTTCCTGAAAGGATGCCACCACGAAATACACGAAACACACGAAAATTGGATTGAGAAAAACAGGAATTGAGAATGAGGACTCAACCGACACGCAGTCTGGCATTGGTCTTGTGAGTCAAGATTCAACTTGTCTCAGTTTTCTTTCGTGTGTTTTATGTATTTCGTGGTAAAGAATTTGAACTGTCGGTCCGTTGACCATCTCACAATGCTCAACGGTTTCGGTCAACCCTTGGAGACATCGTGTTCTCCAGCGACGCTACCCACCCGCAGGCTGACCGCATACACTTCGTGTCGAAACGCGCGGGGCGTTGCCCCGCCTCTAAACATTTTACCACAGGGTATCAGCACACGTGTCGTCTTCGGCCGATCTCACTCCCAGCCAAATGCAGGCCGTCGATCATTTTCGCGGGCCGCTGTTGGTGCTTGCCGGTCCGGGTTCGGGAAAAACGCGCGTCATCACTCGTCGCATCGCACGTCTGATTGAAAGAGGTGTGAATCCGCGGGAGATTCTGGCGATTACCTTCACCAACAAAGCTGCCGACGAGATGGGTGAACGCGTCAAGGAATTGGTGCCTCAGGGCAGAGTCTGGGTCAGCACGTTCCACCGGTTCTGTGCGCGGTTGCTCAGGTCGCGGGCGGAAATCGTTGGCCTTGGTGCTAACTTCAGCATCTTCGATACGACCGACCAGCGGCAACTGCTGCGCGAAGTGCTTCGTGATTTGAACATCGATGCGGTCCACTTCTCGCCCAACAAAGTGGCCAATCGCATCAGCAACGCCAAGAACAATCTGCAGTCGGCCGCCGATGTCGCCCGCTCGTTCGACGATGCCATTGGCAACCACCTCGATGCCGTCGTCTCCCGTGTCTATCCGGTGTACCAACGCCGGCTGATGGAATCCAACGCGGTTGATTTCGACGATCTGTTGTTGCACGTGGTCCGGTTACTGAGCGAAAACCCGGAGTTGCGTCATAGTCTCGACGAGCAATACCGTTTTGTTCTCGTCGATGAGTACCAGGATACTAACCCCGCCCAGTATCGCATTGTCGCTGCGTTATCGCAGGACTTTCCCAACTTGTGCGTGACCGGCGATCCCGATCAATCGATTTACGGTTGGCGCGGTGCGCGAATCGATAACATTCTTCACTTTGAATCCGATTACCCGTCCGCCGTCGTCGTTCGGCTCGAAGAAAACTTTCGCAGCACGCAACAGATTCTAAAAACGGCCGACTCGCTGATTGCCCACAATGTTCTGCGCAAACAAAAACGGCTGGTGACCGACAATCCCGACGGCGAACCGGTCGAGTTGGTCGTTTATCGCGACGGCGAACACGAGGCTGACGAAATCGCCCGCGACATGCGGCGACAAGTCGAGGCAGGCGAAAGAGCGTGGTCCGATTTCGGAATCCTCTACCGTGTCAACGCGCTCTCCCGCGAAATCGAATTCGCCCTGCTCAGACATCGCGTCCCCTACCAGATTGCATCGGGAGTTGAGTTCTACGAACGGGCCGAAATCAAAGACACGCTGGCCTACCTGAAACTGATCAGCAACCCGGCCGACCGCATCGCATTTCTGCGGGTGGTTAACACGCCCCGGCGAGGTATCGGAAAGACGAGCATTGCGAAGCTGAGTGACTGGGCCGAGCGATCTGGCGTTTCTCTCGTCGAAGCAGCCAGCCGCGTAGGCGAGATCCCCGGGCTCCCCAAAAAGGCCGGCGCGTCGCTGAAGAAGTTCGCCGACCTCATTGCAGGCTGTCGGCAGGCAATCGACGAACCGGTCGATTCGCAGTTGGCCCGCGTGCTGGAGCGGACGGGGTATCTCAAACAGTGGGAAGGCAGCGATTCGGAACAGGATCAGCAGCGGCTCGCCAATGTGCAGGAACTGCGCACCGCGGCGCAGCAATTCGATGATGCACGTGCCGACGAAGCAACGCTGGAAGGATTCCTCGAAACGGTCTCGCTGGTCAGTTCGGGCGACAACCTCGATGACAGCGCCGGCTGCGTCACACTGATGACTTTGCATGCAGCCAAGGGACTGGAATTCCCGGTGGTATATCTCGTCGGTCTGGAACACAACCTGATTCCGCACGAACGAGCATTGCGAACTGAAGACAACCGCGAATTGGAAGAAGAACGGCGGCTGCTGTTTGTCGGCATCACCCGTGCACAAGATCGCCTGTTCCTCACGCAGACCCAGTGCCGGAATTTCCGTGGTCGCCGGTTGACGACCATTCCCAGCGAATTCGTCTCCGAGTTGAAAATCAAGTGGAGCGAACGTACCGAGAGCGACTGGCCGACGGATTTTGAGTCGCACAATGGAAACGACGTTGACGACTGGGACGCCGACACATCATCCGCCCCGTCGCGACTCCGCCGCTCCAATCCGCCGGGAGACAGCGCCGAGACGCCCGCCAAGCGAGCCGGTTTTTCCGCAGGCATGCTCGTCCGTCATCCGCAATACGGCATCGGAACCGTCATCCGCGTCAGCGGCCCGGCGCGCAAACAAACTGTCACGGTTGGTTTCGAAGACGCACAGGAGGCCAAGACCTTCGTCTCCGACCATTGCCCGCTACAACCGGTTGGCATGCGCTGAAGAGGTTTCACGACGCCAAGGTGTGCGTTGTCCTCGTCCCCAAGCTCTGGCTTGGGAACGCACTCCCCGGAAGCTCTGCTTCCGACGGTGAATCCATGACGTGCGAAGCAGAGCTTCGCGTTTATGCGTTCCCAAGCTGGAGCTTGGGAACGAGTTGTTAATTTCAAATTTACAACTGCAAATTTAAAAGTTCTTCGCCGCGTCATTTCTTCTTCGCTGTCAAATGCTCCGGAAAGTCCTTCTGATAACGGGACACTAATGCCTTCATGTCGGCATCGACCAGGTAGAGCTTGCCGCGAATCTTTTTCGTTTCGCCCGGCTTGAGGCCGCCAATGCGGAAATCGGAATGCACGCAGGTGGCAACTCCCTGAAATAATTCCTGGTACGGTTCCCACGCTGACGCAAGGATCATCTTGTCGTCGCCCGAATAACAACCAATCAAACCGTTGCTGGGAACTTGTGGGCTGAGCGGTCGCGGGTTGACGTCGTTGCGGTTGACGTTCTTCGGAGCCCAGACCTGCCCGGGAATATAGCGGGCTTTGGTTGCCCACACCGGTGTCGGCATGCGAACCGGTTTGCCTTCGAGAAACACGAACGATTTCGGCAAGTACGTCTTCTGCGTCAGCCCGGTGAACTGATCGACGCGCACGCAGGGTTGCGCCCAATGCGCTAATGAAGGTTTGTCGGTCGGGTTATGTGCCACCAGCCGAAAGTTGATCGCGCCCGGCTCGGTTCGGATTTCATGCGTCACCGTCACGCCATCGTTCAGCACACATTTGAGCTTCAACCACTGTCCGTCTTTGTCTGCTTCGAGCAATTCGGTTTTATGTCCGATGGTCGTCTTCCCCCACTCGCGGTCGGTCGAACCGGGACGGCAGTACGCCTCCAGATACATCACCTTCACCGTTTCGCCCGGCAGATGTTTGCCGTGGATTGTCAGGTAGTTCTTCTCCCACGAGAGTCGCAACCTGCTGTCCTTCTCTCCCGCACTCGCCGACGCCGCGCTCATCATCACGATCAAACTCCACAAGAAACCTCGTGCCATTGAATTCATCATTTCTCCCGCAGTGCGCTCAGCGCAAAAGAATCACAGGCTGTCAGTCCACACCTTCAATTATACCGACGCGACGAGGCGAGCGAAGCGACCCGTGAACCCAAACCGACAGCTTGCTGTCGAATGACTGGCCGGTACGCCCTACGACAGCAAGCTGTCGGTTTGGCCCCAGTGCAGCTCGCAAAAGGGCGCGCCGCTGCGCGGCTCTTGACATTTTTCTGGGTCAGCAACCGAGCTGTCACGTTGTCATTGTCACCTACGACGCCATCTTCGTCATGCTTGCGATTGTCGCCCGGTCGGCGTAATTTCTGGCGAAAGCATTTCGCCGCCATACGATCATCACTAACAACGAGTGAAACGTGCCGATCAAACAACTCATCTCCGGCGGACAGACGGGCGTTGATCGTGCGGCGCTGGATGTTGCGTTGGAATTCGGCATTCGCTGCGGCGGGTGGTGTCCGCGGGGACGAAAGGCGGAAGATGGGCCGATCGACCGCAAGTACCCACTCTGGGAGACACCGTCGGCCCGGTACGTCGATCGCACCGAATGGAACGTTCGTGTCGGCGATGCGACGCTCATTCTCACCATCGGCTCACCCACCGGCGGGACAGCGCTGACGAAGAACTTGGCCGACGATTTTGGCAAACCGTGCCTCGTCGTTGACCTGGATCAGTCACCTGATACGGCGAGCGTTCTCCAGTGGTTGGCAAAACACGCCGTCAAAACGATCAATGTCGCCGGGCCGCGCGAGAGTACTTCGCCCGGTGTTTACCGGCGAGCGCAGACCTATTTGCGTCGGCTGCTTGCCGGTTGCCGCAAAGAATGACCGGCCCAATTCGGCCTTTCACAATGATGTGGAACTCGGCTGTCAATCTTCCCGGTTCTGGATCGTGCTTGACGACTCGGGTCCATCGTGAGAAAATCAAACCCAGCGCGAAATTCCCGGTGACCGCTCTGCGACAAGCGTCGTTGTCACCATTTGCAATCCAAGTCATCGGAACGAACAAACAGGAGGACTTTCAATGCGTTCTGCAGCATTCACAGGTGTGGCATTTGTGCTACTGGCCAGCGTTGCCTCGGCGGCGTCGATTGAGGGTGAATATCTGGAAGTCCGTAACGCCAACATGTGGGCCGGCCCGTGTCTGGCCAATGCAGAGATTGGCCTGATTGGCAATCAGGCAACAATGGCCTGGAAAGTGACCAAGGGAACCTATCAAGACGTCAAGCTGGACGGCCTGTCGGTTGTTGCCGTCGTCTACGGCGACCGCACATTCGGCGTGGGAGACAAAGTCAAAACCGAAACGCTGTTCATCGTCGATAAACAGGCCACGAAGCCGCAGCAGAAGGCTTTGGTGGCAATGGCCAGCAAACTTGCCGGCAAGACCATCCAGAAGGTCATCGCAGTGAAGACTTCCAAAATCAAAATGGATATCGGTAGCGACGACGACACCGGCTATTCCATCGTCGATGCCGGAATCGCAACGGTTCGCACGCGGCGGCTGAAGAAGGCCGACAACACCTGTGGCACCAAAGAGCGAATGGCCTACCCGGTCCTCGCGAAAGTCTCCGATGAGCAGGGTGCGTACACCTTGGAAAGCTCATTCACCGGCGACGAGTTCGACGGCCAATACGTCGATCGCTTCTGGCGCGGCGGCATCATCGGCAAGTTCTCGATCAAATAGAAACTTGTCGATCTTCTGTTAAACGGGTGCCAGTGCGTTCCGCGATGCACTGGCGACATGCCAATGGCAATCGGAGCGTCGATCATCCGACGTCATCCATCGGGCGTCATCGCAGATCGCGATAAGAGTCCCAGCCCATGTAGCCCACCATCGCGGCGCCAGCGAGGAACATGATGTCCATCAGCATCTGACCTTGAAACGGAAACCCTACGATCAGATCGACGATGGCCAGAAGCGCGACGACCCCCGCGATGCCCATCGAGCCGATGATTACGTTTTTCGTCATATTCGCCATCAATGCTGCTCCGCTCGGCTCTTCATTCTGCTCTTTCCATCGCCGCCCGGCAATGGCGGCCTCTCTATTGAGTATAGCGCAGAGAGGCCACTTCTTTCCAGTCGCGTTTCCGAAACGCCGTAGTTTTCGCCGTCATCCAACCCCACACCGCAGCCGTCTCAGCCAACAGGCGGTGAAGTCAGCTCAACGACGTAGCCGTCCGGATCATTGACGAAAACCTGCACGGCCCCATCGGGACGGGCTTTCGGGCCGGCGACCAACGGTATGCCTCGCTCCTGCAAAACCTGGGCAGCCACGTGACCGTCGGCCACCTCAAAGGCAAAGTGGTGGTTGCGGCTCGACTGCTTCTGAATCGAAATGTTTTCGCCGGCCGGCCCCGATTCGTCGTGTTCCAGAATCAGATGGATCTGCGTGATGCCGGCTTGAAACCAACTGCCCCCGAACGAGAAATTCGGCCGGTCCATTTGTTCCATGCCGAGCAGATCGCAATAAAACTTGCGGCTGGCCTCCAAATCCTTGACGACCAGTGTGACGTGATCGATGGTTTTGACGACGATAGGGGCGGTCATAACGGTTCACTCACAATCGGGCCGCAGCCCACTGAATTCAGTTTCTGATGGTCTTTGGTTATTGGTCACTCGACGATTCAGCCGCTTGCAGCATCCGTTCGACGGCCTGACGTCCGGTCATGCCGACCTCGATGCCGTAGCCGGCCGCCAGCGTGGTGACGCCGACGATATTTGCTTCATAAAGGTCTTCCGGTTCCACCAGCGGCTTCGCCGGCGTTCCCTTGGCGATTGCGATAGCCTGGCCGAATTCGGCGGCGGTATCCAGATCGTAGATTCCGCAGCCAACAATTCCGGCTTCCGTCAGGATCGAGCAATACTGCCCTCCCTGCCAGCGATTGCTGACACCGATGGCAGTGCCGTTCTCGAACGTCAACTTGCGGGTCTCGTGGATTGGCAATCTGTTGTCGGTCATGGGTTTCTCTCGCAAACGACTTGGCATTGAAACAGATTTCAATATCCGCGTTGGGTGCCGATCACTTCCTGCTGCGACTTTGGGTGTTATTCTATTGCTCGTCACTTACATCGTCAAAGGCCCGCTGGAATTTCGGCGTTGCCTTCATGCCGCCCTTCTCCTGAAAGCCAATCACATGCCGCCCGCGGCAGTTGCCCCCACTATTCTGGTTCTGGCTGCAGTGCTGCTGTTGCTGGGTGCGGGATGGGCGTGGTTGCACCGTTTCGAGGGACTGTGTTGCCTGCTGGCGTTTTCTCTCGCGGGCTGGGGACTGTCGTATGCCTCAAATTTACAAGTTGAGACGACAGAACACACAGCATCAGCCGATGAAACGGCGAATAGCCACAGTCATAAAAAGGCAGAAATCGCACTCGATTCGTTTTCGCTGACAGTCTGCTGGGCCGCGCTGGGGCTGGGGTGTTTGTTGACGCTCGCATCGATGCAAGTGCAGCCACTGGCCGACGGATTGCCCGAACGATTTGCCGGGCTGTTGCTGGCGGTTGCCGGCCTGATGCTTGTTGGCATGGCCCACGATCTGATTGTGTTGGCGTTGTCGTTAGAGTTGATAACGCTGCCGACGCTGCTCGCCTGGGTCGCACAGCGGTCAAGCAGTACAACGGATGAAGCGTCCGCGAAACTGCTGTTGCTCGGCTTGCTGTCCACTGGACTGTTATGGTTCGGAATCGCGATTCTGTACGGGATCACCGGAACAACGCACTTGCCCGGCTGCATGGCGTTGTTGGCGGGAGGCCGCTCTGCGATCGAGCCGACTTCGTTTCAGACTGGGACGATTCGTCTCGGTTTGCCGGCTGCCGTTTTGATCCTTGCCGGACTTGCCATGCGGATGCGCGTCGCGCCATTTCATTTTGGTTCTTCGGAATTGACCGATTCAACAACTGCTTGGCAGGCAGCGTTTCCTGCGACGATCACCACATCGGCCTGTATTATCGCGGCATGGCGATTGTTCGGACCGTCGTGGAACGGCTTGGACCAGACGGTCGTGTTGATGCTGATGGTCGTCGCTGCGGTAACAATGACCGTGGGCGCAGTGATGGCGTGCGCTCAACGATCGGTGCGACGTCTGTTGGCCTACACCGCGATGGCACACGCAGGCTTTGCGCTAATGGGTGTCACCATCGGTGCTGCCGCCGGGTTCTTCTATCTGGCTGGATATCTCCTCGCGATCACAGGAGTATTTTCGGTGCTGTGTTATCTGGCACGGCGAGATCGGGAAGTGGAGTACATTGAGGATTTGAGTGGGCTGGTTCGCTCCGAACCGGTCGCCGCCGGCTGCGCAGCGATCTGCCTGTTCAGCCTGGCCGGCCTGCCGCCGTTGCCGTTGTTCTGGGGGAACATGTTTATGATGATGGCTGCACTCGTAACGCCAACCGGCCTGGAGCCGGCCTCGCTGACGATACTCAACGGCGGATTCGTCGCACTCGTTGGGCTGGCTGCCATCAACTGTTTATTGCTGACGTCGGTTTATCTACGGCTTGTGGCGGCGATGTTCCTGAACATCCAGGTGGGACAGCCGCGTCCATCGGGAGGGCAAACCGCGCTGGCCGCCGCCGTATTGGCGGCCATGTTGTCACTCGGGTTGGGACTTTCTCCCGGACCGCTACTGGAGCATCTGGAACAGATTTTACGCTGACGAGCGACTGCGGCGCACGCCGATGACCGCGCCGATGAACAAGCAAGAACAGAGCGCGAATGCGAGGCTGGTTCCCACGGGGCGCGACCCGTGGGCTTTGGGGGGATTGGCGCGGGGTGATTTACCGGCGGGCTTGCCGTTTTTCGCTTCATTCAGACTCACTGCGCCGTAATGGATCGCGCCCTGCTGAACGGGAGCGGGTTTGAGCGTTTTCGCATCGTAAAACTCGCGTTTGTTGCGGCGGCCCGGCATCTTGTAGGGGCTGAATGTGAGGTTGCGGCTGGCAAGAACTTCGCGGGGAAAACTGCCGTCGATCACCGAAAGCGTCATCCCCTTCAAGTCTTCCAGACCCTGCTTCACCGTCGCGTCGCGTTCGGCCTTCAGCGACGCTTCGTTGAGTTTGTCGATTTCCGGGCCACGCAAACTCAGCCGTTCGCCGACGGCCAGTAACATCTTCTCGACTTCTTCGTGCGGATGCGTCAGCCGGCCTTCTTTGACTGCTAACAAGTCGGCCGCAAACAAATCCTTCGCCGCGCCGTTGTGCGGCGACGGGTCGCGGCGTTGTTTGAGGTTCTGCTTCTGAAACGGTTGTAGGCTGCTCACCGTGCCACCGATGATTCGCAGCGGCAACGGATCGATCACGTTCTTCAAAAGCTGTTCGCCGGGAATCTGCCGCACGACGTATTCTTCCGGCACCGAGCGAATCTTCAGCGGCTTGTCGCCGAGAATGTAAACGATGTTGTGCAGGTCGCCTTCGTTGAAGGTCGAAAGTCGCATCGGCACGACGAGTTGCTTCACTTTGAAGCGGAAACCCATCGCCTGCACGTTGCCGTCGAAGGTGGAACCATCCGGCAGTGAAGAGTTGACGTTTCGCATACCCGGTTTAGGATCGACGCCCTTCTTCTGGCCGACTTTGGTTTTCACGGCAACAAAGCACCAGCCCTGTTTGACGTAATCGTTGCAGGCATCGTCCATGCCTTTGGGGTATTGAAAGACATGTTCATCGACCCACTTCTTCAGCGCAGCCGCACTGCCCGCCTCAAGCACGGCGACTTCATACATGCCGACCGCTTCTTCCTTGGCAACGCGGACTTCGTCTCTCTTCAATTCCAATCCATTGACTGCGTCAATGCTCGACCTCTTATTTTTTCTGACCGCACCAGCGAGACGGTTAAACAGAAGCCGCTGACGCAAATCAATCACCACTTCCGGTGGATCAACGGCGGCGGCGATGTGCGGGAAGATGTTGTCGGAAACCTTCCGCAAATCGGGAATCGCGGGGAAGGGAATCAGCATCCCGAATTCTTCAACTTTGCCTTCAAAACCGGGCCGAATGACGACCGTTTCGACGCCGTCTTTGTAAAAGACATAGGTCTTCTGCGCGCCAACGCGGGCGATGGGAATATCGTCGCCAACATATACGGGCGGAACCATGCCACACGGGTCGGCGTGCAGTGCGTCGGTCAAAACAACCAAACAGATGGCCGCGGCAACTGCCATCAATCCAGCCTTAGCCAGCGTGAGTCGTTTCATCATCCGTCTCCTCGAATTCGACGCGTAATTCAACCCGCGCCCGATCGTTCTTGGTGCCGTTGCTGATCCAGATTCTGTCCAGCACTTGCCAATCATCCCCAGAACGTTGGACCGTGAACCACGGTCCCGCCACAAAGTGGATGCCTTCCAGTCAGAGTCGCGTCCACAGATGATGCAGCCCCACGCGTTTGACGGTCCCACTGGTGACTAGAGGTTGAAGCCCCCGGGTCTTA
>Ga0302133_10001030_pt1 | contig 17610 bp, 15 predicted proteins | sample CB9_331_MG_FD_203121 | JGI IMG/M metagenome (GOLD analysis project Ga0302133, IMG submission 203121) | Marine microbial communities from Western Arctic Ocean, Canada - CB9_33.1 | ecosystem: Environmental > Aquatic > Marine > Oceanic | place: Canada: Western Arctic Ocean | collected 2017-09-19 | reverse complement strand
ATCAGCTGCTCGGTCTGAGACGGTCGTACGTGTACCCAGCCGTCTTCCCAATCGATGCGGATGCCGTCGGAGCTATCCTTCGTTCCTCCTGCCCACTCAGAGAGGCGCCCGCCAATAGAATCGACCGCATGATACGCGGCGTGTGCATCGCAGGGCCGGCGGTGTTTGATGATGTGGTACTTGGGGAGCGCCCGCAGGAGTTCGGACGCTCTTCTGCCGGACTGTGCCATTGACTCCAGGATGATCGCCATCATCAGGAAGCCATCAAACCCCTGGCTGAACGACGGCAGAACCACGCTGCCGCTGCCCTCCCCTCCCAGAACACCCTGCTCATCTGCCAGCAACGCAACGACAGAGGCCTGCCCCACCCGGGTTTTCACGAGCTGCGCCCGGTGACGGGCCGCGACGTCGTCGACCATCCGGGAGGTACAGGTGTTCGTGACGACGACCCCCGGCTGACGTTGCAACACATGGTCCGCGACGACAGCGAAACTGTATTCTTCACTGGCCTGCTCACCTTCTTCGGTCACGATCGAAACTCGGGCCACGTCACTGTTGAGTACGAATCCGATATCCCCATCCACATGTTCGATGAAGGAAGCGAGGTGCTGTGCGCTGCGAGGCCGCGGCTCCGGCTCCCGCGCGAGATATCCGGACGGCTCCGCATTTACGGACACGAGTTTGAGCCCGAACCGGTCCGCGAACGGTTTCAGGAAAACGCATCCGGCTCCCCCAATGGGGTCGATCATGACAGTGAATTTTTTCCGGCGGATCTCTTCGACACATACAACCTCGCAGAGCCGATCCAGGTAAGGTTCGAAGTAGTCGTTGCACTCGACTGCGTCACCCTGGTTCGCGAAAGTCGCTTTTCGAAAATCACCGGCGTGGAAAAGGTCGAGTACGGCTTCCCCGGAATTGGTGTCCAGACAGGCGCCATCTCGGCCGATCAGCGTAATTGCATTCCAACCCATGCCCATGTGACCGGCTGTAATCGAAAGAGCGCCGGCCGCGTCGCGTCGCGCGGTACTAAACTGTAGGATCGGAGTCGGACACACTCCGAGGTCCAGGACTTCGCATCCCGACCCGATCAAGCTGGATTTCACCGCGGATGCGATCATGGGGCTGCTGTAACGGGTGTCGCGGCCCAGAAGCACGCGTCCTCCTTCGATGGAGGTTGCAAAGGCGGCCGCATAGTTCTGCACTACCGGAACCGTCAAGGAAGTGCCGACGTGACCGCGAAGACCGAAACTGGACACACGAAGAGTTTTCATCGGGAATCAGCCTCCTCGTTCTCCGTCTCTCCTTCCGAAGATTTCCGGTCATCCATCCACAAAATCCAGATACACAACTCATACAACAGGTAGAGGGGCACCGCCATGGCAAACTGGCTCACGACTTCCGCGGGCGTCAGAAACATGCCGATGATGAAACATCCCACAAGCACATGCTTTCGTTTGCTCCGAAGCTGCTGATGCGAAACCAGTCCCATCTTGCCGAGGATCACGATGATCACCGGCATCTGAAATGCCAGGCCGAAGCCGATCATGAGTTGAATGACGAACAGAACGTAATACTGAATCGTCCACTCCGGGGCCAGGTCCATCCAGCCATGAATCGTAAGAAGCATCCGCAGAGCGTACGGGACGATGATATATCCGAGGACCACGCCCAAGATGAACAATCCCGCGGAAAAACCACTGGCGCGACGAATCAGCTGCTTTTCGCGGGGCGTGAGTCCGGGAAAGACAAACCGGGTGACGAAGTAGATGATGACGGGAAACGCGAGGAGCAATCCGCTCCACGTTCCAATGCGCATCCACATGCCGACGACCCCAGTCGGTGAGAGCGAGACGATGCGGATGAGGCCCTCCGGATCGACGACGTCCAGGGGTCGCTTGAGGAATCCGACAATTTGGGGCACGAAACCGATGCAAAGCGCGAGCCCGATCCCCAGAGCAAACAGGCATCGGACGAGCATCCAGCGGAGTTCTTCAAGATGTTCGAGAAAAGGTTTCGGCTCGTCGTCCGGCAACGCTTCCGATTCAGGCGACTCCGTCATCCCGTTCCTCCTCCGACGCGGTCGGACCGGACGGCTCCGGCTTCGATTCCTCGCTTCCCGATGCTACCGTATCGGGAGGAGGAAGATCCGACGGCACCTCCTTCTTTTCCGTTCCGGTATCGGTATCCGCGTGGACGATCTCGTCGGTAATATCTCGAGCGGCGCGGCGAAACGCCTCCATCGACCGGCCCAAGTTCCGGGCGATTTTCGGAAGCCGTTTCGCGCCGAACAGTACCAGCACGATCGCCAGAATGATGAGAATCTCACCAGGACTCGGCGACCCGCCGAAAAAGAGAACGAGGGGACCAACTGAACTCATGAGGCGCTCCGAATCACAGGCCGCATTCTCCTGCGCCGGGACAACTCGTCGTGTTCAGTGGGGCTACTCGAAGAGCTGAAATTTTGCGCGCCGGTTGAGGCGGTACGCCTCTTCATCGTGACCGAACTCAGCAGGATTCTCCTCGCCATAACTCTTGGTTTGAATGCGGTCGACTTCAACCCCTACATCAATCAGGTACTGCCGCACCGCGAGGGCACGGCTCTCCCCCAGCGTAAGGTTATATTCCCGACTGCCACGTTCATCGCTATGACCTTCGATCTCCAGGCGCATTCCCGGTGAATCCTGCATGACCTGCGCAATGGAATCAGCCTTGTAGCGCTCTCCGGCCGTGACCTGCGAGCTATCGTACGCGAAGTACACGTTTTCGTGTTCGCTATCAACGCGGTTCCCGGAGCTGTTACGTTCTTCTCCCATACCGAATGAACCTGGGCCACCTTCTTCACCGTAACCGCCAACAGGTGTGACCGCGGTGACCCTACCATCTATTCCGGTACCCAACCCGGCCCCTTTCTTGCCCGGCCTCTTGCACCCGGTAAAGATGATGGAGGTGAGAACACACACTAAAACAACTTTGAAACAAACACCCTTATTCATGCTATTTGACCCCTTTTATAGCGCCTACTCAGCGGCAACTCCTATACGCCTTTGCCTACGGCGACCAGGAAGGCGAATACCAGTCGCCACGATAGTTAGTTAACTCTATAGGTTCGTCCCCTTTCGTGTCAAGAATGTAGACCTTCGCTTTGTGGTTCACGGTGCGGGTACAGGCGACATGGCGGCCGTCCGGCGCCCAGCTCGGCTCTTCGTAATCCGCGCCATCCGCGGGTGAGATCATCGCGGACGCCCCTATCCCCGCGTCGAAAACCGCGATGCGATATTTCCCGCCGCTTCGGGTGCAGTAGACGATTCGGTTGTTCGGCCCCCAGTCGGGGGATACATTTTCCGAACCGCTGCTCGTAATCCGCTTACCACGAACACCTTGCCGGGAAGTGGTGTACAGATTCGGGCGACCGCTGGAGTCGCATACATAGACGATCCTATTGCCGTCCGGCGCCCAGGAGGGACTTGCCTCAGCCGCCCCGGGAGTGTTGGTAACCCGGACCAGTTTCTTGGTTCTCAGGTTTTTGACATACAGTTCAGGATTCCCATCCTTTGACAGAATCAGAACAATGTCCCGTCCGTCTGGAGAAATATCAGCACCCGTGTTAAGACCGGCGTGGCTGGAAATGCGGTCGCGCCCTCCGGATAAGATGTCCACAAGGTAGACATCGGGATACCCTTTCAAATAGGAGGTGTATACGATCTGGTTGTTCGGACCCCACTTCGGCGCGACACTTACGGAATTGTCCTGGGTCATCTGTTTCAGCCCCTGGCCGTCGGAATCTGCCACGTAGAGTTCCTTCTTGCCCGAGCGGGTTCCAACCATAACCAACCTGGCGGAGGCCATTCCATGGTTCCTGGTCACTGCTTTCACGATCGCATCCGCCACCTGGTGGGCCAGGCGGCGGACATCCGTAGCGGCGCTTTTGTAATTTCGGTTCAGCAGCGTTCCCCGGCCCGGCTGCTGCACTGCGCAATCCACACTGATCTGATTGCCCAAATTCTTGCAGCCACCCTTCAGAGCCACCCCGCTCCCGGCAGAAGTAAATGCAAACCATCCAGACCGCGTAAGATCTGTTTTCAAAACTTGCATAAATTCGCTCGAAGTTTTGCTGGAATCCGACTTAAAACGACTCAAATCAAGTCCAGTTTTACCGCTTCCTCTGTCAGAAATATGCACCTGCGCGGCACCATAATTCCCCAATCCCAGCACTGTGAAAATGGATAGAACTCCTACCGATACGAATGACTTTCTCATATAACGGATCTACCTCCCTGAACGCGCTACCCGGTTAGTTCAAAGTTAATCGTGATTATCTTCGATTTCCCACGGAAATTCGCAGGTAACGGCTTAAGCTCCCTCACCTTGATAACAGCTCGAAGTGCCGATGCATCGAGCACGGGGCTGCCGGATTTTCTCTGCAGGCGCCGGTTCGTGATTCGTCCGCTTCGATCAACAGTGATCGAAACGATAGCAACAGCTCCCTGCATCACCGTATCGCTGCTGGGTTTCTCATCGCCCCAACTCGCGAAAACGACCTGGCGGACATGGGCGTAATACCAACGGGGCAAATCGGTTTTGCTCGAACTCTGAGTTTTCTTCAGGTTCTCGAGTTGCTGGGAAATCTGATTGGCTGCGGATGGTTTTTTGGGGGGCGGTTCGGGCTTCGAATTACTTGGCCTGTTCACCTTCTTTTTGCTCAGCGTAATTTTCTTCTTCTCTTTAGGGGGCGGGGCCACGTCGGGCGGGGGCTTTGGATCCGCCGCAGGAACGGGCTCCAATTCCGGAGGGGCGACCGGTTCCTCTATCGTCCGCATGATCGGCGGGGGGTCTGCGATGGATACGAAAGTGGTGATTTCCTGCGTGGCAGAATGACTCGTAAGGCGTTGAAACACGCCTACAAAGAAGATGATCAGGACCACTGCGAGGTGAATCCCGGTCATGACAATCAGGGTACGCTTAAACTCTACGCTCACGGGCCATCATTGCGTTTCTGCCTGTGTCACCAAGGCGATGCGTTTGATTTGGGCGTCACGTATCAATCCCATGACATCCATCACTACCCCGTATCGCAGCGCCTCGTCCGCCCGCAGGTAGATAGTAACATCGGGTTCAGTCGCGCCAAGCATTTTTATTTCATTTTCTAACTCGGCCCGGGTCAGTTCGAGTTCGTTGATGTAAAACTTACTTTCCTTGTCTACGGAAATAATCCGGGTCATTTCCTGTTCAGGAGGGGGCGAATCTCCGTCATTCACCGGCAAATCGATAGGTATCGACTGCTCGATGAGCGGGAAAGTGATAATAAAAGTGATCAGCAGGATGAAGGTCAGGTCCATCAATGGAGTCAGGTTTATTTCGCTGATTCCCTTGATTGGTCCAAGCCGCGTTTTCCGTGTCATGGTGCCCGTCAGGAAATTCGCTCGTATGTCCGCCGCACCGAGGAATTGAATTCCTGGGAAAAATTGTCAATCAGCACCGTAAGCCCACGGATCCGTTCGATCAGCAGGTTGTAGCCAACCGAAGAAGGCAACGCCACGAGAAGCCCGACCACAGTGGTCAGCAGGGCGGCGGAAATCCCCGGAGCGACGGCCGAAAGGGTGGCAGCACCCTCCTTCGCCATAGCCCCAAATCCGTCCATGACACCCCACACTGTTCCTAGCAGTCCGAGGAACGGTGCAGCGCTTACCGCGGTCGCCAGCATCATCATATGTCGCTCCAGGCGAAGGATTTCCCCATTTACCACCCGGTCCCCGAGATCCGAAATGGTCTGGATCTGGCTTGCAGAGAGGTCTACGGACGAATCCGCCAGCCCTTGCAGCTTCAGCTCGTACGGGCTCTCCTCGAGAAGTTCCAACTCGCGTCCGATCGCCCCGCACCCCGCCTCGTACACCCTGGAAAGTGGGCTGCTCATTGGCACGGTTCGCTTTAAATAGAGCGCCACCGGATGGGATTCGGCCTCGTAAAGCTTCAAGAATCGCTCGGAAGATCGGGCCGCCCTGCGCAGCTCGATATATTTCGACACCATGATCGACCATGCGATAATAGATCCAATGAACAGCAGAAGCACGATGACTTTCCCGGGCACCGAGCTTTCGCTAAGGGCGTACGTTGCGTCCGCAATCGGGAAAAAAACCGTAGGTTCCAGCTGAATCATTTAGGTTCGAACGTATCTGGGCGGTGTCCTTCGGACTCTAAGGCAGAGGACCAGACAGCGTCAATCCGGCAATGTCAAAAACTATTTTTTTTAGGGGCGGCGACAGAGTTGGCCTAAAGGCCTAGCCCGCAAATTTCATGAACTTTCGTAGCGAGAGCTTGGAGGTTACGCCATACCATGGACTTAAATCGTTCCTCCGGGCGAAGGCGTGTAGACAGAACATCCGCGCTCGGAGTAGAAAGTTCATGAAATATGCGGGCTAGTTGACGAACCTCGAAGATGAGTGATTGTATGGGATGATAGGCTGCGCTCACGCTGGAAGCAGGTAGTTCTACTGCGGAAACGAAGCGAATCTGAGCCAATTGGTAGCAAAAAAAGAGAAGAGCACTATGCAATGTATTAGAATCGGTCTTTCAGCAGTCTGCATTGGTATGAGCACGGTTTCTCCGCTTGCCCAGACTTCGGCGGTCGTATTTACGCTGGATCTCCCCCCGAGAATGTTCTGCCGGTGAGACCCCGATCGTCACCGTGGGAAGCGATACCCGCAGCGACACGCAGCCCAGGACCATGAGCGGGAACCCGGAGGCGGATCTGACCCTGGCCTATTCCTCGATCGACGTGAATCGGTCTCGAATTCACCGGTGGCCGCATGGCCTTGTCCGACATGGCGTTTACTCTGAATTATGGATTTAGCGGCAGCCTGATCGCCGAAAGCAGCAACATCTCGGGATTTTTGGATACGCTCGTCCGCGACCGGGCCCGGTCGCGGACGGGCTGTTCCAGGTCGATCAGCACACCTATACCATTGATCAGGGCAGCTTTAACGTCGTGCCCACCGGGGGGGGGCTGATCAGCCTGTTTGTAGATCCCATGTTCGTCGATTTGAGCACAGATCCGACCACGGGAACGGCGACATCGGTGACGTACCTGTATTCGGACCCGGGCGCCGCGGCGGGAGGAAAGGGATACCGGATTCGATTCGAATAGCAGTTTCCCCTACAATAACCCCTGCGCCCGATAGCCCTCGACAATGTCGCATATTTCTCCCGCGAGATCCTGCGATGGCTTGAATCCAAGCTCCCGTGCCGCTTTTGATGCGTCAAAGGATCTCGATTTTGTATAAAAATCGACGCGGCGGCGATAAATCGGTGGTTCAATCCCGAAGGGCCTGCAGAGCGCCTCGCACAAGGACCCCGCCCACTGCATCGGCTTGACCGGCAAGCGGATCCAGGGCTCCCGGACGCCCACCTGGGTCGCGATTTCCGCCGCCATCTGACGCAACGGCACCGACCGCTCGCCGGCGATGATATAAACCTCGCCGTTCTGGTCCTCCTGCCGCATTGCGAGTAAAAATCCTGCGGCGAGGTCCCGGACATCTATCCAATGTACGTGCGCTTCGCCCCGGCCCACATAAAAAAAGGTGTGCCGCCGAATCATCCGGAACAGTTTCAAAGTGCGGGTGTCGCCGGGCCCGTAAATCATGGCGGGGCGGATCACCACCCCTGAAATCCGGCCGGACCGAAACGCCTCCAGCGCGACCTTTTCCCCCTCCATTTTTGTTCGCTGATAGATGTCGCCGGGATTGTAGGGAGTCTCCTCGGTGGCAGGAGGCTCGGCGATATGCCCGAGAACGCCTACGGTTGAACAATGGATGAACCGCTGCACGCCTGCCGCGACCGATGCCTCAATCAGGACCCGTGTTCCCTCTACGTTTACATCGGTAAACATCGCGTCCGGTACGCCCTGCTGCCGAAAAAGGGCCGCGATGTGATAGACCCCCCGCGCCCCCTCGACAGCCGCGCCGAGCGACTCCGGCTTCGTCAGGTCCCCCACCACCAGTTCTACGCCTGCCTGCTCCAGGGCTTCGCATCCCTCGCGGCCCCGCACCATCGCCCGCACTTGAATGTCGCGGTCGCGCAGATACCGGACCAGGTGCCCCCCGACGAAACCGGCAGCTCCGGTGACCAGATATGTTTCGGCGCCCATTCAAGTCCTTGTGTTGCGTTGCGCGATTTCCTTTGTTCTGGTAATTGTGCGATCCTAGTTTGTAACGATACACCCGAAGATGAAAGTCCTACTTCTCGCACCGCAACCGTTCTTCGAAGATCGAGGGACCCCCATTGCCGTCGATCTCGTCCTCCGGGTATTAAGCGAAGAAGGGCACGAAGTACACGTCCTTACGTATCATTTGGGCTCGGACCGATCCTATCCAGGCATCACCATTCACCGCATTCCCCGCCTGCCGTTTATTCGAAATGTTCGGCCTGGATTTTCCTGGAAGAAAGTAATCTGTGATATTTTTCTATCCTTTCAGGCTCTGTATTTGCTGATCGCAAAACGGCCCCGAATGCTGCACGCGCTGGAAGAAACTTCCATCCTGGCCTGGAGCTTCCGCCTGGTTTTCAGGGTTCCATATTTGTACGACATGGACTCTTCATTTGCGGATCAACTTGTCGAAAAATACCCGTCCCTCGTCCGGTTTCTCGGGATGTTCCGGTGGTTCGAGGGACTCGCGGTGCGGGGCGCTGAGGTCGTCGTCCCGGTTTGCCCGGCGCTCGCGGAGATCGCGCAACGGTATGATCCGAAACAGGTGGTTCTGCTTCCGGACATCTCCCTTCTCACCACGCAATTTGAACTTTCGTCTGCTTCGAAAGAGCTGCGAGGCGTCCCCCGCGTGCGATTCATGTACGTGGGCAACCTGGAACGCTACCAGGGCATAGATCTGGTGCTGGAGGCGATGTCCACCGGCGCCGGGAACGGATGCCGAATGTCTCTTGCGGTCATTGGCGGCACCGATCTGCTAATCGATGCCTACCGGAAAAAATGCACGGAGTTGGGAATCCATGACCAGGTGAAGTTCCTGGGCCCGAAACCGGTAACCACCCTCGGCACCTGGCTCGAACAGGCGGACGTCCTTCTCAGTCCGCGCATCAAGGGGGTCAACACCCCAATGAAAATCTATTCGTATCTCGACTCGGGAAAACCCGTACTGGCCACCCGGCTGCCAACCCACACGCAGGTTTTGACAGATGAGTTCGCGTGCCTGGCGGATCCGGATTCCGGATCCTGGGCCGACGCGATGATCATGCTCGCCCAAAACAAGAGTGAAAGGGACCGTCTCGGCGCCGCCGGCAAGGCGTACGCACAAAAACATCACAGCTTCGAAGCCTTCCGCACGACCCTGTCAACGCTCTACCGCGAACTCGACGACCGGTTTTAACTTTCGTTCTCTTGCTCGAACAATTGGTCCAGCTTCTGTTCATATTCGCGGTACCCGAGCACCTCGTAGAGCGTTTCCCGGGTCTGCATTTCGGAGAGAACCGATTCCTGTTCCTGTTCTTCCCGGATCGCAAGGTACACGCGTTCCGCCGCCGCGGACATCGCGCGAAATGCCGACAGGGGATAGAGAACCAGCTGAACGCCGACTTTGCCAAGATCCGGGGCGGAGATAATAGGAGTCTTCCCGAACTCGGTCATGTTCGCCAGAACCGGAACCGTCAACGCGGCGCAGAATGCCTCAAAGGATTGAAGATCCGGCAATGCCTCCGCGAAAATCATGTCCGCCCCGGCTTCCACGTAGGCAACCGCGCGGTCGATCGCCCCGCCTACCCCCTCGCTGGCGGCCGCGTCGGTTCGGGCCATGACTACGAATTTCGAATCCGTCCTGCCGTCAGCGGCGGCCTTGATTCTGTCTTCCATCTCGGTGGTTGCGACCAGCTTCTTTCCGGGCCGGTGTCCACACCGCTTCGCGGCGACCTGATCTTCCAAGTGAAGACCTGCGGCGCCCGCTTTTTCCATTTCACGAACCGTGCGGGCAATGTTGAACGCGCTACCCCACCCCGTATCCGCGTCCACCAGGAGCGGCAGGGAAGTTGCGCCTGCTATGCGGCGCACATCTTCGAGAACCTCGTTCATCGAGGTCAGCCCCAGGTCGGGCAAACCGTAGGAAGCGTTCGCCACCCCCGCGCCGGAAATATAGAGAGCACGAAACCCCGCTTTCTGCGCCAGCAAGGCTGCGTACGCGTTGACAGCCCCCGCGATTTGCAGCGGCGTCTCTTCCTCCAATGCATCCCATAAATATTGCTTCGACATGGTATTCAAGTACTCCTTCCGGCAACGGCTGTAAACAACGCGACGACCCGGCCCGGGCCTGGAGGTCAATCGCCGCCTCCGTCGGCAGAGACTGCGTTCTCGCTCAAATCACGGTTGGGAAGAATCAATTCCACGCCCGCTCCCACTCCATAGCTCACGTGCATCAGGGGTATGAAAAAGAAAACCAGGATGTTGGACGGTCGCCCCGACTGCCGGATTACATCAGCCGTGCACCAGGCATCGAAAAGACCGTACAGGAGAAGCTCGAAAGCCAGCAGCAAGCCAAGGGCGGAATGGATGAAAGAGAAAGCCGCCAGGACCAAAGTCGATACCACGAAGAGGAGCGGAACAAGCGTTACCGGTTCAAGCTCGACGCCGGCGCGGATCAGGCGGATCCGGGTTGCGCCATATCCGTAAATCTGTTTCCAGAAACCATGGATCGTGGAGCGCGGAAAATGATGCACTGAAGCCCCCGGATTAAAATTCAACGTGTGCCCGGCCTTCTCCGTCAAATAGGACGCAAGCATTTCTTCACCGGGCCAGAAACGGGGGTTAAACCCGTCGATCTCCATCAGGACGGACTTCCGATACGCCATGTTACAACCGATAATGCGAGACCACCTGACCGCTCTGATCTGCGCCTTGCCGGCTACCAGGCGCTCCCTGCTGTACCCGGACGCTTTTGACATCAGCGCCCATCCGGCAAGACGACCAGAGAGTGGCAATCCGTCGGGAACCAGCGCCGGCCCTCCGACAAGCCCGACCGCATCGTCGGTAAATGCCTCAAGTAGGCTCCGGGGCCAATTCCCGGCAACGATGACATCGTCATCGATGAATGCGACGAACTCCGCTCGCGATGCGGATAGGCCATCGTTCTTCTTTCTACTCGAATCCCCGGTGCTGTAGGAGACATCAAGATGGCGCACCCTCGAATCAGCCGCTACCAGCCTGCCAAGAGATTCCTGCATTTCAGCATCCGAAATGCTGCCGGCAACGATGATTTCAACCTGGTCCGAATGATCGGAATCAAGGATTGATTGCACCGTTGGAAGCAGGGTTTCCCTTCCCATGGTGGGAATGACGACAGAGAGTATTGGCGAACCTTCAGCCATGCTGTACTACGGCTGGGAATGCGTGGGCATTCGCTTCAGAAATCTGCCGCGCCCCACTGTACCGACAAACTCCCCGTCACAAGCCGCCACCTCTCCCCGCACCATCACAATATGCGGCCGGCCCTTAATCTCCCAGCCTTCAAACGCGCTATAGTCAACGTTGATGCTCTGGGTGGCGGCGGAGATTTTTCCAGAAAACTCCGGATCATACACCACGAGATCCGCATCGCTTCCGATCTGGATGGACCCCTTTTTCGGGAACAGGCCGAAAATCTTCGCGGCCTGGGTGCTCGCGCAGTCGACGAATGTGTGCATGTCGATTCGCCCCTCCGCCACGCCGTGCGTCCAAAGCAGGTTCACGCGGTCCTCCAGCGACGGAATGCCGTTGGGAATCATGGGGAACTGGTCCTCGCCGAGCCTTTGTTTCTGATCGAGAAAATCGAACGGCGCGTGATCGGTGGCCAGCGTGCTGACGAATCGCTGCTTGAGACCGTTCCACAGCACGTCCTGATTGCTCTTGTCTCTCAATGGAGGGGACATCACGTACTTTGCGCCCTCGAAATCAGGCAATTCGGCGTAGGTCCTGTCCAGGGTCAGATACTGAATCAGTGTTTCCACCCAGACGTTCACGCCTCGCGCCTTCGCGCGCATCGCCTCCGCCAGCGCTTCTTCACAACTCAGATGCACGATGTAAACATGGGTCCCAAGAATCTCGGCGAAGGTAAGGATGTGACCGGTGCCTTCCGCTTCAACTCGGGGTGGACGTGAGTGATAATGCCACTCCGGCCCTGTTTTTCCCTCCGCAACCAACTGCTTCTGAAGCTCCAGAACCAGGTCCGCGTTCTCGCAATGAGCAGTCACAATTACGCCGAGTTCCCTGGCGAGCTTCATCAAGTGATAGAGCTTCTCATCGCCTAGATCCAGCGCGCCCTTGTAGGCGAGGAACACTTTGAAAGACGCGACTCCTTCTTCCTCAACAATGGTTCGCAACTCGCCGGAGATCTCTTCGTTAAAGTCGGTGACGGCCATGTGATACGTGTAGTCGCATGCAGCATTGTTCCGGCTCTTTTCGTTCCAGGTAGCAAGTGCGGAAGAAGGCATCTCCCCTGGATCGGGAATACAAAAATCGATCAGGCAGGTCGTCCCGCCGATCAAGGCGGCTTTCGTCGCCGTCTCGTAGGTGTCCTTCGCGAAAGTGCCCATGAACGGAAGATAGATGTGGGTATGCGGATCGATGAACCCCGGGAACACGAATTTCCCCGACGCGTCGATCACCTCCGCATCGGCATCCAGATCATGACCGATGGCCACGATTTTTTCTTCGACGCACAGAATGTCAGCGTCGTATTGATCACTGGCGGTAACGATCGTTCCGTTCTGAATCAGTAAGCTCACAAATTCACCCCTTCCCCGGGAAGGCCTTTAATCCTTGTGCCAAATCTCACCCTCGTCCGGCCGGAACCACCGGGAAGTGACGACCTTCTGGCGGGTATAAAAGTACACGCCCTCTTTTCCCTGCACATGCAGGTCGCCAAAAAACGAGTAGCCCCAACCGCTGAACGGAAAGTAGGCAAGCGGCGCCGGCACGCCGACGTTCACCCCGACCATACCTGCCTTTACACCGTGGCTGAATTCGCGCGCGGCCTTGCCGGAAGAGGTAAAAATACAAGCGCCGTTGCCATAGGCCTGCCGATTGGCAGATTCCAGGGCGGACTCCAGATCGGCGAACCGCATCACATTCAGTACCGGACCGAACGTTTCCTCGCCCACGATTCTCATTCCGTCTTCAACCTCATCAATAATGGTCGGTCCGAGATAAAAACCACTGCCGGCATTTTCGACCTTGGTCCCGCGACCGTCGACCGAAATTCGCGCGCCTTCCTTTTCGGCAACACCGATCAGGCCCTCTATCCGCTCGAGATGCTCGCGGGTAATAACCGCACCCATTCCGGCATCCTGGTCCCGGTCGGTGGGCCCGACCTTGATTTCGCGCGTCGCGGCTTCGAGCGGCGGGATGAACGCATCTTGCGCTCCACCAACCACAACCGCGGTGGATGCCGCCATGCAGCGTTGGCCGGCGCATCCGAAAGCACCATCGATCATACCGGGGACCGCTTTGTCAAAATCCGCATCCGGCAGGACAAATACAAAGTTCTTTGCGCCGCCCGCCGCCTGGACCCGCTTCCCGTGACTGGTTCCGGTTTCGAAAATATATTTCGCCGTTTTCGACGCGCCCACGAAGGAGACGGCATTAACATCGGGATGCTTCAGCAGCCTGTCCACCGCTTCCTTCCCACCATGGACGATGTTCAACACGCCCTTGGGAAGCCCCGCCTCGACCAGCAGTTCAATCAGGTAGATCCCCGTCAACGGAACTTTTTCACTGGGCTTGAAAATGAACGTATTGCCGCAGGCAAGCGCCATGGGATACATCCACATGGGTACCAGCGCGGGAAAATTATAGGGGCAAATCCCCACGCAGACCCCTACCGGCTGCCGGATCGTGTGGCAATCAATGCCCCGGGCGATATTCTCAAGGCTCTCGCCCTTCAGAAGTTCGGGCGCGCCGCATGCGTATTCAACCACCTCGATTCCGCGTCGAACATCGCCCCGCGCTTCGGTCATTGTTTTGCCATGTTCGGTGGTAATGCTGCGCGCCAAATCCTCGAAGTGATCCTCCAGCAGCGCTTTGTACCGGAAGAGCACGCGCGCTCGTTCAATCGGGGGCGTTTCCATCCAGTCGGGAAATGCGCGCACTGCCGACGCCACGGCCGCGTCCACCTCCTTCGCTCCACACATCGGCACTTTCGCAATCACGTCACCCGATGACGGGTTGTGCACATAAGCGAATTCCGCCGTAAGCGGCGTCGACCACTCGTTGTCGATCAAGTTTGGACACGGGAGCAAGGTTGCAGTGGACATCATGGGCTCCTATTCATCATTGTGTAGTCAGGGATGGGCGGGAATTGGTTCCATCTCACCCGACTCCAGGTTCGACTGATACTGCTTCCAGCTTACCGGTTTCTTCCCATTCTCGATGGGCACCATGGAAATACAGCCGTCTACGGGACACACCAGCGAACACAAATTGCAGCCAACACAATCCTTTTCCCGCACTTCAGGAATGGGCTTGCCCGGAACCCGGCCCGGACCGAGGCCATACGGCGCCGGGTCCACCAGGTCGATGCATTGGTGCGCGCCATCCTCACACGCGACGTAGCAAAGATTACAGCCGATGCACTTCTCGGTATCAATCCGTGCGACCCGGAGGTAATTCAAGTTCAGATTCTCCCACGAATCGACCCGGTTCACGCTTTTTCCGATCAGCTCGGACACCGACGCAAACCCCTTTGCATCGAGATAATCGCTCAATCCCTCCTTGAGATCCTCGACGATTCGAAACCCGTAATGCATAACCGCCGTGCAGACCTGCAATGTCGTCGAACCAACGCACAAAAATTCCGCGGCATCGCGCCACGTCGAAATCCCGCCGATTCCCGAGATGGGAAGACCCACCTCCGCGTCGGCAGCGCAGTTCTGCACCATGTTCAGCGCGATCGGCTTCACCGCGGGGCCGCAGTATCCGCCATGCGAGGATTTCCCGTCGACGTATGGTTCGGGAACGAACGTATCGAGATCAACCTGGGTGATGCTGTTGATGGTGTTGATCAGCGAAATGGCGTCGCCGCCCGCGTTCTTTACCGCGCGCGCTGCGTGGACAACGCTCGTAATATTCGGGGTGAGTTTTATGATTACCGGGATCTGCGCCTCCTCCATCACCCAGCCCACGATCGTCTCGATGACGTCCGGGTTCTGACCCACGGCGGATCCCATGCCACGCTCACACATCCCGTGTGGGCAGCCGAAATTCAGCTCGACCCCATCCGCTCCACAGTCAACGGATCGTTTCATGTAATCGTGCCAGTTCTCCCGCGTATCCGTCATCAGCGATGCGATCACTACCTGACCGGGCCACCGTTCTTTCACTTCCCGGATCTCCCTGAAATTCGTCTCCGGCGCGCGGTCACTGATGAGCTCGATGTTGTTGAAACCGGCCATTCGTGAACCGGGAAGGTGCATCGCTGAATAGCGCGACGCGACGTTCACAATGGGATCGCCAATCGTTTTCCAGACCACCCCGCCCCATCCCGCCTCGAACGCGCGGTGTGCCTGGTATGCGGTGTTTGCGGGTGGACCGGAACCGATCCAGAATGGATTGGGCGATTTGATGCCGCAGAATTCGACCGACAGATCAGCCATGAATTCCCCCGCTTTCAAAATAGGTACGCTCCAACTCCGGAATACGCACCGGACGGTCGAATCCGGCGCCCGTCGCCTTCCCCGGCGCGCCCAGCCGCGTGCTTTGACGCGGCCCTTCGATCTTGTCACCGGTAAGCATCTCGTGGATTCCCCGCGCCGCGCGTTTCCCTTCGGCAACCGCATCAACGACTTCCGAACCGCCGTTCGCCCCGTCACCACCGGCGTAGACTCCGGCAATACTCGTCAGTCCGGTGGCGAAATCACGCTCAATCGTGCCCCCGTCTTCCAACTTCAGGTCAGGAAAGAGCGCTTGAATCGGTCCGGTCATCTTTTCCTGGCCTAGCGCCTTGATTACCATGTCGAACGGATGCACGAATTCGGAACCCGGAACGTCCTCCAGCTCTCCGGATTCCCCGGCACGGGTCCGCACGAGCCTGACGCCCGCGACGTGCCCATTCTTCTCCAGGATCTCGACCGGCCGCGTGTGGAACATGAACTCGCACCCGTCGAGCTTCGCAAGATCGTATTCATATTCGTATGCAGGCATGTCCTGCTTGCCACGGCGGTACACGATCACAGCACTCCCCGCTCCCAGCCGCTTTGCCTGCGTCACGGCATCGATGGCGGTGTTCCCGCAACCAATCACGGCCACACACTCCCCGACCGGTACCGTATGCAACGGCTGCGTGTGGATCTCCGCAATAAAGGCAAGGGACTCCTTGACCTCCGGCAGATCTTCCCCGGGAATGGACAGACGATGTGTGTTGCCCAGGCCGATCCCGATAAAGACCGCGTCGAAATCGCGCTGCAGTTCGGCCCCGTCCACGTCCTTTCCGACTTCGACGTTTGTCCGGATCTCCACGCCCAGCGCCTCGATCATGTTGATCTCACGGAGACTCGTTTCAGGCGTCAGCTTGTAGTACGCGATGCCGTAGGTATTGAGTCCGCCGGGTTGATTCTGCTTTTCAAAGAGGACGGCTTCGTGTCCAAGCTGCGCTAACTCGGCAGCGCAAGCCAGGCTCGCAGGCCCGGCCCCGATCAGTGCGACCCGTATCCCGGACTTCACGTCGGGCGACTTCAGGACCTGGGTGCCCGAATCGAGAACGAAATCGGTGGCATATCGTTGTAGCCGTCCGATCTTAACCGGCTGCTGATCCCGGTCCAGCAGAACGCATGCCCCCTCGCACAACACCTCGGTCGGGCAGACCCGGGCGCAACTCGCCCCCAAAGGATTGGCTTGAAAAATCGTGCGCGCGGATCCCAAGAGATTGTCGGAGGAAATCTTCTTGATAAAACCGGGGATATCGATGCCGGTCGGACAGGAATTTATGCAGGGAGCGTCGAAACAATAGAGGCAGCGATCCGCCTCCACGCGCGCTTCCTGGTCGCTGTACCGTGGCTCCAGATCGCCCATGTTTTCAGCGGCACGGGCGGCGCTTAATTTCGGTTCAATCGGCATCGTAGTAGATCCGGGCGGGATAGGCAGGTTTCAGCTGATGGCAATCTTATCGCCAATCCACCTTCGCGGTCAAGCGGCGCGGGGAGCGGCTGCGCCCGGTGTGGAGAACAGCTACGTTGAAAGCAGGCCTTCGTAGATTTCTGTCGTTTGCCGGGTCAACGCTGTCCAGTTGAACTTTTCCTCAAGCTTCTTAAAGCCGTTTTCTCCAAAGCTCTGTCTCAGTTCCGGATTGTCCAGTAGCGTAAGAATGTTCTCTTTTAAACTTCGAACGTTTTTTTCCGCGACAAACCCATCCGCCCCGTTGGAGATAACTTCCCGGGTGGCCGGGATGCTCACTCCGATTACGGGCTTTTTGAACGCCCATGCTTCAAGGTACACACCACCAAAACTCTCCTGCTCGGACGGCAGGCAGAAAATATCACATGCAGCGTAGGCCTCATTCTTCTCCTCGAAAGAAACGCGGCCAAGATTCCTGATTTGCGGATGTTCGAATTTTGCATGAACCTTCGCGGAAAAGGAGGTTTCAGGCCCGA
>Ga0302133_10001022_pt1 | contig 17679 bp, 13 predicted proteins | sample CB9_331_MG_FD_203121 | JGI IMG/M metagenome (GOLD analysis project Ga0302133, IMG submission 203121) | Marine microbial communities from Western Arctic Ocean, Canada - CB9_33.1 | ecosystem: Environmental > Aquatic > Marine > Oceanic | place: Canada: Western Arctic Ocean | collected 2017-09-19 | reverse complement strand
AAGCCGCCCACGGTGAAACCCAAGCCGCGCCCCAAAAACCCTAATCTCAAAAAACCCAAGCCCCCGAACACAGCCAAGAAGCCACGTGACATCAAGGTAAACATAAACAACACCCAGAAACACACCACCAACACACGGCCTAAGCCCCGACCGGTAAACCCGGCTATCAATTCCAAAGACGTCAACAACGCGCTGAAGGGCCTCAACAATCTTTCCGCTAAAATAAAAGTGCAAGTAAGCGGTAGCAACCGCGCCGCGTTCGCGACTTATGCACAGCACGTCGTCGCCGTGTATCGCCGTGCGTGGCAGCCATTGATTCCCAAAAACCTCACGCGCATGCGTATTGCAGAGGTTTCCGTGACAATCGGCCGAAATGGCCGCGTGATCAGTGCCCGCATCACCCGCCGCACGGGCGATGCCACTCTGGATAAGTCGGTACAACGTGCGCTGGACAAAGTGAAATCCGTGGGCAAACCTTTCCCATTGGGTTCACGTGACGCCAAGCGGACGTTTATCTTGGATTTCACGCCGGTCATTGGAGGTTAATGAGGTTAAAAGGAATTAAAAAATGAATCGCATAAAATCAATCCCCGTTCTTTTATCAATGCTCGTATGTTTCGTGTTGGCCAATTCCACATGGGCCGCCGGGTTGCAAGTGCAGGGCAACGTGGGCAAGCTGATTCCCGTCGCGATCAAAGGGTACCAAGGCGAAATAGCTAAAGTGCTGGCCTTTGACCTCGAAGTGATGGGCTGTAAAATAGTCGCCGAAACCGATGCGAGCTATGTGCTCGAAGGGAAAAATGGCGCGAATAATCTCACCGGTATTTTGAGCGACAACGCCGGCAACTTTGGCTTCAACCTCAACATCAACGGTGCCGCGCCCCGCGTGCTCGCCCACGCGTTGAGCAACGCCACCATCAAAGCCATCACCGGCCAAAACGGGATCGCCCACACGCAAATTCTGTTCACGATGAAAACCGGCAAGAACCAATGGGAGGTATTTCAATCGGATTATGACGGGCACAATCCCGTGGCACTTACTCACGACAAAACGATAGTCGAAAACCCGATGTGGATGCCGGATCACAGCGGGCTGTTTTACACATCATGGATGACGATCGGCGGCCTGCAAAACACCACGGTGGTGCGACACAGTTTGAAGACCGGCAAGCGCAAAGTCTTCTCGCGGTTCAAAGGTCTGAACACCGGCGGCGCGATGACGGCGCACGGGCCGGTGGCAGTGGTGCTCAGCAAAGGCGGGGCGACGGATTTATATTTGGCTCCGAAAGACTGGGATTTTTTGAAAGATATTCCCGGAAAAAAATTATTCCGCGCCACGCGTACCCGCGAGGAAGTTTCCAGCCCCACTTGGTCGCCCGATGGCCGATGGATTGCGTTTGCCACTTTGGTCAAAGGCCGATACGTGCTGGTTAAAATCGCGACGAGCGGCGGGCCGATGATTGAGATTCCCACCAAAGGCGCGTTCCGCCCCACGCAGCCCTGTTGGTCGCCAGATGGCAAGTGGATTTCCTTCACCCAGCAGCGCGGCGGCTTTCAAATTGGTGTCGTGCCCGCCACGGGCGGGAACGCAAAAATTTATTGTGAAGGCGAAGACCCCGCGTGGGCCGCCAACAGTCGGAATATTGTATTCACAAGACGCGCCGGTGGCGTGAATAAGAAACGCATGGCAATACTTGACGTACCGACAGAACAGGTAAAGATGCTCCCAGCCTTTACGGGCGGCGTGGGGCAACCGGCGTGGCAGTAAAGTTTTTAAACAGTTCCAACAAGGAGGAGCTCAACCAGTGCAACCAGTGTGGTTAAAGGAGAAATTATGCAAGGAGCAACATATCTAAAAACATTGGCCTTGGTTTGTGCAGTAGCCGCCATCGGTTGTAAGTCCGCAACTACGGACGTCACTCACATTCCCGGCAAAACATTGGCCAACAATGGAAACGGTGGCAATGGTAACGGAAACGGCAATCCCGGAGGAAATGGAAACACCGGCTTAGGGCCAGGCGGTACGGGCGGTGGAAACGGAGGGCCTAACGTGACTCCCAATCCGGGCACAGGATTTGGGCCATTGGGATTGCCCGGCGAGCATGAGATTGTGCGCGATGCGTTTCAGAAAATTCATTTCGCTTATGATAGCGCGGAGCTGCGGCCGGCAGATTTGCCGCACATCACCAAGGTGGCGGAGTACTTGATTCAAAACCCAAACCATTTGTTGGAAGTGGAAGGCCATTGCGACGAACGCGGCACGGAGGATTACAACCTCTCGCTGGGCGAACGCCGGGCCCAAACTATCGCGCAAGCGCTCGCTGAATTAGGCGTGACAGTTAACCGGCTCGCCACCAAAAGTATGGGCGAAAAAATGCCGATGGTGCAGGGCGGCAATAAGGAATCGTTCGCGGCAAATCGGCGTGGTGAATTTGTGTTATATGTACCGATGGAATCGCAGGGATTACCATCGGGCGGCGCGGATCCGCAACGGGTTAACTTGATTCCCGGCGGCACAGCAACGCCATAACACGGCGGCAGCCCAATGGGTTTGCAGCGCGGCACGTCCCCGGGGTTGAGGGCGCAGCCGCTTTGCCGCGTAAAATTTTGTCATCTGCAAAGGTGATAAACACCAACCCCAAGGAGGAAAACTAAAAGGAAGAAATTATGAAACGAATCACGTTGATCAATGCAACAGCTCTGGGCGCGGCGGCGATGCTGCTGTCCGTGAGTTGCAAATCACAAAAGCCGGTGGGATTGACCACCATTCCCGGCCAGAAAACCATCGTGGCCAGCAATCCGAATCCGCTCCCGGTGCCCACGCCCATTGGCGGAGGCGGAATTCCCGGCGGCACAACAATTCCCGGCGGTGGCCAACCGCTTGTAAACCCAATCATACAACCGATTAACCCAAACAACGCCGGTTTGCTGAACGAACAAGGTCACGGATTCACCGGCCAAGAGATGGAAGACCGCGAGGCATTTGCGGCATTGACCGTGTACTTCGAGTATGACAGTGCGGCGGTGCATCCGGATGACTTCGAGAAAATCAAGCTCGTGGCATTGCATCTCATCCAAAACCCCACCCACAAACTGATGGTGGAAGGCCATTGTGATGAGCGCGGCACGGAAGACTACAACCTCTCGCTGGGCGAACGCCGCGCGCTTTCGGTGGTGGACGAACTAGCGCGGATGAACGTGGGCGCCGCCCGCCTGCGCACCCTGAGTCAGGGCGAAAAGGTGCCAATGATGCTCGGCGCGGACGAACAATCCTTCGCAGAAAACCGCCGAGGTGAGTTCGTTCTGCTCATGCCAGCCCAGTAAAACAAGGCTAAACACTCTCAGCCCCCGAGAAATCGGGGGTTTTTTCTTGTGTGAATAGAAAATTGCGATACGTTGTCCAAACACTACGTACAATTTATGAGCGAAACTATGTTGGCATTTATTCAGGGTTCGGAATGGCTGATCATCGGCCTCGCCGTGCTGTTATTATTTGGGGCGAAAAAGCTCCCGGAACTCGCGCGCGGCCTGGGCAAAGGCATCCGCGAATTCAAGAAAGCCTCCAGCGATATTGGCGATGAGCTGAACCGCGGCGAAAAAGAGGACGACTATGATCGCCCACGCCGCCGCCAACGCCCCATCGAGGATCGGCAGGAAAAAACCACCCACGCCGAGGTGGAGGATGACAAGCCCGCGAAGGCTGAGTCTGAATCTAAGGCTTAGTTTCCCACTTCCATTATGGCCAAGGAGCCCGAGGACAAGCATGGGGCTTCTGATTCCGGCGGCGATGAAACGCCCGCCGAAAGCAATCCCCCTCAAGACGATTCATCTGCAACCCCGCCCGAGCAAGGCGATGAGCAGAGTGAATTGCCTTTGGATGATGAGCCCACCGAAGGCGGCTCCACGGTGGAATTCCCTCAATCAGATTTTCCGAAAGCCGATTTCTCTGAACCCGAAACTGAGGCTGCGGCGGACGAGGACGAACCCGTCCGCGATGACCAAGCGCAGGACGAAACGCACCACGAAGATCCCCATCACGCCGGTGACTTGGATTCAGGTCACGATGATCCTTATCACGATGAGTATTCACACGATTACGAAGATGAATATCATCAGGAACATCACGATGATTTTCAAGACCACGACCACGGCGAACACGGCGACCACGGCGAACACGAGCACGCTGATGGTGGAGATTTCGGTGGCGATGAAGGCGGTGATCACAGTGGCGGAGATGCGGGCTTTGGCGGCCCCATAAAACCCTTCCTCGATCACCTCGAGGATTTCCGTTTTATGGTGATGAAATGCGTGGTGGCCGTGGTGGCCGGCATGATGATTGCCCTCATCGGCTCTCCGTACATTGTCAAATTTCTCACATGGCCCCTCGAAAGCGCGCAGCTCATTGAGCAGGTCAACACCAACCCCGACAAACGCGCCGTGCCCGTGAAATTTGGCAGCGGCGTGGTGTCACACATTCGTGAGTCCGATTTAAAAAATATAGCCGAAGCCGGCGAACTGAAGGGCGCGTTTACCAACACCGCCGAGATCACTGCCCTCCGCCTGGTGCCCGCCGAGCAATTGGGCACCAATGGCACCCGCTATGCGCTCCAGCTTCAGGTGGACAATAATAGTTCCGATCGAGAGCCGTGGCATGTGGAGCTAAAGGCCTTTGGCCCACTCAAGTCGTTTTTCATTGCGCTGAAGATCGGCCTCTACGGCGGCATCACGATTGCCATTCCGTTCATTTTGATTTTTGTCGCGCAATTTGTGCTGCCCGCTTTGCACATTAAAGAAAAGAAATGGGTCTTCCGATTGGCCGGAATGGGCTCGGTGCTGTTTATGTTGGGCGGAGCTTTCTGTTATTTCGTGATTATGCAGGTGGCACTGTGGGCGTCGGTGGGCTTTGCCGGGATGCTCGGCTTTGGCGCGGACGAATGGATGGCCGAGGAATACATCGGTTTCGTGTGCAAATTTATGGTGGGAATGGGACTCGCATTTGAAATGCCGATGATCCTGCTCTTCCTCGTGAAGGTTGGCATCTTAGATTATGAAAAACTTTCGCGTTTGCGCATGTATGCCGTGGTGGCCAACATCATCCTTGCCGCCGTCATTACTCCCACCGGCGATCCTGTCACCCTCGCGCTGGTGGCTGTGCCGATGCAGTTGCTCTATGAACTGAGCACTATCATTGCATGGTTCATGGCCCGAAATAAGGCGCGCGAAGAAGCGGCTTTTGACGACGAAGACTAGGCCTCGCCCATGAGCCTCGTTCTCAAATCGCATTGCAAGGTCAACCTGCTGCTCAACATCCTGCGCCGTCGGGAGGATGGTTTTCACGAGCTGGAGTCGGTTATTCAGCCCGTGCCCTTGTTTGATGAACTCCGCATCGAACGCGCCACCAAAGGCATCGAGTTGACTTGCAGTGACCCTCGCTTGCCCGTTGGCCAAGATAATCTTGTCCATCGCGCCGCATCCCTATTCCTCAAAAAATTCGAAGCCGAAGGCGTTCGCATTCACCTGCAAAAAAATCTCCCGCTCGCCGCCGGTATTGGTGCAGGCAGCAGCAATGCTGCTTTTACATTGCGCGGATTAAATGAACTATTCGGTTCGGCCTATCGCCCAGATGAACTTCAATCGATGGCCGCTAGACTCGGCTCCGATGTCCCGTTTTTTCTGCAGGATAATCCCGCGCTTGCCACCGGGCGCGGCGAACAAATCACGCCGCTCAACCCTTTTGCCGCGTTGCAGGGCAAGGGACTGCTGCTCATTCATCCCGGTTTTGGTGTCAGCACCCCGTGGACGTATCAGACACTCACCAAAATGCCAAACGCCTACGGTCACGAGGGCCAAGCTGAGAAAATATTGCAATCGCTGCAATCGACTCAATCGGGCGAGTTGGCTGGATTTGGCAACTCGCTTGAAATCCCCGTGTTTCAAAAACATCGAGTGCTCCCCATCCTAAAAAATTTCCTCCAAGAAAACGGCGCACTCGTTGCGCTGATGTCCGGCAGCGGCTCCACCACATTTGCAATCACAAATAATCGTTCCGCCGCAGAAACTCTTCGGGCCAAATATCACGAACACTTCGGCCAAGCTGGATGGTCGGCCACGGTGGCGCTTTAGTTGTAGGCCGGTCCGGTGGGCCGGGCTACATCGCCACGACGTAAAATTCCCCAGTGGATTTCTTGGCGTCCTTGCACCTTGGCGGTTCACTCTCATCACCCCTGAATAAAAAATCATAGCCGCGAATGCGTCCAGACGTTAGCCTTCGGCGATGGATGAGTTGCTAAAACTGCTGCGTGATGATGCGTCGCTTACGCCCGCGCAAATTGCCGGTCGCCTAAACCTCGCCGAGGCAGAGGTGGAATCTAAAATTAAGGAACTCGAAACCAACGGGGTCATCCTTGGTTACCGCACGGTCATCAACGAAGAGAAACTGGAGGTGGATATTGTGCGCGCGGTGATCGAAGTCAAAATTACCCCCGAGCGCGAGGGCGGCTTTGACCGGCTCGCTTCACGAATTGCTCGGTTCAATGAGGTTCGAAGCTGTTACTTGATGAGTGGCGGGTTTGATTTGATGGTGGTCGTCGAAGGCACAGACCTGAAATCTGTTTCGTCATTCGTCTCCGAAAAACTGGCCACGCTTCAAGGCGTGATCTCGACCGTGACTCATTTCATGCTCAAACCGTACAAGGAACAGGGCGTGCTGATGGGCGGGGAGTTTAGTGATGAGAAATTAGCGGTGAGTCCGTAGAAAATTACCCCATCTCTTCCATCGCCATATCCAATTTGGCAAACAGGTCGGCCATCGTCTCTTCCGTCTCATCCCCCATATTGGAGAGCCGAAATGCTTTGCCTTTGAGCTTGCCGTAGCCCCCATCGATGAGGATGCCTTTTTCTTTCATCGCGCTTTGCAACTTTGGAACGTCCACGACCGTGCCCCCATCGCGTGCGCCGTTGTTCAGGCAAGTGAGCGAGATGGATTCGTAACCGGCCTCGGGCAGGAGTGTGAAGCCATGCTTTGTGGCCCAGTCGCGGGTCATTTGATTGGTGGCCCGATGGCGCGCGTAGCGGGCTTCCAAGCCTTCGGCAAAAAATTCATCCAATTTGTGCGAGAGTCCATTAATGTGTGGAATGCTTGGCGTGGTGGGTGTTAAGTTTTTCTCGGCGCTTTTTTTGAATTCAATGAAGTCAAAATAATAGCCGCGTGTCTCCGCGTTCGCCGCGCGTTCGAGGGCCGCATTGGAGCAGGTGAACACCGAAAGGCCCGGCGGCAGTGCCCACGCCTTTTGCGTGCCGGCAAGTAGGACGTCGATGCCCAGCGCGTCGAAGTGAATCGGCACTGCGGTCATCGAGCTCACGCTATCGACGATGAACATCACGTCGGGATATTTTTCCTTCAGCTTCGCGATGGTCTCCAGCGGGTTCATCACGCCGGTGGACGTTTCGTTGTGCACCAGTGTGAGCGCGTCAAACTCGCCCGTGGCGAGTTTGGCGTCAATGGCCTCGGGCAAAATGGGTGAGCCCCAATCCACCTGCAACCCTTCGGCGGCAATGCCGCAACGTTCGGCGACGTTGAGCCATTTGTCAGAAAACGCGCCGCACATGCAGCATAGCAGTTTGCGTTGGGCGAGGTTGCGGATGGCGCCTTCCATGATGCCCCATGCGGAGGTAGTGCAGAGGTAGACCAAGCATTCCGTGTCGAGGAGTTGCTGGAGCTGCGGCTGGATTTTGCCGTAGAGGGCTTGGAAATCCTGGCTGCGATGGCCAATCATTGGTGTCGTCATCGCATGCCAAGTGGCATCGCTGACTTCAACCGGGCCTGGAATGTGAAGTTTCAAATGACTCATTGGCTTTGGCTATTGTGCTGATACCGCAGTTTGTTTGGATTCGCCCAAACCGGTGATGCCCAGCTCGACCACGTCTCCGGGTTGCAGGAATCGTGGGGGATCAAAGCCGAGGCCGACTCCGCTGGGGGTGCCGGTGCTGATGATATCGCCGGGCAGTAATGTCATGAACTGGCTCAGGTAGTGTACTAAATGTTGCACTCCGTAGGCCATGTCGCTGGTGTTGCTGTCTTGAAGTTGTTCGCCGTTTACTTTCAACCATAGATTGAGATTTTGAGGATCGGGCACCTCGTCGGCGGTGGTGATGAAGGGGCCGAGGGGCGCAAACGTGTCACAGCTTTTTCCTTTCACCCATTGACCGTGGCGCTCGAGTTGGAATGCACGCTCGCTGTAATCGTTGTGTAATAGGTAGCCGGCCACGTGGTCAAGGGCGTTTGCTTCGTCGACGTAGCTTGCTTTTTTCCCGATGACAAATGCCATTTCAACTTCCCAGTCAGTCTTGTCACCGTTGCGGGGGATGACGATGTCATCATTCGGGCCGACGATGGCGCTGGTGGCTTTGAAGAAAACCACTGGCTCGGGCGGCAGTTTTGTTCCGCTTTCTTCCGCGTGGGCTTTGTAGTTGAGGCCGATGCAAATGAGTTTGCTCGGGCGAGTCAGCGGTGGGCCAAGGCGCGCGTGGTCGTCAAATGACGGCAGATTGTTTTGTTGTTGAATCCAATCAGCCAGCCGTGCGGGGCCATCGGAGCCGAAAAATGTTTCGTTATAGTCCTCGCCAAAAGCGCTGACATCAGTGCGCGTTCCGTTCTCGCGGAGCACGCCGGGTTTTTCCTCTCCGGGATTGCCAACTCGTATTAGTTTCATTTTATCGAATGTATAACGTGCCGCCGTCTACAGGGTAGGGGCAGCCTGTGATGAAAGAGGCTTCGTCGCTGCACAGGAACACGGCCATTGCAGCAACTTCATCCGGTTTGCCCATGCGACCGATCGGTTGAGCTTCAGAAAGTTTTTTGAACATTTCATCAGCGTTATTCGGGTAGTTTTCCTTAATAAATCCATCAACAAACGGCGTGTGGATGCGTGCGGGCAGGATGGCATTGCACCGGATGCCCTGCTTGAGATAATCGCGTGCCACCGAATAGGTCATTGTCAGCACGGCGCCTTTGCTGGTGGAGTAAGCGAAGCGGTCGTCGATGGCCATCACGCTTACGGTGGAGGCGATGTTGACGATGGCACCGCCGCTCTGTTGCATGTGGGCAACTCCTGCTTTGAGGCAGTTGTAAACGCCTTTTACGTTTACGTTGAGCACACGATCGAAATCTTCTTCGGAGGTAGTTAACACGTTTCCGACGTGCGCAACCCCGGCATTGTTTACAAGGCAATCGAGCTGACCGCGATTTTCGGCAATCTTTTTGAAGACAGCAGCTGTCCCCGCCTGATCGGTCACATCGCATTCATGGGCAGCGGCTGTGCCGCCGTCGGCTTGGATGGCTTCGAGGGTTTTATTCGCGCCCTCGAGATTTATTTCCAGAATATCGACCACGGCCCCTTGTTTCGCGAGGGCCCGGGCGATGGCTTTTCCGATGCCGCTGCCGGCACCGGTTACAATAGCATTTTTGTTTTTCAGGGAAAACACGGCGGGGACTTTGCGGGAGGGAGCCGTTTGAGGCAAGATTCATTCGAGGTGACTTTTGGTTGCATCTCCGGTAGCTTTTGCGCACTTCATTATGGCTGAAACTGAAAATAAATTACGCAGCGAAAATTGGTTTAATAACCCGGGCAATCCCGGCATGACCGCGATTTATGCGGAACGCTATCTAAACTTCGGGATGACGCTCGATGAATTACAATCCGGGAGGCCCATCATTGGCATCGCTCAAACCGGCAGCGATCTCACGCCGTGCAATCGTGTTCACTTGCAAACCGCCGAGCGCGCTGCTGCGGGGATTAGAGATGCCGGTGGCGTGCCCTTGATTTTTCCGGTGCATCCCATTCAGGAAAGTTGCCGCCGCCCCACGGCTGCCCTGGATCGTAATCTGGCTTATCTCGGTTTGGTGGAAATTTTGCACGGGTATCCGCTGGATGGGGTCGTGCTGACCACCGCCTGTGACAAGACCACACCCGCTCTGTTAATGGCCGCGGCGACGACGGATCTCCCGGCCATCGTGTTGAGCGGCGGGCCGATGCTGGATGGATGGCATAAGGGGGAGTTGGCCGGTTCCGGGACTATGATTTGGGAGGGGCGCAAAGAATGTGCCGAAGGAAAGATCAGCTATGACGAGTTTATGGAACAGGTGGCGGCCTCCTCCCCAAGTGTCGGGCATTGCAATACGATGGGCACGGCGCTCTCCATGAATTCGTTAGCCGAGGCGTTGGGCATGTCACTGCCCGGTTGCGCCGCAATCCCCGCGGCATACCGCGAACGGATGCAGATGGCTTACGCAACCGGCGTGCGTATCGTGGCCATGGTGAGGGAAGATTTGCGCCCGTCACAAATTTTAACACGAGAGGCGTTTGAAAATGCAATTGTGATGAACACGGCGATTGGGGGATCGACCAATTGCCCCATTCATCTCAATGCCATTGCACGGCATATCGGCGTGCCGCTGGATCTCGCTGACTGGCAAACGGTGGGTTATGATGTGCCACTTTTAGTCAACTGCCAACCGGCGGGAACCTATCTCGGCGAAGCATTCTATCGAGCGGGCGGCATGCCCGCTGTGGCCCGGGAATTGATTGAGGCAGGGCGCATCCATACCGGGGCAATGACGGTGAGCGGGCAGACGATTGGAGAAAATTATTCCGAAGTGCCGCCGCCGGATCGAGAGGTGATTTTTGCATACGATAAGCCAATGCAGGAGCAGGCGGGTTTTCTGGTGCTGTCGGGCAATCTTTTTGACGGGGCACTGATCAAGACCTGCGTCATTAGTGACAGCTTCCGTGAGCGGTATCTTTCCGCGCCCGGCGAAGAAAATTGTTTCACCGTCCGTGCCGTGGTGTTTGAAGGGCCGGAAGATTATCATGCGCGAATCGACGACCCCGCTCTGGAAATCGATGATCGTTGTATGTTGGTCGTTCGGGGGTGCGGTCCGGTGGGGTATCCCGGCTCGGCGGAAGTGGTTAACATGCAACCCCCGGCGGCACTCATTAAGCAGGGCATTCGCACGCTCCCCACATTGGGCGATGGTCGGCAAAGCGGGACTGCCGCGAGCCCGAGCATTTTAAATGTATCACCGGAATCAGCCACCGGCGGAAATCTGGCGCTGCTTCAAACGGGCGATGAAATTTGTGTGGATCTGAATCAATGTACCGTTGAGCTGCTGGTGGACAAGGCGGAAATGGCCAAGCGCCGCGAAGAGTATAAAGCCAGTGATCTTGAACACCAGACGCCCTGGCAGGAATTGTACCGCGCAAATGTCGGACAGCTTTCGACCGGTGGGTGTTTGGAGTTAGCCACGAAATATCATTGTGTCAGCAAATGTATCGCGCGCCACAACCATTAAAAAAGGCCCGGAATTCCGGGCCTTGGGAAGCTGGTCTACGTTATCATTTCCAGTTATCCGAACAGCTTTAACTGTGCCTCGGCTTTAACGAGTTCGCGGGGTTGGTTGAGGTGATTGTGCACGATCGTGCCGGGGTGGATGCCGAAGGCGTGATAAATGGTGGCCAGCAGCTCGGTGGGGTGGATGGGGTCGGTGTCGGGGGCACTGCCGGTTTTGTCAGATTGGCCAAACACATTACCACGCTTGATGCCCGCGCCGGCGATGACACCGGTGTAGCAGTAAGGCCAGTGGTCGCGGCCGGTGGCTGAGTTGTTATTGCCGCTGGTGGAAAGTCCCTTTTGTGGGCTGCGGCCAAATTCACCGACGCACAGCACAAGCGTGTCATCAAGCAAGCCGCGCTCATCCATATCGGTCAATAGCCCGCTGAGGCCGCGATCGAGCATGGGGGCGGATTGAGTTTTCATTCGCTTCTCAAGGCCCTGATGAACGTCCCACGAGTGGTTATCGCTGTTGGCGACTTTGGGCCAGACGACTTCCACCACGCGCGTGCCGGCTTCCACAAGGCGACGGGCGAGCAGGCAGCTTTGGCCAAAGGTATTGCGGCCGTAGAGGTCGCGGGTTTTGTCTTTCTCCTGTTTGAGATCAAACGCGTTGCGGGCACGGCCGCTCACGATGAGATTAAGTGCCTGATCGTAATATTCGTTGAGGTTGAACTTGGCGACTGCCTTGTCGATGTCGGGCATCGCTTCGTTGATGGAATCGCGCAGGCGCGCGCGGCGGCGCAGGCGGTGGCTGAATACCTCGGGTCGCATCTTGAGGTCATCGATTTTTATTCTGTCCATCTTGCCCATATCCATATCACCGCCGGCGGGATATAGCGTGTAGGGATCGTACGCCTTGCCGAGGAATCCGGCGGAGCCGCCTTTGCCGATCACATTGCTTTCCTGCAACGGGCGCGGCAGCATCACGAAGGGCAGCATCGGTTCTTCCTGCGGTTGGAGCCGCGTGATGTTGGAGCCGAAGTTTGGGAAATCCTTGGGGCTGGGCGGCTCAAGCTGGCCGGACGGGCTCACCTTGTCGGTCGTGTAACCGGTCATCATTTGGTAAATGGCCGCGGTGTGATTGAACAACCCGTTAGGCGTGTAACTCACCGAACGCATCATCGTGAATTTGTCGTTCACCTTGGCGAGGTTCGGCAGCAGCTCAGTGAAATTGACGCCGGGGATTTTTGTTTTGATCGGCGCGAACACGCTCTTCACATTGGTGGGCGCATTGGGCTTGGGATCCCACAAATCGAGATGGCTTGGGCCGCCTTGCAGATAAATCAGGATCACACTCTTCGCCTTACCCCAGCCGGGGCCGCCGCCTTTTTTGTCCTTTGCCTGAGCCTGCATTTCGAGCATCCCGCCGAGCGAGAGCCCGAGCATACATGAGCCGCCCACGCGCAGCACATCGCGCCGCGTCATGCCGAGGTGAGAGTCGCACAAATCTTTTCCGCGTTGTCCTGGTATTCTAATCATCGTGTGTTCCTTCGCTTGTTTTGAGCGTAACGGTTTTTTGGGTTTTGTCGAGTGCTAGTGATTAAATAAAAATGCCGGGCTGTTGATGAGTGCCCAGGCGATGTCTTGGGCGCCGTACAGGCGGCGGTTGGTGAGTTGCTTGGTGCTGAGGCCGGCGGCGCGTTTTAACTCGGCGAGCTTGGGGTCAATGAGCAACGGCGTTTTTGCGCGGGCCACTACGTCCTGCCGATCCTTGAGTTTGGGGTCGATGGGGCGGGGCTTCTTTGCGGCGGTCACGGCTTTGATGCGCTTCTCTAATTCGGCGTCCTGTTTGCGATAATAATCCTTGAGGGTTTTATTTTGCTTGGCGTTTCGTTTGTCAGCGGCTAACGCGAGGAGGTCAGAAATGTTTTTCGGGTGGCCGAAGTTTACCGGTTTTTTTGCGGTCGTGGTGGCCCAGCGAAACTTGCCGACCTGCCAGTTGTTGCCCTGATATTCCTGCTTCATAACAACGGTCAACAAAATTGGGCCTTCGTGTTTGGGCGCAGCTTTAATTTCAAATGATGCTGTGTGGGGCTTGTTCATTTGCGGCGCGATGCCCCAGCCGTTTGCGTTGCCGGCAAGATTGCCGTCGATCGCCGTGGCCACAGCGAAACTGCCCTGGCTGAAATCCGCCTTGGCTTTCTCAAGCTTGATCGGTTTGCGGTCGTCCGGTTTATCTTTGGGTGCCCAGAAAAGTTCCAACTCGGTGAGCACAAAATTTCCATCGTTCGGCGCGCGGCCGGGGCCACCTTTGGGCAGTCGTTTGTCCGGCAACGTTTCCAAACGCAGACCGGTGAGGCTCTTCGCGGTGGATTCTGCGGTGAGTGTAAACGTGTCTTTGCCGTTCTTGCCGCTGACGAAAATGATGCCGTCTTTTTCTTTGGTCAGGGTTGTGCCAATCTTGGATTTCAGCTCAGCAAAAACCAGTGTTTCCCATGCTGATTTGCCGGTAGGGTGAGTGAGCCATTCAGTGTATTGCGCGTCCGATTTGGTCTCGTGCGCTTTGAGAGCTTTTTCCGCGGCGGCGATGCGGGCGTTGCGTTCGTCGTTGAGTTTCTTTTCACGCGGGGCAATTTCTTTTTGATACGCATCAAGTTTGGCTTGGGCATCGTCGATGTTCGCCTGTCGCGCGGACTCGCGTTTTTGAGTGATGGGTTCAAGTTTCTTTTCGAACGCGGCCATTTCTTTGAGCAACGCCTGATGCTCGGGCTCGATGGATTTCAGCAGTGCGACGGCTGTGGCAATTTCCGTTTTGCGTGCGGGGCGGTTGAGGATGCGAAGGTACAGTGCATTGACGAGCTTGCTGTCATCGGGTTGTTCTTTAACGAGTTGGGTGATGGCGTTGTCGGGTGCAGTGAGGGCGGCGTCCACAGTGGGGCCAGTGATGAGTGCCATGACCGGGCCGAGTTGGAGGCCGTTAATGCGTTCGCATTCGCAGGCGCTTTCGCGCGCGGGACGGCCGAGCGTGCCTAGGAAGCCGTCCGGCAATTTTACCCCCACATCGGGCAGGGCAGCGGCGCGGGTGCCGGCGGGGACGCCGGGAATTTTGGTCTTTGTGCCGGTGGTGAAATAAATGGCGTCGTATAGCACTTCAGCCGGCAGTCGTCTGGGCAGGGCGTGTGAATAGTTGATTGGATCATCTTCATTCCATTGGTTGGTGGCGATGGAAAGTTGGTACGTTCGGCTTTTGCAAATGAGCTTCACGACGTGTCGCACGTTGAATTTGCTCTTTATGAATTCCGCCGTGAGCCAGTCGAGCAGTTCGGGATTGGAAGCGGGATTGCCCGCGCGGATGTCGTCCAGCGGCTCGATGATGCCCACGCCGAGCAAGTAACCCCACAGCCGGTTTACATAACTGCGCGCAAAGTATTGGTTGTCGGGGCTGGTGATCCACGCGGCGAATTCCTCACGGCGGGTGGCTTTTTCCTGTTTGTCGAATTTTGCCTCGAAGGGAAATTTCGGTGCGGTGATGGCACCGGTGCGGTCGTGTTTCATATCGCCGTTGGGCTTGTCAAAAATTTCCTCAAACAGCGGCTTCTTGCCTTCTACCGCAGTGCCGCCGACGGTTTTGTTGCCGCTGGCTTTGGCGTCTTTTTTCAAACCCACCTGCGCGAAGAAGGCGGCGGTCTCGTAATATTGATCCTGCGTCCAACGTTCGAATGGATGGTCGTGGCATTTGTTGCAGTTAAACCGTGTGGCCAGCCACAAGTGAGTGGTGTTCTCCATAATGGCATCGGGTTTGCGCAAGATTTTATAATAGCTCGCCGCCGGATTGGTTTTGTTGGAGCCGCTCGCGGTGAGAATTTTACGCGCGAATTCATCGTAAGGGGTGTTGGTTTTCACCTCATTGCGGATCCACTCACGAAACGCCTTCGCGCCTTCTGCGCCGAGGAATTTTCGGTTCACTTGCAGTAGGTCCGCCCATTTGTTCGACCAATGATCAATGTAATTTTCATTGCCCACTAACTCATCGATGAGCGCCTCGCGCTTGATGCGAGTGGGGCGTTTGTCGGCGAGAAATTGTTGCACGACGTCTACGCCGGGCGGCAGGCCGGTGAGGTCGAGATAGGCGCGTCGCAAAAATTCCGCGTCACTGCACAAGCCTGAGGGCGCAATTTTCATTTGTTTCCATTTTGTAGCGGTGAGCTGGTCGATGTCGCCCCACGTCTCGGGTTGTTTCCAAACAAAGCCCGAGCGATCGCCCATTGCGGTGATGGTGGTCGCCGCATACGCGCCCTCGAAGCGCGCCAGCACCGCTGCCTCGCCGCGGCGCAGTACGGTGACAAGGCCGCCTTTGTCAGCGTCAGTTACGTCCTGGTTACTGCTGGAAATAAAGGCTTCGGCAGTCACGTCGCGTTTTTCGCCGTTGCTGTACGTGGCGATGACGCGCATTTGCTGGCGCCCGCCGATGTTTTGGATGACCGGTTTTTGAGGCGATAGTGCAATCGATGTTACGCGGGCGGTGTTCAAATTCAACTTTGCACCGGTGGAGATCCACTCGTGTAATATGGCGTAATATTTGTCACCCGGTTTAGTGACTTGTCCGCCTTCGTGCGGTACGGCGGCGGTGGATTTGAGCAGCATCAAACTATCAGCCGGTGAAGCGATATTGACGCGGCGGCTGGCCAGTTCATCGGTGAACGCCCGCACATCATACAACGGATCGTAGCCACGCAACGAAAGTTTGAAACCGTTCTTGCCGTCCTTTGCACCATGGCACGTGCCGGCGTTGCAGCCGAGTTTGGAGAGCACCGGCATTACGTCGCGCACATAATCAATTTTGCGTTTGGAACCAATGCCGTTGACCGTGATTTTGGCTGTGATTTTTTGCCCGCCCAATTCAGCGATGAATTGCCCCGCGCCATCCTTGGCCGGATTCACTTGTCCGCGCGCATTCACCGTGGCGATGCCGCCCTTGAGCGTGAGCTTCGCGATGCGGGTGACATCGGCGCGCGTGCCGTTAGCGAAATGGGCGGTGACGAGGATTTGCGCATAATCGCTTGCGCCGGTTAGCGAAATATTCGCAGGTTCGATGCTCAAGTTGGCAATTTCCGCGCCTTTGGGGAGCGATTCGGCGATTGCCTCTGCAGGGTTCAACCCGCCCGCGGTGGCCACGGCGGCGTTGGCGGCAGGTTTGCTCAGGGTGACTGGCACGAATTTTTTCAACTCCTTGCCGTCGGCGGCATTTAGAAAACGAATGTGTCCGTCACTGCCTGCGGCGGCGAGCGTTTTGCCGTCGGGACTAAACGCCAGCGCGTAAATCCCGCTGGCGGGAATATCGAGCTTGGCGATTTGTTTGACGCCGTCGTTGTGAAATTTATCGAGCTGGATGATCTCTCCCGGCTTGCGGTTTTGCACGCGCTTGGCTTGGATGGCTGTGATGGCGGCGGGGATTTTTTCGGGTAACTTGGCCGAGTAGAGCGTGACTTGCCCGTGCCCATCGAGGGCGCTGCCGGCGGCGAAGACGTTGCCGTCTTTGGAATAACGCACGCTGAAAATGCGGCCGGGCATGTCGGGGAATTTGCGAATGAGATTCGCGTTGTCGCCGATGACGCGTTTGGTTTGGCGGAAGATGCGGTAGATTTGGGGGGCCCCATCCGCGCCGCCCACGAGGATGTGCTCGCGCGTGGGATGCCGCGCGATGGAGGCGATGCCGCCCTTGAGCGCCTTCGGCGTGATGGAAGTGATGTTGTCGACGAAACGGGAAGATTTGAACACCGTGAGTTTGGAGGTCATGTCGCGTCCGGCGGAGATGAGGTGTTCGCCTTTCACGTCGAACACCGTTCCGAGCACCCAATCGTTGTGCGCGCCTTGATAGAAAATTTGCTCGCCGGTCTTGGCGTTGATGGCGCGCACGGTGTTATCCGCGCAGCCGAAGGCGATGGCCTTGCCGTCGGGCGACCAACTGGCACCGTAGATGGTATCGAAGGTGGTGGAATGCGAGAGCGCGAGTTTGCGCTTGGCGACGTCCCAAACCTGCACTTCGCCCCGGCGCGCGGGATTGCCGCCGGTGACGGCGAGGAATTTGCCATCGGGCGAAAAGCGGACGCTCTCGATGCGCTCGCTCAAACCAATCAGCCGCGCGACCAATCCGGAGCCATCGGCTTTGTGCAACAGCACTTCGTGAAAACCAGCCACCGCGAGCAGTGTGCCGTCGGGCGAATAATCCAGTGAAGTGATAACCGGCGGCAGCGTGTACACCGGCGGATGCTCGGCATCCACTTTGCGCTGCGCGCTGGCGGGCGTGTCGTTCTTCGCGCCTTCGGCAATCCATTTTTTGATCAGTTC
>Ga0302133_10001018_pt1 | contig 17718 bp, 15 predicted proteins | sample CB9_331_MG_FD_203121 | JGI IMG/M metagenome (GOLD analysis project Ga0302133, IMG submission 203121) | Marine microbial communities from Western Arctic Ocean, Canada - CB9_33.1 | ecosystem: Environmental > Aquatic > Marine > Oceanic | place: Canada: Western Arctic Ocean | collected 2017-09-19 | reverse complement strand
CGCGGTAAAAATCAACAGGCGCGTCTTGTCGTCCATATCCGAGAGGTTGCTGAGCAGCGCCACGGCGATACCTTCCATCAACAACTGCTCGCTCATGCGCTCGGCGCCGTGATGCGCAACGGCATGTGCGACTTCGTGCGCCATCACGGTGGCCAATCCGGCATCGTCCTTGGCGATGGCAAGCATGCCGGTGTAGATTCCGACTTTGCCGCCGGGCAGGGCGAAGGCGTTGGGTTCGCTGTTTTGGAAAAGAACAAATTCCCAGTTGGCGTTGGGGAGATTGGCAACTTGGGCAATACGCTCGCCAACGCGCTGCACCATCGCGGTGGCGTTGGCGTCTTGGCTGATGGTCAACCGCCGCTTGATCTCGGCAAAGCTCTGCCGACCCATGCGGCGTTCTTCGCCGGGCGAAATTAAATTGAGCTGCATGCGGCCCGAGCCGGGCACCACGGCGCAGGCGGAGACGAGTGCCAGCACGATCAAGGCCAGCTTTGCTCTCATTCTCTTCGCAACGGTTCGCATGTTGTGAATAAAACACAAAACAGTCCGCTCCGCAAGCAGATCGCGCTTGGCAACGCGGCTCGCGCAGTGGCACCTTGGCCGCGATGAAGATCAACCTCGCATACGGCGAAGGCCAATTGCCCATCGAGTGTCCGGACGGACGGGTGACAGTCATAGAGCCCTCGAGCCAACCGGGCCTGCCGGATGAACGGGCGGCGGTGGAGGAGGCGCTGGCCGCGCCGATTGGCTCGCCGCCATTGCGCGAGTTGGCGGGGCCGGACACGCGCGTGTGTATCCTGTTCACAGACATCACACGGGCGACGCCGAACGACCGCATCATCCCGTGGCTGCTGGAGCACTTGTCGGATGTGCCGCGGGAGAACATCACCCTGCTTAACCAGACCGGCACGCACCGGGTGAACACGCAGGCGGAACTGGAGCAGATGCTGACGCCGGAGGTGGTGGCCAATTATCGCGTGGTGAACCACGACTGCGAGAACGACGCTGATCTCGTGCAACTGGGCAAAACGCGCGATGGCGCGCCGGCGCTTTTAAACCGGCACGCGGTGGAGGCGGATCTGCGGATTGTCACGGGCTTCATCGAGCCGCATTTGTTTGCCGGATTCAGCGGCGGGCCCAAGGGCATCATGCCGGGCGTGGCGGGCTTGAAGACCGTGATGAGCAACCACGGCGCGGCAAACATCGGCAGCCAAAACGCGACCTTTGGCATCACATCGGGCAACCCGATCTGGGAGGAGATGCTCGAGATCGCGCTGCGAACGGGGCCGAGGTTTCTGTTAAATGTCACGCTCAACGAGGAACGGCAGATCACGCGGGTGTTCGCCGGCGACCTTTTGAAGGCGCATCAGGCGGGCTGCCAGTTCGCGAAGGAGTCGGCCATGCAACCGGTGGCGGAGCCGTTCGATATCGTGGTGACGACCAACAGCGGTTATCCATTGGACATGAATTTATATCAGGGCGTTAAAGGCATGAGCGCTGGGGCGCGCGTGGTGAAGGAAGGTGGCACTCTAATCCTCGCCAGCGAATGCCGCGAAGGCGTGCCGTCGGGTAGCCCGATGGATCACCTGCTGCGCAGTGCTCGGAGTCCGGGAGAAATCCTGACGATGCTGGCCACACCGGGCTTTGTACGGCCCGAGCAATGGCAGGCGCAAATCCAGTCGCTGGTGCAGAGCCGGGCACAAGTCCTGGTGTACAGCTCGCTGGATGAGACGACCGTGCGAGAGGCGCATTTGGAACCGTGTGCGGATATTTCCGCATCGGTCAAAAAACGCTTGGATCAGATTGGGACGCACGCGCGCGTGGCTGTGCTGCCGCAAGGCCCGCTGACCATCCCCTACCTGGCTTCGGGAATGTGAATAAGTTTGGATTCCCTTTTGGGCCCGCCACCTTAAATTAAGCGCAGCCATTCACGGCTGAACAAGGAGGGTTTATTATGATGAGCAGATTGCGTTTCGCGTTTCCGTTGGTATTTTGTGTCGCCAGTGTCTGGGCACAGGGACCTGTTTTACCAAAGGCCAACAAGGGCCCCAAGGGGCCGCAACGGCCAAATATCATTTTGATCGTTGCCGATGACTTGGGCTATGGCGACCTCGGCAGCTACGGCCAGCAGTATATTAAGACGCCGTTCCTCGACCAAATGGCTGGCGAGGGACTTCGTTTTACACAGGCGTACGCTGGCGCGCCGATTGGGAGCGCATCGCGGGCGTCGTTGATGACCGGCCTGCACACGGGCCACTCGTACATTCGCGGCAACAAAAATATTCCGCTTCGGGCCAAGGACATCACCATCGCCGAGGTGCTGCGCCAGGCGCGTTACAAGACGTTGGCATTTGGTAAATGGGGGCTGGGGCTGGAGAACACCACGGGCGAGCCGTTCCGGAAAGGTTTCGAGCACTGGGCCGGGTTCACTACGCAGGAGCACGCGGACAATTATTACCCCTCGTTCCTGTGGCGCTTCGAGCCGGGGATAAAGGGCGTGAACGCATTTCACGGCATGCTGCCAATCCACCGCAACCGCGAAGGCCGCCGCGTGGAGTACGCGCAGGATCTGATCACCAAGGCGGCACTGAACGCCATTCGCATTTACCGGCCCGCCTTTGACAACAAGTTCCAGCCCTTCTTCCTGTACATCGGATACACCACGCCGCACGCCAACAACAGCCTGTTCCGCAAGACCGGCAACGGCATGGAGGTGCCCCATAATCGGCCATACGACAAATATCGCTGGCCCATGGCCGAACGCAACAAAGCGGCGATGATCTCACGGCTAGACTTGGACATCGGAAAAATTTTGGCCCGTCTTAAAGAATACAAGATGGACAAGGATACCGTCGTCATCTTCACCAGCGACAACGGCCCACACGCCGAGGGCGGGGTAAACCCGGCCTACCTGCGCAGCGCCGGCCCGCTGCGGGGCATCAAGAGAAACCTGCACGAAGGTGGCATCCGTGTGCCGCTGATCATTCGCTGGACTGGCAAAACCAAGGCCAACACCACCAGCGACCTGCCCGTGGCGGCTTGGGATTTCCTGCCCACGCTCGCTCAGGCCGCCCGCACCCGCGCCCCGCGCGACATCGACGGCATCTCTTTTCTGCCAACCCTACAGGGTCTGCCGCAGAACCAAAAACACCCATTCCTCTACTGGGAATTTCACCAAGGCGGCAGCCAGCAAGCCGCCCGCATGGGCAACTGGAAAGCCGTCCGTCCCTCGCTCGGGAAGGGATTGGAGTTGTACGACCTTAAAACCGACATCGGAGAAACCAAGAACGTGGCCGCGCAAAATCCAGATGTGATTATCAAAATAGAAAATTTCCTTCGCACCGCACGCACCCGTTCCACTCACTGGCCGCTCACCAAGCCAGCTGGGCGCTAGTCCGCTGCCGTTGGCAAAACCGTCGGCGCGTGCCACACTCCGCGCCCATGCCGGACAACCCGCCACCACTCCAGCCGGGAGCGCTGTACCTCGTCGCCACGCCCATTGGCAACCTCGAGGACATTACCCTGCGCGCGCTGCGTGTGTTGCGCGAGTGCGACATGGTGGCCGCCGAAGACACCCGGCGCACGCGACAACTCCTGCGGCATTTCGACATCAGTAAACCAACGGTGAGCTGCCATCAATTTAATGAGGCCAAGCGAAGCGTTGGCCTGCTCCGTCGGCTGGAGAACGGGGAGACAATTGCGTTGGTCAGCGACGCCGGCACGCCGGGCATCAGCGATCCCGGCGAACGCCTTGTCCGCGCCGCGCTAACGGACGGCCACCGCGTGGAGCCCGTGCCCGGCCCCTGCGCCGCCATCGCTGCTTTGTCCGCCAGCGGTTTGCCGACCGATCAATTTTTCTTCGCCGGCTTTCCGCCGCACAAATCTGGCCAGCGCCGCAACCGGATTGCCGCCCTTACCGAGGTGCCGGGCACGATTATTTTTTATGAATCACCCCATCGTATCCTCAAGCTGCTGGGCGAACTCGCCGAGGCTTGGCCCAACAGCCCCGTTGCAGTGGGGCGCGAGCTTACTAAAAAATTCGAGGAATTCCGTCGCGGAACCGCCGCCGAAATTCTCGCCAACATGGAGGCTCGCAAGCCGCGCGGTGAGTTTGTCGTTTTGGTCGGCGAACCGCGCGCATGATCAATTTGCTTGTCAACCCGGCCCGAGACCATTGCAATCCCACGCCACTCGATGAGCACAAAACTTTACGTGGGAAACATCCCCTATCCGGCCAGCGCGGATGAACTAAACGAACATTTCGCGCAAGCCGGCGGCGTGGCAACGGTCGATCGGCTGACCGAGCGACGCACCGGCCGAACACGCGGATTCTGTTTTGTGGAGATGGAATCCGCCGAGGCGGCGCAACAGGCAGTTGAGCAGTTGCACAATCAGGAATTCCAAGGCCGAAACCTGCGCGTGGTGCTGTCGCGGCCCAACGACGATTGATCAGACAAATTTCCCGGGATTCAATATCCCCGATGGATCCAAAGCCCGCTTAACCGCGCGATGGGCCGAGCGCGTCTCCGGCGAGGCTGCCATTGTCCACCATGGTTTCTTGGCCAATCCGATACCGTGTTCGCCGGTGATCGCCCCGCCAAGCCGCAGCACTCCTTTAAACAATGCGTTTTGGGCCGCCGCGCAACGGGTTTTGAAGCCGGGTTGTGACTCGTCGAGCATGAGGTTCACGTGGATGTTTCCGTCGCCTGCGTGGCCGAAGCAGGCCACTTTTATGCCGTGGCGTTTCTGCAAGCGAGCGGCCAGCGCGAAGAGTGCCTCCACTTGGCCGCGTGGCACGACGACGTCCTGATTGATTTTTGTCAGGCCTGTGTCGCGCAGGGAATAGGAAAACTCGCGCCGGATTCCCCACACTCGCTCGCAGTCCGCCGCCCCATTGGCACGTTGGAGGAAGACGGGCTTGGATTTTTTAATCATCCGCTCTAGCACGCTCATTTCCTTGCGCACACCGTCGGCTTGGCCGTCGAGTTCCACGATGAGATGGGCGCGGCAACCGTCGAACATGCGGGTGCCCGTCCGCGCTCGAACCGCAGCCACGGTAAATTGATCCGCCAATTCCACCGCGCAGGGCAGGTGTCCCTCGGCAAAGATGGCGCGCACCATGCCCGCTGCGGTTTTCATGTTGGCAAATCCAACGGAAAAACTCGCGCGATATGGCGGCCGAGGCAGCAGTTTCAGGGTGGCCTCGGTGACCACGCCCAGCAATCCCTCGGAGCCGGTGAACAACCGGGCGAAATCGAAGCCGGTCACGTTCTTGTGTGTGCGCCCGCCGAAACGCGCCACGTCTCCATTGGACATAACCACCTGCAGGCCAAGCACGTAATCGCGCGTGACGCCGTATTTAACACTGCGCGGCCCGCCGGCGTTCGTTGCGATGTTGCCCCCGATGAAATTGTCGGCACGGCTGGCGGGGTCGGGCGGATAATAAAGCCCCATCTGTTCGGCGCGTTCCTGAAGGGTTGCGGTTATGACTCCAGGCTGCACCACGGCCACAAAGTCGGGCTGGCTAATTTCCTTGATGCGGTTCAGGCGCGCCGTGGAAAGGACAATGCCACCGCGCGCGGGCACGCAACCGCCCACGTAACCATGACCAGCGCCTCGGGCGGTAACTGGAATACCTTGACGCGAGGCAAATTTAAGGATGGCGGAAACCGAGCGCACACTGCGAGGAAAGGCGACGGCATCGGGCCGCCGGGCCGCGAACCACTTGTCGCCGGCGTGCGCATCGCAGGTTGGCTCGTCCAGGCTCAGCTCGCCTTTGGGCAGTTGGCGGCGTAGGCGTTCCAGCAGGTTAACCGGGGTGGTCTTCACAGCTCGTCTGTGTTTGCCAGCAACTGCCGTGCGGATTCGGCTTGTGACCCGGGCACCTCGACTCGGATTCCCGACAAGTCTAGCGACATCCCGCCGCCGATCATGGCGCTTAGTTCGTTCTGGACAATGGCCGGGATGCCCGCCGCTCGTAACCGGGAGCAAACGAGATGCGCCTGGGCAGCGTTGACGGTCTGGTAGACAACCTCCGGAGCCATCACTTGTTCTTCGACTTGGGCCGGAAGACGCGGGGCGGGTTGCGGTCCGAGCCTTTGCCCCGCCACAGGATTCCGTTTTCGTTGAGGTTGCTCACCAGCGTGGAGAGACGCAGGGAAGTCAGGCTGAAGTTGGTGACCATGGTGGTAAAATCATTCTTCATTTTATCATCCTGGAACAAGCCCCCGGCGAGACCCTTTCCTTTTTCAAAGAGCGACACGACCTTGCTGATGTTGCTGGTGGCTTTTTTAAGATCCTCGCTGATGTCCCTTGCATTGGCGACGATGTCCTCGATATTCTTGCTGTTGGCCGCCACGGTTTTTTGAATGTCGGCTGCGGTTTGGTCCAGCCGATGGGTCAAGTGCTGCACGTTGGTCAGGGTTTGGCCAACTATCAACTTGTTGGCTACCACGGTCTGCTCGACCCCGGCCGCAGCGCGATGGACGGACTCGGCGGTCTTGGCGGCGTTGGCCATCACCATAGCCAGTTGCGGCTGGGCGTCGGCCACGACCTTTTCAAGTTGCGAGACAGTGGCATTCATCGACTCGGTGGTATGCTTTAAATCGGCAAACAACCCGCTGATGTTGGGCGCGTTGGTGGCGATGAGGTTTTCGATCTGGGCGACTGTGCTCTCGACCCGCTCAGCCGCCGCCACGCCGCGCTGGGAGATGTTGGTCATTTGCGCGGTCACATCCACCATGCGCTCGGAGAAAACTTTCACCTGTTCGGAAACGTCGTGCACGTTGCCGATAGTGGCGTTGAGATTGGCGATGGTCTCGGTGTTGAGCAAATCATGGTCAATCCGATACACCATGTTGGAAAAAGTGCCCACCAATCCGTCCAGCTTAACGACCATTCCGTCCACGCGCTCCACGAGTCCCTCGGCTTTCTGCCCAATTTTCTCGAGGCTCATCGGGGCTTTGCCTATGACAATCATTTCATCCCCAAGTTGTGAGCCGCGTTCTCCGGTCGCCTCCACGCTCACGTACTGGTCGCCCATGAGCCCGACTGACGCCACGGAGAACATGTCATTTTCATGCACGCGGTATTCTTTAAAAATAAGCAGGTGAATCCGCGCGCCTTCGCCGCTCTCCTTGAGCTCAACTTTTTCCACGTACCCAATTCGCACGCCAGACATCACCACGCTGGCCTGCCGCACGAGAGTACCAGCGTTTTGGGTTTCCATTACCACGACGTAGCCTTTCTTGAATCCCATGCTGGTTTCGCTGAAGCGAATCGCCAGTGCCGCCGCCAGCGCCAGACACACGACCATGAAGAGGCCCACTTTAAGTTCCAATCTGCTGCTGCTCATGAGAATTCCACTTCCTTCAAATCGGCTTCTCCCTTAACGAACCGGCTCACCACCGGGTCTTCCGACATAAAAACATTTTCTGCCGTGTCGTCCAGATAAATCCGTCCACCGTGCAAGTAAAGGATGCGTTCGCCCAGTCGGCGCGCGGTGCGCATATCGTGGGTGACCACTATGGTGGTGGCGTTTAAACGATAGTTCACGCGCATCATCAACTGGTCGATGGTGTCGGCGGACATTGGATCAAGCCCGGTGGTGGGCTCGTCGTAGAGGATTATTTCCGGCCGGTGCACAATTGCGCGCGCAAGGCCGACTCGTTTTTTCATGCCGACGGAAAGTTCCTCCGGACGCTTGCCCTCGATGCCGGGCAACTCCACCAGCTGCAGCACCTCCGCCACTCGCTCAGCTACCTCCCGGTCATTGCCGCCAATTCCCCGCATGGCAAAGGCGATGTTCTCGGCCACGGTCAATGAATCGAAGAGCGCGGCCCCTTGGAAGAGCATGCCAAACCGGCTGCGAATAGACAGCAGCTCGCGCTCGTTCATGGGCACGAGATCCTGGTCGTCCAATCGCACTTCGCCGCTGTCGGGTTTGATAAGCGCGGCAAGGTGTTTTACCAGCACGCTCTTGCCCACGCCGCTGCGGCCAATGATGGCGATGGATTCCCCGGTCTCGATGGAAAAATCCAGACTGTCCAGAACTGTCTGAGTTCCGAAGCGCTTGGTTAAACCACGAACCTCGATCATTCCCACCACCCCATCAGGATAAAGAATGTGCGTAGGAACAAGGAGAGGAAAAAGTTGGAAATGAGAATGACGATGCAGGAATGTACCACCGACAGGTTGGTGGCTCGCCCCACTCCCTCGGCGCCAAGCCCGCAGTTCAGCCCGCGATAACAGCCGATGAGCGAGATGATCATCCCAAAGGCAATGGCCTTGATCATCCCCAGCCACAGGTCGATTGGGTCGGTGAAAAATTCCATGTGCTTGAGCGCATAGGCCCCGTCCATGCCCAGCAGAGAGGTGCCCGTCACGTATGCGGCCGCGATGCCGAACAAGACCAACAACGCAGTGAGCAGCGGCATGGCGATGATCGCGGCGAGGAAACGAGGCACCACCAAGTGATCCACCGGGTGCGTGGCCATGGTACGGAGGGCGTCGATCTGCTCGGTCACACGCATGGTGCCCAGCTCGGCGGTGATCGCCGCCCCGACGCGCCCGGCCACCATCAAGCCCGCGAGCACGGGGCCCAACTCGCTGGTCATTCCCACGCTCACCACCGTCAGCGCGAGTGTGCCCGTGTCCAGACGCTGGAACTGGTAAAAGGATTGAGCACACAGCACCATGCCGGCAAAGGCTCCTGTGATAACGACCACGGTAAGCGACTTGACGCCGATGAAGTGAAGCTGCCGCACGACTTCTTTTAATTGCGGGCGAACGGTGACCAAGCTGCGCAGGGTCTCGCCGGTCAATAGGGTCAGACGCCCCAGCTCCAGTACAAACTGAGTGAGCATCCCTGTGGGTTCGTTTGTAGCGTGATCTCCCATTCCCCTCCCCATGAAGGCGCACCCAAGGAGGCACACTTTCTACTGGCCCGAAACCGCCTCGGTGGCGGAGACCTTTTGCGAAAAAGTCAGCTTTTTGTCATCGGCGGAAACCTCGATGGGTTCGCCATCGTGAAAAGTTCCGCGCAAAATTTCCTCGGCCATCGGATCTTCCAAATAACGCTCCACCGCGCGGCGCATCGGACGTGCGCCGTACTCTGGATCGAAGCCTTTCTCCACCAGAAATTTGCGGGCAACCTTGTCCAGTTTCAGGTTGATCTCCTTGGCCTTGAGACGGTCAATCACCTTGCCCATCTCGAGATCGAGAATCTCCAGCAAATCCTCACGGGTCAGTGACCGGAACACGATGACATCGTCCAGCCGGTTGATGAACTCCGGCCGAAAGGTGCGCTTGGCTTCGTCCATGATTTGTTCGCGCATCTTCTCGTAAATAATCTCATCGGGCGAGGTGGTGAACCCAATGGTCGAGCCCGGCTTGGCCTTGTCCGCGCCTAGGTTCGAGGTCATTAAAATAATGGTGTTCCGAAAATCCACCGTGCGGCCCTGACTGTCGGTCAGCTTGCCTTCCTCCATGATTTGCAGAAGCATGTTCATCACGTCGGGATGCGCCTTTTCCACCTCGTCAAAAAGCACCACGGAATACGGCTTGCGACGCACCTGCTCGGTGAGCTGTCCGCCATCCTCGAAACCTACATAGCCCGGGGGCGAACCAACTAGGCGCGAACTGGAGAATTTCTCCATGTACTCGCTCATGTCAATCTGGATGAGCGCCTTGGAATCACCGAAAAGCTCGGCGGCAATAGTCTTGGCCAGCAGCGTCTTGCCCACTCCCGTGGGGCCGAGCAGCGCGAAGGTGCCAATGGGGCGGGCGGGATCCTTGAGATCCGCACGGCTCCGGCGCAGTGCCTTGCACAACGCTCCCACAGCCTCGCCCTGTCCCACGATGGTGTGGGACAACTCGTCCTCCATCTCCAGCAGTTTTTTGATCTCGTCCTTCTCCAACCGCTTGAGTGGGATGCCCGTCCACTTGGCGACCACCTGTAAAATATCGTCCTCGTCGATGACCACCGACTTCTCCTCGCTGGCCGCCTTCCATTCGGTCAAGCGTGTTTCCAACGCTTCCTTGGCATGTTTTTCCTCGTCACGCATTGAGGCCGCGCCTTCAAAATCCTGTTCCTTGATGGCCTCTTCCTTCTTCTGCTTGATCTCCTCGATCTTCTCCTCAAGTTCCTTGATGTCCGGCGGCCGGGTCATGGCCTTGATGCGCGCGCGGCTGCCGGCCTCGTCCATTACATCGATCGCCTTGTCGGGCAGGAACCGCGTGGTGATGTAGCGATCCGAGAGGTTGACCGCCTCCACCAAGGCTCCATCGGTGATGGTGGCTTTGTGATGATCCTCGTACTTCGAGCGCAGTCCCTTCAGGATTTCCACCGCCTCATCCTTGGTGGGTGCCTCGACCCTCACGGTCTGGAAACGGCGTTCCAACGCGGCGTCCTTCTCGATGTATTTCCGGTATTCGTTGAGCGTGGTCGCGCCCACACATTGCATCTCGCCGCGGCTGAGTGCGGGCTTGATGATGTTGCTGGCGTCCATAGTGCCCTCGGCCGAGCCCGCACCGACGATGGTGTGAAGCTCGTCGATAAAAAGAATGATGTTTTTCGCGCGGCGAATCTCGTCCATCACCGCCTTGATGCGTTCCTCGAACTGGCCACGATACTTGGTCCCCGCGACCATAAGCGCGAGATCCAGCGTGATCACTTTGCTTTCGCGCAAAAGCTCGGGCACGTTGCCCTTGATAATTTCCTGTGCCAACCCCTCGACAATGGCTGTCTTGCCCACGCCGGCTTCGCCGAGCAGCACGGGGTTGTTCTTCGTGCGGCGACAGAGAATCTGAATGACACGCTCGATCTCATCGGCGCGGCCGATCACCGGATCCATTTCGCCCTTGCGAGCCACCTCGGTGAGGTCGCGGCCAAAGGCACGCAGCGCGGGGGTCTTGGTGCCTTTTTTGCCCTTGGGCGCATCGCCTTCGTCGCCATCCTCAAGGTCGTCATCGGTGCCCACGAAGTTGGGATCGAGTTCTTTTAAAATCTCCTGCCGGGTTTGCTCGATGTCCACGTCGAGATTTTTAAGCACTCGCGCCGCCACGCCTTCGCCCTCGCGCAGCAGCCCGAGCAGGATGTGCTCGGTGCCCACATAAGTGTGCGCCAGCGCCTTGGCTTCCTTGGCGGCAAGGTTTAAAACTTTCTTGACCCGCGGTGTGTATGGGATGTTGCCGACTTGTTTCTGATCCGGGCCGGTGCCGACTTGTTTCTCGACCTCCAGCCGCACGGTCTCCAGATCGAGCCCCATTTTCTGGAGCACGTTCACCGCCACGCCCTGGCCGAGTTTGATCAGCCCCATCAGTAAATGCTCGGTGCCCACAAAGTTGTGGTTGAACCGATCCGCTTCCTTGCGCGCCAGCGCCAGCACTTGCTGGGCTCGCGGCGTAAAATTACTCATCCCTTCGTCACTCATTTCTTATGGAATTTTGCCTTCAATTCTCTCTTTTGTCCAGCAAAGCACATACCAACTTATGCCCATTTCCAAATTATTTCCACTTTTATCACTTGACGCTCAAAAATCGCGGTTATTCGGGCAACTGCAGGCCACCCAATTCACCCAGTCGCTCCCGCAGCAGGCCCGCGCGGTAGACATCCCGTTCCTCACCGGAAAGTTTTTCCCCTGCCATTTGCTGCAAATGTGCCGGTTGAGTCACGAGAAACAGCTCGTCCAGCTCGGTTTTTTCCACGCCCGGCAACAGCCCCATCACCACGCCCAAACGCATAAGCGAAAGCTGGTTCATCGCTTCCTTGCTGCTGACGATGTGCGCGTTGGCGAGGATACCGCATGCGCGGCCAATGTGGTTGAACAACTCCGACGGCTTGCTTTGGAGCAGTGTTTGCCGCGCGTTCTCCTCGTGCTCGATAATCTGTAGCAGTACTTTGCTGATGCGTTCCACGATGTCACCCTCTGATTCGCCGAGGGTCATTTGGTTGGAAACCTGAAAAATATGTCCGAGCGCCTCGGTGCCTTCGCCGTACAGTCCGCGCACCGCGTGTCCCAGCTTGGTCACCGCCTGAACAATCTGGTTCACCTGCTCCTGCAAAACCAGCCCCGGCAAATGCAGCATCGCGCTCACCCTAATGCCCGTGCCCAAATTGGTCGGGCACGCGGTCAGGTACCCCAGTCGTTCGTCAAAAGCATATTCGATCTTCTTCTCCAAGCTCGTGTCGAGGCGGTCGATCTTTTGCCAAACCTGCTTGAGCTGCAACCCCGGCAACAACGCCTGCATGCGGAGGTGATCCTCCTCGTTGACCATCACGCAAACAGTCTGGTCTTTGTTAATCACCAACGCACTGCCCGCGCCCTTGGCCGCGTGCTCGCGGCTGATGTGGTGACGCTCGACCAACAGTTGCTTTTCGATCGCCTTGAGGTTGTCCATCGACTCGCTGTACCCGCCGCGCATCGCCGACAAACCCGCCACCGCCGGCTGGATCAATTCGCATGTCTCCACGCGGCCCGCTTTTTTCGCGCGGCCAGGAAAGGCGCGGCCATTCACGTTGCGCGCCAGCCGCACCCGGCTGGACATCACCACGTGATCATCCGTCTTTCCAAGTCCTGAAAACTCGGACGCGTCATTTAAAAATTCTTCAAGGTGCATCACGCAGCCGATTCGCTTTCCAGTTCCTTGATCTCGTCGCGCAGTTGCGCGGCCAGTTCGTAATTCTCCTCATCCACCGCTCGGTTCAACCGGTCTTGTAGACTCTCGCGCTGCCGGGATGCCGTGCGCGCCTGATGCAGCGCCTTGGGCACTTTGCCCACGTGCTCGGTGCCCTTGTGCATCTGTTTAACCATCCCCTCCAGCGGCTCCGCAAAGGTCGCGTAACAATCCGAGCAGCCAAGCCGGCCGCTCTTTTTAAAATCCGCGTGGGTGAATCCGCAGGTGCCGCACACGAGATCGCTGCCCGCCGACTCGATTTCCGCCCCCAGCCCCAGCAGCAAATCCGCCAAGGCAAATCCCTGCGGGTCGGTCACGCCCTTTTCCTTGGCGCATTCCTCGCAGAGATCAACCTTTTTCATTTGGCCCTCCACGATCTCGGTCAAGTGGACCGTCGCCTCTTTTTCACATTCCGGTTGGCAGCATTTCATTTTTTATCCCGCGCAAACTATATCGCCTCGCCCTCGCTGTTCGTCAAGGCATGATAGGCCGCCATAAATTTTCGTGTCACCGATCCCGGTCGGCCCCGGCCAATTACGCGCCCGTCGATCGATGCCACCGGCGCAATCTCCGCCGCTGTGCCGGTGATAAAACATTCGTCGGCGTTGTACAGGTCGTACCGGGTCAAGTCCGGCTCGCTCACCTCCAGCCCCATCTGAGCCGCGAGATCAATCACCACCCCGCGCGTGATGCCTCGCAGCGCCCCGGCCGAGAGCGGCGGGGTCAGCAGCCGACCACCGGATAGGATGAACACGTTGTCGCCCGTACACTCCGCCACGTTGCCAGAGGGGTTGAGCATGATCGCCTCGGCGCAGCCGCCGATCTTCGCCTCAATCTTCGCAAGAATGTTGTTCAGGTAATTCAGCGACTTGATCGCCGGGTTGATCGCGTTGGCAAAATTGCGCGTCGTCGGCACGGTGATCAGCGGCATGCCCTGCTCGTACAGTTTCTTCGGGTAAAGCTGAATCTTGCCGGTGATGACAATCACCGAGCCTTTCTTGCAGCGATCCGGATCCAGCCCCAGCGTGCCCACTCCGCGCGTAACGACTAGCCGGACGTAGCCATTGCGAATCTTGTTGCGCCGGCAGGTGTCCAACACCGCTCGAGTGATGGCGGGACGCGACAGGGGGATTTTCAGCAAAATAGCCTTGGCCGAAAAAAACAGCCGGTCGATGTGTTCCTTTAATTTAAACGCACGCCCGTTGTAAGCGCGGATGCCCTCGAACACCCCGTCGCCATACAAAAGACCGTGGTCGAACACGGATATTTTCGCGTTCTTTTCGTCGTAAAATTTGCCGTCAATGAAGACCTTCATTTCCAAGAGCCGCCGAACCTAATCGCAACGCCGCCAAGCACGCAATAAAGTTCAGTTCACAATCCTCCCGTCCGCCAGGCGCAAAACCCTCCCGGCGTGACCGGCCACCTTTTCGTCATGCGTAGCCACGACCAAAGTCACTCTTCGTTCCCCGTGCAAATCGCCCAGCAGCGATATGATCTCCTCGCCACTCTCCGAGTCCAAGTTGCCCGTCGGCTCATCCGCCAACAGCAAGCGCGGCCCGTTCATCAACGCCCGCGCGATGGCCACCCGTTGTTGTTCGCCGCCGGAAAGCTCGTTGGGCCGATGCTCCAGTCGCCTCGACAGACCCACCCGCGCCAGCAGTTCCCGCGCGCGCGCCTCCGCTTCCGAGTTTGGCAGACGCGCCATTCGCGCCGGGAGCGCCACGTTTTCCAGCGCGTCCAGCTCCGGCAGCAGGTGGTACGCTTGGAACACAAACCCGATCTCCTTGTTCCGGAACTGCGCCACCGCCTGCCGCGACATTTCCGCCAAGTCCGCGCCCGCCACGCGAATGCTCCCCGCGTCCGGCACGTCCAGTCCGCCCAGCAAATGCAGCAGCGTCGTCTTGCCCGAGCCCGACGCGCCGCACAACGCCACAAACTCCCCCGCCGCCACGGACACATCCACCCCGCGCAAAACCTTCAGCAAAGAGGCACCCAGGCGGAAACTCTTCGTCACGCCCCGCGCCTCCAACAATGTCGCGCGCTCACTCATGCCGCAACGCCTCGGCCGGCTTCAACCGTGATGCGTTCCAGGCGGGAATCACCCCCGCCCCTTTGCTTATTAAGAGCGAACCGCCACAGATCACCGCAATGTCACCCCACACCAGCTGCGCCGGCAGTTGCCGGAAAAGATAAATCTCCTCGGGAAACAACTGAAACCCCGTCTGGTCGCGCATGAACAAAAGGATCTCATTGCGATACTCCACCACCACCAGCCCCAGCCCCAGCCCCAGTCCCACGCCCACCACGCCCACCACCAGGCTCTGCGTCAGGAACACACAGCTCACCTGCCAGTTGGTCGCGCCAATGGCTTTTAACAATCCAATGTCGCGCGTCTTCTGCACGCCAAAAATTATCAGCGAGCTGGTGATGCCAAACGCCGCCACGATGACGATAAAGAAAAGCAGGAATTCCATAAGAGCCTTCTCCACCGCCACCGCCTCCAGTAGCTGCGGGCTGCGATCACGCCATGTGGATAGAAAATAATTCGAGCCCAGCTGCGCCTGCAGCTCCAGCGCCACCTGCCCGGCCATGTGCGAGTCGTCCAGTTTCACCAGCAGCGCCGAGGCGTTGCCCTCCATTTTAAACAACTCCTGCGCCGCCGCCAGCGAGCAGACGATCTGGTTGTTGAACTCATAAAAGCCAACATCGTAAATCCCGCTCACTGGGTAAGGCTCAGACAGGATGCCAATGCCACCCCCGTCATTCGCCTGCGCCGACTGCTTCATGCGTTGCAGTTCGCCCGGCGTGAAGATGTTCAGATTTTCCCCGATACTAATCGCGAGGCTGTCGCGCCCGGCCAGATTTGCCCCCACCACCAACTGGTACAGATATTCCCCGTCCTCGGTCTCGCCCAAATCGAATTGCCCCATCTCAATCGAGCCGGGCAAAATGTTCACCTCGCCGATGGTCTCCGGATCCACGCCCCACAGCACCAGCCCGTCCATCGGCACGCTCCCGCGCTTGATGTCCGGCTCCACCAGCACCTTGCGGGCGATGATCGGTGACACGCCACGCACGCGCTCGTGCTGACTCACCTTCTTCATCAGCGCCCGGTAATCATTCATCCGCCCGCCCTCCTGCGCGATCACGAGGTCGGAATTAAAACCAAAAAGCTTCGCCTGCAAATCCTGATGAAACCCAGTCATCACGCTGATGACAACAATGAGCACCGCCACCCCAAGCATCACGCCGATCACCGAGATGAGAGTGATAAATGAAACCGACGTGCGCTTGGGCCGCAGGTAACGGAGCGCCAGCCCCAGTTCAAATGGCAGCCAAGACATCGCCGCGAAGCTAGGCCACTCCCCCACCCCCGCGCAAGCAATACCCATTCACCGAGGAGAATCTCAGGATTCATTGGACGGCTTTTTGGACGTTTTATTTTTGGCGGGCTCGGTGGCTGGCAGTTCAACCTTGGGGATGGCGCGCACGGTCACGTCGGCGTGCAGCAACTGCTCTTCCTTGTACTTAAAGAACCGTGCCAGCAGCAACTCGGGCAGCCGACCGATGCGTGTGTTGTGGCGCTCCACGCTGTCGTTGTAGCCCTGACGCATGAGGGCGACTTCGTTTTCCAGCGTGATGATCTGATCAAAAAGTTTCTGGACGACCTGATTTCCCTTTAAATCAGGATAGGCTTCCTGAACGGCCAGCACGCGCTGGGTCACGGCGGTCTCGGCGGCGAGCAGTTTGTCGGCCGCGTCTGGTTTCCAGTCGGCCTGCGAATCGAACTGGCTGCGCAAATTGGCCACTGCCTTCTGCAGTCCGCTCTCGTGTTTCAGGTATTGTTTCACGACCAATTCAAGGTTGGGGATCAGGTCGGCACGTTTCTTGAGCGACACGTCGATGTTGGCCCAAGCGCGCCGCACGCGGTGGCGCACGAACTGCAAATCGTTGTACATTAAAATCACAAAACATAGGGCCAGGAAAACTGGCGCAATGAAGGCTGCCATCATGTAGTCGGTGGGCGCATAGGATGCGGTGCCGCCAAAGATGCCCAGCGCGGCAAGCACGAAACCGTTGAGCCCGACGTTCAGCCAGCCCAACCCGCGGCGGCCTTTGCGGGTCATCAACCGCCCCTCGGTGAGGTTGGCGGCGATGAACGGAAAGGTGGAGTCGTCGAGCGCGAACATGAGCCGGTCGCCCGTGCTCGGATCCACAATCGCCGGGCCCAGAAGGTACATCTCGTCACCCGGCCGCAAGTTCACCTCCGTGTAATGGCGGTTGCCCGAAGATTTGGAATGATGATGCTGGCTGTGAATCTCCGCTCCCTCGAGATCCACGGGCGTTGTCCCCTCGGCATCCTCGCACAGGAACCGCGCGCGTTCCTCCCGGTCGACGATCGTCACCCACTTCGCATTCTTGCCGGAGCCGCGTTTCTCCCTCACCACATAGTGGTAGTAGATGCAGTCGCGCCCGCTCAGCGGCCCCTTAAAAGTCTCCTTTTCCTTCCGGGCCGTCCCCTTGATTTCCGATGGGCCATAAGACAACCCGGTGGAAAATGAGGTGGGAATGTTCTCAATATAGCGTTTCTCCCGGATTTTCCGGAAACCATATCGCGAGATAAAAATTGCCAACACCACCCCCATCACCAGCATGGAAATAAAATGCCAGAAACCAATCGCCACCTTCTCAATCTCGCGCTGCGCGCCAAAACCCGGCGCGAAACTGTCGGCCAACGCCATCCCCGGCACCGGAGCGACACCCCACATCGGCGCCAGATGGCGTTCCGGAAAACGCGCGCACACAGTGTTAAATCTCGTGATGCCCGCCGCCACGTCACCATAGATTCCCTGCACGCGCGAAATGTCCAGATCCGTCAACCGGAGCGCCAAGTAAACCTCGTTAAACACTTTCTCATCCGCCCAATCCCCATCCCACTCCACCCCGCCGCGCTGCAACAACAACTGGATTTCCTCGCGGGCATTCTCCCGTTGCCGCAGGGCGCGCTCGCGCGAAGTCTCCAGATCCGCCCGCATCATGTTT
>Ga0302133_10001017_pt1 | contig 17718 bp, 16 predicted proteins | sample CB9_331_MG_FD_203121 | JGI IMG/M metagenome (GOLD analysis project Ga0302133, IMG submission 203121) | Marine microbial communities from Western Arctic Ocean, Canada - CB9_33.1 | ecosystem: Environmental > Aquatic > Marine > Oceanic | place: Canada: Western Arctic Ocean | collected 2017-09-19 | reverse complement strand
GGTAAACGGCGGCCGTAACTATAACGGTCCTAAGGTAGCGAAATTCCTTGTCGGGTAAGTTCCGACCTGCACGAATGGCGTAACGACTTCCCCGCTGTCTCCAACATCGACTCAGCGAAATTGAATTCTCCGTGAAGATGCGGAGTAACCGCGGTTAGACGGAAAGACCCCGTGCACCTTTACTACAGCTTTGCAGTGGTATTAGGGACTAAATGTGTAGGATAGGTGGGAGCCTATGAAGCGTTGGCGCCAGTCGGCGTGGAGGCAACCTTGAAATACCACCCTTTTATTTACTGATATCTAACCATGGCCCGTGAAACCGGGTCTGGGACCCTGCATGGTGGGTAGTTTGACTGGGGCGGTCGCCTCCCAAAGAGTAACGGAGGCGCGCAATGGTAGGCTCAAGCTGGTCGGAAATCAGCTGTTGAGTGCAATGGCATAAGCCTGCCTGACTGCGAGACTGACAAGTCGAGCAGAGACGAAAGTCGGCCATAGTGATCCGGTGGTTCCGCGTGGAAGGGCCATCGCTCAACGGATAAAAGGTACGCCGGGGATAACAGGCTAATACCCCCCAAGAGTCCATATCGACGGGGGTGTTTGGCACCTCGATGTCGGCTCATCACATCCTGGGGCTGGAGCAGGTCCCAAGGGTTCGGCTGTTCGCCGATTAAAGTGGTACGTGAGCTGGGTTTAGAACGTCGTGAGACAGTTCGGTCCCTATCTGCCGTGGTTGTAGGAAACTTGAGAGGAGCTGCCCCTAGTACGAGAGGACCGGGGTGGACGTACCTCTGGTGTACCAGTTGTGACGCCAGTTGCATCGCTGGGTAGCTAAGTACGGAAGGGATAACTGCTGAAAGCATCTTAAGCGGGAAGCCCCCCTCGAAACTAGGTTTCCCTGAGAGCCGTGGAAGACCACCACGTTGATAGGCCGGGTGTAGAAGCGCAGTAATGTGTGAAGCTAACCGGTACTAATCGCTCGATAGGCTTGAGATCTACTCATGCGTATGGACAAGCCCAAATGACTTTTGTGTTAATTGGCTACAATTTAGCTAATCCACAAATTCTGTTTAACAGAAAAATATTTGCCTCAGTATGTAATTTGCGATTAAGATAGTTCCAGAATATTTGGCCCTTGCGTCCGTTTTGATGACTTGGTGGTTATAGCGAGGGGGACACACCCGATCCCATCCCGAACTCGGCCGTGAAGACCCTCAGCGCCGATGGTACTGCATCTTAAGGTGTGGGAGAGTAGGTCGCCGCCAGGTCTTCAAAACGGAGGTTATACAAAGGCATCGGTACGATATGTCAGACCTATACGCATGACTGAATGACAACTTTATTATTTAGATAACCTTAAATTGGCGCGGGGTGGAGCAGTCCGGTAGCTCGTCAGGCTCATAACCTGAAGGTCGTAGGTTCGAATCCTACCCCCGCAACCAACTTAATAACATATAATATCAATATCTTATGAAAAAATAGGCCGCTCTCGTTTGAGCGGCTGTTTTTATTTGTGTAAAAAATTGCCGCAATAATTGCTACGTTGTGCGACGGTAGGGGCAATAAACCAGCTTTCCATCTTTGTCGCTGTCTGGCACCCAGGAGCTAGAGCGCCCGAAGCCAAATATTTTGTCACATAGCACAATATGTATTGCCAATTGACATTGAACATACTATATATGGTATGTCGTCTTGATAATTTAGCTAATGCTAGTTATCAGGGCGGCTGAATTCTGTCCACGAGGATAAACATAAACTGAAACCTTGAACCTGAAATCAATAAAAAGAGCGGAAAATAGGGTGGGGCATTGGACAGGCTACCCTAATTATACCGCGAAAAGACCCCGCTAAGGGAAACTGAAAGGCCAACATCCTCGACACAATTCGCATTTATGCGAGGTGTCGGGCTTTGTCTGCGTCACCTCGCCAACATAAGGTGAAGTGAAAATGGGTCTTTCAAACTTTCTATCCTTCGAACAACTGAAGTCCAGGGGTGTCGTCAACAACCGGACGCAACTCTCCCGGCTGATCGGGAAGTGTAATTTCCCGCCGGGGTTTCTTCTTTCGGCGAATGCACGTCGCTGGACGGAAGAGGAAGTTGCGGAATGGATTGAAACGCGTCGCGCTGGGTCTGCAGGGGTACAAGAGCCATGAGCAAGTTTCCCCTGCAAGACCCTGGAGCGTTAGCTATGGCTTCTGAAGCTGGGGACACAGTGGCTAGCCGAATGGCGCCTCCATGAACAAAAACCCGAATGACGTTCGACTGGCGGTCATTACTGGAACGACCCCACGGTGCCTGACAAAGAAATTCACCCTTCGTAAGGGTGAACTGCAAAAGCACGCCGGCGGGATCCTCGTCGAGGGGTCTGCCGACGTCGTCTCGGTCGAGGGGTTATCCGCCTTCAGGAAACTTTTGCTCGAACTCCGGACCAATCAGGCATTGAGTTATGGAATACCGGCTGCCGCTTCGGTCAGGCTCACCACGAAAGAGAAGTGGCTTGAGGAAGGACGGCCGGAGGGAACCATACCGCGTACAGCGGACATGTTCCGCTGGCCGGAGGGGGGCGGTGTTCTGATGCTCGACTACGATCCTCCGCTAGACGGGATACCGCTTAACCGTGAAGGTCTCGTGTCGGCGCTGCGCCGTGCCGTACCCGGTTTGTGCGATGCGGCCATGCTGTGGTGGCCGTCTGCGTCTTCTTTCATCATCAACACAGAGACCGGGCAGCAGGTTAGAGGACTGCGCGGTCAGAGGCTCTACATCCTGGTCGCCAACGCGTCCGACATTCCGCGCGCCGGAAAGGCATTTACGGAAGCCTTGTGGGCCGCAGGGAGCGGATACTTTGCCGTCAGCACATCGGGAAGCCTGCTTTCGCGCACCATATTCGACGGCTCCGTCTGGCAGACCAATCGTCTGGACTTCGCCGCCGGTGCCGCATGTCGGGCGCCCCTCCGTCAGGAGAGAGGCGAACCGGTCCTGGTGCCGGGGGTCGTTGAATTCGTCGATACAGAGACTGCCATCCCCGATCCGACAGCAGAGATCAAGGCCGAAGCCCATGCGGCCCGCGACCGTACCCGCGATGCGGTGAGAGCTGAAGGGGAGGCCGTCCGTGAGGCGTGGATTGAAGACCGCGTCGGGAAATTAGTGCCGGACAACGCCGACGACGACACCCGCGATGCTGCCCGTGCAACCGTCAAGCGTGCGGTGGAGAACAGCACTTTGAGCGGAGATTTCACCGTCCAGATCATCGAGGGTAACGAACCAAGGGCCGTTACGGTCGTCGAAGTTCTCGATGATCCGAGCAGATATGACGGGATGCTGACCCTCGATCCTCTGGAACCCGACTACGACGGCGGGAGGGTCGTCGGAAAACTCTATACTGCCGGTGCTCGTCCCAACCTATTCAGCTTCGCCCATGGAGGCCGGACATTCCGGCTGATGCGGCAGCCCGCACGCATCGAGATCGTGAAGGGGCGCACCCACGATGTCGTTCAGGCCACCCTCGAGACCCTGCGGAGGGCCTCCGAAGCCTTTGACTTCGGCGGGGCACTAGTGACCGGTGGACAGGGGACGCGTTCATCCCCTCGACGACGCCGATCTGATCCACTTTCTCGGGGGCGTTGTTCAGTACTGGCGCTGGAACTCGGCTCGACGTGCAGAACCATCGGAAACGCTTGAGGATCCGCCGCCCCGCGTGGCCAAACCAATTCTATCCCTGGGCGCCGGGCGCCACCTGAAAACATTAAGTGCCGTGGTCACGGTGCCGACGCTGCGCCCCGACGGCACGGTGTTTGATACACCGGGCTACGATGAGGCGACGGGTCTCCTCTTCGAGGCGACGGAAGACGTGGTGCCCGTCCCCGCTGCGCCCGACCGGGCAGAAGTCGTCGAGGCGCTTGAAACACTCCTCCACCCGTTCCGGGAATTTCCCGTTGTCGCCCCTGACGATTGGGGTGTACTGCTCGCCGCGCTTCTTACGGCGGTGGTGCGTCCGGCGTTGCCGACGGCACCGGGTTTTGGCTTCGATGCACCGGTTCAGGGTAGCGGAAAGACATTGCTGGCGAATTGCGTGGGTGTCCTGGCGTCGGGTCAGGCTCCGGCGGTCTGGCCGCATACGGCCGGCAAAGACGACGAGGAGGTCAGAAAAAGGCTGTTCGCCGCACTGAGGCAGGGGTACCGTGCTTTAGTCTGGGACAACGTCGTCGGGACCTTCAACTCGGCGGCGATGTCTGCCGCCCTCACCAGCAGTAATTTCACCGACCGTATACTCGGTAAATCGGAAAGCATATCCTCCCCAACAAGGCCATCCTTCTGATGACGGGCAACAACCTGACCTTGGCAGGAGACATGGCCCGACGGGTGCTGACGTGCCGGATCGATCCGGGAACCGACCACCCCTTTGCCAGGGAGTTCGATCTCGATCCACTGGTCCATACGCGGAAACATCGCCAGGAGATGGCGGCGGCGGGTCTGACCATCGTAAGGGGATGGATGACCGCCGACGCCGAGCGGGCACCGGGACGCATGGCGTCGTTTGAAATGTGGGACGACATCGTGCGCCAGGCTGTCGCGTGGGTGGGTCGGGAGATCCGCCCCGGGCAATTCGGCGACCCCATGAATGCCGTCTTCACCGCCCAGTCGGGAGACCCGGAACAGGAAACTCTCGGCGAGATGCTCCTGGCGTGGAGGGAACTGTTCGGGGGTGACCCGGTATCTTCGGGAGAGGTTCTCGAGGTGGTCTCGCCAGTTTACGGGTTCCAACCTACTGGGTCTGAGGTATCCTTAAGGGACTGCCTCAGGGAGTTCAGCGAGAGGGCGATTGTTTCGAAGAAGAGTTTGGGCAGGGCGTTGGGATATCGTGTCGGGCGGATTGTCGGGGGGTTGAAGCTGGAGGGGAATAAAGATCCCCACACCAAAACCAACCTTTGGCGGGTTGTCGAGGTTGACTGATGCGGTGTTTGCGGTGTTTGCGGGTTTTGTTTTCACCCTCTGATAAATGGACGTTACCCATTGAACGTCAATCTTATATGCGTCGATTTTACACCCCGCAAACCCCGCAACCCGCCCGAAGGCGCTTCCGCAGTGAAGCCGGATACCCGGGGAGCGGACCGCAGGGCGTCGACCGAACAGACATTCATCCGGGACCGGAGTTTCCTGATGATTTCGGCAAAAACGGCTGACGTACCGTGGGCGGTTGGGGCTCAGGCAGCTGGATCCGGTGGCCGACAAAACCCGTCGTCGAAGATGGACTGACGCTTGACCTCTGCCGGCTCATCCGTGAGGGGTTGGTTGTTCCGGGATCCAGCGTAGCCGGTTCCCTGGTCTGGAGACATTCGACCACAGGCGGGGAAACCTTTTCAGTCGGGTACCATGCAAGTCTCCTCTCTCCGGGGTCCGGGTGGCTGCGCCTTTATTACACCGCCGCCGGTATGTCCCTGGACTATCGTATAGAACTGACCGTCACACGTCCCTACTTCGGCGGCACCCGATGGTGGTTCGTCTGTCCCGTTGAGGGAGTGCGGGCAGCCAAGCTGTACTCTCCGCCACGCAGCTGCCTGTTCCTATCCCGGAAGGGTCTCCGCCTCGCCTACCGCAGCCAGAACCAGGGCACTTGGGAACGTCAGCTGAGAGTAGCTCAAGCCATCCGGGTAAAGCTGGGCGGGACCCCAAATCTCGCGGACCCCTTTCCGGACAAACCCAAGGGCATGCACTGGAAGACCTATTTCCGGCTTCGGAAAAAGGCCGGGTGGGTGGCAGATAGGGGCATGTTCCTGATGGCCCGTAGGTTAAAGGCTCCTGCCTGACTTGTTAGTTTATGCCTCTTCACGGCGGTGGACCGCCGGGGAAGAGAAACGGCAACTACCCTCACTGATGACACATCACCATCAATGTTTGCTTCTGTGCAATCTTGGCAAGTTCCTTTCCGGACATGGAATTAGATCGTCTTGACCACTTGGTAGGAAGACCACTTGAGGTAAGAAATTGTCTGACTGTGGATGTCTTAATTCCAAAGTTGACGTTTTCAGGCATTGATCCAATAGCTTTAGCCATCTTGAGTTTGTTTAACTGGGCAACAACAACACCAACTATGTTTCCTTTCTCATCATAGATAGGTCCACCACTATTCCCCGGTTGAACAGCAGCATCCAGTTGAAACTGTCCTGAATCATCTCCCATGCCACGAGTAGCACTAACGTTTCCGAATGTAACCTTAATGGTGTCACTGAAAATATCTCCATACGGATATCCAGCTACCATGACCTTTTCACCTAATTCAATGTCATCCAATCTTAGAAGCCCATCTGAAGCCAGAGGGACAACTTTAACTCCCAGTTTTCTGATAAGGGACTTGGTTTCAGCAGATGCCATTGTAAGAGTAGAGAGTTTAAGAAGGGCCAGATCATTCCTTCTATCTGTTTCTTCTACAGTAACGGGAGATTGTTTTTTGGCATTGTCTCCTACCGTTACGCTTTTACACCCTCTCACCACATGCTCATTTGTAATGACATGACCAAATCTGGAGACGAAGAACCCTGAACCACTCCCTGACTGGGCTGGTGGTTCAGCTTTCTTGGGAGTGACTTTAGTTACAACTGGAGGTTTGGGTTTTTTCTTGGGGGTCTTCTTAGCCACAATAACTGGTTCAGGAATATTAAATGCACCTGTTGCTTTGGCAATCTTAATGCCTTCAGCATCTAGTTTGGCTCCCTGAAGATTGGCTCCCCGAAGTTTGGCGTTCCGAAGTAAGGCTCCCTTAAAGTTGGCTCCCTGAAGATTGGCTTCCTGAAGCATGGCACCCTGAAGGTTGGCATTCCGAAGGTTGGTACCCTGAAGGTCGACTTGAAAAAGGTCTGCTCCCTGAAGGTTGGCATCCCGAAGATTGGCTTTTTCAAGGTTGGCTGACTTAAGATTGGCTCCCTTAAGGTTGGCTCCCTCAAGGTTGGCTCCCTGAAGTTTGGCTCCCTGAAGGTTAGCATACGCATGATTGGCACCCGCAAGGTTGGCTCCTCGAAGACCACAATAAGAACAATTATTTGTCTCTTTTAACCTCTTGAGGTAATAGGCGGTCCACTTCTTCTTGGCAGTAACTGTGGGTGGAATACGTTTGCCAAGCCAACGATATCCAATGACCCTGCCGTATTTGCCCGTCAGGACATCGTAATGGCGAAATTCCTCCCATTCCTGATTTGCGTCTCGTGTAATAAGGTAAACTTGATCATAAAAAACGTACTTATTCTTAATTGAATCAAGGTATGGTGCTTCTCTGAGCGGCAAATCCCTATCCATTCTCCGAGTCTGAGGCTGGTCAATAAATTTGGGTGTTTTAACCACAACAACTGGTTCAGGAACATAAAATGCACCTGATGCTTTGGCAATCTTAATACCTTCTGGATCTAGCTTAGCTCCCATAAGGTTAGCTCTTTGGAACTTAGCTCCTCTTAGGTTGGCTCCCTTAAAGTTAGCTCCCTTAAGGTTGGCCCCCATAAGATTGGCTCCGTAAAGATTGGCTCCGAATAAGTAGGCTCCCTGAAGATTACATTTAGGACATTTTCTTGTCCTCTTTAACCTCTTCAAATGCTCAGGGTTATAGGTGGTGGTCTTCTTGGCAGTAACTGTGGGTGGGAATTTGCCGACCCAATGATATCCAATCACACTGCCGGCTTTGCCCGTCAGGGCATCGTAATGGCGATATTCCGCCCACTGCCCATTTTCGCCTTTGGTAATGACGGTTCTGTCATTTTCCAAAACGTGCCTATTCTGAGGTAAATCAAGATATGGTTCTTCTCTGAGCAGCAAATCCCTATCCATTCTCCGTGTGTGAGGCTGGTTAAAAAATTTGGGTTTTTTAAACACAACAACTGGTTCAGGAACATTTATTGCACCAGATGCTTTGGCAATCTTAATACCTTCTGGATCTAGTTTGGCAAAGTTAAGTAAAGCCCCCTGAAGATTGGCTCCCTTAAATTTGGCGCTCCTCAGATCGGCTCTAATAAGGTTGGCTTCTTGAAGATTGGCTCCAATCAAATCTGCTCCAATCAAATCTGCTCCCCAAAGGGGGGCTCCCTGAAGATCACAATTAGGACATGTATTTGTCTCTTTTAACCTCTTTAAATGCTCAGGGTTATAGGTGCTGGTCTTCTGGGCAGTTACTGTGGGTGAGGGTTTCTTGGCATATTGGAATACACTACCTTTCCATATGCCTTCTTTCACTCTTCCATCGGCAGAGGTTTCGGTGCCTTGTCCATGCTTTTTGTTATCCCTGTATTCACCAACGTATTTGCTCCCACTGGGATAGGTAAGGGTGCCTTGTCCGTAGTAATTGCCATTCTTCCATTCACCAACATATTTGTACCCATGGGAAAAGATAATGGTGCCAAAACAGTCAGTCCAAATATTAGTAGTACTATAACTGGATGCTGGACTGCCCTGACAAGGAGGCAAACTCCACCCCTCCGTTGAAGACAACAACAGGAACACAAAACCCATCAGAACTGGCAGCAGTCGTTTCATTCCGTGATGATGGCATAAAGTGGGGAAGGATTGAAGTTAGTTGGTGGGGTGAGGGTCCCTGCGCGCAAACAGGAAGACGCCACCTTCCTGATCTGCCCGTCGACTACCTGCTGTTACCGGTAGCTGGATAACACCAGTTTGCTGTCGCCCTGGACCGTCGCCACCTGATCCCTGTTGTATCGGCGACGGGCCTGATAGGTCATCTCGCGGTCGAGATACGTCTTGACCTCTTCCACCGTGACCTTCCCGTCACCGTTGCCGTAACGTCCCTTGTCGGCAGTGCCTCCGAGTGCTGTTAGAAGGTGTTTGGTGAAGAGACCGTGCTTCGCATCTTCGTCCCAGCTCGCAAACTGATCCCCCTGTGCCGCCGTGATGCTGATCATCGCACTGCCCGCCTTCTTCTTGGGCATCAGCGGCTTGACCGAAATACCCGATGTCGCACGCACCAGCATGCCCCTGGGACTGTCACCGGAGAAACACGCATCCATGTACACGCGCATGGTCTTCGCACCTACCTTATTGAGGTTGCCGTAAAGAAGATCGATGGGATAGCCGTTGAGTTCCACCAGGTTCGGATCGGCATCCACCGGAAGGAGGTAACCGCGGCGGTCCTTCAAACCCGGAACACCATGCCCGGAATAAAAGACCGTCACATCCGATTCACCCGGACGCACGTAGCTGAACAGTTTACCGCGGTGGGATTTCTCGGTACCAAACACGGCCAACAGCTGAGACTGGGTTGCGTCTTTGATGTAAATGATGTTGCCCTCGCGGTACCCCAGATCAATGAGATATTTGCGCATGGCACGGGCGTCGTTATGGGCAAAGGAAACTTCAGGAACGCGGTTCGCGTACTTCCGGTTACCGATGACTACGGCCACCGCCTCGTGATACTTCTCCTGACGAGCCGCAAGCGCCTTATCCTGCTTCTGCAAAGCCTTGCGCTCCTTTGCCTGCCTGGCTGCCAGGACTGCCGCTGCTTTCTTCTCCGCAACAAGGCGCGCTTCATCTTTCTTCCGCTCCTTCGCGGCAAATACCGCCGCTTTCTTCTCCCGTTCCGCTGCCGCGGCCTTCTCCCGTTTAGCCTTGCGCGCCGCCGCCATCAGTTTCCGGACCTCGGCATACTGGTTTGAGAGACCGTGTTTCCTGAGAGCATCAGTTGCCCGGCCTTTGAGTCCTTCGAGAACAGAGAGGTCGTTGGAAGAAAGACCGACCTCGAGACGCTTAACCAAGGGGACCAGAGCCTGTGCCAATTTCGAGTTGGAAACGATGTTTTTCGCAACCTGACGCTTGAGAAAGGTGGCATGCGTCTTGAGTTTTTCCCTTTCCCTATTTACTTGAGCGGCCAACTTGCGCCTTAGTTCTTCCTTGCGGCGTTTCGCTTCGGCGGCTTCACGTCTACGCGTCTCCTCAGCATGGCGCCTTTCTTCGGCGATCCTCCTTTGAAGTTTTTTCTCCTTTTCTTTTTGGAAAGCTATGAAGCCTTTTTCCTTTGAAAGTGTCGCACGGAGGGACACGAGCGCCCTCTCGATAGCGCTTTCTTTTCGCGCTTCCAACGCCGCTTTTACGGCTGCAACATCCGTGACGATTTCCATGAGCCCCGCTGTTTCTGGGTTGACAGATATGTAGTCCTGAAGGTTAGTAAGTTCAGAATTAGCACCGGAAACAATAGCGTCATACAATACCTTTCTGCGCTTCGCCGCAGCACGTTCCTGGGCGATGCGCCTTTCTTCGGCCTCTCGTTCTTCTTTTAATTTAGCCAGGCGGGCTTCTTCTGCAGCACGTTTCTGGGCGATGCGCCTTTCTTCGGCTTCCCGTTCTTCTTTTAATTTAGCCAGACGGGCCTCCTCGGCAGCACGTTTCTGGGCGATGCTCCTTTCTTCGGCCTTCCGTTCTTCTTTTAGTTTAGCCAGACGAGCTTCCTCGGCAGAACGCAATTCGGCCTCTCGCTTTTTCTCTAGACTAGCCAACCGGGCCTCCTCGGCCAGAGTGGCGAGACGAACTGCTTCCGGGTCGGGGGCCTTTTTCTTTGTTAAAATCCAGGTTCCCCCGCAATTTCCGCCCGTGTCCGCCAAAGTGCCACGAGCCACTCCTTTTTTCCAGTTTGAAATGTTGCCCTTAAATTCAAACAGTGCATCACCGGCCGCGATCCCTGATATAATGCCGTCGACATCGACAGAACCGCTAAAGTAGAACCCGTCTATATTGCCTGAAATCTTACCTGATGAAAATTTGAAGCCTGTGGCGAGTGCTGTAAATGGAGGGCAGTCAACCTCCATTTTCCAAAGTCCATCAAGGGCACCAATGTATTTTTTTTCGAGCTCAGCTTTTTGTTTTTTTACGACGATATTGTCTTTTCTCAATGGTGCCTGCGGTATTTCATTCCCGACCCTTACGAGCGTAAACGTTCCATCGCATGGACTTACGCCTTTGCCAGCTAGGACAGAAAGCTCAACCTTTCCCTCCGCGTTTTTAGTTGAAGAAAAATTTCCCTCCATTGAGAAAAAGAGAGGGCCAGTCGACCACCTTATGTCTATTGCCCCTTCGGTATCAACAGTTCCGGAAGCCTCGTTTCCCCGATACTCGCTACTTTTTCCGTGAAACTTTAAGAGCTCTTTAAGCCGGATTGGAACCCTACCATTTTTTGATTTTCCATTTGAGATAAACCAGTTTTTGAGAACCTGCTTATTATCACAATATTTATCCGGGTTTTCCCAATTAACATTAAATATGAATTCCCCATCATAGGGTGAGGCGCCCTTAAATTTCCCGTCCTCCCATTCACCAACGAATTTATGCCCTTGGTTATTGGTATACGTGCCGACGCAGTTGTTCCAGACAGCATGTTTAATTTCAGGGCAAAGTGGTAAGCTCCACCCATCTGTTGAGGACAACAACAGGAACACAAAACCCATCAGAACTGGCAGCAGTCGTTTCATAAGGTGATGATGACATAAAGTGGGGAAGAATTGAAGTTAGTTGGTGGGGGAGAGTTGAGTTGTTCCAGAAGTATTTACTTTTGAGGAAGTGTACGGATAGCTGACTTACTATATATATATGTATCGCTACGCTAAAAACAGGGCCCGTTCATCCGTTCGCCTTAACATTGGCACTTATAATAAGAGGAATTTGTTCTATTTTCGTTTTCCTACGGGCAACTGACTTATATATATGTGTATTATAATTGGGACACCGGACCATGGTTCGATTTTCAATACCCGTTAAGGGTAAACCTTTTATCACGGCCGTTGCGGTCGCGACGGGGACGTTTCTCGCCCTCGGAACGGTTACGGCGCTTTGGGAAAACCCGCTATTCATTCGCATGGTACCGGCGGGAACGGCGGAGATTTCCTTGCTGGCGGCTCAATCCATCCTTCTCGGCCTCTATTTTTCCATTCCCCGTGGCTCCTGTGCGACAAGGCAGGTCGGGGTTGGGAGCGCTTTGATCTTTTTGGGTATTGCCTGTCCCGTCTGTAACAAGATCCTACTTTTCGTATTCAGCGGGGAACTTCTCTTGATCTATTTCGAACCTGTCCGGGTTTATGTTGCCCTCGCCGGATTTCTCCTTACGGGATTAGCCGTGTGGCTCAAATGGACGAAGGGCGGATTTCCCTCCCTGGAAGGGGACACGGCATAAAATATGTGTGCGCATACATATATAATATGTATCGCTACGCTAGAAACAAAGCCCGTTCATCCGTCCTCCGTAACACCAATCCGCGTCACATATAAATGGCTATCGGTCAGGCGTTGCGGTCGGGCGTTGCGGTCGGCTAAGTCGTGATGAAAACAAGGCGGGTTATTGTTTCTTACCACCTGTTAATGCGCCGAAGGAGGATGAGACCATCCCCATGATGCGTGGTGAAAAGAATGGTAATGCTAGCCACCAAAGAAAGGGTTGAAAGTTTTCTAGCATTATCGCGGAATACAGTCCCAAAGCTACGATGGCGATCATTATGAGGCGTCTACCCCAACCGACGGGGAGCCAAGTACTCAATAATCTCCCTGATAGTGCGGCGGCATGGGTTTCAAGCTCGTTTCGTTGTTCCTCTGATAGTGTTTCGTCCTTCAATGCCTCAGTAAACACTGCCAAGGTATCTTTTAATTTCTGCTGCTCATCCTTATTCATGGCTTCATCATAAGCTAACGAGATGGATAAGGCTATTGGTCGGGTTTTGCGGTCAGCTAAGTAGGTTAATCGTTAGCGATCTATTGCGGGTTTTTGTCGCGTTCGAGTACCGGGTCAGGTCCGTCTAGCTGCTTTAGTATCTCTGGATTGGAAGCCTGTGCCGTCGGAGGACCATCCTCGTCCTCGACAGACTGGGGCTCGTCTTCCTTTATCCCTTTCTTAAAGGATTTCAGTCCCTTACCAAAATCACCCATTAAACTGGAGATTTTGCCGCGCCCACCAAACAGGACAAGTGCAATTGCAAGGACAACGACCCACTGCCAAATACCACCAATTCCCATAGAAGCCTCCCTGTGATTTAATCAGCCAATTAGACGGAGAAAGAAATACCGCAGCCACAGGAGGCAGTGGTATTAGGAATTTTTAGCCGGAAAGAGGCGCCAGAAAGATCATCCACATAATCCACTTCTGAGCCTTCAAGTACCTCTAAAGACATTTCGTCTATAACTACCTTGGCACCATGGGTCTCAAAAACTTTATCATCGTCATTTTTCGTCTTGTCGAGATCAAAGCTATATTCAAAACCGGAACAGCCACCTGCTGACACCGCTACTCTGAGCATCAGGTTATTGGTATCTTCGCCTGCAATTAATTCGCTCACCCGCTTGGCGGCGTTTTTGGTGACAGAAATTTGCTGAGTGGCGTTCATAATAAAAATTTCTCTATCTATATAATTCACCTAATAATAACATTTTCAACTTGTATGTAATCTCGAATTAATCGTTGTCAAACAAAGATACCAAACTGACAAATATATATGTACACACATATATAATAGGTATTGTTATGCTAAAAACAGTGCCCGTTCATCCGTCCTCCGTAACACCAAACCCCTTAACCGTCTCCCGTTACAGAACACCCATTTCAGCATTTCGTCAGCAGATTCTTCATAACGGCCGTCATTGAGATATAGCCTTCGAAGGCTCGATCGCTGTAGCGCCCCTGTCCCTAGATTATATGTCCAGGAGCAGAGAGCTGCGAACATGTTGGGTGTCAGCTCGGCGGTGATGAGGCACAAATTATTTGCCTGGTTGTCGTCGACCTATTTGGGAACCGATGACCAAGGCAATTCCCAGGGCAATGAAGATGAGCGCGATCGGATAGTCAATCAATTGAAGCGGATCGCCATCTGTTAGTATGACCGCCTGGTTCAGTGGAAATTCCCAAAGCCGCCCCAGCACAAAGGCGATGATGAAAATTACAATTGGCATTCTGAGGACGCGGAGTCCGTAGCCTACTATCCCAAAGACCACCAATAGTGTGATGCCGACCATACCGCCACCGCTGATATAGGCCCCGGTGAAGCAAAGTAAAATGACCGCAGGATAAATAATACTCGCTCGAATTTTGGCAATCAGGCCGAAAACTCTAAGACCAATGCGACCAAGGATCAGGTTTGAAAGATTGGCAACAGCCATCGCGGTGAAAATCGCATAAACCAATTGCCCCTGGTCACGAATGAGCGTTGGCCCTGGAACAACACCATGAATGATCAGCGCACCAAGTAGAAATGCAGCTACAATATTTCCGGGTACGCCGATCGTCAAAAGCGGAATGAGGTTCGCGCCGCAGGGTGCTATCGGCAATGACCGACCAGATGGCCTCATTGTTGTCCAAAGGGGAACGTATCGATGGACTGGCGTTTGTTGAGGCTAAGATAGATGGATCGGCAGCGAGAGCCTCACCAGGGAAGATCAAACGGCTAGCTACAACCATTGTGTTTTCGCCACATAGCTGGATCGTGTCCTTTGGGTATGTTGGCGCACAGATTCGAATTTGAATACCCCCGCAGCGCGTTGTACTTCTCAATCTGATCCGGCGACAGAATCTCAGGTGTTCGCAGATGTGTGGCCAGGTGAATGTAGCGCAACCCCTTACGTGCCTCGGAGATTGCCTGCAGGGACGAACGTAGGATCGAATCAGTAATGGTGCGATTCTGGAAGTGGCGTTCGAGTTCTCGTTCAAGGGTAATGAGCCTCTTGCCCTGTTTGATGGCTCTGATTTTCATTCCTTCGTAGATCTCGGTGATTGCAGAAACCTGCGCATCGGTTAGCAGGATTTCGTTTTTCTTTTCTAAAAGATGTGCCGGTCCCGGCACGCCATTGAGTTCCGCAGTTTTGGCCAGTCCCCATCCGCCTCCTCTCCGCAATTCTGCAATGTCATCAGGGGAAAGGCTCTTGATGCTCCGGTTCTCCTCTCCCGCATATTTGGACTTTCTAGAATGATTGCCTTCACTTCCTTGGGCAGTTGCAGCGAACACTAAGACCGGCAATAAATATAACGCGATTTTCATTTTATCTCCATTTTAGTTTAGTTTCGAAGTTTTGAACTTGCCACAACCAGTTGAATAGGTACATGATAATAATCATGTATGAAAATTTTGTAGAGAAACTAGTAGGTAGGGCCGACAAACCTCGAGAACTTGATACTGGGACTACACTTTTCTACAAAGATGATCCAATAAGACAAATCTTTATTATCGAAGAAGGATTGGTGGAGCTGATCCGCCACCAACGGGACGGGACATCGATCGTCCTTCAGAGAGCCAGTCGTCAGTCTGTTCTTGCTGAGGCATCGTTATACGCTGAGTTTTACCATTGTGACGCGGTTATCAGATTACCGTCGAGAGTTTGTGCGTTTCCAAAAGCAGACTTCCTTATGCTGCTCCAAAAAGATGAAGATTTATCCAACGCCTGGGCTGCTCAATTAGCTAGAAAGGTTCAGTCAGCGCGTAGCCAAATTGACATTTTATCGCGAAAGACAGTATCTGACCGACTAGATGGATGGTTTGCTTGGCGGGGTAACAAACTACCCCCTAAAGGGCAGTGGAAAAACATCGCGATAGAAATAGGGGTAAGCCCTGAAGCACTGTATAGAGAACTTGCAAAAAGACGATCAGACTGATCCCCATACGTTTGTTAAACGCTTGCAGGAAAATTACTGCTGTGGACCGCCAAATACCACCCCTCTGTTGAAGACAACAACAGGAGTGCAAAACCCATCAGAACCGGCAGCAGACGTTTCATTCCGTGATGATTACACAAAGTGGGGAAGAATTGAAGTTAGTTGGTGGGTGTGGAGAGTTAAGTTGTTCCAGAAGTAACTACTTTTTAGGGGAGAGTCTTTTGATTAAGTTGACTGCATTGAAGGGTCTTCTTTATCCCTACGAGGTTCGCATCTTGTGTCCATAGAAATAACTGGAAGACTGAATTTAAATGTATTTGCAGATTTCAAACACTCTTGTTCGTTCTCTTGAGGGATTCTGAGTTCGAAGGTTTTCTTCTCTTCTCCGATAACAGGACTCCCCATAGTAATAATTACAACCAACATGAATTTCATTATCTCTATCTCCTTTCATTATTACTACCATGTACAGGATGTCCAATAAACGGTCCTTTGTCGGACACCAAAAAGAAGGTGGAGAGAACCCCGAGTGATGGTTATAACGACTTGCTAACCTGATGACTAATTTGCAAATGATTTCTAATCAAGAACACTACATCAATCTATCTTCTCGAAAGAGGGATGGCAGTTTTGTAAATACCCCTGTGTGGTTTGCTCAGGAAGGGGAAACAGATAGTTACTATGTTTACTCTCTTAAAAAGACAGGAAAAGTTAAGAGAATAAGAAACTTCCCCGATGTGAAGGTTGCAACGTGTAATTTCAGTGGCAAACTTAAAGGTGACTGGATTGATGCCAGAGCAGATTTAATTGATGAGTCGGAAAACATTAAGTTTGCTTATTCACTTTTGAGGGGAAAGTACGGTATTAGATTCCGAATTGGTGATTTCTTTTCCTGGATTGTTGGAAATTATTATCGACGACAAATAATAAGATTAAGCATTAAGAGGCCGTACTGAAGGATTGGTCCAATTTCGTGGAGACAGGGGAAGAATTGAAGTTAGTTGGTGGGGGACTCACCAAGACGCTCAGAAACCGTATTGTTTGAGCAAAACTCGGTCCAAGCCCCGATTTGGGGAACCATCCCGCTCGATAATAGCAGCCCAACAGGAAGTTAGCGCAATTTGGCATCTGAAACATGTACCCGGGCCCCTGGGCCGTGGTGCCTGATGCACTCGCCAAAACGAGAACTCCTGATCTCAGTTAAATCTTGCGAGACAAGATGATGTCTTAGACTTCGAAGCTAGCAAAGTCTTAGGTGAGGCTTATTGTCAACGACTGAAATACTCGGCGCATGATCAGGTGAAAGATTGGATAACTTGATGTTCATCTTAATATTCATTGATATCTGATTCGTTTTTATACTTTTTTTGAAATACTAATTTTATAACGCCAATGGATACCAACGAAATTATTGAAAAATAAATTAATACGTCTCTCCAAGTTTCAAAGAAAATAAAATCTCCAAACCAAAGCTGATCTTGGCAAAAAATCATTCCAGCAATTATGAAAGCTGCAACACCTATAGGAAGAATGAAAAAAGATCCCAAAAAAATATCGATGATGATTAGGATCAGGCCCAGAATCAGCCAAGTTTTTGCTAACAGTAACCAGTATGAGACTTCACTATACAACTCCATTATTCGCTTCCTCTGACTTGGCTCATCAAAGTTTCTATCGAACCAATTACGCCCGTAATTTCTGACGGTATAATTATGGTTTTAGTACTCTCTCCGGATGCTACATTCCCCAATGCTTCAATTTGCCGCTTTAAGATTTCAAAATTAATTGCCGGTTGACCGTTATCTAATATTGCGGCAGCGATTAAACGAGTTTGTTCAGCATTGGCTTTCGCCTCTACTTCGATGGCATATGCCTCTGCATCAGCCGTTATTCTAATAGCCTCCGCTTCTTTCTCCGCCTCGTACAGCTTCGCTTCGGCTGAAAGCTCTACCGATCTCTTATCACCTTCCGCTCGGGCAATAGCGGCCCTTCTTTCTCGTTCCGCATTTAACTGTTGCCGTTGTGGCCGAACGAGCCGTATCACCCGCAAGTCGACGCTTGCCAGCTTCCATAAATTCCTTCGACCATTTATAATAAATACTCTGGGCAATGCCTT
>Ga0302133_10001015_pt1 | contig 17764 bp, 13 predicted proteins | sample CB9_331_MG_FD_203121 | JGI IMG/M metagenome (GOLD analysis project Ga0302133, IMG submission 203121) | Marine microbial communities from Western Arctic Ocean, Canada - CB9_33.1 | ecosystem: Environmental > Aquatic > Marine > Oceanic | place: Canada: Western Arctic Ocean | collected 2017-09-19 | reverse complement strand
GATGATGATCGGCAGGCCGGTTTGCCGCGCCGCTGCAATATGAACGCGGAAATTGGCCTCCTGGATATCCCGGGGGCTCTTGTCGTAATAGAAATCGAGGCCGGTTTCGCCGATGCCGATGACCTTGGGGTGCTGGGCGAGGTCGAGCAGCTGATTGAGGGTCACCGGCTCTGCCCGGCCCGCATCGTGTGGATGCACGCCGACCGAGCAGAATATGTTGTCATGGGCTTCCGCCATGGCGCGGATGGCATCGAACTCGTCGATGTAGGAACAGATACACACCATGTGCGAGACGCCAGCCGCGGCGGCCCGTTCCAGGACGCCGGGCAAATCCTCGACCAGTTCGGGAAAATTCAAATGGCAATGGCTGTCGACGATCATGGCTGAAACTTATCCGATGGGTGCTTTTTATCAATGCCGGCAAACGTTAGTGTGCCAATCGTCAACAATTCTCTAATTCAGGAACCACACGCCATGCCCAAAGTTGCCGCCACGCTCCCTTATTTCGATTTTTTTCCGGAATTGAAGGCCGAGTTTGAAGCCACTTACCCGGGCACCAAGTTTGCAGAGCCCGGCCCCATGATGCAGGGCGACGCGCTGGTGGAATTTCTGGAGGGCGCGGAAGTGGCGGTCATCGGCCTCAACCGCTTTACCGACGAAGTGTGCGCCGCCCTGCCCGATCTGAAAATCGTTTCGCTCTGCTCGGCCGGCGTCGATCACATCGATCCCGCGATCTTGAACAAATACGGCATCAAGATGTGGTGGACGGCGGGCATCAACAAAATCTCGGTGTCCGAGCTGGCGGTCTGCTACATGGTGTTCATTATCCGCCGGGTGCATTTCTTTGCGTCCGTGCTGAAGGCCAACCAATGGCAAGGCCCCATGGGTTTCGGCGGCGATTTGCGCGGCCGCACCGTTGGCATCCACGGGGTTGGCAATATCGGCAAGGAAGTGGTCAAGTTATTGCAGCCTTACGGCGTCCAAATCCTCGCCTGCGACCGCGAGGATTATTCCGATTTCTACGCCCAGTTCGACAATGTGGAGAAGGTCGAGCCCGACGAATTGTGGGCGCGCTCCGACGTGCTGACCATTCATTTGTCGAAAAACTCATCGACCATCGGCATGTATACCGCCGAAGTGCTGGGCAAGATGAAGCCGGGCGCGATCCTGATCAACGCCGCCAGAGGCAATCTGGTGGACGAGGACGCCCTTGCGGAGCGGCTCAAAAGCGGCCATATCGCCGGCGCCGGGTTCGATGTGTTCGCGGTCGAGCCGGCCAACGATAATCCGCTGATCGGCCTCGATAATTTTTTCGCATCCCCCCATATCGGCGCCACCACGGTGGAATCCTGGGCCGCCATGCTGGCCTCGGGCATCCACGGCATCAAAAACGCGTACGATCCGGAGCCGGGCGTCTTTCCGTTCGATTAATCAGCCGATATTGGAATCGACGCCCAGTTCGGCGGCCAAATCGGTGAGCCGCTTCCAAGTGGCGTCTTCTATGGAAATGCCCCCTGCCCGGCGCTCGGCCTCGCGGATTTTCTCGATCTCGCCGGGGTAAAGCACGCCCGATGAGCCTTCCATGGGCGGCGTTTCGTTCAGATATTGGGCAAAATCGGCGACCTCGTTCTTGAAATCGGCGAGCGGGCGAAAGGCTTCGACGTTGAAGACGGCCAGGAAGCAGCCGTCATTGTGGCGGCCCGTGGGCTCGACGCCAAAGCCGAGCCCGGTCAGCAGCCCGCACAAAATCTCCACCATGGCGCCGAGGCCGGTGCCCTTATAGCCTTCCGCCCCGCCCAGCGGCAGCAGCGCGCCGCCTTTCAGCTTGGTTGGGTCTGTTGTGTGATTGCCGTCCGCGTCGATCACCCAGCCTTCTGGAATCTGCTCGCCCCGGGCCGCCGCCACGGCCACCTTGCCGTTGGAAACGCTGGAGGTGGCCATGTCCAGATAGAGCGGGCTTTCCAGGTTGGACGGCACGGCGATGGAAATGGGGTTGGTTCCGAGACGCGCTTCACGCCCGCCATAGGGGGCGACGATTTTGGGCGAACGACCGCTGTCGGCGGTGATCAGCCCGATCATGCCTTCCTCGATGGCCATCAGCGGATATGTGGCAAGCCGCCCGATATGGCTTTGCCGGAATACGGTGGCGGCGGCGACGTTGGCAGTTTTGGCTTTTTCGATGGTGTAGGCCATGGCCCGCTCGGTCACCACGAAGCCGAAGCCCCAATTGCCGTCGATCACCGTCGTCGTCGGGCTTTCCTGGACGATATCCCAGGACGCGCCGGGCATGATATGGCCCACCTTAATGCGCTGCACATAGGAGAGAATGAGCATAATGCCGTGGGAATCGTGGCCCACCAGATTGGCGTTCACACAATATTTGGCGACCGTTTCAGCCTCGGAATCGGACGCGCCGGCGGCGAGCAGCAGTTTGGCGCCGAAATCTTTAAGCGTGTCCGCTGAAAATGATGGCATGCGTTCCCCCTGATTTTTATTGACCAGAGGGAAGTTTAGCGGCGCCGGTGCCGAGCGACAAACGGAGCGTAATATTATCGCGCGCGATATTTATGCGGCGACTTCAATGGCTTCGATATCCACCTTTTTTGCGGCGTGCCAGAGATCGTAATTGCGTTGCAAATTGAGCCATGGGATCGGGCCGTTGCCGCAAGCGCGCCCAATACGAAGGGCCATTTCCGGGCTGACCGGAGACGGATCGGCTGCACGGATGATTTTGTTCAGCAATTGCCTTGAGACACCGATATGGCGCGCAAACGCGGCCGGTTTAAGCCCAAGCGCCGGAAGCACGTCATGGCGCAAAATTGCGCCGGGATGGGACGGCGAGTGAAATTTGTCTTTCCATATTTCCATGGTGACAGTTCTTCTGTTCGGCTCGGACCAAATTGCAATGAATGCAGCCAATTACTTGTCTCAGCTATCTTGAAATATCGGCTCGTGAAAGTCACTCTCTCTGGAACCACATTTCAATGGGGAGCAAAGCCATGACCATCTCGAAACAACGGACTAAGCGTGACGATCAGCAATGGATGCTGGATCTGGCGCTCAATATGCGCGGCCGCGTGCAGAATTTTGAGCGCGACGATCAGGAGACGCCGACCCGGGCGCACAATTATCGCATGCTGCCCAAACAATGGCGCCTCCAAGGTGAGCATGACGAGCGGCTTGGCCGCCAGGCCCAGGCCCAGGGTTTCGATGCCACCGCCTCGGCCCATTACGACCACGCCATCGAAGCCTACCGCATGGGCCAGCATCCGATTTTTTATGACGACAACCCGGTCAAGATCGATCTCTATAACCGCTTGTCCGATGTGGTCGACCGACGCGCCGAAGTGGCCCCCTACCCGGTGGAGCGCGTCGAAGTGCCCTTCGATGACGGCAAGACCATATCCTGCCTGTTGCATCTGTTGCCGGGAAGACCGAAAGCGCCTTGCGTGATTTACGTGCCCGGCATGGACCAGACCAAGGAGGCGTTCCCCAAGGTCGCCGGCAATCCATTTATTGCGCGCGGCATGCATATCCTCGCCATGGATGGCCCCGGTCAGGGCAATTCCAACATGCAGAAAATCCGCGCCGTCGGTGACAATTACGAACGCGCCGGCGCCGCCGTGATCTCGTATTTGGAGGGCCGCGAAGAGGTGATGTCCAACAAGATCGGCATCTATGGCGTCTCCATGGGCAGCTATTGGTCGTTGCGTCTGGCCAGCTACGATCACCGCCCGGCGGCGCTGGCCTCCGGCGTTGCCTGCTTCAATCCCAACAACACCATCTTCACCCAATCCAGCCCGCGCTTTAAACAGCAATTCATGTATATGGCCGGCATGGACGATGAAGACGAATTTGATGCCATGGCCGAGCAAATGACGGTGAAGGGGTACGCCGACAAGGTGCAATGCCCGACCCTTCTGGTGACCGGTGAGTTCGATCCCCTCTGCCCGTTGGAGGACGCCATTGAAGTTTATGGCGACCTGACCGCGCGCAAAGAAATGTGGGTGGTCGAGGATCAGTTCCACCCCCTTTGGGGTATTCCCAATCTGGGCAAGCTTGATTGTCATCACTATATCGCCGATTGGCTGGCGCGCGCGTTGCTTCAGGATAAGACCAATGACGGGCGCATCGCTTATGTGGCCAACAAGGGCGACGGTCCATTCGGTGATTGCGAATGGACCCCGCCCGTGGGGCCGGGCGAGGCGTATTTTTAGGAGTTGGGCCCAGTGTAACGGCAATGCGCCCTTGTTAAATCCCTCGCTGCTGCTTTACCGGAGCCCGCTGAGCCTTGATAATTGGGGTTCATGGTAAGGGGCGCCATCTTGGCCGGTGAAAGCGAAACAGAAACAACGCAACTGAAACAATCGCCCATCAAGGGCATTCTGTGGATGGCGATTGCCGCCATATTTTTCTCGATCTCGGTGGGGCTGGTCCGGCAAATCTCGGAAACCATCGACGCCTTTGAGCAAACCTTTTGGCGCCAGGTAATCGGCACCATCATTTTGTTGCCCTACGCCTGGCGGCTTGGTCTCAAGGGTTTGAAGACACGCCAGCTCGGGACCAACCTGATCCGTAATACCGCCGGTTATATCGGTATCTCCTTCTCGTTCTTATCGATCACCTTGATACCCATGGCCGACACCGTGGCGCTGCAACTCACGCTGCCCCTCTTCACTATGGTATTTGCCATCATAATTTTGGGCGAGCGGGTTGGCCGCCACCGGGTGGCGGCGACGTTGATCGGCATCGCCGGCGCCCTGGTGATTCTCAGGCCCGGCTTCGTTGAGATCAGTCTCGGCATTGTGGTCGCGTTGTTGGCGTCGGCCAGCTTCGGCATCTCCGATACCTTGGTGCGCCGTCTGTCACGGACTGACACCACGACACTAATTGTCTTTTACGGATTTGCCTTGCAAATACCCATCGCCGCCGTTGTCGCGGCCTTTAACTGGGTCACGCCGAGCCTTGCCGACTGGCCTTGGCTGATCGCCCTTGGCCTCGTATCTTTCGCCGCGCAATGGTCCCTGGCGCATTCCTTCGTTCTGGCCGAGGCCAGTCTGGTTTCGCCGGTTTTGTTTATCCGCCTACCCATGGTGGCCGCCATCGGCTTCTTTTTCTTTGCCCAGGTGCCCGATATCTGGACCGGTGTCGGCGCCGTGATCATCTTCGCCGCTACCTATTACTCGGCCCGCCGCGAAGCCAAAATCCATCGCGCTAATTCGGCGGGTTAGCCGAAATTTGGGGAGTGACTAAACATGGACAAATTGATCGGCCAGCCGCTCAGGCGCGTGGAAGACCATCGCCTGTTGACCGGCGGCGGCAATTTCGCCGATGACATCAATCGGGATGGCCAGGTCTATGCCTGTTTCGCCCGCTCTGCCCATGCCCACGCGGATATCACCAAGCTGGATTTGGCCAGAGCCGCGGCAGCGCCGGACGTGCTTCTGGTGCTGAGCGGCGCGGATTATGCCGCCGATGGGCTCGGCGCGCTCCTCCACAATGTGAACGGCCCCGATCATCTGGATATCACCAAGCCGGGTTTCACGGCAGACGAAGTCCTCCTGGATCCGATCCCGGAACATTTCCCGATCGCCAAAGACAAGGTCCGTCATGTGGGCGAGATCGTCGCCATGGTAGTGGCCGGGACGCCGGAAGCCGCCGCCGACGCCGCCGATCTGCTGGAAATCGATTATGCGCCCCTGCCCGCGGTTACCGATGCGCGCGCCGCGCTTCAAGATGGCGCGCCACAAACCTGGCCCGGCGGCAATCTTGTCCTCCGTGCCGACAAGGGCGATGACGCCGCCGTCAATGACGCCATTGCCGGCGCCGCCCATGTGATCGAGCTGGGTAGCCTCAACCAGCGCATTCATGGAACGCCCGTGGAGCCGCGCGCCGCCATCGGTGAATTCGATGCGGCCTCTGGCCGCTTTACCCTTTATGCGCCAAGCCAGGGGGTGCACCGCCATCAGATGGCGTTTATGCAGGTGTTCGGGGTGGAAAAGGAAAGCGTGCGCATCGTCACCGGCGATGTGGGCGGCGGCTTTGGCGTTCGCACCCCCACCTATCCGGAATATGCGTTGATCGCGTGGGGCGCCAAGCGCCTCGGCCGCGCCGTCAAATGGAACGCAAGCCGCCAGGAGATGTTCCTCAGTGATTTTCAGGCGCGCGATGTTTTTGTGCAGGGCCGATGCGGCTTCGACGGCGACGGGCATATTCTGGCCGTCGATCTGGATTACATCGGCAATCTTGGGGCCTATCCGGCGTCGTTCGCGGTGTTTGCGAATATCCTGCGCATGGCAGGTGGTGTCTATGATATTCCGGTGGCCCATGTGGCGGTGCGCGGCGTCTTCACCAACACCGTGCCGATGACCGTGCTGCGCGGTGCCGGGCGCCCCGAATCCACCTTTATTGTCGAGCGTATGCTCGATCTGGCGGCCAAGGAAATGGGCCTGGAACGGGACGAATTGCGCCGCCGCAACCTGATCCCGCCCGATGCCCTGCCCTACCAGTCCCATCTCGGTCATGTCTATGAGACCGGCACCTTCGCCGCCAACATGGCGCGCCTCCAAGACATGCTGGACTGGGACGGATTTTCGGCGCGGGCCATCGCCGCCAAGGCGCGCGGGCGTCTGGCCGGCATCGGCATCGCCAACTATCTGGAATCACCCACCGGCGCGCCCCACGAACGCGGCGAGATCGCCGTCAATGGCAATGGCCAAATCGATGCGACGCTGGGCACCCAGGATTCCGGCCAGGGCCATGGCACGGCTTTCGCCCAGGTGGTCGCCGATATGCTGGAGGTGCCGTTCGGTGCCGTGGCCATCCGTTTCGGCGATACCGATATTATCGCCAGCGGCGGCGGCACCCATTCGGACCGCTCGCTGCGCCTCGGCGGCACCGCTTTGGTGCGCGCGTCCGCAGACATCATCGCCGAAGGCCGCCGCCGCGCCGCCGAGATATTGGAGGCGGCCGAAGAAGACGTAAGCTATGGGGAGGGCCGCTTCACCATCACCGGCACCGACCGCGCCATTGGCCTGTTCGAGATTGCCGCCAATGCGCCCCTCGCCGCCACCGCGATCATCAACGAGCGGCTGCACGCCAACCCCAATGGCGCCGGCGGTTGTGAAGTGGAAATCGATCCCGATACCGGCGCGGTCGAAATTATCCGTTACGCTTGCGTCGATGACGTCGGGCGTATCGTCAATCCGATGATCGTTGCCGGTCAGGTGCATGGGGGTATCGCCCTCGGCCTCGGCCAGGCCTTGATCGAACAGATCGTCTATGACCGGAACGGTCAATTGCTGACTGGCTCATTCCTGGACTATGCCGTGCCCCGGGCCGGCGACTTGCCCGCCTTCCATACCGCCACCAACGAGCAGCCGGCGCCCAGTAATCCCTTGGGCGTCAAGGGCGCCGGCGAATGCGGAACAACGCCGTCGAGCGCCGCCGTAATCAGCGCCATCGCCGATGCATTGGCTGAGTTCGGCGTCCAGCATTTGGAGATGCCGGCGACGCCGGAACGGATTTGGCGGCTGATCCGAAACGGGCGCGTCTAAAAGATCTGGAAGCCCCGGAATACCAAAATCGTGGCGGTGACAAGAAGCATGCCGACCACCAGCCGGTCGAAGTTCTTGGCGTTGAAATAGCGGGCGGCGCGGATGCCGATGGGCAGCGCGATGGCCATGGGGATGACCGCCAACGCGCCCTCGGCGATCAGCGACGGGGTCAGCAGATCGAACCCGGCGAAGCTGATGAGCTGCACGAAAGCGAACACCACCAACAAGGCCGACGAATTAAACGCGAAACGGTCGCGGCCGAATTGGCGGGCTTGCAGGTAGGGTCCGAACACCGGAAACGAAAGCCCGGTGGCGCTTTGAAAGATGCCGGCGATGAAGCCGACGATGGGCGCCAAAAAACTGCCGCGCCTGTCGGAAATCTCAAAATCGGAGCGCAGCGCGCGCACCACAAGATAGGCAACCACCCAGACCGCCAGAACCAGGAACATCAGGTTCTGGTCTGCCGCCGATAATATCCAGGCGCCGAGCACGGTGCCGCCGACGCCCAATAGGATAAACACCACCAGCTCCCGGTTGGCAGACGCTTCGCGCCTTAGCACCCACAGCATGGAGATATTGGCCACCAGCGACGGGATAATCATAACCGCGACGGCATGTTCGACCCCCAGCACTGCCGCCATGACCGGAACCGAAATAATCGGCAGGCCAACGCCGGCCACGCCTTTGACGAACGCCCCAGCCGCCACCGATAAAAACACGACGACGAGAAAATAGCTGAGATCGATTTGTTGAAAGTACGAAATGGGACGCGCCTGGTAATTGAGCTGCGGGTTAGGATGTGTAGCAAATCAAAAGCAAAATAACAAAAGACATGCCTGATCCGCTGCCATTGCGCGGGATCGTAACCATAGGCTAAATTAGCGGCTGTAATTTCGCTCGTTTTTCCAACGGCAATACCAAAAGGAGGGGGAGATGGGCCGTCGAAAATTCGCCCTAATCACGATCACGGCCATTGGCGCGCTGGCGATGGGTTTGGTATCGACGGCCTCGCCGGCGCATAGCGCCACCTTGGACAGCGTCCGCGAAAACGGGTTCGTGCGGTGCGGCGTCAGCCAAAGCCTGCCCGGCTTTTCCAGCGCCGATAAGAACGGCAGGTGGAGCGGCCTGGATGTGGATTTGTGCCGTGCCTTGGCCGCCGCCGCGCTGGGCAGCGCCGAAAAAGTACGCTTCACGCCATTGTCGGAAAAGGAACGCTTCTCGGCGCTGCGTTCCGGCGAGGTCGATATTCTGTCGCGCAACACCACCTGGACCCTGGCCCGTGATGCCGCCCTCCGGCTCAATTTCGCCGGCGTCAATTTTTATGACGGTCAGGGTTTCATGGTGCGCCGGGATTTGGGGCTGAAATCGGCCAAGGAGCTGGGCGGCGCCACCGTCTGCCTGACCATTGGCACCACCACTGATCTCAATCTCGGTGATTATTTCCGGGCCAATAATTTGCGTTTCCGGGCGATAAAATTCGAAGATTCTGCCTCTGCCGCCGCCGCCTACGATGCCCGCAAGTGCGATGTCTATACCACCGATAAATCCGCCCTGGCAGCCTGGCGCGCCACATTCCAAAAGCCCGAAGATCACGTGATATTGGCCGACATCATTTCCAAGGAACCCTTAGGTCCGGTGGTCCGCCACGGCGATGATCAATGGCTGGATTTGGTCCGCTGGACCTTGTTCGCCACCCTCAATGCCGAAGAATTGGGCGTCAATTCGGCCAATGTGGATGCCATGAAGCGCTCGCCCAATCCGGCCATCCGCCGCCTGCTGGGCCTTGAGGGCGCCATGGGCGCCAAGCTCGGCGTCGATAACGATTGGGCCTACCGGATTATCAAACAGGTGGGCAACTACGCCGAAAGTTATGAGCGAAACGTCGGCCCGGGAACGCCGTTGCAACTTCCCTGCGGCCTGAATGCGTTATGGACCAACGGTGGTCTTCATTATCCGATGCCGGTCCGCTAAACCGTTAGTCTGTTAGACCGGCGCGGGCATCGTTGCGATTGGGGAAAATGTGATGTCGGAAAGCGTGATTGGTGTTGCTCCGGGCGCGGGAGCTGTGATTTGGACCCTGCGCCGGGTACTCATGGTGATCGTGGTGATCTCATCGTTGCTGGTGGTCGGCACGCTGGTCTGGGTTTCGGCCAACTATCAGCGCTTCGCCATCGATACCCAGAACGCATCGACATCGACCATCGCCACGTTCCTGGTCAAACAAAGGGTATTTCAGGAGTACCGGGGGAAAGTCACCCCCTTCGTTGACGAGTGGGCGCGTCTGTCGACCCTGACCAACGGTATCAACGAAAATGATCCGGCCAAGGCGCGCATCGCCGCCGAGCGCATCATGCAAACATTGGAAGTGGCCGAGGGCCGCATTCGGCTGCGCGGCGTTGTTGTCTATACCAAGGATATGGAGCTGTTCGCGGCGGCCGGTGGCGCAGCCAATGAAAACCTGGCGAGCCGCCCCGGCATCATGCAAAGCCTGAAACGGCGCTCCCTTGCCGAGCAGCGGCAAAAGCCGTCCTTTCTGTGGCAGACCCGGGAAGGCCGCCCGGTGCATAGCATTGTCGCCCCCATCGGCGGCTTCCGGGTGCTCGGCTTCGTTGAGTTCGTCACCGACCCGGTCCCCGAACTGGCCGGCATGGGCGATGCCTTCGGCGGTGCCTTCAAGCTCTATGGCGGCAACGGCAAGCTGTTATTTGAAAGCGACGAAACCAAAAAAAATGGCGGCGAGGCAGGGCCGGTGCGCCTGGAAACCCACCGGGTGGCGATCAATGGCGCGGGCGGCGCGCCCTGGGCGACGGCGACAATTACCCGCAATCTGTTTTCATTTAAAAGCGCCATATCGCGGCTCCGCAACCAGGCTATCGGCATCGTCGCCGGCGTGGTTCTAGTTAGCATATTGTTCGGCTGGCTGCTCCTCCGCCTGGCCGTGTTTTCAAGGCTCAGCGACTTTGCCCTGGCCATGGAAAAGCTGGCAAGGGGCGAGCCCGGCGCCACCGTTCCGGCCACCGGCCCGGACGAGTTCCGGACCATGGGCGCCGCGCTGGAGACGTTGCGCACCGCCGTCATGGAACGGGACCGCGCCCAGGAAGAAACCACCCAGGCGTGGAATCTTCTGACCGATGCCATCGAAAGCACGTCGGACGGGTTCATTATTTTTGATGAAGACGACAAATTCGTGCTCTGCAATGAGCAGTATAAAAATATTCTCCCCAAGCTGGGCGCCATTCTTGAGTCAGGCCTACCCTATAAAGTCTATATGGAGCGGGCCTACACCTCCGGGCAATTTCCGAAATCGGATATGACCCTTAACCGTGAGGCTGTTCTCGAACAACATCGCAACCCAACCGGCAAAGCGATCTTGCGCCAGACCGATGCGGGCATATGGATACAATGCACGGACCGGCGGACATCCGGCGGCGGCTGGGTCGGGGTGCGCACCGATGTCACCGAGATCATGCGCGCCGAGGAAGAGCTGGCACGCTCCAAGGATATTCTGGAGACCACCTTCAACAGCGTCGATCAGGGTATTTTGATGGTGGACGGAGATTACCGCATCGCCTCCTATAACCAGAGATTTGCGGAATTATTGGAATTACCGGAAGACATTTTGGACGGCAATCCGCTTTGGGCCGATGGCGTTCGCTACTCTGCGGCACACGGTGAGTATGAGTATATGGGCCTTGATGACGATGGCGAACTTGAAACACAAATAGACCGTTGGATAGAAGAGCGCCAGAACCTCACCGAACCGGCTACCCATAATTACCGCCGGCCCAACGGTGCCGAGTTGGAAATTTGGACCAATCCATTGGCTGGTGGCGGCTGGGTCCAGGTCTATAGCGATGTCACAGAACGCAACCGGGCGGAAACCGCCCTTCGGGAATCGGAAGAAAAATATGTGCTGGTCAATCAGGCGACCCGGGATTCCCTTTTCGATTGGGATCTGGTGACCGACAAAAACGATTTCCCGCACGATGAAAGAGAGGAATTGGGGCTGCAAAGCTGGGACCGGACCGGCGCCGGTATGCTGGACCGCATACACCCGGACGATCAAGCGATCGCGCGTGACCGCTACATCGCCGCCCTGAAAGGCGAGGACGAAAGATTCCTCGTTGAATTCCGCTTACGTAACGACAAAAATGATTGGATTTGGCTGCATATCAGAGGCCTTGTGCTGCGCGATGCGGATGGCCGTGCCATCCGGATGATCGGCTCCACCGCCGATATCACCGACCGCAAGGAAGCCGAAGAGGCAGTGATCAAGGCGCAGGCGGAAGCCGCCGCCGCGCGTGATCTTTTGACCGATGCCATCGAAAGCATTCCGGACGGGTTTATTGTTTTTGATTCCGACGACAAGTTCGTGCTTTGCAATGAGCAATATAAAGACATCTTGCCGAAATTGGCCGCTGTCCTGAAACCCGGCATAACCTATGAAAAATTCCGCGAAGAAACGACAAAGCGGAAACAATTCGCCGACGATGATACCGCGGCCAACCGCGCATCGACCATTGCGGAACACAATAATCCAACCGGGCAGGCGATCTTGCGGCTGACCGACACCGGCGTTTGGGTGCAGTGCAAAGACCGCCGCACCCGGGCCGGCGGCGTCGTCGGGGTGCGCACCGATGTCACCGATATCAAGCATGCCCAAGAGGAACTGGCGCGCAGCAAGGAAATACTTGAAACAACCATGAACAGCGTCGATCAGGGAATTGTAATGATCAACGGTGACCACAAAATTATCGCCAACAATCGAAGATACGCCGAAATCGTATGGCTGGATCCGGTCTACCTGGAAAGTAAGCCATTGTGGGTCGATATGATGCGAAAGGCGGCTGAAGCTAATTGGTTCGGAAAAAATATCGACATTGAGGAACTCATCCAGGCACAACTGAAAATTCGATCCGCTGCCGACCTGCCTACTATCCATCAGCATCCGCGATCCGACGGCACCGAGTTCGAATTTTGGAGTAAGGCCTTATCCGGTGGTGGATGGGTACAGTCGGTTACCGACGTTACTGATCGCCTGGCCGCCGAGAATATCCTGATGCAGGCCAAGGAAGACGCCGAAGCCGCCGCCGAGGCCAAGTCCGAGATTGTCGCCATGGTCAGCCACGAGGTCCGCACCCCCATGAACGGTGTCCTCGGCATGGCGCGGGCGCTTCTGGAGACCAGCATCACCGACGAGCAGCGCGGCTTCGCCGATACCATCCTGCGCTCCGGCGAGAACATGATCGTATTGTTAAACGATCTCCTCGATTCCTCGAAGATGGAGGCCGGCAGGCTTGAGCTGGAAATCCGGCCTTTCGATCCCGCCGCAATCGTCGAGCAAGCGGTGTCCGTATTGGGCGTGCGCGCATCGGAAAAAAAGCTGCAAATCTCAACCCAATTTGAGGACGGCCTGCCCGCCGCGTTGTTGGGCGATGGCAGCCGGGTTCAGCAGATACTGAACAATCTCGTCAGCAACGCGATCAAGTTCACCCAGCAAGGCAGCGTGACCGTGGCGCTGTCGGCGTCGGCGATTTCAGGAGAAGAAATCCGTCTGGAAATCGCGGTCTCCGATACCGGGACCGGTATCAGCGCCGAGGCCCAGGAAAAATTGTTCACGCCCTATATGCAAGGCTCGGTCGCCATCGCCCGCCTGCATGGCGGCACCGGACTTGGCCTCGCCATTTGCCGCCAGCTCGCCGACTTGATGGCAGGCGAGATCGAATTGGAAAGCACGTTTGGCGAGGGCAGCATTTTTCGCTTTATCGCGCCGTTCAAAATCGCCGGTGCGGCGGCCTTGTCGGACGCCGCGCCCGCCGCAAAACGCACCAATCCGGTGGCTGGCGAGATGTCGTCTTTGCGGATTCTGCTGGCCGAGGATAACGACATCAACCGCCAAGTGGTGATCCGCATGCTGGAGAAACAGGGCCATGCGGTCACGGTTGCGCACGATGGCGTTGAAGCGCTGGCGGTGTTTTCGGCTGCTCCATTCGATATTGTGCTGATGGACCGCCATATGCCGAGGATGAACGGGCTCGACGCAACCCGGCGCATCCGGGCGATGAGCAGCGCAAAAGCATCGATCCCGGTGATCGGCGTCACCGCCGCCGTCAACAAACAGGAGATTGAGGCCTGTCTGGAAGCCGGCATGAACGATGTGGTCAGCAAACCGGTCGATCCCAATGATCTGCAGGCCGCCCTCACCGCTTTCGCCGGTATTGCCCCGATTGGCAGCGGCCGCGCACCGGCCGATGCGGTGGAATATGAAACCCAATATGAGGGCGATCAGCCGGTGATCGATCGCGCCAGATTGGACAGCCTGCGCTCCGATTTGGGCGATGTGGTGGCCGCCAGCCTGGCCATCGAGTTTCGCGGCGTTGGCGAAAAACTGTTCGTCGATTTGAAGCGCGCGGCGCTGGATGGCGATGAGGAGAGCTTCCAGCGGGCGGCGCATACCTTGAAATCATCGGCCAGCACGGTTGGCTTGGCGCGCCTCGCCAAGGCCGGCAGGGATTTGGAGCTTGGCTGCGTGAACGGCGCGTTCGAACAGGTTCGCGGCCAGACCGCCAAAGCCGGCGATGCCCTGGCCGAGGCACTGGCGGCGTTGGCGGCGGAGGATTGGAATTCCGGCTAGAGCAATTCCGGATAAATAGGAACCAATTGATGGGAACAAATCGGTTTTCCGGGTAGGCGCGGTGCGCAGCGCGATGCCTTCGCATCGGGCAAGCGCCGCAAGGCCACCGGGGAGCCGATTTGACCCACCGAAGGCCGGGTGCTTTCGATGCGTGGACGTTGTCGCACGCCTTTGCCGATGCCAATGCATCGCCATGCGCCGCGCTCCTCGCGCACTTGGGACAAATGTGATGGCAAAATCATCCCGGTCAAATGGTTCCTATTTATCCGGAAATGCTCTAGACCCCATATCGACAATAGCAACGACCGGGCCGCCGCCCTGCGGGCCCTGATGCATGGCGTCCACGGACACGAACACGGCGGCATCGCCGATGGCGGCAGCCGCCACGCCGCCCACCGCCGCCTTGGAATGGCGGTGATGGTGCACATCGGAATCATCGAGCATGATCTGGCGCCGGCCGCGCAGCCGGGCACGGGGGTCGGCCTCGCATTTCATGAAGCAATTGACCAGCCTGCCGTTTAAGTCTTCGGCGCGGGCGCGCTCGGGAAGCTCCAGCCCGGCGTTGCGGATGGCATCGTAAATGCCGTCCATATGCAGCGCATCCTCCATCACCGCGTGGCCGATCCGGTAGCGCCCGCCGGCGCCCGCCTTATTGCCGAACAAGACAATCTGCGCCCGGTCCAGTTCGACCCCCGAAGAGCAGGACGAAACCGCCGAATAGATATCCAGATCGCGGCAAATCTCTTCCGCCTTGGGCATGGCGATCTCGCCCAATGCCACGCCGATGCCGAGCGCCGTGGTGCCGTTCGAAACGCCCATGGAATCGTGCACCTCGCAGGCCACGCTCTGGCCCCTGGAACGGGCATCCTGCACTGTCTCCACGGTCAGCAAGGGCGTTTTGGTCTGCACATAATGGACGTCGTTGGTATCGCTGATGCCGGCGTCCTGCATCGCGCCCCGAACCGCATCGGCGACCTTTTCGACCATCGCCGGACGGCCTATGTCTTCGGGCAACAATTCCACGCTCATGGCGGTTCCCATGACCATCCGGTCTTCGGTTGTGGGCCCGGTGTCATCGTTGCGGGCGAAGGCGACCGCATGCGGAGTTATGATGCCATCGCAGCCCCCCGACCAGACCATGGGAATCTCCTTGATCAAAGCCTCGGATCTGGTGCCGCGCGCCGCCAGCACGCGCCGGTAGGCTTCATCGGACAAGATCCGTGTAAAATCATTAACGCCGCCATTGCCTTCGGTCTTGCCGATGACGGCGACGATCTGGTCGGCGGATACGGCGCCCGACGTAATCCATTCATCCAACCCGGATGCGTCGCTGACGCTCTTAATCTCGATTTTTTTGGCGTCGATTGCCATTTGTATTGCGCTCCTAAACCTGAGAGACGGTAATTTTATATCATTGCAAAAGACCTGCAATCGCCTGGCCGATAATTTTGGCCAATTCATCGGGATTGGCGAGTTGCGGCGCGTGGCCGGTATCGATGCTATAGCGCCTAGCGCCGGGCACCAGTTTCTGCATGCGCCGCTGCATCTTGTGCAGAACCGATTGATCGTACCTGGCCTCGATATAGGCGCGCGGGATTTTGCCGAAGCGTCCCTTGGTCAGGCGCGCGGCGATGTCCCTGCCCCGCTCGGGATGCGGGCGCAATTGCCTGGCCGCGGCGCCGGCTTTGGCGGCGGAACAATCCTGATAGAATATTTTTCGCGCCGCCGCCGGTTTTACGGTCGAGGTTTCACCGTCTTTGGACCAAGCCAGATGCGGGGCGATGCCAAGGGCCGCCGGGTCTTTCTTGGCATAGCCGGCAACCAGTTCCACGAATTTCATGCCGCTCGGCAGCATCATGCCGGCGATATAAATAATGCCGTGTACACGGGGCGCTTCCAACTCGCCCAACTGGCTGGCGATAATGCCGCCGGAAGAATGGCCGAGGACGATTACCGGAGCATCGATGCCATCCAACAGGCCGCGCAAATAGGCCATATACATGGCCATCGAAACATCCTTGGGCGCCACCCCGTCAGCGCCATTGCCCGGCATATCGACGGCGTGGCAGCGAAAGCCCATGGCTTCCAATATAGGAATGACCTCGGCCCAGGCCCAGCTTCCTTGCCAGGCGCCATGGATCATCACCAGATCGGACACGGGCCCGGATGCTTTCACGTTGTTGTGGTTTCGTTGTAGGTCGCCCGGTACATGGCCTGATAATGGGCTTCCATGGTGGTATCGGGATGCAGCGGCCTCTCGCCATCGGCCAGGCAGGTGTCGATGCAACGGATCGGATAATCGGGATTGCCCAAATAGAAAAACGGAACCGAATAGCGCTGCCGCCCGGAAACATTGACCACCCGGTGCAGGGTCGAGTGGAAGCGGCCATTGCTCCAACGGGCCATCATGTCGCCGAGATTGACCACATAGCTGCCGGCCACCGGCTCCGCGTGCATCCAGCCCGCCGCTTCGTCCCAGACCTGAAGCCCGCCGCAATCGTCTTGGGCCAGGAATGTGAGGGTGCCAAAATCCGTATGCGCGCCGCAGCCCTTCTCGCCGGGTTCCGGGTTGGCCGGCTGCGGCGGATAATGCAGCAATCTGAGCGTCGCCAATTCGTCTTTGCAGAAGCCGGCAAATGCATCCCTCGGCAAATCCAGGGCCAGCGCGATGCCGCCCATAACCAAGCGGCCAAGGGCGACCATGACGCCGTGATATTCTTCCATCACCGGGCGGAAGCCGGGCAACGCCGCTGGCCATTGGTTGGGCCCATGATTGAACTTGCCGGCCAACACCCTTGGATCGCCGGCGGGGATTTCCGGGCCCGAATAAAATCCCTCCTTCAAATCCGGCGGCTGGCCGATTTCAAGGGTCTGGGCGCGGAGCGGCTCGTACCCTCGGTTGCACGGAGAATGCTCCAGTGCGATGGCATTCTTCTCCGCTTCCGGCAACGCGAAAAAGGCTTCCGATTGACGGAACACGGATTGGCGCAAGGGTTCCGGAACCCCGTGGCCTTGCATATAAAAAAAGCCCTTGTCGAGGCAGGCGGCCTTGAGCGCCCGGCCAACCGCCTTGCGGTCTGTATCCGCCGCGCTCCTCAAGCCCGATACATCAATTACCGGCAGCGCATGGTGCGGCACGGTTATGGCATCGAGATTTTGATCGGACATGGGGCGCGTTATAACACGCCATGGGGCTCTTGCGATATCGATTGCGGCCCAATTCGATCGTAAGGCTACTGGGGAATAATGCATTGAAGTCGAATACTGGAATTCTTATATATAGGTGGTTGTATAAAGACCTGCATGTGGAAGCCAACATAATTCAGGCAAATACGCCATTTAGCTCTTGGTGGGGGATCTTGAAAAAAATCTATTTCCGGCTTTAAAAATAAAGCCTTAATCGGGCCAAGGAAGAAGCGCTAAAATTGGATACAACGGAACTCCTTAAAATTTCCCGTGACAAGTCCGTCGAGGGCCGCGAGAAGCTTGCCAAATCGGTCACCAGCCTTTTCATGGAAAATGATGGCGTGATGTCGGACCGGGAGCGGTCCCTCATGCTCGATATCCTGCACCG
>Ga0302133_10000985_pt1 | contig 18041 bp, 17 predicted proteins | sample CB9_331_MG_FD_203121 | JGI IMG/M metagenome (GOLD analysis project Ga0302133, IMG submission 203121) | Marine microbial communities from Western Arctic Ocean, Canada - CB9_33.1 | ecosystem: Environmental > Aquatic > Marine > Oceanic | place: Canada: Western Arctic Ocean | collected 2017-09-19 | reverse complement strand
ATCCATAGGTACGGCCCAACGAACAGAAGGTCAAGTACCGCCTCCTCTGCCGGCTTGGCACCGAACCAAAAGATGATAAAGCTGGAAAACCAAAACCAGAACCACAGGAGCGACAGTGCGAAAAGCAGCTTGCCGAGCCCCCAGAACTGGTCGAGCGTGATGTAGTCCTTATATCCCCCAAATCGGTACAGGACATACATCGCTATCAGCGTGATCGCTACACCCGATTGCAAAGAGTTGTGAGCATGGGTAGCAGGATAGAGGGCGTCGATCCATCCAGGCACCAGAGTCATGCCGAAGTCGACGCTGTACGCGAAGTGGGCAGTAATGAGCATCATGAAATAAAACGCGCCCACGATACCCAGACGATGCTTTTGCCAATGCCACTGCTTGGAACTACCAATCCACCCTCGGGCCAGCCAGGCGAACCATCGCTGCTTCGAGCCAGTTGTTCGGTCGCGAAGCATCGCGAAGTCTGGCATCGCCGAGACCCACAGCAGCACAAGTCCAGTTATCGTTAGCGCCAGGAGTACCAGAGTCGTCGTCACTTCTGGCATGTGCGCGGGAACCTTGAGTTCGCCGTAGAACCACAATGTGCGGCGACCGTCTTCCATGCTGGGCAAAACCCAAGCAACTGGTATGTAGATAAGGAAGCTCACGACGCCTACGAGGCCGAAAAGTTCGGCAATTCGTGATATAGATCGCCGCCAATGGGCCTTCGCGATTCTCGGCGCGATGGCGACCATCGGCGCGCCTTGGGCTGCCGTTAGGATGAAGGCGAAAAGCGCGGCGTGGTAGCCCCAAATCGGTGTGTTGTGAGTACCATCACCAATGGTGTCGATGACGCGCAATGCGAACCCGATAATTCCGAGCAGCGTTAGTATGCCAAGGATGATTACCGTGTTACGGAACTTCTTACCGCGCAGCTTTCCCTTATCGAAGAGATCGTCTCCGATTGCAGTGGGCGTCATGACAGCGCCATGACCGTTTTGAGAAGCGCCATTATGCATGGGTATCGGCGGTTTCCTTTGCGTCCTTATCAACCTTCTTCAGGTAAACCACGTTTGGAGAGGTGCCGTACTGGGGCAAGAGGTGGTAGCCTCTGCCGTGGTCGCCCATCTCCTTTTCTGCAAGCTTCGAAACTTTGCTTTCCGGGTCATTGAAGTCACCGAAAAACAGCGTGTCTGTTGGGCAGGAATTGACACAGGCCGGGTTCAATGCCCGCGAATCGTCCGCAATCTCTTCGCCATCGCGCGCAGCGTTGCGCTTGGTGCGACGGATACGTTGGATGCAGAACGTACACTTTTCCATAATCCCACGACTGCGGACGGTAACGTCTGGGTTGAGTTGATTATGGAGGCTCTCCGGCCACTCCGGCTCCCAGAAGTTGAAGTAGCGGACGTGGTACGGGCAGTTGTTTGCGCAGAAGCGCGTGCCAATACAACGGTTGTAAATCTGAACGTTCATGCCCTCGTTGTTGTGGTAGGTCGCGAAGACTGGACAGACCGGCTCGCACGGCGCGTCGTTGCAATGCTGGCAAAGGATCGGAATGAACCGCGCCTTTACGTCAGGGAACTCACCTTCCCAATAGCGCTCGACGCGAATCCACTCGATAGCTCGGCGCTGATTGAAGATCTCCTCAGTGTTGATAGGGACGTTGTTCTCTGACTGGCACGCGACGACGCATGCCTGACAGCCAATGCACTTATCGACATCGACAACCATTCCCCATTTTGGGTTTGCAGTTACCATGTTAGGACTCCAAATTGCGTATTACATCTTGCGTACTGCTTCGTTCTTCATACTCAAGATACGCAATACTCGATACGTAATTCTTTCTACCCCGGTGTTAGCGGGATGATCTTCCGGTTTTCGTCTTCAGCCAAATCAGGTGCCGAGTTCTCGAACTTCGGCAGCCGTATCCACTTGTCAGTAAGTTCGATGTTGACCCGGGTTGCCGCCCATGCCAGCGCGCCAGTCTCAGTATCGGAGATCGGCGTAATTATGGACAGGACGTTTGCGCCGCGGTCCTTCGAGTACCGGCCACCGCCCTTGTGCCCTTGCCCAATCGGTATTGCAACTACATCTGGCGAGATGCCCGGGTGCGGATACGCGAGTGCCTCAATAGAGCCTTGCTGGGACGTGACTTTGACCACGTCGCCCTCGTGAATCCCCATTTCCTTGGCCTTCTTAATGTTGATCTCAACCCAGGTCTGCCAGGTGGCGGTCGTGATTGGGTCGGGAGTCGCTTGAAGCCACGGGAGATCCGCCCCGCGACCGTCGGTTAGGCTCGCGGACTCGAATGGTATCAGGTTGAACTCGAATGGTTCTTCGAGCCGACCCGACACCGAAGTCTGGGTCTCCGTCGGGAAGGAATAGGAAGGCGTTGGGTCAGGACCGCGATAGGTTGCGTCCGTATCCCACCAGCCGCCTCGCTGGAGCACCGTATTCCAGAAGAGCTTGAAGCTTGCCGCACGGATAGAACCTCGGTTCATATCCCACAGCTTACGGGCACCGTCTTCAAGCACCTCTTTGAAATTCTCGCCGTTTAGTCCCAAGTCTTTACCCGTCACCTGGGCGAGAGTCATGAGCACATCGGCAAAGTTCTTGGTACCGAGGTGCGGGCCTTTGCCTTCAAAGAATGGCCGAACGACCGGCTGTTGGAACCCGACGGTCTGGTAACCAGGTCCGGGGTCCGGTACATCAGTGCCCCAATCTTCCAGGTAATGGTGCTCCGGCAGGATAATGTCTGCGAGCATCGTGGTGTCATCGAAGTGGTTCGAGAAGCTGACGATCAACGGCACGTTGAAGCTAGCCTGTCGAATGGCCGTGCTGGCCGGCATTCCATAGAACGGGTCAGCGTTCCTTACCAGAAGGGCTTTGATTTGACCATCGGACATTTGGCCGGCCAGGTTCTGGAATTCGGTGAACGGCGATACCTGAGGTGCCATGGGAGCACCCTCTATTGCAGGGCCGGGATTAAAGTTCACGCCGCCCGGCTGGTTCAGGTTCGCTACCAGATAGTTGAGTGCATATATCGCATTCAGGTTGAAGAGACCGTTTGTGTGAGCGCCCGACGAACCCCCGCCGATCGCGAGTGCTGGGCCGCTATGCGCGAACTCCTTGGCAATCTCGATGATGCGTGTCGATGAGATTCCTGCCCTGGTACCCACCAGTCCTGGGGTGAACCGTTCGAGGCGATTGAGGCCACCTTGGGCCAACATCTCCAGCGCGCGGGAATCAGCGAGTCCCTCCGAAATAATCACGTTCGCAATCGCCAACGCCACTTCGCCTTCATACCCGGGCTTGACGTAGACCCACTCATCGGCGTTGGCGGCGGTCATGGAAAAGCGCGAATCGAAGTGTACGAGTTTTCCTCGATCTCGGCCTTCACCTTGTCGGAAGTGTCCGTAACCTCGGGCGTATCGGATGGGAGATTCCCAGGTGTTGAGGAAGTCCGCGCCGAAGGACAGCACGTAATTCGCATTATCGATATCAAAGTCCGGCATCGTATCTTGATTGAAAACCTGCTTCATTGAGGTCTTCAGTACTGTTCGTTCAACGGGGTCATAGCCCATATGGCGAGCACCGAAGGCCGAAGCGAAACTCTCGACAACCATGCCGGTATGGGCACTGACAGGGTCGGTGACGAGGACGATATCCTCACCACGTAAATTGCCAATCTGCCCGGCAACGCGGGAGACTGCATCCGTCCAACTCAACTCTTCCCACTTGCCCTGACCTCTCTCGCCGGTGCGGATCATTGGCGCGTTGATGCGGTCGGGATGATAGAGGCCCTGCAGACCGGCCTCGGCCACAGCGTTGTGCTTGCCCCGGTTAATGGGGTAGTCGACGTTGCCCTCGACCTTCTTCGCTCTGCCCTCCATGACCCTGACGACGATGCCAACAGGCATCCGGTTCTGGCGATCAAGCGTTGCGTACCAGTTGTCGAGGCCGGTGACCAAGTCTTCTGGCATCTCGATAGACGACTGGACGAGAAGCTCTTTTTCAGGCACGCCGCATGCCGCAGCAACCACCGCCGTAGCTGAGCCGCCCATGAGAGTCAGGAACTGTCGTCTGTTTAGTGGCATTGAATTTCTAGTAGTGGCACGTCGTGCAATCGGTTGGGGCATTGTTGTTGCGGTGGCACTCGACACAATCGCCCATTTTCAGTGACCGCACCTGCTTGACCTTTACCATACTGCCTACGTCGCCATGGCAAAGCTGACAAGTGCCCGCGGGGCCACCATATTGATCAGAGAAATTTCTGATATGCGGTTCGTGGACGAAATTCACATGGTCAGGCACTCGATGTACTCGTACCCAGTCCACTGGGGTCCCGCTTGCGTGGAAATTGCGAAGTTTTTCCACCTCTGGCTTACCATCACCGACGGTCTTGTGACAGGTCATACAGAGCCCAACTGCAGGAATGGAGGCGGCTGCGCCCTTGGTTACGTTTCGATGACAAAAGGTACAGTCGAGACCAATCTCTTGAACATGATGTGGATGGGGGAACGCTATCGGCTGCTCAGGTCCATCGTTTAGGCCGAAAGCCGCCAGAGGCAGCCCTAGCCACGCGGATACAACGAAAGCCGCGATGCCGATCGTGACAACGAGCCCAACCAGTCCGCCAAGACCGAGCATGCCGAACAGGAGGAGCTTACGCCCCGATGGTCTACTAGGTGGTCTAAAGTCGCCTGGCAGCAAGTGAAGTTACCTTAGTTATGCCCGGTTGGTGGGTTGCCGCCGTGGCCCATGAAGTCGATTGAGCCGCCCTTGATCCAGTACGAATCGAAGATGTCGCCGAGGACTCCGGACTCGCTGATCGCCGCTCCGATGAAATAGAAGTAGATGGCAATGCAGATGAACATCAACGCGTATGTGGGGATTCGGACACGCTCCACACTTTCAGGCAAGTGACGGGACGCCACGAGCGAGGGGACAAAGGCGTGTGCCGTCAAATACAGAGAACCAATGACAACGATAAGGAGGAGCATGACCCAGAGGTTCGTCAGCAGGTTCGCTATGCCGGTCCATTCGGCATTGGTAAGCGTCGCTGGATCCATCGTCCACCTTTCTGCAGGAACGGTGCAAAGAGCATCAAATGCCCCCCGCTTAGGCTTGGTGAAAATTATCACACTCATATAGGGGTGTCAAGGGCAAAACTGGGGCCTTAGCCGGTTCGTGTTGCGCTATCGAGCAGCATGGCGAGCCGCTCGAACCGCCCCAATTGATAATAGCGATATTTCAGGTAACAACACTTTTATCGGAGGTGGTAGAATACCCTCGCCAACGAAAAGGAGAGTGAACATGATGGAAAAACGACAACTGGGTAATTCAGGAACGATGGTAACTAGTATCGGCCTTGGCTGCGTGACGTTTGGGCGAGAGATCGACGCAGAGACTGCCTACAAGGTGATGGACCATGCTCTCGATCGCGGAGTCGATTTCTTCGACACTGCTGAAGGCTATACCAACGGCGAATTGTCTTCGGAGCAGGTGATCGGCGATTGGATGAAGTCGCGCGGCGTGAGCGACCAAATCACGATCTGTACGAAAGTCAGCTCGGGCGGAACCGCCGAGAATATCAAGCGGGCCTTGGCGCAAAGTCTTGACCGTTTGCAGGTAGACAAGATTCAGATATATAAGGCACACTCTGCCTTTAAGGACGCCCCGTACGAAGAGTACCTCGGGACTATGAACGAGGCCGTCGAGGCAGGGCAGGTCGATGTGATCGGTTGCAGCAACTTTCGCGCAGGGCAACTCAAGGAGGCCCTCGACACCAGCGACAAGAACGGCTGGGCACGTTTCCAGATTACCCAACCGCCGTACAGTCTCGCCCGCTCCGACAACCCCGGCCACTTGGACCGCATCGAGGCCGAGGCCGAGTTCTTCCCTTTGTGTGTCAAGGAAGGTGTAGGGATCACACCCTATAGTCCGCTGGGCGCCGGATTCCTTGCTGGCAAGTACACAAGGGGCGAATACGTAGCCGATCAGACGAAGTTCCCGAAGGGGACACGCTTCGACATGAGACCGGGTCACGCGGAAATCTACTTCGAGGAACGCAACTTTGATATCGTTGACAAGCTGCGCGCAAAGTCCGAAGAACTGGGTGTCCCAATAGTCAGGCTCGCGATGGCATGGGTGATGTCCAACAAGAGCCTCACCTCGGTACTGATCGGTGCCCGGAAGCCCGATCACGTCGACAATGCCATCGAGGCCATGGACATGGAGCTTTCGCCAGAATTGTACGCTGAGATGACTGCATGGGGCAGCTAGTACATTCAGGTGTCTGACTTCGGCAAGAAATGGTTTGGGGTCGCGCCGCTCTTTAACCCGAAAGACGGCGCGACCATCATCACACCCGACGGTGGTGGACGAGGAAGCTGGGTCGGCGGGCTGAGCGCACTCCACGACGAAGGAACGTTCTACCTCTTCTACCGGGAACGAAGGCCCATTGGTGAAGGCCGTGGGTGGCGCTGTCACATCGCCGAGAGTACCGATGGTCTCAGTTTCACGACCGCCTGGACCGCCACGAAAGAGGACTTGAACGCCGAGTCTATCGAAGCAGGCGCTCTGGTCAAATCACTCGAAGGCAAGCTGCGACTATACGTCAGCTACGTCGATCTGGACGACCGCCGTTGGAAGATCGCCATGATTGAGGGCGAGACCCCCGCCGATTTCAGTGCGAGCAAGCGCACCGTTGTTCTGACCGCGGATGACGCGGATTCGGAGGGCGTGAAGGACCCGTACGTCGCGATCGTTGGTGGGCGGTACTATATGTTCACCCACTATGCCCCGCGAAGCCTTCAGCCCACCGATGCAACTGAAGAAGAACTTCATGGCACCGGCAACATCTTTGCGACGGGCAAGGGCCGAGGGAGTTCAGGCCTTGCCGTCTCGAACGATGGCTTTCACTTTGACTGGGTGGGCGACGTGGTTCCGCCGGGTGACGGCTGGGACGAGAAGTTGACGCGCGTCGATACGATGGTTTACATCCCGCCGGTGTTCACGGTCTTCTACAGTGCCAGGCCGAACGTGGACGTAACGTACGAGGACAACACGGGCGTCGCTGTCTCACTTGACCTCGTGAACTTCCACAAACTAACGCCCGACAAGCCTGCCCTCGTATCACCCTGGGGCACCGGCGCGCTCAGGTATATGGACGCAGTCCAACTCGGCGACGAGATCTGGTACTACTACGAATGCGCCGGCGAAGACGAGTCGCACGAGATCAGGTTGAATCGGGTGAAGGTCGCGTCGTAATATTTGGGTCTGACCTGAGGTGTTGCACAGCGTTTTCTGGCTCCTCAAGCACCACGGGGTCGAAGCGGCAATCTCGTTCTGAATGCAACGACTATTGAGAGGTAGATTTTGCTCCGCTCTGAGGTCGAGGCTAAAGTAGCCCAAGCTATCCGAAAACTCCATAAGAAGGACTGGTTCCTTCTGTGCAACAAGGTTTATGAGGTCTGTGTTGCTCACAGGTTGGCACTGTACCTTCAACCCTTATTTCCAGGTTGGGACGTGGATATTGAGTATGATCTTGCCATGAACAGCCACGGAGTAACAGAAAAAGAAATCGACAACCTCAGAGTCCAACTTGTATCTGCGGGACTCAATCATCGCAGATCCACCGACAACGTACGACCGGACATCATCATACATAAGCGCGGTGAGGCCGATAATCTCCTCGTAATTGAAATCAAGAAGAAAACTAGCACTGACAATCGCCAAGATAAAATCAAGCTAGGCGCGTTTACGAAGGATCCCTTCAAGTATGAACATGGTCTGCTAGTTCACTTTCAGGGAGAGCAGCAAGAGTCTGAGCGATTAACTTGGTACGTCGACGGACTAGAAGACGTTCCTAGTTAATCGCGCAAACTCCAGGCTGAGGATGGCCCCTGTCTACACAAAGCCCCGCAGCTTCGCCGCATGCGCTACACGCCCTACGCCGATCACGAACGCGGCCTCGCGGAATGTGATCCCGTCGCGCTGGACGATCTCCCATACCGCACGGTAGGCCTCAGTCATGATCTTATGCAGTTCTGCGTTTACCTCGTCCTCGTCCCACTTGTGCTGATAAAGGTTCTGCGTCCACTCAAAATACGAGCCGACCACACCGCCAGCGTTGACGAGAATATCCGGTAGAACGTAAATCCCGCGGTTGTTCAGAATGTTGTCGCCCTCTGGCGTGACCGGGTGATTCGCCGCTTCGACAACGAGCTTTGCTTTGATCCGGTCCGCATTGTCCTTATGCACGACTCCCTCGATAGCTGCGGGGATGAGCACTTCGCAATCAAGCTCCAACAATTCGGTGTTGGAGACCAAGTCCGCGCCCGGAAAACCAACGATTGTTCGTTCCTCTGCTAGATGCTCGATAAGCTTCGGTATATCGAGGCCGTTCGGGTTGTATATCCCACCCTGAACATCGCTCACTGCGACGATCTTACAGCCCATATCGTGAGAAACCCGCGCCGCCCAACTGCCTACTTGGCCGAAGCCCTGGATGGCGACTCGCGCGCCCTCGACGGTAAGTCCAATGTCCTTAGCAGCCTCGTTCATGACGTAGACAGCACCTCGTCCTGGCGCCGCATCGCGCCCAACCGAGCCACCGAGTTCGATAGGTTTGCCCGTCACAATACCGGGCGTGTATCCCGCCAGAGCGCCGTATGCGTCCATCATCCAAGCCATCGTCTGTGAGTTCGTGCCCATGTCCGGGGCGGGGATGTCGCGGTTCACGCCGATCAGGTGGTGGATATTGTTGGTGTACCGGCGGGTCATACGGTTTAGTTCGTTCTCACTCATCGTGCGAGGGTCGCACTGGATGCCTCCCTTGCCGCCACCGAAGGGGATGTTGACGACTGCTGTCTTCCAGGTCATCAGTGACGCTAGTGCGCGAATTTCGTTGATATCGGCGTGAGGGTGGTAACGCGTGCCGCCCTTGTACGGGCCACGTGCCGCGTTATGTTGGATGCGGTAACCATCAAAGACTTTGATCGAGCCGTCGTCCATTCGGACTGGAACAGAGACGGTCAACTCTCGCCAGGGTTTTTTAAGAAGTTGTCTCGTGCCGTCATCCAGCTTCAGACGGTCGGCGGCCTTGTCGAAGAACACGTTCACTTCGTCGAATGCGTTCAATGCTTTTGCTTCAGCCACACATGCCTCCTCATTCGCTCGTTCATTTTTTGATTTGATGACGCGTACCGCTTTCGAGGCGCACTGTCGTGGATTATACAAGGTACTAAGGGCCGTCGTGCTACAGTAGGGGTGGTTCACCACAGCCACGAACTGGAGGTAGAAATGGAAGTCTGGGATGCCTTGAGGACTCGATTAACGGTGCGACGGTTCAAGCCAGAGCCGGTGCCAGATGAGATCGTTGCCAAGTTATTGCAGGTCGGGTTGTGGTCACCGAGCTCGCGGAACCTTCAGCCCTGGCACTTCGTGGTTATCAAGAACCGCGAGACGCTGCAAAAGATTGGTCGGATAACGACTTACGGGCCCTTCCTCGCCGATGCGCCGATGGCGATCGCAATCGGCATGGACAAGCGGATTGCAGACCGGCCAGAACTCGACTCAGGGCGCGTGCTCCAGCAGATGGAGATTTTCGCATGGTCGGAGGGAATGGGCACGTGCTTCGTCGCCTTCCACGAGCCCGATCAGAACCGTGCCGCGAAAGAACTCCTTGGTATGCCCGATCACATCGAGTTGATAACCATCATGCCCTTCGGCTACCGACTAGACCACGTCAAGGGCACGCGGCGTCGGCGCAAGGCGCTGTCCGAGGTTGCACACGCGGAGTTGTTTGGCGAGCCGTACCAGTCGTCGGTCAACTCTCTACTATCACCGGATATTTGAGAGTGCCCTCCTCTATCTACGACGTACCGTGAGGGTGGCACCGACTTCGACGCCAAGCCGACGAGCCGCACTGCCGCGGTTCCCGGCGACCTCCAAATATCCGTGACTTCCTATGAGGGCCAGTAGCGAATCAGCATCGCTAAACGTCCTGCTCAAACCGGAAATAGTGACGCCCGCCAGTTCGATGACAATCTCACGATCAGGAAGCGAATCTTTTTGAATGTTGCTGACGAGGTTGCCGAAGCGGTCGATATAGATGACCTCCCCCTCAACCCGGTCATCAGATCGTCGTAGGGTGAACAGGTTTAGGAACACCAACTCTTGTATCGACTCCCCAACGTTTTCCTGCTGAACACCGGACGCGAGGTGTGCCGCCACCGGCGCGAATATATCTCGACCGTGGAAGGTGCTACTCACCGGGTGATGCCAGTATTCAGGGTTCGTTAGCTCATAGACCTGGCAGTCGGATGGAACGGTAATCACGACAGGCCGCGCGAACTCGGTGGACTTGAACTGGACTTGGTCAAACGTCATGTAGTCTTTGAGAACATATGAAAGCACTCCGTTGTCAGGTCCTACAAACGACCCTGTGGGTGAGACGACCAGGACTGCCTTGCGGCGAGTTCCAACTCCTGGATCGACGACTGCCACATGGACAGTGTCGACCGGGAAATATTGATATGCACTTCCGAGGACGAAAGCACCGTGGGCAATATCCTGCGGAGGAACTTCGTGTGTAATGTCGACCAAGGTCAGATCAGGGACGATGCCGAGGGCCACGCCTTTCATCGCAGCAAGGTATGCGTCGGCAGAGCCAAAGTCCGTGGTAAAAGTGATCACCCGGTTGGACACGGCTCTGTTGAAGAGTGAGACCTAGCGGCTACAGTGCTCTAACACTGATGATGGATGTCGCGATGAAGAGGACGACGAGGACGATGGTGAACTGGAACAGCGTCTTTTCGATGCCACGGCGAGTGCGAAACGAGCTTTCGCCGCCACCGAACAGGCCGACGCCCTGCCCACGCACCTGTACGAGAATTACGACCACCAGCACGAGGCTGATGATGATTTGAACGATGTTCATGGCCGTCTGTAGGTCCATCGGTACCTCAATATAACTGGAAGGGATCGAAAACGAGTGACTATCTTGTCTGTGCCGCAGTCACGGCTGCCTCGGGCACCGTCGCGGGGTAGCTTCCATGATACACACCAAGAATGCACTTCGCCAGCTTTGCCGCGTCGTGCCGAACGGGAAAACTCGCGTCGATGAGGTCGTCTGCCACGATCTGAGCATGGGCGACCCGACGTCCGTCGTCGAGCACGGCGTGTCCGAGGAAAGGGGGCCCAGGGTCGACGGTCACGTTGTTCGCCACCACATAGTCGACGATCTCGGGATAAGTGTGCTTTTGCAGGGCAGCGACGTGGTCGACGATTGTATACCCTGTGGTCTCGCCCTTCTGCGTTGCAACGTTGCACACGTATAGTTTTTGGGCCTTCGACGCGTGGATCGCTTTGGATATGTCACCAACTAACAGGTTTGGCAAGATGCTTGTGTATAAGCTGCCCGGGCCGATGATGACCATGTCGGCATCGCGGATAGCCTCAATCGCAGCGGGCAAGGCGACGGCCTCTTTAGGACGGATCATCAACTCTTCGATGCTTCCATCGCTCGCACCGATGTTCGACTCGCCTTCGACGATCGAACCATCCGAGAGTCTCGCTGACAAACGCAGGTTCGCGATCGTCGCTGGCACGATCTGCCCGTGAACGGCGAGTACACGACTAGACTCCGACAGCGCGGCTTCGAAGCTACCGGCAATGTCCGTCATCGCGACAATGAACAGATTGCCGAAGCTATGACCCGCCAGTCCTTCCCCCTGATCGAACCGGTACTGGAACAGGTCGCGGACGAGCGTCTCGTCGTCCGACATGGCCACGAGGCAGTTTCGGAAGTCACCAGGTGGCAAGACCCCCAGGTCCTGCCGGAGTCGTCCGGAGCTTCCGCCGTCGTCGGCAACTGTAACAATGGCAGTGATGTTGTCAGTGTGTGCCTTGAGTCCACGGAGGAGAACCGACATACCTGTACCACCGCCAATGGTGACGATCTTCGGTCCTCTGGCGCGGAATCGACGGGCGTACAAGGTCTCGGTCAGCGAGTTAATGTCTGATGTCGCGAATAATAACGGCCCGACAGATCGGTAGAGGCCGTATACGGATGCCATCGCCGCTGCAACGCCCGCCACACCCAGGACGATGCCTTCCAGATGCCAGGGAAGGAGGTCTGGTAGATTGACGTCCAGGAGGTTCTTGATAACGAACGCCATGCCAACCGCGATGATCGCCACGCTTATCGACCAAAGCAGCATCCACCGCTTAACGCCCAGGCCCAGGTACATGAACCTCCTGACGGCTGCCCAGCCGCCAGAGCTTACGTGAGTGACCTCCCCAGACCCGCCATGTGCTCTCAATGCGGCACAGCCTGTTTCATGTGATCGAGCTTCTCTTTAACTAGCTTCGACGCCAACTGGGGATTGGCTTTCCCTTTGCTGATTTTCATGACCTGGCCGACTAGGAATCCCATCGCCTTGTCCTTGCCTTCCATGTAGTCGCCAACTGATCCGGGGTTGGCCGTCAGTGCCTGTTCTACGGCTGACGATACTGAGTCAACGTCGCTCACTTGAATCAGATTGGACTCTTCGGCGATTATCTCAGGCCTCTGGCCTGTCTCGAACATTTTCGCTAAGACTTCCTTGGCGAGGTTCGAACTGAGCTTGCCGTCATTGATCATGTCGATCAACTCGGCCAGGTGATCCGGTTGGATTCTGATATCGCTGATCTTGTCGTCGGTCTCTTTGAGCAACCTGGTCAGCTCACCGAGCATCCAGTTGCTAGTTGATTTCGCCAATTGTTCCAGTTTGTCGCCGATGGCCGGAGAAGCAGCAATCACCGAGTCAAAATAGTCTGCGTTTTCTCTTTCGGCGGTCAGCAACCCCGCATCGTAGGCGGAGAGGCCGTAGTCCCTCATGAAACGTGTTTTGCGGGCGCGCGGAAGCTCCGGCAGTTCGCTTCGTACCTGATCGATCCACTCCTGTTCGATGACGAGCGGAGGCAAATCGGGTTCCGGGAAGTAACGATAGTCCGACGAGCCTTCTTTGACTCGCTGGGAGACGGTGATCTCCTTGTCGTCGACCCAGCCACGGGTCTCCTGGACGATACGCTCGCCTTTCCGGGCGAGTTTGATTTGCCGTTCCGTCTCGTATTCAAGGGCGCCGACGACGGAGCGAAAGCTGTTCATATTCTTGACTTCGACCTTGGGGCCCAGTTCAGTCGTCCCCCTGGGACGCACACTGATGTTGGCGTCGCAGCGGAAGCTGCCCTCCTCCATGTTGGCCGAACTCGCACCGATATATCGAATAATCGAGTGCAGGGTCGTCAAGAACGCATGGGCTTCCTCGGGTGAGCGCAAGTCTGGCTCGCTGACGGTCTCCATGAGCGGGACGCCGGCGCGGTTGATGTCCAGCAGGCTGTAGCGCTCGCCAGCGGGTCCAGTGTGGTGCGACAACTTGGCTACATCCTCTTCCAGGTGGACGCGGTCAATTCTTATCACCCGCTCCGTGCCGTTTACGTCAATGGCGAGGCTGCCGCCCTTCGCGATGGCCTGGTCGAGTTGCGATATCTGGTAGCCCTTCATCAAGTCGGGGTAGGGGTAGTTCTTGCGGTCGAATTTCGTGTACCGGGAGATCGTGCAGTCGAGGGCTAGACCCGTCGCGATTACGATCTCCACCGCGCGTTTGTTTATCGTCGGCAGTGTGCCGGGCATACCCATACACACCTCGCACACCATGGTGTTCGGCGGCGCATCTTGATACGAAGCGGGACAGGCACAGAACATCTTGCTCCGGGTCAGGAGCTGACTGTGAACCTCCAGGCCGATGACGACTTCGTAATCCATGCGAATACCAAGGGGGACGATCTGAGACCGATTGAATCTAGATTGGCCGTATTGTAGTCCAGTTTTTCGTAAATTGAAACGCCGACGTTGGTAGGAATGGCACGAACCGTACGAGGAAAGGATGAGTTTCCGAATGGCCCTCTCTAGTTTGGGAACTCGTCCGCCGGCCAGGCATCTTTGCCGATAAGCGGGACGAAACGACACGGTGTCAGAGTCTTGACCGAATAGCTCGTGCCCGACCTGACGACCTTCATCAGGTTTTGCTGTTTTCTTCCGCCGACAGGGATAACAAGCCTTCCACCGTCGGCCAATTGGTCGAGCAGGCCACGGATCAGCTTCGGTGCCGCGGCTGCCACGATGATGCCATCGTACGGAGCGTCCGTAATCCAGCCGATGTGGTCTTCAGAGAGATGGACGGTGATGTTGTGGTAGCCCAGGGACGTCAACTGGTCGCGCGCGGAGTCCTCCAAGGTTTTGATTCGCTCGACCGTAATCACTTCGCGAGCCAACTCGGCAAGAATCGCCGCCTGGTATCCGCTCCCTGTACCTACTTCCAGGACGCGGTCGCTCCGTCGCGGCTCCAACGCCTCGATCATCGTGGCGACCATGAAGGGCTGAGAGATGGTCTGACCCTCCGCAATCGGCAAGGCGGTGTCCTCGTAAGCCGCGTCACGGTACTCGATGGGCACGAAGACCTCTCGCGGCACCCTTTCCATCGCGTCGACTACTCTGCCGTCTGGCACCTCTTCGCGAAGACGGGCCATCAATTTACGTTTGGCCTCTTCCACTCTCTCACCCCTCGGATGGCGCCACCTTAGCATAGAGTGTTCGGACTGACCACGCGTTCGTTTGACACCCTATACGACCCAAATCTATACTCAGCCACAATTCGCGGACGAATCTCACGAGGTGACCCCATGACAGAAGAAATCTACTACGCCGATGCTGCGGAACTCGCCCGACGAATCGCGGACAAGGAACTGTCGCCGGTGGAGGTTATGCAGGCGCACCTGGACCGCATCGAAGCGGTGAATCCGAAGGTCAACGCCATCGTGAACCTCCAGGCCGACCCGGCGATGGAGCGCGCAGCCGAGGCAGAGGCGGCCATCGCACGCGGCGAGTCCTGGGGTCCGTTGCACGGCGTGCCGTTCACGATCAAGGACTGTATCGACAACAAGGGTGTGAAGACGACGCGCGGCTCAAAGCTCTTTGAAGATTATTTTCCTGGTGACGATGCGACCGTGGTGAAGCGGCTTTTGAACGCGGGCGGCATCTTCATCGGCAAGACCAATATGCCCGAGTTCGCCCTGTGGTGGGAGACCGGCAACCTCGTTTACGGCTTCACCGAGAACCCCTGGATGATCGGACGCACTGCTGGCGGTTCCAGTGGCGGCGAGGCATCGGCCATCGCGTCAGGTATGTCGCCACTCGGCTTGGGGAGCGACGTCGGCGGGTCGATACGCTGGCCCGCGCACGTCGCCGGTCTCGTTGGTCTCAAACCCACGCATGGCAGAGTCCCCTTGACGGGCCACTTCCCTGAAACCTTGCTGCGCTTCATGCACGTCGGTCCGATGGCCCGAACGGTACGGGACGTGGCGCTGGCGCTGGCCATCATCGCCGGCCCAGACGACGACGACCAATATGCTTCGCCCGTACCTATGCCCAGTTTTGGTCATCTAGGAGACGACCTCCCAAGACTCAAGGTCGGGTTCTGCGCCGAAGGCCCGTTCGCACCGGTGATGAAGGAGATACAGGAGGTCGTCAAGAAGGCCGCGGCAACACTGAACGGCATGGGCTGCGAAGTCGAGGAAGTCGATCTGGCCGGATGGTACGATCGGCAGGCGCAGGACATCTCGATGTCGTACTTCCTCGGCGAGGGCGCGTTCGATCTCGACCCGATCATCAAGGGCCGCGAGGACGAGTTGGCACCGTCCATGCAGCGCCGACTCAACCAGCCCCGGCCATCGACCGAGGACTACTACAAGAGTGTGCAAGACACCGAATGGCTGCGGCAAGACATGAAGCGGTACTTCGCCAAGTACGATTTGTTAATTGTCCCGACCTCGACAACGACGGCCTTTGAACACGATTCGACGTTTATCCCCATAAACGGGCAGGATGTGCACGGCCGCAACTCGCTGCGCATCACGGTGCCCTTCGACCTGACCGGCTCGCCTGCGGTCAGCGTGCCATTCGGCTGGAGCGATGAGGGGCTGCCCATCGGCGTGCAGATCGTTGGCCGTCACTTCGACGAGGCGACCGTCCTTCACGCGGCGGCGGCGTTGGAAGCAGTCCGCGAAGGGGCCGACCGGCGGCCGCTTGTCTAGAAGCGTGCCGGTGGAGCATCCTGTTGCGATAGCACCAGGGGAGTAGACGTCAGTGCTCTTCAACTCGTTTATTTTCGTCTGGTTCTTTCTCGTCGTCTACGGGCTGTACCTGCTCTTTCGGCGGTCGAATCGGGCCCAGAACTGGCTTTTACTCATCGGCAGTTACGTGTTCTACGGCTGGTGGGATTGGCGTTTCCTGATGCTCCTCTGGACATCGACGGCCATTGACTTCGTAGTAGCACGAGCTCTTGATACCACCACGGTAAAGCGACGACGAACTTGGCTGTTACTTGTATCGATCTCGGCAAACCTCGCGATCCTCGGAACCTTCAAATACTTCAACTTCTTCGCAGAGAGTTTCGAGCCGGTGCTTCGCACCTTCGGCCTCCAGCCCGACTTCGTGACGCTGAAGCTCATCCTGCCCGTCGGTATCTCCTTTTACACCTTCCAGTCTATGGGCTATACCATCGATGTCTTTCGCAAGCGCATTCCCGCTAATAAGAACCTTCTGCAATACGCTTTGTACGTCGCGTTCTTCCCACAACTTGTTGCTGGGCCGATCGAGAGGGCTGCCAACCTTCTGCCTCAGATCAAACGCAAACGGATTATTACTTCGGCGCAGGTCAACGCTGGGCTGTCATTGATAATTTGGGGCTTCTTCAAGAAAATGGTCATCGCAGACCAATTGGGGTTGATCGCGGACGAGTTGTTTGACGGCCACTCCGAACTGGAGGGAATGGAGTCGTTTGTCGCGGTTCTGGCCTTCACCGGGCAGATATATGGCGACTTCTCCGGTTATTCGGACATCGCTCGTGGACTGGCCAAACTCATGGGATTCGAGTTGATGGTGAATTTCAAACTGCCATACTTCGCGACGAATCCCGCTGAGTTCTGGACTCGATGGCATGTGTCGCTTTCGTCTTGGATCAGGGACTACTTGTATATTCCTCTTGGAGGCAATCGGAACGGGAAGTTCAGAACGTACATCAATCTCATGGTGGTGATGGCGTTGGCGGGCCTCTGGCACGGAGCGGCGTGGAACTTTGTGATTTGGGGCGCGTATCATGGGGTTGCGCTGGTCATACACCGTATATGGAACGACGCAAGAGTAGGGACCGGAACGTCCCTCGCGCTTTCCAGTCGCCTGCGGTTTTGGGCGCAGGTCGCAGTCATGTTCGCTGTCACGTCCGTCGGTTGGTTGATATTCCGCTCGGACTCGGTGACGCAAATCGGCGACATGATCACGAGCGCAAGTCCGACGTTCACGGAAGACAGCCTCAGGTTGGGCTACAAACTGGCGTTCTTTGCCGCGCCGTTGGTGATCGTGCAGCTTGTTCAGCACCGTACCAACGATTTAATGATCATGACCAAGGCCCCTCGTATCGTGCAGGCCGTAATCTATGGCTTCTTCCTAATTTGGATAGTGATATTCAGCTTGAGAGAACCTAGCGAGTTCATCTACTTCCAGTTCTGATGACAATGAAAAAATCATTACCCTTCGAGTCGATTGCGGACGAAACCTACCGTGGGATCGTCACGAAGTTCGCCCTTGCTTTGCTCGTTTTCCTAACGGCAAATCTCGCTGCCTGGGCTGTTCTTAAGGCAGATCCTACGATCAACGTAGGGTATTCGACCATCAACTGGAAGTGGAACCTGCTGTACAACCTCGAGGAGCCGGTCGAGACCCTAATAGTTGGAGATTCGACAGCGTTGACCGGAGTTGTACCGGATATCTTGAGCGAGACTTTCGGTGGCGAATCGCTTAACATCGCGACGATTGGAAATTCGCTCGTAATAGACGACGCCTGGATGATCGAGACCTACATTGATCGCTATGTGCCTCCCAAACGGGTCGTGATGAGCCACGTCTACGACATTTGGCGTAGGGACATAGATTCGAATACGCT
>Ga0302133_10000983_pt1 | contig 18056 bp, 7 predicted proteins | sample CB9_331_MG_FD_203121 | JGI IMG/M metagenome (GOLD analysis project Ga0302133, IMG submission 203121) | Marine microbial communities from Western Arctic Ocean, Canada - CB9_33.1 | ecosystem: Environmental > Aquatic > Marine > Oceanic | place: Canada: Western Arctic Ocean | collected 2017-09-19 | reverse complement strand
GATTTATTTTTGATAGGCAACAATTTATTGAAAGCGGGATTTTGATACAGTAAATCAGGAGTAGAACTTATGATGATTTGAGGATTTCGGTCTATGATTATCTCGGGACTTAATTGCCCATAATTATCTACGTCATGGGCAATATTTTTGAGCTTTAACAATTGAAATACATTTCCCATAAGTGTGTTGTTGCCAGGAGTCCAAAGATCTCCCACGTCTTGAAAGATCGAAGGTCCGGAATGATATGGATCCAAAATCAATTGGATTTCGACGATCCTTGCTTCAAAGTTTTTGGCTAATATTTCCGCTTTGTTCACCGCACCAGTGATCTGCCCCCATGTTCTGAAGGTGTTTGCCATTTTCATCAGGTCGTCATCGATCGATTCTAATAAAAGTACTTTTAGCCCTGCTTTCTCCAACTCCTCCTTGAAGGTCGGATAAAATAGAAAAACTAAATCTGGGTCTAGATCAAGGATACGTTCGATATTCATATTGAATGCATCGCCGATTTTTTCAATATTTTCTACTTCTACAGGGTAAGAAACCCAGCTGTGGGTTCCAATAATTCTGTGCCCTTGGCCTATTGCGAAAATAGTTTCAACTGCCGCTGCATCGTAGGCAATTATACGTTCCGGAGCCTTATTGAAAACTATCTCATTTCCGTCTCTAGCTATGATAGTTACGGGGAATTGGGAGGTTAATTTTTCATAGGTGAGGGGTGATGGGGTTGAGGAATATTTAACTATCCTATCTTTGGGAAAATTTTGACTTTGTTTTTTTTTAGTGATTGGTAACGTTGTAAGAGTAGCAATCGGCGTAGAAGGTAATATTTGTTTGTGAGTGTAGGTTTTTATCGGTGCTGGAGTTGAGGATGGGGCTGCCGGATCGGGTTGTTTTGGAGAAGATCCTTCGGAACATGAGGCCATTCCTATCATCAATACGAAGGCAATTGAAATAGTAAACAAAATTGGCTGAAACAAATTACCCTCCTTTTTATTCAAAGACCTGTCTAATTCTGGTCTTTCGCAGGAAAATAAAAAAGCCCACTCTCTTTGTGTGGGCCGGTTGGGGGAGGTGGTCATCTCAACCCGGCCTTTCCGCGAAGACCTAGATAGTGGTGCTTAGTGGTTGACCGGACTTGCTTCTTAAAGCCTACCGTTGCGGGACAGTGTCGGATTTCGACCGACTTCCTCTTTTAAACCCTGTAGGGCACTTGCACCATTTTCAAATTCTATTTTTAACTACCTCATCAAACCATGACTGCAATTAATTTGTCAATACTTATGTGTATTGGCAGTTTAATCCTCTGTGATTTGTTGGGGTTTCTCCAAAGTACTCATCTCAGCGTTTAAGGTGGACATTTCTGATCCATCTTCTAGGGCAGGTGGCGGCGGTGATTCAGGAAGCTGGTCCATATCAAACAATTTTTCTAGTTCTGCAACCCCTAGTTTTTCACGACCTTCCTCGGTTAAATCATATCGAGCGGGGATTAACCTTCCTATAATGACATTTTCTTTCAATCCTGATAGAACATCTCTTTTTCCAGTCACAGCTGCTTCTGTTAGAACCCTCGTTGTCTCTTGAAAGGATGCAGCTGCTAGGAAGCTGTGCATATGAAGCGAAGCCCGAGTTATTCCTAGAAGTATAGGTACAGCAGTGGCTGGATCTCCGCCTTCGGCGATTACCTCACCATTCTTATCCTCGAATGCTTTTCTGTCTAACGGGTCACCAGGTAGGTATTCAGTGTCTCCCGCTTCGTGGATCTGCACCCGCCTTAGCATCTGTCGAATTATAGTTTCTATGTGTTTATCATGTATGGGAACGCCCTGAGACCGGTAGACTTTTTGCACTTCTTCAATCAAATAAGATTGAACTGATTCCCTACCTTGTATTTCTAAGATTTGTTGCGGGTTTTTAGGTCCTAAAGTAATAGCTTGTCCTGCTTCCACTTCGTCACCGCTAGTTATCTCTAAGTGAGAAGCCGCAGGTATCGCATATTCCCTCTGTTCCTCATCTGTCCATGTAATTGTTATTACCGCACCTTCTTTCCCCACGGTTCCCGAATTACGAGCGTGTATGACTGAATCGTCATCGGGATCTTCTGAAGCTGCTATTGGGGTTCCAATTATCACCGTACTGCCCTTTTTGACTAGAGGTTTGTATCCCTCTAGGGTGTACTCGTCTACCAACTCTTCAGAATTGAGTATTCGTGCAGTTCGGCCTTCTGGAGTTTCGATTATCTCTGCTTTTCCTGAAATCTCCGATAACACAGCTGCCCCACGCGGTGATCTTGCCTCGAATAATTCTTCAACTCTAGGTAACCCGCTAGTTATATCTGCTCCAGCCACTCCCCCAGTGTGAAAAGTTCTCATTGTCAACTGGGTTCCCGGTTCTCCAATACTTTGTGCAGCTATTATCCCAACAGCATCACCAATCATTATTGGTTGCAAATTTGCCAAAGACAACCCGTAGCACATTTTGCAGAGGCCCTTTTCAGCCTTGCAAGATAGAGGAGATCTTACTTCTACGACCTTTACCTCTAGCTCTTTTAGCATAGCTATGTCTTCATCTTGCAACGAGTGGTTGGCTTCTATAATTATTTCACCGGTTGCAGGATTGGCTACTGGAGATGCAGTGTATCTATATTTTATCCTGTCATAAAAAAGGTCCTTGAGAGTATCGTCATGATAATCTTCTACTGTGATTCCTTGGCCAACTCCGCAGTCCTCCAAAGTTATTATGACTTCTTGGGCAACATCAATGAGTCGCCTAGTAAGGTACCCACTGTCTGCTGTCCTTAAGGCCGTATCAGCAAGTCCTTTTCTAGCGCCATGGGTGGATATAAAGTATTCGAGTACCGTTAAACCTTCTCGGAAGTTAGATTTGATAGGTCTATCAATGATCCTACCACGTGGGTTTGACATCAGACCTCTCATTCCTGCCATTTGTCGGATTTGAGCTATGTTTCCCTTAGCTCCAGAGTTGGCCATCATGTAGATTCCGCCATAGTTAGGTAAATCTTCAGCTATAACCTGGGTCAATTTATCATTGGCATCGGTCCATATTCTGACTGTCGCAGTGTAGCGTTCCTCTTCTGTTATCAAACCATCCATGAATTGTTCTTCAAGCTGAATTACTGCTTCTTCTGCTTCACCCACTATTTTTGGCTTCTTTGTCGACACCTTGACATCATTGATAGCTATAGAAACCCCTGATTTCGTGGAATTTCGGAATCCTAAATCCTTAATATTGTCTAGTACTACTGCAGTTTTTTCATTACCTAGAAGCCGGAAGCATTTGCCAGTTATCTCTTTTAACTTATTCCTTTCAACTTCTTCGTTAACATATGGTAGGTTGTCTGGAAGGATGCTATTAAATATTATTCTACCGACTGTAGTATCGATCAATTCTCCAGAATTATTTCTAGCATGTATTGGAGCCCTAAGTGAAATAGCCCCTACGTCATGAGCTAAAACGGCATCTTCAAAATTACTGAATTTCTTTCCTATTCCATGCGCATTTTCATCAATAGATGTCATGTAGTAGCATCCCAATACCATATCTAACGATGGGGTAACAATTGGTTCTCCAGAACTTGGAGCAAGCATGTTGAATGTGCTTAACATCAATTTTCTCGCTTCCAACACGGCGATTCTTGATAGAGGCACGTGTACCGCCATTTGATCTCCGTCAAAGTCGGCATTGAAAGCTGTGCATACCAATGGATGGACTCTTATCGCACTACCTTCAATTAAGACTGGTTCAAAAGCCTGTATCCCGAGTCGATGAAGGGTGGGTGCTCGGTTTAGTAATACGGGGCGGTCTTTTACGACTTCCCCCAATATTTCCCAGACCTCTGACCGGTTACGTTCAGCTAATCTCTTGGCACTTCTTATGTTGTGAGCATAACCTTTTAGTACCAGCCGATGCATTACAAAAGGCTTGAATAATTCTAGGGCCATGCGCCTTGGTAAACCGCATTGATGGAGCTTTAATTCTGGACCAGCAATAATTACTGACCTTCCACTGTAGTCAACTCGCTTTCCAAGTAGATTTTGTCGGAATCGTCCTTGTTTTCCTCGCAAAAGATCTGAAAGGGATTTCAGCTTATGATTGTGACTACCAGCTACCGCTCGGCCCCTTCTTCCGTTGTCGATCAAGGCATCCACTGATTCTTGTAGCATTCGCTTTTCATTTCTAATAATGATTTCAGGCGCCTGTAATTCATTGAGTCTATTAAGCCTGTTATTTCGGTTTATAACCCTTCTGTACAGGTCATTTAGGTCACTTGTGGCGAATCGTCCTCCATCAAGTTGAACCATTGGGCGTAAATCTGGCGGAAGGACTGGTAGAGTAGTGAGTATCATCCATTCTGGCTTATTGGTACTGTTTCTGAACGCTTCTACGACCCTGAGCCTTTTTATTGCTTTTTTCCGCCTCTGCCCTGAAGTAGACTGCATTTCTTCTTGTAGCTCATCTCTAAGCTCGTCGAGGTCGATGTAGTTTTGGAGCACATACAGTACAGACTCCGCTCCCATTCCAGCCTTGAACACTCCAGGGAAACTATCCCTATTGTCCCTGTATTGAGTTTCTGTCAATAACTGCGTGACATGAAGTTCCTTTAGTGAGGAAATTTCTTTTTCTATAGCACTTAACAATTCATCATATTCATTGTTTATTTCTGCTATGAGTTCCTCGATTTTCTGGTCTCGTTCCTTTTGTAAATTTTCTATTTTCCCTTCAGTTGCTAATTGTTCGTCTGAAGATTTTTCACCATCAACTTCAGACTCGGAATTTTCTTCAGGTAATCGAACCCCTAAAAGTTCGATTTGTGATTGGTATTCTTCTATGAGTGTATTCTCGGCACTTTCAATCTTCGATTCCTTTTCCAGATCTTTTTCTTCTAAGTTTGAATACAGTTGGTCTAACAACTGACCTTTTAATTCGACATCAAGGTCTGTTATCAGATATTGGGCGAAGTAAAGCACTCGGTCTAAGTTTCTAGGGGACAAGTCTAAAAGTAACCCTAATCTACTGGGGGTACCCTTCGAGAACCAGATATGCGCCACGGGTGCAGCGAGGTCTATATGCCCCATTCTTTCTCTTCTGACCTTAGAGCGAGCCACTTCAACACCACACCTGTCACAAGTAACCCCTCTGAATCTTATTTTCTTGTATTTACCGCAGTAGCACTCCCAATCTTTGGTTGGGCCGAATATTCTTTCACAGAACAGTCCATCTTTTTCAGGCCGTAAAGTCCTGTAGTTGATCGTTTCTGGTTTAGTTACTTCACCCCACGACCATCGCTGTACGTCATTTGGGGATGCCAATGAAATTGATATTGCGTCGAAATCATTTCCAGGTTGAGCCATTTCATATTCTCCATAGCTGCTAAGAAGTCGGTGTAATTATTTACCTAGTCATCCCCACCAGGTACAGGTTGGTCATCTTCAATTGAAGATGGTTCTTCATTTGTTTCTGACTCCCCATCTGGCTCACTGTCATTGCTGTTGAGGGCTCCTTCAAGTAGTGCCAAAGGATCAGAAACTTCAGAAGATGCAGAGAAAGGGTCCTCTCTACTCCCAAGCCTTTGATCGTCCACCACATCATCATTTTCTAACTCAATCGATAAAACTAGACTTTGCAGTTCTTTCATGAGCACATGAAAGGATTGCGGTATTCCTGGCTGGGCAACGTCCTCTCCTTTCACGATCGCCTCATACGTTTTAACTCTTCCGATCTCGTCATCTGATTTGATGGTTAGCATTTCTCTTAGATTATGTGCCGCACTGTACGCCTCTAGAGCCCAGACCTCCATTTCTCCGAACCTTTGTCCACCAAGCTGTGCTTTACCCCCCAATGGCTGTTGAGTTATCAATGAATAAGGACCAGTGGCTCTGGCGTGGATTTTATCTTCCACTAGGTGGATTAATTTCAGCATATATATGTATCCGACAGTCACGGGTTGGTCAAATGCTTCACCAGTCCGGCCGTCGTAGAGTTGGGATTTCCCTAGCACTGGGGCAGCGAGGCCGTGGTCTCTATTAAGGACCAAAGCTTCTTCCATAAGATCGTCGACGGACATACCAGAGGTATCTTTATTCGCCACTTCATCCAGCCATATTTTTAGGCAGGCATATCTGGCGGCGTCTGGCTTAGACTCTACAAATATTTCTTCAAAATCAAAACCTCTTTTCTCAAGAAATCCCGATATCATTCCAAGGTCAATCATATCCGAGACATTATCTACAATTGATCTAGCAGGGACTGCTCCTGATTGTTCGATTATCCATGCTTTTGCTAATTCATCTTCAATGGCGGAGTCTTTCGCACCATCAAATACTGGGGTCTTGGCATCAAACCCTAACCTTTTTGCTGCCCAACCAAGGTGGGTCTCTAGTACTTGCCCTAAGTTCATCCTTGATGGAACCCCGATGGGGTTGAGTATTATGTCTACGGGTGTACCGTCTGGCAAAAATGGCATATCTTCTTCAGGTAGAATTTTAGCGATTACACCTTTGTTACCGTGTCGGCCGGCCATTTTGTCGCCCTCAGTGATCTTCCTAGTATGAGCTATCCATACCCTGACGAGTTTGTTGACACCAGGCGATAAGTCATCGCCATTATTTCTATCGAGTATTTTGACATCGATCACTTTTCCTCCTTGTCCGTGAGGTACGTACAACGAAGAATCTTTAACGTCACGGGCTTTTTCTCCGAAAATAGCCCTAAGTAATTTTTCTTCTGCAGAAAGTTCAGTTTCCCCTTTGGGTGTGATTTTACCGACTAATATGTCCCGATTTGATACCTCGGCACCTATTCTAATTATTCCTTCTTCATCCAAATTTCTAAGGCTATCCTCACTTATGTTCGGAATATCTCGGGTGATTTCTTCTGGGCCTAGTTTGGTGTCTCTCGCTTCAATTTCATGTTTCTCGATATGCACCGATGTGAATTTGTCATCTTTTATCAACCGATTACTGAGTATAATTGCATCTTCAAAGTTGTAACCTTCCCAAGTCATGAAAGCTACGAGAACATTTTGTCCCAATGCCAACTCTCCATTGTCTGTGGATGACCCGTCAGCAAGGACGTCACCTGTTTGCACTGTTATGCCTTTATCAACAATTGGTCTTTGGTTGATGCAGGTACCCTGATTACTCCGGTGAAATTTTATGAGTGGGTGATTGAAATTTTCACCATTTGCATCTGTTACAACTATCTTGTTCCCTGTGACACTGGTAACAACCCCATCAGTGTTAGACATCAACACCTGCCCGCTATCCCTTGCCACTCTCATCTCCATACCAGTCCCTACAAGAGGCTTCTCTGGTTTCAATAGTGGGACAGCCTGTCTTTGCATATTAGAGCCCATGAGAGCACGGTTGGCATCGTCATGTTCCAAAAATGGGATTAGAGATGTAGATACGCTTACTAACTGTAGTGGAGATACATCCATGAATCGGACCGATTCGGTTGGCTCCATGCCAACTTCTTCCCCCCGCCTGGTCTCGACTCTATCGTTAATAAATTCGCCTGCCTCATTGATGGCTGAATTTGCCTGGGCGATGTAATAATCTTCCTCGTCATCAGCAGCCAAATGAACTATATCTCCGACATCGTTTGAAACGTAGGGTTTAACCGTGATGGTTTTATTTTTTTGTGCTGAAATTCTTCCTGCTGTTCTAACGGATATCTGTGTACCGGCCTTGACTATAGTTCTACCGTCCTCCGCCTTTATATCATCAGTTGGAGTATGGCCTATTAAATCATCAGGATCGCCATTATCAACCTCCGTCAGTATCTTTCTGTACGGCGTTTCGATAAAACCAAACTCGTTGGTTCTAGCATATGTGGCCAGTGAAACTAAAAGTCCAATGTTCGGTCCTTCTGGGGTTTCAATAGGACAGATCCGTCCATAATGAGAATGGTGGACATCTCTGACGTCAAAACCAGCTCTCTCTCTGGATAATCCACCAGGGCCCAATGCTGACAAACGTCTTTTGTGGGTAAGCTCAGCCAAGGGATTTGCTTGGTCCATGAATTGTGACAATTGAGATCCCCCAAAGAATTCTCTAATTGCTGCGACTACTGGCCGTACATTAATCAGAGCGGCCGGAGTAGTACTCTCTGGCTCAGGCTGTATAGTCATTCTTTCTTTGATTACCCGTTCCATTCGCAGTAATCCTACCCGTACCTGATTTTGAATTAATTCACCTACTGCCCGGACCCTTCTGTTACCCAAATGGTCAATGTCATTTGCTCGACGTTCTGAGTTGTTAACCTGTATGAGACGTCTTAAGAGGTTGACAATGTCTTCTTTTGCAAGAATACGATTTTCCAAATTACCATCTTTATTTGCGTTTTCAGCTCCCTTTAGGTTCCGGTCCAATTTGTACCGACCAACTTTACCTAAATCGTAACGCCTACTGTCGAAAAAAAGTGAATGGATTAGAGATTTTGCATTTTCTGGATTAGGAGGTTCGCCTGGTCTTAAGCGCCTGTAAAATTCCACAAGCGCTTCCGCTTGATTTGTAACACTCGCATCCTTCTCAATGGTAGTCTGCATAAATTGATGATCTGGGTTGTTGTCCACATCTTTGAATATTTCTAGGATTTCTTCATTGGTTTCATATCCCAAAGACCTGAGGAAAGTTGTGACAGGGGTTTTTCTTTTTCTGTCGATTTTTACGTATATAACGTCTCTATTACTGGTTTCAAATTCGATCCATGCTCCTCGATATGGGATCATTTTTGCAGATGCAAGAGGACGCCCAGTTGCTGCGTCCCTATCTGCAGTAAAATATACCCCAGGTGACCGGACTAGCTGGCTCACTACGATCCGTTCGGCCCCGTTTATGATGAAGGTTCCGCCCTTGGTCATGATAGGAATATTTCCCACATATAAGCGCTGCTCTTTGATTTCACCCATGCCTGGTCCGGCTGCGTTGATTTGAAGGCTTACAGTCACATACAAGGCAGCTTCAAATGTTTTTTCCTGGCTTCGGCAATACTCCTCAGAGAGCTTTGGGTCTTCAAACTCAAAGTCTACGAACCTTAGAGAAAAACGTGGGTTCACTCCTTGGTTATCTTCTATTGGTGATATTTCTTCGAAAAGGTCACTCAATCCGGTCGTGGTAAACCATTTGAATGACTCCAATTGAACGTTAATTAGGTCAGGGACGTCCAAAGTCGTCTTAATTTTGGAAAAATATTTCGTTTTTGGGAAAACAACACTGTTATCCTGCAATGCAGAAGAGGTCATTAGATTTACACTCCTTGAAGAAAAGAAAATTTCCAGTTGTTACGGGATAAAACGCTCTTCTCAGACAGAAAAGCGGTAATTTAAAATCACCAAGATAGGTGGATTTGTTAAAGCGTTTGTGCAAACTAGCGCATGTGTAATCATACAGTCTGCTATTTTAGCTACCATATATCACACTTGTCAATATTAAAAGGTATGGACGGTAGCTAAAATAATTTTCAAAATTCGAGCCTATACGAAGGTGCGCAGGTTAAATTGTCAAACCAAATTCACAACAGGGGCATATTGCATGCTGATTTCGATGCTTTTTATGCTGCAGTGGAACAGCGGGATTTTCCTGAGTTACGAAATCGACCGGTAGTAGTTGGAGGAAGTCCGAGTAGAAGAGGGGTTGTCGCATCCGCTTCTTATGAATCCAGAAAATTCGGGATTAAGTCCGCAATGGCGATGAGCACAGCGGTGAGAAAATGCCCTGAAACTGTGATCGTATCGCCAAGATTTGTAGTCTATCGAGAAGTTTCAAGGCAGGTAATGGAATTATTTAGAGATATCACGCCTTTAGTTGAACCATTATCATTGGACGAAGCATATTTGGATGTAACCCATTTAATCGCCGACAATATCAGCCCTCCACAAATTGCAAGGAATTTAAAACAAAAAGTTCAGTCAAAATTAGGGCTGACCATTTCTGTAGGGGTTGCTAGTTCCAAATCGGTGGCCAAGATCGCTTCAAGTATTAATAAACCTGACGGACTCACCATTGTAAGACCTGGAGGCGAGGTACCATTCTTATACCCGTTGCCAGTTGAGGTTTTATGGGGTATTGGTCCGAAAACTTCTGCTAAATTGCATCTGCTATCAATCGATACTGTCGAAGATTTGGCCTCGCAACCCATGGAAATACTTTTCGGCATTTTTGGAAGTAACGCTACCCACATCAAGGAAATATCTAATGGGATTGATACTACGCCAGTGATTACTCAGCGGGAGCGCAAATCAATTAGTTCTGAGACTACTTTATTAGTAGACACCTCTAATGCGGGAGATCTTGGTGAGATAGTAATGAGATTAAGTGGTCATGTCGCGGAATCACTCTTGAAGAAGAATATGAGAGGCCGGACCGTAAAGTTAAAACTCAAAAGATCGGATTTTACTGTTGTGACCAGACAGAAAACGATTCCAGAAAAAGTGCAAATCTCATCTGAAATAGCAGAATCTGCTCTAGAGCTTTTGAGTTTCGAGTTAGAGAATGCGGATGAGAAATACCGGCTAATTGGAGTTGGTGTGTCGGGATTTGCAACCTCTGAAAACCTTCAAGATGAGATGCAATTGAGGTTCGAAGGTCTGTAAAAGTTATTTATTATCGATTTCAACTGGTTCTATTGGATCAAAAGGTTTGAAGCCAAATACGTGTGAGTAAAAGTAAAATTCGGCTTCCAATGTACGCTGGATATTTTCCGACTTCCTGAATCCGTGCTGCTCTCCCTCGAATTCAAGATAAGACACTGGGATCCCTTTTGCCTTCAATGACGTATACATTTTTTGAGATTGATTAGGAAGTACGATTTTATCGTCCAATCCCTGAAACAGAATTACAGGGCAGGACAAATTTCCCGTATGGTTAATGGGTGAACGATCGAGGTATTTCTGCTTCTCTTCAGGGTATTTTCCGATTATAGAATCAAGATATCTTGATTCGAACTTATGTGTTTCTTCAGCTAAGGTAGTAAGATCGCTGACACCATAGTAACTTGCCCCTGCTGCAAAGAAATTTGTGAATGTCAGACAAGACAATGTTGTAAATCCTCCTGCGCTTCCACCTCGTATAGCGATTCTTTGCGGGTCTACTAAGCCTTCTGAAACAAGATAATTGCCGCCATTAACGCAGTCATCCACATCACTTATTCCCCAGTTTCCGTTAAGGGCCTTTCTATATTTAGTGCCATATCCGGTGCTTCCTCTGTAATTTACATCTAAAATCGCAAATCCTCGACTCGTCCAGTATTGGATACCTAAATTAAGGGTATTTGAGGTTGATCCAGTCGGACCTCCGTGGCTGAGTATTATGAGTGGAGGTTTCGTTGATTTCGGGGCTTTATAGTTCGCGTTCACAGGGGAATAATAGAAAGCGTGGCATTCTTGGTTACCAGTCGTCGAATATTTAACGGCTAGTGGTTTAGAAAAATGAATCGCTTCTATGTCGTTTTTTGTCGATACTTGTACTACTTTGAGTTTTTTGTTGGCTTTTGGCTCATATGCAAATAAAGAATATGAGTTGTCAGGCGAACCGGCAGCAAATAGGGCTTTGCCGTAGCGAGCTTTCATCCCGCTTCTATGTATATCAGTGATATTAATATCGAGATTTATATCAATGAAGTCGCAGGAAACTGGGTCCAACAAGGCAACTTTCCAAATCCCCAGTGTATTGTAGGCGCAAATTATTTGGTCATCGGTTATGAAATCATAAAATCTAACACCCAAGCCCCACTGGGCTTGAGTAAATTCTGCATTTATCGGGGTTAGATTATGAGATTGATTGCCTTCATGTTTATATAGGTTCCACCAACCGGAAAGATCCGATATGTAGTACAAAATACCCCTTGGAGACCATAGTGGTTGACAAACGGATTCCCCGTCGCCTGCGATTTTCTGAGGATTGTGAAGTCCAGAATGCTTCAAATCAGCTACATAAATCTCCGTAGAATCCCAAGGCATGCTGGGGTGGTTCCATTGAACCCAAGCAAGTTTACGCCCGTCAGGGCTAATTACTGGAGAAGCATAGAAATCAGCGCCAGAGGCCAGAATTGTTACCGCTCCATCATTCTGTAAATCAACTGAGACTATACAATTAATTGGCTCATCATTGCTATCATGGTTTTCACCAACGTAAATAATTTGTTGTCTTTCCGCATCCATTACTCCGTCAGCGAATCTTAAAAGCGGTTCGTTTGTGATTTGTATGGGATTACCACCGGTCAGGTTAATTCTATGTATTTGTTGGTTCGTGAAATTGGAGAAATATACTTCCTCTTCATGTACCAGATATGACCCACCTCCATATTCATGAACTCGTGTCCTCGCATTGTAGGACTTAGGAATAATTTCGTATTTAGACCCGTCGGGCATTTGACACATTATCGTGCAACGACCGCCTTCTGTTGGTCTCATTTCCTGCCAAAATATGCCTTCATTTGACATGGATAAATCCCCAATACTTATCGCATCAGAAACAATTGACTCAGTTGTAATAGGAGATTTCCATGAGCCATAAGGCGCAATTTTTTTCCCAGGCATGATGGTTCCTAATCAGAAGTAATGGCAGCTAGGTAATTGAAATAATTTTTCTTACGATCTATATTGATGGTCCAGTTAACAGGTATCAATTGGTAACCGTTTTGGTAATCAGGCAACATACTGATAAATTCATTGGTGTTCCTGTCTGGGTTCCATTCGGTTGCGTCAGGGCATTTCCAAATATCACGTGTATAGGGGTTATCTTCGTCGAAGATTGCGTTCACCATTCTTGCATTTAGCAATAACCTCTCTATATTGATTCCTTGGTAGGTAGGCCATCTATCAACAATTTTTCACCGTGGACAGACACCCGAGTCATAGGTTGCTTAATCCTTGCTATCTTCTTTTCTTTGGTTTGCGACTCTGCGGGATCCGCCCATATCTGAGCCAGCTAGTGGTACGGTCCCAATTATTTCATCGGTTTTAAATTTATTGATCGTGTCTCTGCTGTACCCAAGTAATTCTTCTAATATTTGTTTGTTATCTTGACCAAGACAAGGTGCTGGGTTGTGAGTTATTCGTCCCTGGTCGCTTTCAAACTTAAATATTGGCCCAGTCATTGGGTAGAGACCTGCAGCCGGATGATCAACTATTTGAAAAAAATCCCTTTCGTTTAGATGAGGGTCTGCATATGAATCTGCACCGCAATCTATAACCACTCCAGAGGTTATACCTGCGGCTTGCAGAAGCGTCAGCACATCATATCTATCTCGAGTAGAAGCCCATTCATTTATAACTTTATCAAGGTAATCATGGTTTTTAAGTCGGGCTTCCAAGGAATCTAGGTCTGTGCCCTGTAAGGAGCTATCCGTAATAATTGTTTTAAGTTCAGACCATTCTTGGTCTGTTTTGATACTTATCGCTATCCAATTATCATCTCCAGAACATTTATATACTCCCTGTGGGGCAAAATCTGGATGACGATTACCTCTTCGTTTTCTAATTGATGATGTCATTTGGTTCTCAAGGTATATTTCCCCAAGATGGGTCATAAAGGACTCGGCCTGAGACATATCTATAAATTGGCCTTTTCCTGTCTTTGCTCTATATACCAAAGCTGAAGTAAGGGCCATTACCCCGTTTGTAGCTGCTACAGCATCCGGGTGGTGAACTAATGAATTCGAAGAGTGGTCCAGATCAGGATACCCTCTTAAAAAAGAGTGCCCTGTAATTGCATCTATTGCCATTCCCATACTGCGGTAGTTGGCGTAAGGTCCATCATTCCCATAGCCTGGCATCAGCATGTAGATGATATCGGGTTTTATCTTTCTGACCTGTTCATAGCTGAGTCCAAAATTCTCCATTACTGTACGTGCATAATTACAAAAAACAACATCACTTTGTGAGACTAAATCTTTGAAAGAATTTAATCCTTGCTGTGTTTTTAAGTCCAGAGTGAGGCTTTTTTTATTTCGATTTATAGCATTGAAATTTGACTGCCGATTCCATGGTTCCTTACCTGGGTCGTCATCAGGATATCCTCCGGTGTTGGCGGGAGGATTTATTGGCCCTCTTCCGATTCTCTGAATAGATTCAATTTTAATTACCTCGGCTCCCATATCACCAAGCAGACACCCACAGAATGGCCCAGCCCATATTTCAGATAGTTCGAGAGCCCTTATTGAAGATAGTGGCTGACTCGCTTCGGAATTCATATGATATTTTCCGTGGCCAGCATTTCTATTTGGGTATCAGATAATTCTAATAGTTTCCTTAGCACTTCATTTGTATTTTGGCTGAGTTTAGGAGCAGCTTTAATCGATGAGGTGGGTGCATTTGAAAATCGGAAAGGATCACCTGTCATGCGTAGAGTTTGCCCATTCGGGTGATCCACATTTTGAAAAAACCCCCTCTCATGAAACTGTTTGTTTTTGTGAACTTCTTCAGGTTCGAGGATTGGTGATCCCGGAACCCCAGCTGCTTGGACGGCCTGAAAAATTTCTTCCCTTGTTCTGTTGTCCAGCCAAGCTTGGAATATTGCCTCTAATTCTTCCTTATTTTCTGATCTTTTGATGGTGTCATCATATTTTGGATCTACCATAAGATCTTCTCTAGCAATCATTTTGGCTATATTTGGCCACATCCGGGGGCCTAAAGGAAGAAAACTAAAATACCCATCTTTACACCGAAAAGTTCCCACTGCATATGGCTCACGGGCACCAGAGGCTGAGGTTCTCGGTTGCGATCTTGGATCAGGTTCGCCAGCATATATGAATGGCGCTCTTCTTCCAATTTGGTGAGGGTGACCAGCCATACACTCTTGTATTGAAATATCTAACCAGTCTCCATGACCGGTAAGGGTTTTCTTAAATAGAGCCGCTGTAGTTGCAGCAGCGGCAGCGTTGCCTGCGAAATATTGAGCTATTTCCCCAGAGTATCGGAGAGGTTCTCTATCAGGTAAACCCTCTCGGTACATAGCCCCTGTCATAGCAAACAAGGTTAATTCATCATAGTGAAAGTCTTTGTATGGTCCCGTTTGGCCATAAGGTGTAATTGAGGTGAAAATAACAGACGGGTTAAATTTCTTAATTTGATTGTATGCTAGCCCAATTTTGTCTAAATGTCCTGGTTTGTGAGTTTCGACTACGACATCGCAAACTTTCATCAAACCGGCTAAAATATTTTGGCCCTTTGCATCATCTAAATTTATCGTGATGCTTTTTTTCCCTGCATTCAAATGAAGGAATAATGGACTGTCGCCACTGTGATTATCTGGATTACTGTTGGTCCATTTTCTGAGCGGGTCCCCACTGAGTGGTTCCACTTTAATCACTTCACATCCGTACAATCCAAGTGTTTTTGCACAAAAAGAGGCAGCCAACCTGTCCGACAGGTCTAAAACTATGATTTCTTCAAGGGCACCATAAGGCATATTTCAGATATAAGCTCTAGCTAAATAGTAAGTTCCATTGTCCATATGTATGTAAGAGGTGTCAAACTTAAAGGCGTAGTTCAAAAAATGGCGGCACGAATCCAAAATTGGCAATCATTAATACTTTATAAATCCCGCACCTTCAGGATAACAACCCCTTGGGCGTCATATATTTTCTCGAGTTTTCCACCCAGGCCATCATATAGTTTTCTTAATCCACTGTTAGGGTAATACAGTTTTTCAACCTCTCCTATCACTATATATTTGACTCCATATTTGTCTATGAGATTCCCGGCTAACTCAAAGCCAGGTGTGGTGTAAATAGCATTTACATCGGCCATTCGGGAGTTTATTTCATTGCGATATTCCCATCTTTGTTGTTGTTGGTGCCATTCCCATCCAATGACGGTTGGAAGGCCTGTATGGATCGAGATTCTGCCACCCCACCGATAAGTTGGGGTTACCCCTTCCAAAATTACTGGCGACCCTTCAATGTTACCTCTAATCCAACGGATTGCGGCCATATCCGCGGATAAATTAATGTCACCCTTTTCATCCTTATAAATGCCATCTCTCACGAATTCATAGCCATCAAGAGTAAATGTTGTTACTGATTTGTAGAAACGATCTTGTAATCTATCAACCGTTCCGAAAATTGTATAAATCAGGCTGCTTGATATAAGTAGAAAGATAAAAACGACCCAGCAGTATGAGAGAGTCGATTTAAGTGAAAAGGACATTTGTGTAATTAATTGGTATAAGAAGTAGGCTGCAGCTATACCCAGAATAATCCAAACATGTAGATAAAACTTGAATACTGTGTTCATTCTGTCAATATCCCCTTCGATTCTCCAGATATCTACGCCTGCCACCACTGAGAAAGCTCCGATGGCAAGCAGGCAAGGGAAAAATGAATCAGAGTAGGAAGATTTGGAGTTTTTAAATACAAAGAAGCAACAACTAATTAATAGGAAGATCATCAGCACAGATACAGGAATAGCGCCTCCTAACATTCCGGATGACAATGCGACTATAAGGTATCCGAAGAGCAAGATGGTAATCAAGAATAATACGAGAACCTTGGGATGGGATCTGTGTATCTTTTCTCCTAGATGTTTAGCCCAAAATTTAATCAAGTTTTGGTGAGTTATGAATGGATGAACTGAATAAAGACACCAAGAGAAGATTATTGCCAAAAATAAGCCGCTTATTGATATAAATTGGGGAAAAGTCGTTGTATTTGTTGTTCTTTCTATCCAATTGAAAAAAGTTACCGAATTAAGGTGATAAGGAAGGAATGAGAAGTAAGCTATGCTCAGGACGTATACAGATTTCCAAGTTACCTTAAAAACTGCCAAAGTATTTAATCCTCCTAGTTGTCTGAGTTCAGCTATCAATAAGGACCCTATAGCTATAACTGTATAAATAGGCACATCCCACGTGTTTATTGCGGCCAAGCATCCAATGGACAGACCTAGGACGGATAAGGTCGGTAAGGATTTCCACCATAAATTGCTGATGTTATTGCGGGTTATGTGTAGAGATATCCCCACTACCAGAAGGGTAAATGGTATGGAAATTAAATGGGCATGTAGGTCTGCGAAAAGGAACGTAAAGAAAGGGAATTCTGTAATTTCATACCCAGGCGGGTCAGGAAGCATCATTCGACTACTTCTCCAGTAGTCAAAGTCTGTAAGAATATTGGATCCAAACCTTATAGAATCCCAAACTTGGTAAAGCCCGTCTAGATTACCTAAAACACATACGAAAAGAATAGAAATTATCCCTACTATTGCAGGATTAATTTTGTTCGGAATTTTCTTTTTAGAAAGGATGTTTCTTCCTATTGAATACACAGAACAAACAGACAAAGCGAAAAAAGTGGCGATCGCCAGGTTATAAGCTAATTCTGTTGTAATTCCAGTCAGATGGATCAAAGAGGCTACTATAAACTGACCCCAGTAGTAGTAATTCAAGTATCCTCCTGAAAACCACGGGTCATATGGAGGCATATAAGTCGATTTAACCACCGCATTAAGGTAAGCCAGATCCATTGGTTTTTCCCCGCCTCGGTAAGGGTGCCATAGGTCAGGGTTCATCATTCGGATAAGAGTGAATGCTAAAAAAGAGCCAAGAAACAAGATTTCCAAACTTATTATTTTTGACCAATTCGCTGAGAGGTATTTGAAAATTTCCCGATATTTTTTAATTGTTATACATATCGAAATCGTAGATACCAATGCTATGCCGATCCAGAGAGACGATTGACCAAATCTCATTATGTGCAGACTAGATAAAATCCAGGCTGTAAAGCACACCATTAGTAAGCCCAATGTTTTCGCAAACAAGAATCCTTTGTCGTCAAATGTGGAAAACATAAGATAACCAATAGGAAATGAAATTAATGAAATAAGTGTCAAACAGGCTATCCAAAAAAAGATGGGGTACCGGTTTGATGTAGAATCAGTGTGAATGATATTAGACCAGGTGCCACCTTTCTCTTGACTTGCTTTAATCGATTCCGACATCATCAAACGGGCTGTATTTTCTTTGTTGGTGGGAACGGGTTTCTCTCTATTAACAGATATAAAATCCATCGATTTTTGTTCTATGATGGTTTTTAAT
>Ga0302133_10000973_pt1 | contig 18109 bp, 27 predicted proteins | sample CB9_331_MG_FD_203121 | JGI IMG/M metagenome (GOLD analysis project Ga0302133, IMG submission 203121) | Marine microbial communities from Western Arctic Ocean, Canada - CB9_33.1 | ecosystem: Environmental > Aquatic > Marine > Oceanic | place: Canada: Western Arctic Ocean | collected 2017-09-19 | reverse complement strand
GAAGGCAGCAATTATGCTAGGGCTTTACCGGGCGAGGTTCCGGGTGCTGAACGAGCTATGACTATGGAATCCATCTTTAGAGGTGGTGAGGACAAGACAACTGGTTATGGCGGAGAGAAGCTAGGTAGGTTAGGGAAGATTGGCAGAGACTTCCACGGAGCATCCGTGCTTGGAGGTGAAGTTGTGTCTGGCCCCGGTGGAAGATACGTTAGTAGAGGTGGTGACTTTGGTGGCCTTCTAGGTAAAGGTACAGCAATAAATACAGCAATGCTAGATGGGTTGCTTGGCCCAAGGGACGGAGATGGTATGCGTCTTGGTGGAACATACCCAACTGTTCGTGGTGCAGCGACATCAGACCCCGCAGCGGGTGGGGGTGGTGGAATGGGCGGTGGAATGGGTGGCGGTTACGGAGGTGGTGGCATCTCAGGCGGCGGACCAGTTGTGCCTACCTATATGAGTGATTGGAGCAAGTTCATGCCTAAGAATTTTTCATTAGGCGAAGCAATGTACGACACCGGAGGTAAAGAAGTAGCCCCCGGAGGTTTCCTATATCAGCCACATACCGCAGATTATTTAGGTGGGATGTCTACCCCCGGTGGAGGGTACGGATATGGAGGTGCAGCCCCCATTGCTCGTGGAGGTGGCGGAGTCCCTCCGGTAACTTATACACCACCTTCAGGCAGGGGTGCGCCCAGAATGAGTGTCGGCTCTCCTAGTGGGTCTGCCGGAACTAGAATGGGTATGACACCGGGATTTCACTCATCTCACTTAGGCGCTTATGAAAGTAGTCCGGGTGTATGGGTGTGGGGTGAGAGACCGGGTGAAGGTGGCCACGGAGAAGGCGACCCAGCGCCAGCTTGGGGGGAGCCGCTCGGAACAACTATGGGCAGTCATGTCATGGGATCGCTGTCCGAAATGTTTGGCCTTCTTGGAAGTACTGAGGAGTCTCGGGCAGCGGCGGCGGCAGCAGCAGGAACAGGAGAGTCAGCAGGTGAAATGGGTGCTGGCGGCATGGCTGGCGGCGGTATGGGCGGTGGTATCAGGTGAGGGACTTACATGCAATGAGGATTAAATAATGTCAGGCGGATCAACTACAACCAAAGAAAATAAGCCGTGGGACGAGCAAATACCTTATCTTACTGCTGGTTTCGATCAAGCAGCCAATCTATATAATAAAGGTACTCCAGATTATTATTCTGGAGAAACTTTAGCTGGGTTTTCCCCAGCTCAAGCTGCCGCGCAGCGTGGAACAGCTAATTATATAACGGGGCCAAGGGCAGGAGCACAACAGGCTTACGCTGAGAAGGCTCAGATGGGCGGTCTTACAGGCGGTGTAGACACATCGACCTTTAACCCCATGATGGAGTCTCTTGGCCGACAGATGCAGAGCCAACTTACAGGGTCTGTGCTGCCCGGAATTAGGTCTAAGATGGTTCAGTATCAACCCGGAGGAAGTTCGCGTGGTGACTTGGTGCAGTCTCAAGCCATCTCGTCAGCCAACCAACAGATGCTAAACAAGGCTGGTGAAATGTATCAGAACGCTTACCAAGGCGCACAGTCTAGAGTTCCTGAGTTTCTCAGGCAGTATCCGTCAACGCTTCAGGCTCCTGTCTCTATGTATGATTCTTTGGGTTCTGTTGGTCAGCAGCAGCAAGCTATGAACCAGTCGGCAATCAATAATGCGATGCAAGAATACCAATACAAAGCTAACGCTCCACAGACTGCTCTTCAGGATTATATGAAAATGGTTCAAGGGGATTACGGAGGCACGGAGAGGTCAACAGGGCCGTCCGCCTTTGGATCAAACTTTATGGGTGCATTAGGTACTGGGTTAGCAAAAGGCATCACCGGCGGATTGTTCTAGGATAAAATATTATGGCATTAAACAAAAAGAAACTCATGGGTTTGTTAGCTATGTTGGATTTGCTTGAGGATGAGGAAGACCCTCAATCAACCCCTATGCCCGGTGGAATATTAGAGGCTATGGAAGGTCGGCGATCCGGCAATCCAAGAGATGACATGGTTCCCCTTATAAATTGGCAAGGAGACGCAGAAAGCTGGCAAAGGTTCTTGGAGAACTGGCGCAGAGGTGGAGCTGCACCACAATCCCCTGTCGCACCCGGAGCGGATAGACATCCCCCAATGCCGCCACAGAATAATTTTAGCCAGATGCCCGGAATGCCCGATCCATTTGGTGGTGTAGATGGTCAGTATGGCATAGATAAAAGCTCACCAATGCCTATGCCAGAAGGAATAGAGCCATTCAACACTATACCGGGAGTTATGGATGATAGACTCCCTAGAAACCAAATGCAGACTTTAGAGGGTGATCTCTCGATGATGAGACAGATCGACCCACGTGGTTATGAGCCTATGGCCGTTGATCCATCAACTCTTAACGAATCAGAGCGGCGGGATTATATGGAGGGGTTGATGGGCGACAGATATACCAACGTATACGGAACGCCAGAGATACATGGTCCCGGTATGCGAGTTGCAGAACCCGTTGGCTCTGATTACGCGAAGCATAGGGATAAAGATTGGGGCGAAGGACTCTTTGAGGCTTCTACGCGCCATAGGGGTCAGGCTCCATTCCTAGATGATCCGCAAGTTAAGATTTAAATTTTTAACGCAGCAAGAGCAGGCGGCGCTAATCCACAATCACCAACGTGGCACGATGATGCTCTTGAGCGTGTAGTAGAGAAATACGGACTAGCCACTGTTCAAAGGGTTATAAATGAAGAATCTGCGGCGGCTAGATTTCACATGGAGGGGGATAACGCCCCGTGGGAGGTTCTAGATTCCAGTATGCGCGAATTAAACCGCATTAGCGACGAGAGAGAAGGAGTAGCCAATGAAGATCGAGGCAATCCACTCCTTACAGCTCAAGGCGTTGTTGACCCGGAAACCGGGCAGCGCAGAGTGTCTACGCCTGTAGGCCAGCCAATCCCACAACCTAATGAGGAAGTTGGGTTTATGGATCGAGAGATTAGCGATCATGGGCAGAAGATGCGTAATGTCATGGATGCCTACTATGGCGGAGCTGACTTTGGTTACGAAACAGAGTGGGCTGAAGGATTGGGCGTTGCTCAGAAAGAAATAGACAACTTTATGGCTGCTTTAAACTCTGGCGATATAGACGCCGCTATGCAAAGCCCAACTGATTTTATGCTGGAAGAGTTTGAAAGGAAGTGGGGTTGGCCTTTGAATGTTAATTCGTCATCGTATACGGCACCGGAATCCAGAGCGCCGTATAGAGAGCCAGACATTGATGAAACACATCAACCACGCTATCCGGAGTGGACACCATCTGTTGATCGACTCTTTGGACCCGGAAATTTTGAGATGTCCACTCAATTCAGGGGGCAAGCTCCGGGCCTGAATGATCCAAGAGTTAGACGGGAGATTTTAGAGGCATCTTCTAAGGGTGCTATAGAGTCTATTGTAAATAAATACGGATTTCATACTGTACAGAGAGTTATAAAGGAAGACATTGCTAGTGGACAGTTCCATAGGTTGGGTGATCTACGCCCAGATACAGACGATGATGTTGCTCTAGTGGCTCTAGAAAGACTCCGAAAGAAGAGAGAACGCGAAAGAAATTGGGAGTGAGGTTTTGATAGGAGAAGATAATGGCTAACTTCCCTCATATGGGTTTGATAGGCAGTCTATTAGTAGACGAGAAGAAGAAAAGAAGGGACCAGTTTGCTGCTGGTCAGGATTGGGAAATGTCTGCACTTCCTACGAAAAAAGAAAGATTGAATGAATCTATTGGTCAAATAGGGAAGGGTGCAGCCAGCCTTGGCAGCACTACATTAGACATTCTTCATCAGCTTGGGAGGCCCGGATCAGGTGTCCTCTCTGGGGTAAAGGCTCTTCAGAAAGCTCCTGTTCTGTGGAATCCCAACCTTGCTATACAGCATCCCGGCGTTTCTGCTGGGCAGATCAAAAAAGTTGGGACTGCTATAAAGAAGGGATTTACCTACGAAACAGAAACTAGAGGGCAGGATTTTCTAAGCGAGGAGTTTAGGAAAAAACATCCATTCTCTGCGGGAACTTTAGGTTTTCTTATAGATGTTGGCTCTGACCCCCTAACCTTTGGAGGGGCTAAGTTAATCACGAAGCCAATAGAGGCAGCCTCAAGAAAGCTTGTCGAAGCAGCGATGAAGAACCCCAAGATCGCTGAAAGAGTTTCTCGGCTATCCGAGTCCGAGTTAGCCCAAGCCTTCAACATACATGTTGGAGACGCTAAAGTTGTAAAGGATGCTAGCCAGAAGTACAGGGATAAATTAAAAGGGGCGCAGCTAAGAGCAGAGCGAGACATGCACAAGCGCATGATTGAGCTTAAACAGATTGCTTCAGAAGCTAAAGTTTCCGTTGATGACCTTAATAGAGCAATACTGAATGATATAGAAACCGGCGCTTTAGGAACAGCGGATTCCCTTACCGCTAAGATAGGTCCAGCGGCAGCTAGAATAGCCAAAGAAGACAAGGCAATGTATGATGAGATCATACGTTTAGAGCAAAACTCTGGCATAAAGATTGGCAATATAATGGACAGGGCTGACGAAATCACTGGCGGCTATGTTCCACATATTGCTACTGCTGCTGCAAGAAAGATAGTAGAAAAACAGCAAAGAGCTGCCGCTGCTAACAGACCAGTATCAAGCACCCATGCTCGGCGTAGGCAGAATGAAGGCACAATAGAAGAAATAAATAAAGCAAATACGGGAAATGCAGAGAAATTTCTCCACGATGATCCAGCATATTTACGAGCAGTTAGGTCATCCAGAAGCTCACAAGAGTTAGCTTACGTTAACTACAATAGGGATATGCGTAATAGGTTTGGTACATTAGCTGACGAGGGTGGGAAGTTCCCCTCTGGTCATGTAGGTGTTGATGGCATTGAAGGTGTTAAGTTTCCCGCTGGATTAGCTAAAATAATCAAGCGCCAAAGGGACATACTCAAGAACACAACTGAGCTTGATTCATATTTGAAGTATGCTGATAATGTCCAGAACATGTGGAAGATGTGGTCGCTTGGTGTTAGACCCGCTTACCATGCTAGGAATGTTGCTGGCAACTTATGGAACGCCTATAGCATAGCTGGGGTTAAAAACCCAATGGTTTTCAATAAAGCTAGGCAAATGCAAATCCTAGCCCTACAGGAAACAAACCCAGCCTTGGCTAAAAAGCTTGGAGCTGGCATAGACGCTGGTTCTGGACAGCCACATGTCGGAAAATTTAATTGGGATGAGGTTATAACCGCAAGCGACGGATCCACCAAAACAATGAAAGAGTTGTTTGAGGCAGCTATGGATAGGGGTGTTATTGGGAAGGGGCAGTATGGAGTTGGAACTGATGTTGCATTTAATTTAGAGCGTGATTTAGAAAGGGCTGCAACTGGCGGTCTTTCTGGGTCATCTCCGGCAGATATTGCTAAGCAGCTAACAACCCCAACAACTGAAAACGCTATACTACGAGCTGGGTTTAAAGCAGGCAATGTCCTTGAAGACAATGCAAGGCTCGGTGTTTTTATGCACACCTTCAAAAAGACAGGTTCATTGGATTCTGCATCCTCAATGGTTAAAAAAGCTTTGTTCGATTATTCGGATCTTTCCCCATTCGAACGAACAGTAATGAAAAGGGTTATGCCATTCTATACTTGGTCAAGAAAGAATATTCCCGCTCAAATTAAAGCTTTATGGTCAAATCCAGAACGGGCAAGAAAGGTAGATATACTCAGGCATAATATAGAGCATGAAGAGGGTCGCCCTGACGCCACCAATGTATATGACTTCTACAATAAAGGTGTCCCCATCTACTTGGGGGAGACAGAGAGGGGGGATGTTTGGGAGATGTATCGTCTTCTGAATTATTTACCACTCGCTGATATTGAAAGGCTTACGGAAGGTGGTCAAGCAATACAAGAAATGACCACTCCATTAATAAAAGCCCCTTACGAAATGATGCGTAACTACGACACTTTTCGCAGGCAGCAAATAGAAAAGTACAAGGGAGAAACTACTGACTTTTTAGGCGTCAAAATGCCTAAAAGACTGGCCCATCTCGCTCAACTTCTAGTGCCAATAGCGGAGATGAACAGAGCTAACCCTTTTGGTATGTTTGGGGAGGCGTTCAAGGATGAGGAAACCGGAGAGTGGAAGAGAAGTAAGTCTTGGGGGATGGACCAACCATTGATTGAATTTGAGATTCCAAAGTCACTAACCCCGCCCGGCTTAAAAACTATAGTTGGTGGCAAGTATGCTTTGGGTGGTCAGCCTAGAGAATCTACAAGAGATCAGCCTAGAGGTATTAGATTCATGCAATACTCTATGGGTCTGAGACCGTATTATGTGGATGAAAGCAAGGGGGCGTATTACAAGCGTAAGAATTTTAATCGAGACTTGAGAAGTTTGAAATACTATTTGGCACAGGCTCAGAAGAAGGGTCAGAACACAAGAGCGAAGGAAGTGTCTGGTCTTATAGATGAGTGGCACGTTAAGGAAAAGCTGGCTAAGTCGGCAGAGGCTAGGGGAGAGTCGCCAGATCTTTCGTTTAAAGGATCAAGGTACTACGAAAAATGAAATTGATATTATTTGCATTATGGGCTGCGCTTGCCTTCTCTCCAGCAGCAGAGGCGAAGAAGCCAGACATGTTTCGCACGGTTGTATCCCTACAGGTTCTGTGTACTAAGGGTAGTCCTGAGTTGCTTATGAAGCAGCTTCTGGATGACTACAACGAGAAGCCTGTACATGCGATAGACTTGAGTAGCACTAATACTAATGTGAATATACAGTTGTATATCACAGAAAACAAGAACAACCCAAGCAGCACATTTATATTACACAACATCGGTATTGCCACAAGCTGTATATTCTGGGCGGCTGAAGACTACTTGAGAACTTTAGAAACTGAAAGTCTACCCGCTAAGAAACCAACCGCTAAGGAGGATGCATGACAGAGGAGCGAAGAACCAATGGCGCTTGGCATATGTCAAAGAGCCTCAGCGTCTCTCACTTGTTTACCACTTTGGCTATAGCTGTTGGGTTCTTCACCTACGTGACTGACATAGAACAAGGAACTGTGGTCAACTCTATGGATGTGAAAAGCCTGTCCGAGAGAATGGATAGAACAGATGCTAGACGTAGTGAGCAGTTTAGCGAGATTAAAGAAATGCTAAAAGATCTTACAGTTAAGATTGACAATCTAGGAAGCAGACGTGAACGATGAACATTACCCCTTTAGCCGAGGAGAGGATCAACCAGACACTGGACGGTTCAGAGCTTTTAAGAATCGAAGTCAATGGAGGTGGTTGCAATGGCTTTACCGTGGGATTAATGAAGATCGCTGGACAAGAAGAGAACGATATCTTTCTGAGATCAAACGTGGTAATCGATCCCATCTCGGAGGAGTATTTGTTACAGGCCACACTAGACTGGAAAAATGATGCATTTTCAGAAACCTTTCACTTCGACATCCCGAACACTAAGTCATGTGGTTGCGGGAGTTCTTTTCAACCTGAGGAAAATTAATGGAAACTTTAAAAGCATGGGCAAAATCAAAGCCCTTTTTGGTTGTGATCGCGGTAATAGTGGTCGTTACTATCGTTTACCACTTATTATTTGGTGGGTCGGCCTTGCCGGATGTACCAGTCTAAAGAAAGCGGCAATAGTAGGGGGGATCACAACGGCGGCTGTGGGTGTGGGATCTGTAGTGAGTTCGGGTGCCCTTGTACCGGCGGTAGCTGGGGGACTAGCTGCCTCTGTGATGAGTGTGGGTGCGGATCTATCAAGCGAGAAGACTGGAGGCACCACATTGAATAACTGCGTAGAACCAAACTTCTTTTCTGTAATACAACAGCTCGTGGAGACAGGCGGATGGCTGCTGATCTTAGTTATATTAGTTCCGATGGTGTTGGGATGGATACTACCCGGACCTTTGGAGCGAAAGAAAAAGACTTAATCGAAGTTGAGTGGTTAGATATTGTATGCCACGCCGATTGGACAGAAGCCAATGAGGTGACCTGTCCAGCCTTCCGTTCAATCGGATGGTTTATATCTCAAGATGATAAAGAGTTAAAGATTGGGAATACCAAAGACGATGCTGATAAAGTATTCGGTGTCACCTCATTCCCTATAGGCTGCATTGTCAGAACAAGTGTTCTAGAAAAGCAGCAACCAACATGAAACACACAAAAAAATCCATACGCCTATCTCCCTAAAAGTAATTTTATTGTAACCCAAGTGCCTCCCTCCTCTTTTGTTGTGCATAATCATCGAGGGAAAGCCCGTAAGTTCTTTTAAACCATTCGCCCCAGTTACCTCCTTTGGGGCATGGTTGATTCCTTATGTTCCAACAATGTCTAGCTGAATGATATAGTATTTTCTTTTTCTGTTCCTCCTGTTCTTCTTGAGTTGGGTTGAATCTACTCATGCTGTTTGTTCACAGCCCTCCAAACTGTAGCTGGAGTTGAGTGTGCTTTAAAATTCTTAACTCTAGAAAAGCCTACCTTTTCAATAAGCCCAGCTTGTTTAGCCCGAAGCATAACCCCTCCCCATGCCCTCTTGCTTGATGGTGTGGGGATTTCTCTTTCTGAAGCTACCCTTATATCTTCTCCCATAAATTCATAATTGGGATGACCTATCTCGTTAATATAATCCTTTAAGAAATCGTATGCTTGGTCTGACCATTTGTTGTACATTACAGTATACTCCTCTGTGTGATAGCATGTATTGCATTATAGTACCCCTCACCATCTAGCCCTTCAAGCATGATGACACCTCTCCACCACTGGTACTCTGTATCAGCACACCATGTCTCGGTGTAGTCTGGATGGCTATAGCAGCCAGCAGACAGACCGAATATCTTCTGACCATCTGGCCTTGTCTGTTCACTGTGGTTATACAAGTGTGTATGTCCTTGTACTGCCGAGCAGTGTAGCTTAGACACCAGAGCATGTCCAATATGGACTGAACTAATTGGTCGACCCATTATACCAGACGAAAAGTAATGACTGAACATTATGTTCTTTAGCTTCAATGCTTTCTTAAAGGGTGTAACTTTCCAACCATTCTCCTTGTATTGTAAATCTTTTATACCAATAGTGCCATCCAATTCTGGTGAAGTATTGGTTGCTCTACTGATACGGTCTTCATGATTACCCAACACCATGTACCTCTTCAGTCCCTTCATTCTTTTTAATGGATGAAGAAGTCTGTCTTGTGCATCAAGAGCGGCATCGATATCTTTTTTATATCTCCTTCCTTCAAATCCTTTTGTCCCTCTATCGAATGATGACAGGCTAGGCATATCTGCAAAGTCTCCCATACATATAATAGCATCAGGCTTCACCTTTGCTATGAACTTACCCAGCTTCTCGAAGCGTGAGTTATCATAGTCAGGGTGGGCATGTGGGTCACCGATTATCATTAAGTTCACTAGCTCTCTCCGTATTTGAGTGATGGTATTCTAGTTGAGTTCCAGTCTTTAAGATCAATGCAAGACCAAAAGACAGGAACACTTTCCCTTATATCAAACGCCTTCTCTTGGAACTTACCGCTCTCCTTATCCAGCCTTAGTATCAATCCTTGATACCCCTTGTCGTACTCTAGTCCAAGCTCTTCATTCAGAGCAGAAGCATACGCTGCAACCTGTAAGTGATATGATTTATATATCTTCTTGGATGTCTTGAAGTCAACAACAAACTTCTGTCCATCAATCTCTGCGAGTGCATCCGCTGTACCAGCATACCGCAGCGCACGTGCAGCTTGAAAGACAATACGTTCCGAAGCTTCCCACTTAACTTGCTTAGACTTCTCCCATTCTCGAAACGCATCGATACACTTCTCGCCACCCTCTGGAGATTCAAACTCTTCAGGCTGGGCTTCATCAATATATAAACGAAGCCAGTGATGAACCCTTGACCCTATGTTTGCTGCCTCTTCCCCTATCTTCTTGTAGGCAGTAGTAATAAGCTCGACCCTTTCACTCACCTCAAGATCATGGGCCCGTGTTTCTACGTATGCATCTGCACCAGCTTTAACCGCCCAATCAGTGAGATGTTTGGGGAAACAGGAGTCAATGATCCGCGTAACAGACGGAACCTGAACCAAGTCAGCATCCTCTCCTAGCTTATCGTTCTGATTGAGCCAATACTTATGCGCTACTGGGTCATACCTTAAATCAAACTCTTTTCCTGTGTGATACTTAATCATCTCTCTCTCCGAGTTATACCCTCTTATAGGGAGTTATACCTTCTTATGAACAACCACCCCCTAGAAGGGGATGGTGTCATCAGATTTTACAGCTGGTTGAAAGGACTGATTAGATTGTGGAGTATAAGGTCTATGGCTTGCTGGTGAATACTTCGGGTCAGATCGCCACGGCTCCTCTCCCTTGTTAACTACAGCGTATGCTGCACAATACTTAGCAACATCCGTAGTAGTCATCTCCCTAAATGACAGGTCAGAGATGGTTCCAAAAGAGTCATTACTCTTTCGTTTAATCCCGACCCACATCCAATGGTCATCACCACCAATACTAATTAAAACCTTACCAGCCTCATCATCCATCCAATCAGCAGCTTTATCTTTCTTCTCAAACGCTGCACCAGTATTTCTTACAATATATTTATCGCTCACTTTACTCTCCTTATAAGAGTCAGTTAGTTTAGCCCACTCACTGGGCTGCTCGTACACCCATTTAGGATCGTCGGATATTTGCTTGCTCCGTTCTCCAAGTCTCCCAGATGATTCTTTCGAAGTCACGTTTGTTCTCCGCTAGTTTGGAATCAGCAATAGCATTCTCGTATTTGTTTACCCAATCTGCATACTGAGGGCTTCGATAGACAGCCGCATCTGCATCCGCTATGGTGTTGTGCATCTTTCGCGCATCAACCATACCTAATGCTTTGACTATCTTCTCATGCTTCTCTATCAGCTTTACTGCTGCAAACTTTGTAGCAGCATCCTGATCTGATTCTGCTATGTATGTCAAAGCCATCTCCATCCTGTCTTGTGTAATCATTTCCCCTCCTGCAGAACACCTTGGTTAAACGCTTTATCTAAAGTTTGAAGTATGAATATGTGCTGCCAATCTAACACACCCGCATCCCCGCTATGTGCTTTAGTGTGGCAACTATAACACAAAGGCATAGTCAACCAGTCACTTGCTTTGTATCCTGCGCCACCAGACAACGGAGAAAGCCTACCTTTTAGGTGGTGTGCGACTACTGTCCCATCCTGAACGGGACAGTTAGCGCAGTCTAAAGTTGCAACCCAGTTTAAATACTTCTTACCCTTCCATCTATTATTTTTTTCGAGTGTCATATCCCGCATACTCCTGAGAGACACTGCTCTTCACTGTTATCCTCAAGGATTACATTGCGTTTCTTTATAGCCTCTTCATAACTAACCTCCTTCAAAGGCTGACCTCCCCTCGCCCCATCAGGATAAATTGTAATCCCTCTGAGGTATGCTAGTCCACGCTCATATCTGTCTTTGGTATACTTAATGATAAGCTTGGCCATACCCATTACATCGACACCACTTGTTATGTTTATTGTGCTGCTGATGCTGTGATCTACAAACTCCTGTGTCTCGGCTTGTAGCTCCATACGCTTATCCAACCCCTTCATAGATGAAGCAAGATCATACGCTGTTTGGATTTTATCAGGGTTAATCCCCAAGTCAATCAAAGCTTGCGCTGTCGCATCCACCATGTATTGCGCCTTCCACTTGCTGCCCTCCTCAATGTATCGACGAATATACGCCTTCGCAAACACCGGCTCAATGCCCGACGTGGTTCCTGCGAGTATCGAGATACTACCTGTCGGAGCGATTGCACGATATCCCTTGGGTCGAGATAGGAATAACCTATCGCAGTGTTCGTTTGCACCCCGCTCTGATTCTTCTTTATAGACTTGCAACCATTCTTTAAGCTCATTGTTCACCTCGTACTTGTAACCACGTTTAAGTAACCATTCATGTACCCCCATTAAACCAAGGCCTAGCCTTGAGTTCTTCTGCCTTACTAGCTCTACTTTTTGGTAGGGTAACTCAGCCCGAATAAGACCGCAGACAAGGAACTTAGACGCGAGGTAAACCGCATCCTTAAAGTCATCAATCGTATCGATATTGGCAAGGTTAACACTGCCCAAATTGCATACATCAGAATCATCTTCCGATGTGACCTCCGTGCAAGCATTTCTAAGTGTTTCATTCTGTTTATCTCCAAAGTTAAAAGAGAATCCCGGCTCACCAGTCATGACTGCTTGCTTAACATTCGCTTGGAATACATCTGACATCGGGTTACGCAGCCAAGCATCGTCATAGTTAAGACTTATGTTCATCATATCTAGTGGTGCATGGAAGTTAAAGTCATGTCTCTTTGCGTCACTCATAGTGAAAGGCTTACCCTCTTGGGTAAATGCCCCTTCTATAATCATATCATCCCAGTTCTTTGAGGTTAAGAATTCATCAGTGTCCTCATGTAGATGGTTCATGCTCATGTAGATGGCTGACCTACGACCACCACCTTGCATGACCTCTCGTCCTATACCATTGATAGCGTGCATTAAGGGTAATGGGCCAGATGCTATACCACCAGTCCTGCTCAACCTCCGACCAGACGGACGAGCTATCGAGATATCACCACCTATGCCACCGCCTGTCATCAGGCAGGACATAGAGTTAGCAGTCAAGTCAACCCAAGATTCCCTAGTATCTTCTTCAAGTCTGAGAAGGTAACAATTATTAAAGAATCTAGCGGGTCGGCCAGCGTAATAGATATACCGACCACCCGGCATAAACTTCTGCTCCCTGACATTCTTGGCAAGTTCATCTTGCTCTTCTTTAATCATCAGGTTATTCTTTGTGCCATCGGCAGTACCGCAGACATGATTGATGATGGTGTTAGACCTATCATCCCAAGTTTCTAGTGGTGTGCTAGCGTACTTACTTCTGAATACCGTCTCACCTAATGGTGTTCTCCATTTAAATGTCATTGTATCTCTCTTTATAGGTTACGTTGGGGGCTGCAATATCCCCCACCTTTGTGTCGCTTTTAAGTCTTTCATTCCATTCTAAATCAAAAATAGAATCCATACTCTTTACCCAAGTATCATGGAACGCTCTACCCTCATGCAGGCTATACTCATCAAAGAATTCTTTTAAAGAACCCAAGCAGCTAGCGGCGCTCTCATTGTACTTGTCTTTATCATACTTAATTTCTTTTGCAGTCTTATCTCTTGGTTTGTAGTTACCGCTCACTTGCCTTCTCCTTATCTCTAGCGTCCATTAACTCATCATACCCTTCGGGTGTGGCCCACGATGCAGGGTTCTTATCCCTGTCGAAAGCATTCGGATGATACAAATATCTAGCAACACCGACTAATACAGCAGCCCGTTTTAGTGAGTCAGAGATCCCGCCTTTTGCTCCCTCGATGTTACTGTCATCAGCACCATCAGACTTAGTGATCCATGCCTCTCCTATCCACACACTGAGAGCGCAGATCATACGGTTACCTATAAAATCATAGCGGGTCTGCCAGCCACCGATAGAAAAGACATCATCAAGCCTGTCCATTACATCCCTTGCTGTGATGTATACCAGATCACCACTACTTCCTTGCCCTTTACGCCAGCGTAACTTAGCTACCGGGAAGGGGCGTTTTAAAGCTCGTTCAATTTTATTCATTTGGCTCTCCTATAACCTGATATATGTATTGTTTCTTATGAAATGCTCTGCTGATACGATGACTAATGGTTCTTTGCCATTCTTCTTGATAATGAGTAAAGGTTCATACTTGCCTGAATTAGATTCAGATTGTTCATAAGCCTTCCAAACATTTAGTTTCTCTTGGTTTTTACATTCAACACTATAGGGAAAGTAGTGCCTTGCGTCAGCCGATAGTATAATATCTTCACCTCCAGCACCCATTGATCTAGATTGTACATCATCTTCTTTAATACCTTTCTGTTCAATTAGTTTATCTCTGACCCATTGCTGTAACCTACGTCCTTTAGCTTTAGCTGATTGAGTATTCATTTTGCAAACTTAGTTCCTTGAGCGACGGCTTTACATCTAAGCCCCCAATCCTCAATAGATTCTTTTTCACGTTTCCAAAGACCACGACCTTCAAGGTACTCTTGAAGCACCTGTTTATAAGGAACAGTAGTCCCACCAATTGTTTGCATAGAATACTTATCGCTCCAGCATTTATCACACAGGCTTGCGGGACTTGCTTGTGTAGATGGTCGGGAACATTTCACACACGGTAGCGGCATCTGCCTCACTCCTAATAATGAATGGTTTAATATCCTTAGTCCAATGCTTCTTATAGTGGAGCATACAGACAGATGCCTTTCCATGCTGAGCTATGAAGTCAGATCGACAACGCCACCGACTACCATCAGCTAGATTAACTACGCTTCCGAGCTTTATAATCTTCAAAGGCATCCAGTTTCTCTTGCCCTTCCAGCACTCTTACAGGGTGCTTTACTATGGCTAAGTCCTTATTCCAATAGGGGTTTATCTTATTTCCTTTAGCATGGCCCATGTAATCCCAGTTAATATGGGCATACCCTTGACCACCAGAGTATGAGTCAGAAGAGTTACTTGATACTTCTAGGTTATCGTTAATATCCATATCGTCCTCTATATTTATCACAGGTTTAGGTTTCTCATCTAGTTTGGAAGGCCATCTACTAGTCTGATGCCACATATATACATCCCAACACCTCTCTAGATAAGGCTCTTTGCCAATAACATTTAACTTATTGATCCTTTCAATAATAGTTAAGCATCTCTCCATCAGAGTATCAATAGCAACAGCTCCGGTGTTATTAAACTGAGCCTTAGCATCTTCTTTAGTACGCTCTACTCTTTCAGTAAGTTCTTTTAATATATTACGTTCCATATTAGTATAGGGTAACCTCGCTAAGTGGTTGATTCATTGGGGTCTATTGGTAAGACCAAAGTTAGAGCCCCTTATAGAGGGGAATAAAGACTCATAGAGATACTATTAAGTTGTCCTTAGAGGTCAGTTGTAGACCCTTTAGGAGAGCATCTGAGTTATACGCCATATAGAGAAGTTGAACTCTGACTCCTTATAGAGGGGGTTGAACTATGATTCCTTATAGAGCATCTGAACTATGCTTCCTTATAGAGGGATTTGAACTATGACCCCTTATAGAGGGTGAAGTATCGTTCAGCAGCTTTCATAGTGGGAAACTTCTTTGACTCTTTCTGCTGCGGGATATATCTGTCTTGGTCATCAGACCATTCCAGCTTATACACCTCCATGGTCTTCGATTCTCTCCTATAGATGCCTTGATACCCAGACTTCCTAAAGAACTTACCATAAGACTCAGTGCTCATGCTATAATACCCCCTGTGAGGCCCGTACAGGCCGGTGGTGGAACGTTTGCCCTATACCCCTAGCTACCCTACCAGTATGGGTGTTAACAGGCGCTACCCAGCCCTCGCTCTCCATTACTAGTAACACCTTTGAACCTTACCCGTTACAGCGTTACATCGAGTGTTTACGCCATTCTTTGCCGTTACAAGTAACGTTACATACCATTACATGGTAGACTTATGCGGAAAAGTGGTAAAAAAGTGGTAAAACCCTATACAGGTATAGGTATGAATATATGGACGAAGATCGCAAGTCCCGCCGTCGAGTCAAACGACAGCGTAACCTTGTTGCCAAGAATAATAAACACTCAAGCTACCCTCACAAATCGAAGGTAGCTTATTCGCGTATGCATGGCAAGAAAGAGATTCAATCACTCTCCGAAGACACCTTGAAGTAGTAATCGATCTGTTCCGTGGTTGTGCCATGGGATTTCATACACCCAGAAATAATTAAGTTGTTTGTCTACATCCCATGTAATTGATGTCTCGATAGCGCCATCCCAAGAGGCTGCAATCGTATGTATACCACTGTTCTTTGTACCACAACGTGTGACAATGGTTCTTGCATTGCCTTGTACTGTACCATAATATTGTGACATTAACCTTCTCCTTTTAACGCTTTTAACGTTTCGTTCTTCATATCTAACAATTGATTGTATACTTTCTCTCTATTACCCTTAAATCCGTACTCTTGTTTAGCTCTTGCGTAAGCAGATTTTCTGCTATGCTTCATGCCTAACAGCTCAAGCTTTAAAGATTTCTCTAAGACAATCAGCCTGTATAAAGCTGGATAATTCCGAAAGGTATCTCCTGTCATTATATCGCGCATTAGATTTCTCCTAGACTATCTTCAAGATATTGATCGTCTCTTATTTTCATATACTTCTTGATTTCATTGGTTAATTCTTCATCAGTCATAGGTTCATAAGCCATAGCCTCCTTACTTCCTAAGTCGAATAGGTGATTGGGATTACGACGAAACCTAAAAGATTTCTTCTCTCTATGTATCCTCATTCTACTTGATTTACCTTTAGAAACCTTCTTCCTAGTTTGTTTATACATACGTTGCTGTGTCCCGCTATACATTAGTGTAACCTCTGATTTCGTCTAGTGAATTCTCTGCGTCATCAATTAAGCTGTCTATGCGATAGAGATTATTCTCAAGGTCATCAACCTTTTCAGCCTTATCATACATCTCTTGAAGGTCATCGACCCAAGATTTAATCAATGCCAGCATGCTATCCAGCTCTTTGTTTTCAAGCCACGCTGAGATGATATGCTGAAGAGGTAGCATAACCTCATGGTCTGAATCAATAAGAGGCTGAAGAATCTTACTCTTTAAAGGGTATGGTATCTTTATCATTAGAATGGTTCCTTTCCTATGTTCATTAACTTTTGTTCCATCTCGTAGTCATGATCTAATAAGATTGACCCGAGTAATTCATACAACTCCCTCAATTCATCTGAGGATTTTAATCTAATACCATTATGATGCTCGTCGTTTCCTCCATATCTTGGACTCATGTAGGCAGAGAAATCATTACCTGACTCTCGCGGCTCAATAATAATAAAGTATTGTTTGACTTTATAAACATCTAGCTTAACGCTCACGCTTTCCTCCTTCTTTAATACAACATTAATATCACCCGACTCACTAAATAATTTAGTCATCACTCACTCCCATATAATGGTTGCGGATACGACTGCTAAGAAACTTAGGTAAATATACAGGTCAATCATCACTTTGTCAACCCCTTAATCTATTCTTCCATCAAGGCATCTACTACAGCACATCTTTCTCTAGCCCTAATAGCGTTAGCCTTCTTCGGGAGTTTAGCCATTTGCCAACCAACTAAAGCCATTTGCACCCTTTCAGCAGCTACATTCTCTTCATCCCACAGTGCATTCTTATACTCTGATGGGTCAACACCCTTTGAGGCTGCCCACTCTTTAGATATTGTATGACCTTGTGAAGCACCATCAAGCTCCTGCATATAGAAGCTACGCTTCGTTTCAGGATCAGCTAAGACACTCTTATACTTGGACACAAATTCCTTCATTCCAGTAGATTTCATATCACACCTCATTTAGTTGCAATAAATAAAATATAAGCGAACACAAATAACAAAGTCAACGACACTACCCAGAATTCTAGAAAGCTCATTACATTATCTCCTTTATGTCAACACCCGGTGGGAACTCTACAAAGCTTGGAGTTATTAGATAGTTAACTATACCTTGTTTCTTCTCATCTAAAGACAATCCTTTATCCGGAAGATCATAATACAATCCATTCCACATACGTGATACCTCAATCTTAGTATAACCCTCAACTAATGCAAGGATTAAATCTTGTCTATTAACAAGTTCTTTTAGAACAGTCATAACTTAACTCCTATATAGTTTAATACTTCATTAAGAAAATATATATTTATATCAACTACTTACCCTATAAATATATAACTTCTCAATTTAAATAATTTGCCTCACTCGTGCTCGGGTTCCACCCAGCACCAACCCAACTAAGGTGTCGGCATAGCCGATAACTCTTTTGCCGCGCAACAGATCGCTTCGCACGCGCGGACAGCCGGAGGTTATCACGGGAAGAGGGCGCAAAATTAAATCTCCTTGGGGAGCCAGCCGAAGCCAGCCCCCCGGTTCGGAGTCAGACAGCGTGTGCTTGGATCGC
>Ga0302133_10000968_pt1 | contig 18178 bp, 21 predicted proteins | sample CB9_331_MG_FD_203121 | JGI IMG/M metagenome (GOLD analysis project Ga0302133, IMG submission 203121) | Marine microbial communities from Western Arctic Ocean, Canada - CB9_33.1 | ecosystem: Environmental > Aquatic > Marine > Oceanic | place: Canada: Western Arctic Ocean | collected 2017-09-19 | reverse complement strand
CGGCTGAGCGAAAGCTGCCGATCATGGAGACGACGGCGAGGTAACGTAACGCCTGGCGATCGAGAAACCGTTGACGCAGAGCTCAAATTACCGAGAACATCGACACCACGACGTTGGAATCACGTCCGAATTCCTGGAAAAGACCGGCGACATCGACTGACACGCGGGACCGGGTCATCAAGACGCCCCCGATTCCATCGTCGCAGACCCCAAGTGGCGAGTTCTCGCGCAAAAAGTCCAGAATGTTGTGACGCGCAGCACCGTTATCTGCTTCAGCAACCCGTTGGCTCATTTTGTCATTGATGCCGTGTCGGAGCGCGGCCTGCGAGTGCCCGAAGACCTAAGTGTTGTTGGTGGTGGCGGCGGCGATGTCGTCGGCCTGACCTGCGCGGAACTCGACTGGTACGACCTGGGACGCCAAGCGATGAGGCTGCTGCTTCGCGCCATCGAAGAAAACGACGAACACAAGCCGGAACACAAGATAGTCCCCTATCAATTGCAGTCGGGACGAACGACGGCACCGCCCAAGTAGGAGTCTCGACCCGTAAGATGAAGGTTGATCTCGCGAGACGTGACGACGACTGTTTCTACGATTACGTATCGCGCAAGAATTGCAACCCGATTCCCGGCCGCCCCACATCATTCTTGGATGGTCTTTTCAGTCCGCTGGCTTCGCCGGGTACGATCTTGAAGACCACGCTGGCTGTGGTTTTCTACGGCTGAGCTTTACGAGTCTGGGCACGTGTCGGTTTTTCACTTGGCTTCGTCCCGAATACTTCCCCGTCCGGGTAAAAACCGCGATAGCGTCGCACAAAAATGGCGATGGCAACCAGCGGCTCAAGCTGTTTTCCCATCAATGTGCCCTCAACACACTCGCCGGTGAGAGGACCCCACAACGAACCGGTTTCTTTGTCCTTGAGGCGGTGCAGTTCACCTTCGCGGGTGATCGGCTCAAACGTTAGCGTGCGGTCATCCACATTGCGTACCCATGCCACCGCACAATCAGCTTGTGGAACAAACACGGCAGCTAGAGGAGTCTTCTGAAAGACGTCGTTGATTACCTTTTGAGGTTCGAGCGATTCGTACGGGTAGAGCTTCGATGCGTGAGCGACGACCACGTTTAAGCCGAGTCTCATGCGTGAAGACTTTGTAGAGAATGCCTTTCTGTTGCGCGATCTTTCTGTCCAACGGCGGCGGGATGAAAACACGGTCGTGTCCGGGTGCAGGGCTTCCCATTTCTGCCACGTGATCACTTGGGCGATCTCAAGATCGAGTGACTTTCCCTTCAGCGGGCCCATCACGCACTCGGCGGTTACGTGAATCCATTCGGACCCGGTCTGTTTGTCGAACATGACGAACGAGCCCTCGTAGACGTAGCCGCAATGATCGAAGTCGTAAACTTTGCCATCCAGTTCGCGGCGATACACGATCGCCGTTTGGCAGAGAGGTCACCACGACGCGGCGATGGGCACGCCGCCGACCGTATCGTTCTGCAGCTCGCCGATGGCATAAAGCGGATAGGCGCGGGACTGCTTGCCGATGGAAACGCCAAGCACAAAGGTCGGCCCTTGCACGAGGCCCGACTCTTCCGCTTCGGCGGCAGAAATCGACTTCGGCTTGAATTGCACGCCGAAGTATCCCTTGCGCGAGCCATCCTTGTTCATCGCAATGGGCTTTTTTTCCTGCCGCTGTTTCCACCAGCGAGCGTATTCTTGGTACACGTCCTGACCGCGTGCGTCTTTGACACCGGTGAGAATGAGGCCGAGCAAGAGGACAGGAATTGTGGCAAACTTCATCGTGTCACTCCTCGTACAGATTCTTGTCTTTCAATTCTCGCAATACAGCATCAGCCAAAGTCGAATCACGGCCGCTCCCACACTGCAGGGAGATTCTTAGACGCCGGACCATATGTCTGCGAGACTACAAATCCGCTCGCCTGCGACATGTAGAAGATTCGGCCGTTCGAGACGACGGCCCCCAGACACTCGCGCGAATCGATGGCCGGTCCGGTCGAGACCAGTTTGCCTTCAGCACCCAGGTCGATCATGTCCATGTTCGCACCCAACACATACGGTTCAGACAGTGTGAACCGGCAACAGGCATAGTTGGTTTCGATGCCGGCGAATACCTTGCCGGTCTTGCGGTCGTAGATGTTCCCCTTGCCTCGCAGGGCATTCGAGAAGATGAACCGCTCGCCGACCGAAACCACGTTCAGTGCCGAAGTCACCGCGTCGGATTTCCAAATCAACTTGCCGTCGTTCGCATCGAGACACCAGACGAATCGATCCTTCGTGTTTTCGCTGGCCCGGTTATTGCCGCCAATGTAGATGCGGCCGCTGCGGGAACTCAGCGTGCATTTCGACGTCACGTAATAGTCGGTCGTCAGCCACAAAACCTTGCCCGTTTCCGGATCGAGACATGCCGTCAGCCCGTTGTTTGTCGATGGCAGTCCGCGACGCTTCTTCTGACTCGCAGCGTATCCAAAGAACGCAGAATAGTAGAACTTGCCGTCGTGCATGCAGATGCCGCAGTCATTTCCGCCACTCCCGTACTTTGAAAAATCCTTTTCCCACATCACTTTGCCCGTCTCCAAATTCCATGCCCAGACGCGCGGCTTGTGGTCTCTGGGGTAATACGGGTTGTCGTTCGAATAAATCCAACTCATCACTTCGCGGCCGTTCGTATCGACAACAGGCTTACCACCGAAGGTGAAATATTTTTCCGAACCCTGCGCCGCGTATTTGCCCGAACCTGACGCATAGATGGCGACGTTGCCCTGCACGACCGGCGGAAACTGTCGGCTCCAACTCGGCGATCCGGTGAACGGTGCCTCCCACAGCAAACGACCGGTCGCGGCGTCCAGACAACGCATCATCGACCGCTTGATGCCGGCCTGAGGCACTAGCAGTTTGCCGTCGATGTAAAGCGGCGAGGTAAACGACAAATACACATCCGGCCAATGTCGCCGCCACAACAGCCGGCCGGTGTCCTGTTCGACGGCGATGATCTGGCCTTCGGCCGTGTGCGAATACAGCCGTCCGCCACCGCAAACCGGCAGATGCTTGACCGTACCTTCCAATCGTCTGGCCCACCGCATTCGTAGTGGCGGCTTCAGGCCCTGGTCGTTGGCGTTGGAACCGCCGAAGTCGCCGTAATTCGTGTACCAGTTGTATTTCTCGTCGGCCAACGGTCCGGTCAACGGACTGCGGATCTTCCAGATATTCAGCTTCTTTGTGGGCAGAGAAGCCTCTCCATCCGCGCCGAGGATGTAGAGATATCCATCCTCACAACCAACGTAGACGTGGCCATCGGCAACCGCCACCGGTGCGGTGATGGGCGAACCGAAAGCGGTCGCAAAAGAGGATGCCTCACCACCATCCAACGGTACGACGTGCAGTTTCCCATCCAACCCGCCATAGACGACGTGATCGCGGGTAATGACCGGCGGACTAACGGCTGCTGCGGCACCGAGTACAACAGTTCGTTCTTCTCCAACCGTATGCCGGCACAAGCCGATGCCGTGCTCCGGACGCACGCGAAAAACACTCTTGCCCCGAATACTGACCGGCGCGAAACTCAACAGCCCGTGCTTGCGGATCGATGTGTCGGTTCCCCCAACGAATTCCGTCTCAATCTCGTCACCCTCCAGCCGCATGATTTCCACGCGGCCGGCGTTGTCGCGACGATGCCACTGAACGTAGACGTTGCCCGCATCGTCGGCACTTTGTCCAAATGTGGCTGGGTATTCGGAGCCGGCGTAGCTGGGAATCAAGCCGATCGTCCGCAGCTTCGGCGCGTCGCCGTCGTCGTCGAGGAAAATCGTTCGCCCACCCGCCGGCATGACGACGGTCTTGCCGACAAGGCAGATGTCTCGCGAGCAAACAAAGTGGTCCCGCCAGGTCACGCGTTCCTTCCGATGGGCAAGCCAATCCGCCCCGCTCCAACGATCCCCCTCGAACTGAATAACTTCCTTCACAAAATCCCACGTCCAAATGACCTCTCCATCCGGTTCGACCGCGTAAACCTGCGCGCCGAGCGTCGCGAAATAAACGCGATCATCCCCAACTGCCGGTGCGGAAAAGATCGGCTCGCGGCAGTCGATTTCCTTGACGACATTGCCGCTGTTGCGATCGAGGACATAGTAGTATCCGGCCGTCGTGCCCACGTGGACGTAGTTTCCCACAACGGCGGGTGCCGCAACGTTGTTGCAGTTTCCCGGCCCCCCTTTTGTTGCAAATTTCCAGAGAGCTTTCTGTGTCTTGATGTCAATTGCAAAAATGACACCGGCACCGTCGATGACGTAAACTGTCCCGTCACTGACCACCGGCGACGCATAAATGCCGTCGGTCAACGGAACCGCCGCAACCAGGCTCAACGACGTCTTCAGTGCAACATCGGGGGCGTTGCCCGATCGCGATGCGTTCCCCTGGAGCTGCGACCAATCCTCGGCGGCGGCGAGATTGACCGCGCATGCCAAGACGCACGCGAATGTAAAAAAACAGATTGCTCGTCTCATGGTTTTCATCCTGCCGACTTTCGAATTGGGTCGTTCAATCTGACAGCTCTTTGCGACCGCGTCATTGTAGCCCAACGCGCCGCCCCTCGCCTGCCTCATCGCGAAAAACGAACGTAGCACAGGCTGGCAGCCTGTGCTACGGCGCGTTCAACCGGTTGTACTTCTTTAGTACCTGTCGCAGGTGATCGTGAGGAATCGCGTAGACGGTATTGCCATTGATACCAGTCATGGTTTCAGCGGCGATCATCGCGTTGATGATCGCTTCTTCAGTTGCTTGCACCGTGGCGGCGAACAGTGGGGAAATTCGGTCGTTCGGCAGCATTTTGACATCGGTCACATCCTTCCGATTTCCTGCTGCACGGTTGGCCGTCGAGAATGCGAGAAAAATGTCACCGGACGTGTTCTCCGCCACACTCCCATTGCGTGCGAGTCCCATCGCGGCCCGCTTGACGACGCGTTTGAGTTGATGCGGCAGCAACGGCGCATCGGTCGCGACCACGATAATGATCGAACCGTCACCGCCGTCATCATCCACTTTGGCCACCTTGCCTGCGGTCGGCATCAGGTCGGTGATCTCCTTCCCCACCGGTACGCCGGCTACGCGCAGGTACTGGCGTTTCCCATAGTTCGACTGCACGAGTACGCCGACCGTATAACCACCCTCTTCCTTCACCAGCTTTCGTGACGACGTGCCGATGCCGCCCTTGAAACGGTGTGTTCGCATGCCCGTTCCACCGCCGACGTTGCCTTCGGCGACCGCGCCAGCTTTGGCAGTGTCGAGAGCCGCAAAGGCGTGCTTTTTCTTCACGTGAAAGCCGTTTAGATCGTTTAGATATCCGTCCCATGTTTCTGCCACCACCGGCAGCGACCACGAGATGTTGGGGTCGCGCTTCACCAGCCATTCGACGACCGCGTCGCGCACGACACCCACGCTATGCGTGTTGGTGATCATCACCGGCCCTTCCAGCAGACCCGATTCTTCGATCCACGTCGTGCCTGTCATCTCGCCGTTGCCGTTGAGCGAGAACCAGCCTGCGAATACAGGATCGGGCGAGTTCTTACCGCGGGGGAGGATAGCCGTCACGCCCGTTCGCACGGGGCCTTTGCCGACCACTAGCTTTCCTTCGCCGCGAATCAGAGTGGTATGGCCGACTTCAACGCCTTTGACATCGGTGATGGCATTGAGCGGTCCCGGCGTACCCTCGAAAGGAATTCCCAGATCACGGGCACGAGGTTTTGGTTCGGCGGCCTGAATTGTTGAAGTCATTGCAACACATCCCAAGCAGATGCTAACGAGAAAGGAAACGATCGCCGAATTACGAGAATATTGCGAGCTCTTCACGATGTCTCTCCCGGTGGTTGCGACGGAGTAGTTGACGGCACTTCACAGCCCTTGCTCGTCAGCAGTGTCACTAACACACCGGCGACGATTGCCAGCAAGAATGATGGAGCCAACTCTTCGATTTTGGACAAATGCGGCCCCCATTCTGGAATCAGCGGCACGGCGAACTTGAACAACGGCACACACACGAACCCGGTCAGCATCGACGACAGCGCGCCGTAAACATTGTACCGCCGCCAGAAGAGCGACATCAAAATCACCGGGCAAAACGTGGCTGAGATGCCCGACCAGCCGAAGATGACGAACCAAAAAATCGTACGGCCCGGCACCAGCCAGGCAATTGTCAATGCGAGGGCTAACGCGACCAATGACAATGCCAATGTGATCCAACGGGAAAGCCGCGTCAACCGGGCGGTATCGACATCGGGATAGAGCGTCTGTTGATACACGTCCCGAGTGACGGCGCTCGACGCCACGACCAACAGCGAGTCGATGGTCGACATGGTTGCCGCCAGCACCGCCGCGATGTAGAGGCCGACGATGATCGGCGGGAACAAGTACTCCACCGTCAGCGGTAGAATGTTCTGTCCGCCCGGTCCGAGCATCGCATCGACGCCGAACAGCGCTGACACATCGGCATCGCGGGCAATCAAACATCGGCCGAGAAGGCCGGCCAGGACGGCTCCGGCATCGGTCAGAACCGTAAAGGTGATTGCCACCCAACGGCCCCGGCGAATTTGGCCTTCATCGCGAATCGACATGAACCGCACGAAGACCTGTGGCGACCCGAGAAATCCCAGGCCGATGGCCAAGTAACCGACAATGATGAAGACGTTTTCAGTATTCGCGCCGCCCGGTCCCCACAGACTGGTCAGCCCGGTTTGCATCGACTCGAGTTGGCTCCAGACGTTCGAATCGCTGGCGAGAACGATGAAGGCTGCAACGGGCAGCATGACCAGGCCGACCAGCATCAACAGTCCCTGAAACAAGTCCGACCAGGCGACCGCGACAAATCCGCCCGACAGCGTATAGGCGACGACGATCAGGAATCCGAAGATGGCACCGGCAAAGTAGTTCCAACCGAGAAAGGTTTCGAACGCCGTACCTGTCGCATCAATTTGAGCGCTGACGTAAATCGTGACAAACAGCGACAACGCGACCGCGGCAGTGAGCCTGAGAATGAGTGCAGAACGAGAATTTGGGTCGGAGGGTGTGAAATGGCTCACCAGGTAATCCGGCACGGTGATCGACCCGTATTGGTCGGTCGCGCGCTTGAACGGCGCGGCCATGAAGAACCACGCAATGGCAACCCCCAACAATTCTCCGACGACAACCCACATTGCGCGAACGCCGACCATGGCCCCCAGACCGGTCAGCCCCAGGTACAGCCAGGCCGATTCACCGCTGGCACGCGACGAGAAAGCGACAACCCAATAGCCGAGACGTTTTCCGCCGACGTAGAAGTCGCTCAAACTGTGAATCTGCCGCGACGCAACAACACCGATGACCAGCAGCACGGCGAAGTAGGCAATGATGACGGCGTAGATCATGGCGGCGGCAATCCTGTAGCACAGGCTGTTAATCGAGCCATCGCGTCGTCGTTTTCTTCGACTGCGTCCAAAACTCGATGGAACTCTTGCCGGTAATGTCGAAGTGGCCGAAGCGCGAATCGTTCCAGCCGCCGAATCCGAACGGCTCGACCGGAACCGGCACGCCGATGTTGACGCCGATCATTCCCGAGCTTGCCCGCGCACCAATGGCACGTGCTTGACCGCCGTCGCGGGTGTAGACCGCTGCTGCGTTTCCGTAAGGCGATGTATTCTCAATGGCCATCGCTTCATCGACGTCTGCGGTTCGAATGATTGCCAACACGGGACCGAAGACCTCTTCCTGTGCGATTTTCATGTCGGGCCGCACATGATCGATGACCGTCGCACCCACGTAGAAGCCCCCTTCGCGCCCGGGAACCGTCTGCGGATAAGCCGCCACCGGTCACGATCGCATGCACGTGCGGATGATGCATCAGGTTCTGGCCCCAGGTATGTAATACCATCAGACAGCCAATCTTCGCTCCCAGGTGTTGCGGAACTACCGATGAGGCCCGACAGATCGACGTCAGACGAAGTCGCTGCCTCACCACCGAACCCCTGAGTCCGCAGCGCTCGGGCGGCGACCTCATAGTCCCCACCATATTCCAACAGCGTAAAGACGGCGAACGGAGAATAGGCGGCATTGGGCTCGAACGGATGCGCGTTGGATGAAAACACATAGAACGTACGATCTTTCAACGTGGCCGACGTTCCGCTGGACTTACCGGGACGCGTCCAGTGCTGATTGCCGTCGCCACGAACACCACATGGATGCCAGCCATGTTGCTCCAGTAGGGCCGCGACGTCGCCACGTGTGTTGAAATCGTCGCCGGGTCGCGTGTTGTCCGGGTTCTGCAAAAGATCGCCACACGGGGCTGACGGTGGCGTCGTTGACCAATACTCGTTCAATTCCCAGGCGGCCAGCAGCAGGAGTTCGCGTTCTTCGGCTGTCAGCACAGGTAGCGCGGTCAATTCGCCTTGGACCAATTCGTAACCCGTCGATGGCGAGCAGAGGAATAGTCCGCCGTCGCCTCGTGTTTCAATCAGCGTGACGATGCCTCCCTCGTGGCGTCGCTGTGACAATTTGAGATTGCCACTGACGGGATCCTGACAGCGGTAGACGACATGACGACCTCCGGACTGGCTGGTTTCAATCACCAGTTTCGCCAACAGGTCCTTCGGAATCTACTTTGACCAGGCCGCAAACAGCTCGCCGCCGTGATCAAAATCAATCAGCTCGAGATTGCCGCTAACAGCGCCGGACACGAGACAGACGGAATCGCAGCCGTTGGCAAACCAGGCGGTGAGTTCGGCTGTTTCCGGCAGGCGAGTCTGATATTCCTTCCAACTCACAACGGCAGGCCGCTTTTCGCCGTGCAGGGCGGGCAAGGCGCACAGTCCCACGTCGCGGTATTCAATGGCCGCTGTCAGCAGTGTCGAGTTTGAGTTTTTGTGGTTTCTCAAAACGGCACATCTTCCAGACCGGCGTCGATCGCGATGGGACTCGATTCCGGCACTGGGCCGAGTTCGTAGTCAACGATGCGGTCGAACCGTTCGCCGACGATGCTGCGGACGGTAATCGCATCGGTGGATGCCAGCGTGCCGGCTTCGGCCATGGCAACGGCCTGTTCGCTGGTATCGGGAACGGGATCGGTAGAGCGGCGATTCCACCAACCGACTGCCTTTTGCCGCGCATAGCCGGTGTGCTCGAAGCAGATCCATTCGGATCGCCAGTGCTCGAGTCCCAGCCGATATTCGACTTTCATAGAACGGGGAGCGTCGTCGGCCGCGCCACGTTTCTTGTGAATCATGTACTCGAGGTCAAGGACTTCAAATTCTTCATCGGTCACCTGGCCGGAGAGGATGCCAGCGTCACTCGCTTTCGGCTCGTGCTGCGTGCGCTGGGGTGGCGGAAACTCGAATCCGCAGTCCGGACAGATCGCGTAGCCCGTGGCGATCACCGATTGGCATTCCGGGCATTGCTTGGCCGGCGCGGCGGTGCCGGCGCCCCGAGTGTCGGCGGGGCTGGCGTCGATCGCGTCGACCGGACCATGCCAAAGCACGTTGCCTCCGAAGTCGAGCACCAGACAATTCTGTTTGCCGGGATGCAGCCGAAAACCACGTCCGACCATTTGGTAATACAAACCTGGTGACTTCGTCGGCCGCAGCATGGCGACGCAGTCGATGTTCGGCGCATCGAATCCGGTCGTCAGGACGTTGACGTTGCACAGAAACTTGAATTCGCCGACCTTGAATCGGCCGAGCAGTTCATCGCGTTCAGCGCTGGGTGTGTCTCCACAGACGAATCCGCATTCGACGCCGTGCGTTTCTCGCAGGACGCGGGCCACGTGTTGTCCGTGCTGGACCCCGCTGGCAAAGATCAATACCGACTTGCGGTCGTCGGTGTGCTCAACGATTTCCGCGCAGGCGGATTCGACGAGTTCTGCGGTGTCCATCAACTCTTCGACTTCCCCGTCGCGGATCTGAAGCCGTTCAAACCGACCGAAATTGATGCGCTGCATCAAATTGATAAGACGGGATCTCTCCGGTGCGAGATCCCGTTTCGAGATTTGCCGGTGATTTTTCCGCCCCCCGTTGCTCGCCATCTCAGACATACTCCACTAGTTCAACAGTATTTTTTTTGCCGCGCCGGCTTCGGTGCCGCCGGTTTGGCGGCGCGACGCGCCTCAAATTCAGCGATCGCTTCGGGAAATATCTTCCAGCGTGGCCGGCCGCCCGAATTCTTGGAGAAATCGACAGCATCCAACTGACCGGTGGTGATCCAATACCGAACGGTGTCGGATTTGACGCCGATTCGATTGGCGTAGGTCGGGGGGCTTATTGCTGACAAGGCACGACCTCCTGACCGTCCCGGTTCAATCGGAGCCGTTCCTTTTGCTCCGAAAGCTGGATGAGCCGCTTGATAAGGTCGCGCTCGCGCTGGTTCCTTGCGAGCTGCTCCCGCAGCTCTCTCGCTGAAGGGATCGACTCAACAAAATCGCTGTACGTTTTCAGATTGGTCATAAAAAAAGCCCCGCCAAATGTGTTGACGGGGCGATTTTATTAACCAAAGGTTTCTGTTCGGTTTCCGTTTGGAAACGCTTGTCATTTTACCCAAAATATTTTCAAAGTTTTTCCTGCGGACTGCGTCAACACTCTACTTGAGCACACATCGCGAAGTGCTTCATTCGCGAGAAATACAGCAGATTTCACGCCGCCGGTCGTCGGAAAGTCTGGCCAGACGTCAGGAGTTGTCTCGTCCCAAAGTGCCTCATCTCGTTCCCACATGAATTTCAGCAACAGCCATGCTGTCGGCTTCACACTCGTCTCTTCGCCTTCGTTTCGCAGCCTGTTTGTGGCATACGGACCGTCCTCAAAATCGAGAATCAGCAGGTGCCGCATCTCATCAAGTCGATCGCGATCGATGCGGCACACCCAGCTTGTTCTCGTGCTGACCGTTTCTATGAGGACTTCGTAGCCGCGGAGTTGCTCCGGAAATTTGTCACAAATAGCTTCCAGCTTGTCGTATGAATCAGGTGGCTTGGGGGATTGTTTCGCCTCTCTGAGCAGCACCGCCATACCGTTGCGAAACTCGGACTTGCTGATTTCCGTGTTCGCTGCTGCTACTTCCGATCGCAGCCATTCCAGGATATTTCTTTGTAGATTCATTGCCGCTGCTCCATCTTGCGGCTGCTCCATTGGGAAAAGTGGCAGGCCGGAAGAGCGTCCGGCTTTTCGAGCTGCAGACCCTAGCCACTCACGCTGACAATTCTACTGAACCTGATCGCCCGAGTCATCCGCCGGCCACAGCCATTCACGGACCGTCTCAACAACAGCCCGCAGACGTTCGTCGCTGATCCTATGCCGGTAGTTCGCCGCCATGCTCGGATCGACGTGTCCCATGATCGCATCGACCGCCACTTGGTCGCGGGACTCCCCTCCGATTGTCTCGAACGTGTGCCTCAAAGCGTAGAAACCACGACGACCGACGATGCCCAGCGAATCCAACAGTCGCCTGAAGCCGCGGGAAACCGAATCCACCCTCGCCCGTTTCGCCGGGTTGTCGTTCGGCGTCATCCGAACGAACCGGTTCCCGATCCGAGTGATGAATACGCAATCGGTATCGGTGTCGTCTTTCGGCTTGCCACGGTGTCCGGCGGCTTCGCGCAATGCATCAATCGTTTCCGGCCACAGAGGGCAACGTCGGTCGATTTCGGTCTTCGGACGCGGGAAGCAAACCCAGCCGCCTTCAAGGTCAATCGCAGAGTGCGTCAGATTCGCGACGTCGGTCTGACCAAACCCACAGTTTATGCCTAGCAAGATCATTGCCCGCATCGGCGGGGTGGACGACTTCAAGATACTGAGAAGTTCGGCGGCGTCGAAATACTTCTTGCCAGTCTCGCGAGCCGCTCGTCGTTTCGTTTTCTTGTTCGGCTCTTTGAAATCCGACCCAAGCCGAACCGGATTGTCGATCAGTTCCGAATCGTATGCGAATTTGAAGACCATCCGCGTGACGCGAACGTCCTTTGCCAGCCGGTGAATACCGTGCCGCTTCGACAGCCACGATCGAAACTTCGCGAAGTCGGTCGCGGTTAAATCTTCGACGAGCCGATTGCGTCCGAAGAACTTGGCAATCAGCTTGCAGACGTCGTAGTAATCCCGGAACGATTCGGCGGACAACTCGCCCGACTCCACCCGGTTTTCCTTACCTTCAAGAAACGGGTTGCAGACGCTTGCTACCGAAACGCCATCCGATTTCGGACGTGGAGTCCGCCCAGCGTGAAGTTGATCCTTCACTTCGAGATACTCGTTCAACGCGGCTTCGGCAGCTTCGGCGGGGTTGTCAACAGTTGTCAGCACACCGTTTATCTGGGTGGCCCACCGACCAAAGTAATGCAGCTTGCCGCGAATCTTCTTACACCATCGCCCGGACGGGTGGTCGGTCAGTGGGAACGTCGGATATGGCTTAGCGGGTTTCTTGCGCGGCTTCTTTTGGGTAGAATTTGCCATGACGTCTGTATTTCGTGCTTGAAAACCGAAAAGGGATAGCGTCGCGACGACTCGAATCGCCCCACGGGTCGGGTTGTCTTTTTCGATGAAAACAGCATAGCGGTTGTTAAAATGGTTGTCAACGAGGAGAGTTTCCACTGCGAATTGCGAGAAAACCGCTTAAAAAGCAGCCTGGCCGAGTGGCGGAATTGGCAGACGCACGGGACTTAAAATCCCGGGCCCGTAAAGGGCGTGCGGGTTCGAGTCCCGCCTCGGCTACTTGACTGAGTTGCAAGTGTTCGCATTCAGTCGCACACCCCTGCAAATCAGGTGTTTTTTTTTGCTCGGTCGGTTTGGCTTGCGAATCGTTGCGATGCGTGCGCCTGCTGCACCGGATTTTGCACCGCCTTCGCGAAGTGTTCGTCGGTGACCTGCAAATAATGTTTGCGGGCGACCTTTTCGCTGTTGCCGATCCACGCACACACAACGTGCGAGGGGAACAGTTCCTCAAGTTCCGTCTGGCGAGTGCTACGGAGATTCTGGAACAACTTCGGCCACACCTTCAAGCCGGCCCGCTTGATGATTCGCAACAACTGCGTTCGCAAGTTGGTGTTCGTGTCGCGGTAATGGACCATCGACTCATCAGTGCCAAAACGACTCACTCTAAAACGCTGGGACAAGACCTCTAACTTCGTATCGACCAGTGCCGACGATACGGCCAAGATCTGGGATATCGACGCGGGCAGTGAGGTTGTCAGTTTGGTCGGGCACAGCCGTGACGTTATGGGAGCGGAATTCAGTCCGGATGGAAAACAGGTCGCCACCGCCAGCCGCGATAAGACGATTAAGATCTGGGATGCCGAGACGGGAAGAGAAGTGGCGACGCTCCCGGGACACACCGCAGATGTGTTGCGGGTGCACTGGTCACCGGACGGTAACCGCATTGTTTCCTGCAGTTCAGATAAAACGGTCCGCATCTGGGACGCGAAGTCGCACAAGCCACTTAAGACCATGACCGGCCACGGCGCTCCCATCGAAGCGGTCCGCGTCAGCCCCGACGGTCGGCTTGCTGCCTCGGCAGACGTCAATGGGGAAATCTGGATTTGGGATCTCCAGCAGGCAAAGGCGATCGCCGTTCTTCGTGGTCACAACGGTGCGGTCTACAACCTCAAGTTCAGCAAGGACGGCAAGTCTCTCTTCTCGGCCGGTGCCGATCGATCGGTACGCGAGTGGAACGTCGATTTCGAGACCGATCTATTTTCGCGTGTGCGCAATCTCACGCTCGATTGACCAGTGCCATTGGTCAGCAAATCTTAAATCATCTCGCCTTCCCCGTCCTGTCTGTCCTCCGCCGCTGCGTCCTCGGGTATACCAGCCGTATCCGGTTCGACGGCTGGTTTCCGCGCCAAGTACAGCGACGTCGCGATCCCGAAGTTCAACACAACCAGGTAGGGCATGTACAATCCCAAGGTGATCCCAATCAGAACGATCACCAGGCGGGATCAGTACCATCTTCATGCCGATGCCGTTGGTGGTCTCCACAGCGGTACCGAGATGCTTTGCCCAGGCCTGCTGGTGAGCTTTCGCTTGAACAGAGGGAAACGGAGCTTTGGCAGGAGACGACGTGTCAGAAGCTGCGGGAGTCGATGGAGCTTCGGGAGGGGACGGCGCGTCAGAAATTACGGGCGTCGGGGGACGCGCCGCTGGATTCCTCACATAATACTGCTCAAGCTTTACAGGATCCTGTCCCAGCGCGTTAAGCTTCGGCTTCTTCGCCTGACTAGCAGCTGACGCAGTCGGGGGATCGAGATTCGGAACGTCTGGCACCGGCTTCCTGTCAGCGCGGAACGGAAGACTGATGGAATAGATCAGCAACATCACCACTACCGTGCCGATCACGCCTTTTGCCCAGCCGGGAAGGTGTGCCACTGCGTCTTTGAACTTGAGCGAAGCGGACTGAACCGCGCCGCGCAGGCTTGCAACAGTTTGTGATGTTGGTGTCGCTGTTCTCTGCCCGGCCAATGTCTGGCGTTGTTCCTCGGCCTTGACCGTGGCATGTCGCGGGGAGTTGGCGACGGCGACGGTTTGAAACGATGCCTGGGTAGCATGATCCGACTGTTGTCCCTTGTTCTTGAGAAAATCGGACAGCGCTGTTGCCGCCTCGCGCATGGACCCGTAACGCTCTTCGATCTTGCGGGCCATCATCTTCAAGCAAATGGCTTCCAACCGGGGATCGAGATCGGCGCGAAACGTGCTCGGACGCATCGTCGCCGTTTCCGAGCGTCGCCACGAAGTCTTGGAGGTGGGACGACAGCAGTTGCTTGTGGTGCTTTTCAAACGGGCTCGTCAGCCCCGCACGTTCATGCTGGGCCTTGCGTTCCAGTTCGGCCAGGAGTTGCCGTGCCGCTTCTTTGTTCGTGCAGAGCGATTCCGTCCGCAGAATCCCCTCTGCGTCCCGAAACTCGCCCCGCCAGACTTTGCTCTTCATCCGCTTCTTACGGGCACCCGGGTCACCCTTCTGACAACGCTTACCGTTCAAGTTGGCGTAGCGCGTAATCGTCGGCTTGTAGAGTCGTGCCATCGTTTCGCCTCACTTGTTCTCTTTCGGTTTCAGTTCCAGTCCCAACGCTTCAGCGATTTTCGCAGCGGTCGAAATGCGGATGTCGCGGCCGGCCATGAACCGGTCAATTGTCTCTGGCCCAACACCTGCATTTTTCGCAATCCGATAGTGAGTCTGCCCGCTGTTGCGGATCGCGTCTTGCAACACGTCGGATAGCATTGTCGTTTGCCGTCTTCTCTTTGCCATGTTGAACGTCCACCTTTGACTTTCATTGTAGGACGTATATCCTATATGTCAATGGTCCTGCTTTGGGCGTTCTCGGATTCACAAATTCTCCGCAGGTCCACTAGGTCGCTACCCAGCCCGACAGCACGCACCCCCGCCGGACCGTTTTTGATGTCGCGGTCGAGACTGCTGTAGAAGGCCCGCTCGCCAGTCACGCGGCGACCTGGCCCAAGCATGAACGGCGCGGTCGGCAACTGTTCGCGGTTCTGAGCGTACCAGTCAATCAGTTCCGCAACATTTGCCGCCCAGGCTATCGGCGGGTCTGGCTGTCGTTTGATGTTCCTTGTCGGCGATGTTGTGGCCTCACGCGGCGTTTCCCACACATTCATCGCCCAATCGATAACCGTGTCACTCAGACCCGGTACATCGTCGCTGCGGACAGCGAGAGGTGCAGGAAGATCTGCAGGAAACGCAAGCAATGCGAGCAACTCAACCTTTTGGGACTTCAGCCGATCCACAAGGGCGGGCGTCAGGACGTCATGCGGAGCGTCAATCGTCAGCCTGCCATCGCCAGTCGGCAACAGCCGAATGCCGTTGGCATCGCAATCCACCAGCAGTTGCGCCAAGCCGGTCATATCGTCACCTGCCTGCGATTCTCATCTTCAGATTGCTCTGAAGCGCTCTCATTATTCCCAGAACTGTCGATTTCGGGTTGCTCGACGGTATTGTGAGAATATTGAGAGCGCTTTTCAGTGTTTTCATTTCTGAAAACCAATGGGTTAACATCGTAAGATTGGGATGGAGGCCGCCCAGTTCCGGCTTTCTCCGCCGCCCGTAATCGAATGTATCCCCGCCGCACTAATTCGTCCAACGCCAGGTCGATATCATCCGCTTTGGGAAATCGCCGTTTGCCGTGCTGTTGGGCGTCGCGTTTTGTGAACTCCCGACGGCCGTGATGTTTGATCCCCCGCAGCACATAACGGGCGTCATCGTCTCCCGGCGATTCTTTCGCTTGCATCATGTTCAAAACGGCTTCGGCGTGTGGGATGAGATACATTGCAATCTCAACGGCCGCTGCGATGGTGGCCTACCTCCACATTCATGGACCCACAATAGCAAGTGAGATTCGCCCGTCAGTTCACACCCATATCCTCGGGACTCCAAAACAACCCCCCACCCATGCCGGATCAATTTCCGGTGACCTCGCGCGGAAGCCATTCGTCGCCACGGACGCGGGTTGCCCTGGACGGTTCAGAGAGCAAACCGACGCCCCGGCTACCCCGCTTTTTCTCAACTCTTCATGAACACAAGTTTTGACAATACCTCTGCAAGAAGTGCGGTTTGCCAATTGTTAGTGGTCAGGTAAAGACGTTTTACAATAAATTGCATGGAGAGTTGGACTCACAGGATTCACCGGTCGCGGTGGGAAACGGCCGATGTGAACACGTCCGGCTATTTGGGTTCTGGACGGTTTGAACATACAGGTCTCGCAGTTTTAGCCAGACAGCAGGCTTCTGGGAAGAGATTCTCCAGCCTTTCAGCGTCCACCAGAGCGACGATCAGACTGCCGTTTGATGGTTGGGTCGGGTTGGTGTTGAAGGGCTGAGACAGTGTGCAGGCTTGCACATTTCTGTCAGGGTGGGCAGGATGGTATCGGTTTAACTCAGAGAGGAAATTCTGTCATGCAAAAGACAACCGTAGAGACACTGTGCTACTACAGCAAAGTTTTCAATACTGATCGTTTCTGGCTCCAGAAGAAGGCACAGAATGACATTCAAGAACTGCTTGACAGTTATTGCTCGAAAGGCTTTGAGTTGGTCTCGACGGATGCCCATCAGTTTGGCTGGGCTACATATATCTATCTGTATTTCAGGGAAACCACACCAACTTCCGCTGCTGACTGACCAAACCAACAGACGCCTCGTGCTGCTCGCCCTTGCCGTCGGTCTCATCGGTTACCGACGACGGAAGCAGAAGTTGGCTGCGTGACGAAATCAGGGGGACATCATATGAGGTTCAAAAAAGGCGACTTGCTCACCACCAAATTCGGGCTAGTCAAAAACCCGGTGGCCCGAGTAGAGAGGGTCACACAAGCGGGCGTTGTCCACTGCATAAATATTGTGGAATGCCAAACGATGAAGGAAGGTGAAGTCTTCCAATTCACTCCGACTGAAAGTACGCGGTACACGTTGCACTCAAGAAAGTGACTTACTCAAAAGCCGCCAAGAACATCAAGAGCCGCAGTCAGATTCAGACTGCGGTTTTCTTGTTGTATTCTGATCGTTTGTTCGACATGCTGTTGGGTACGGTTCAAAGACTGTGATCAGCAAGATGGAGCAACATGGCGTCGTACTGCGAATACACGCATAGCCGCCTAAGCAGTCACGTATTGAGATTCCGTTGTTCTGGTGAGGCATGATCAACTTCAATTGTCCTCATTGTGGCAAAGGATTGAAGCTCAGCGTTGAATCTGCCGGACGAAAAGGCAAGTGCAAACACTGCCGAAGGTCGATCACTGTGCCTCCATCAAGTGAAAGGGGCAACCGATCAGAGACTGGTGACTGTCCCAGTTGTGGTGTGGAGTTGCAAATTCCTCCGAATGCAGATGGAACCTTAGTGAAGTGTCCCGATTGCAACGAATTGATGCGGATAACGGCATTGGGATCAGAGTGGCAAGCCGATGTTGGATCACATTTGACGATGCCGGAAATCATTGAAGTCGAAGATCCGATTCGGCGGCCAACCAGTTTGGGGCGGCCCAGACAACGCCAACGGTCGAATAGAAGCGGCCGAGGCAGCCCGGTCCTGCCAGTTGTCATCGGGGCCATATCGGGTGCGGTCGGTGGATGTCCATTTTGACGATTCGTATGCGCAGCGTGAAGCGGCTCGACGGTTGTATTCGCGGGTTGGCGTGCGAGCGAATTGAGCGGACCGAAGGATTCGGTGGCCACGCGACT